>Ga0070664_100002841_pt1 | contig 14008 bp, 12 predicted proteins | sample KBSC73metaG_FD_65863 | JGI IMG/M metagenome (GOLD analysis project Ga0070664, IMG submission 65863) | Corn rhizosphere microbial communities from Kellogg Biological Station, Michigan, USA - KBS C7-3 metaG | ecosystem: Host-associated > Plants > Roots > Rhizosphere > Soil ... | reverse complement strand
GACGTGCTGGACAGCGCGCAGCAGGAGGCCTTCCAGCGCTATATCCGCGCCGGCCACGGATACGTCGGCGTGCACTCGGCGACGGACACGGAATACGATTGGCCGTGGTACGGTCGGCTGGTGGGTGCCTACTTCAAGCGTCACCCGGCGGTGCAGGAAGCGAAGCTCGACGTGCGCGACCGCACGCATCTCGCCACGAAGTGCCTTCCCCCGACGTGGACCCGCCGCGACGAGTGGTACGACTTCCGTGCGGTGCCCTCCGCGGACGCCACGGTGCTCATCACGATCGACGAGACGTCGTATTCCGGCGGGACGATGGGCGCGGTGCATCCGATGTCGTGGGCGCACACCTTCGACGGCGGCCGGGCGTTCTACACCGAGCTCGGACACACACCGGAGAGCTACAAGGACCAGCTCTACCTCGATCACCTCGCGGGCGGCATCCTCTGGGCGATCGGCCGCTGAGCGATGCCGATCAGCGTCGGGGTGGTAGGGACGGGGTGGGTCGGTGCGAGTGTCGCGATCTCCACACTGCACGGGGGCTTCGCCAGCGAGCTGCTGCTCGCCGACGTGCGCCCCGAGGTTGCCGAAGGCGAGGCGATGGACCTGGCGCACGGCGCGTCGTTCTACACGACGGCGTCGGTTCGCGCGGTCCCCGTGGACGACATGCTCGACACCGACGCGCTCGTCGTCGCGGCGGGACGCGGCGGCAAGCCGAACGAGTCGCGGCTCGACCTCCTGCGCGACAACGCGAGAATCCTGCGCGAGCTCGGCACGAAGCTGCGCGGCTATCGCGGCCTCGTCGTCGTCGTCACCAACCCGGTCGACGTGCTGACGTACGTCGTCGCCGAGAGCTCGGGACTGCCCCCCGAGCGCGTGATGGGTACCGGCACGATGCTCGACACCGCGCGCCTGCGACAGGTGCTCGGCCACGAGCTGCGCGTCGATCCGCACTCGGTGCACGCGCAGGTCGTCGGCGAGCACGGCGACTCGGAGGTCGTGCTCTGGTCGAGCGCGCACGTCGGTGGCACTCCGTTGCGTGAGTGGGCGAGCTGGTCGGCCGAGCGCGAGCAGCCGATCGCCACCGAGGTGCGCACGGCGGCGTACGAGATCATCAAGCGGAAGGGCGCGACGAACCACGCGATCGGACTGACGACGGCGGCACTGCTCCGCTCCGCCCTGCGCGGGGAGCGGCGCGTGCTCACCGTCTCGCGCGTGCAGACGGGCGCGCTCGGGCTGCGCGACGTCGCGCTGTCGCTGCCGACCGTCGTCGACGTCGACGGTGCAGTGGACGTCATCCCCGTGAAGCTCGACGACGCCGAGCGCGAGGGGCTGGAGCGATCGGCCAACGTGCTGCGCAAGGCGATCGACTCGCTCCGCGCGTGACGCCGGCCACGCCCGCCGGCGAGCGACCCCTCCGCCTCCTCGCGATCTCGGGAAGCCTGCGCGCGCGCTCGTCGAACACGTCGCTGCTGCGGCTCGCGATCGACGTCGCGCCCGACGACGTGGAGATCCTGATGTACGACGGCCTCGCGACGCTGCCGCACTTCAACCCCGACGACGACGTCGACGTGCCTCCGGCGCCCGTCCTCGCCCTGCGCGCGCAGGTCGGCGAAGCGGACGGTCTGCTGTTCTGCAGCCCCGAATACGCGCACGGCGTCCCGGGCTCGCTCAAGAACGCGCTCGACTGGCTCGTCGCGAGCGTCGAGCTGCCGCACAAGCCGGTCGCGCTGCTCAACGCATCGGCGTGGGCGACGCACGCGCAGGCGTCGCTCGTCGAGACGCTGACCGTGATGAGCACGCGCATCGTCCACGATGCGTGCGTGACGATCCCCGTGGCGCGCGGCGACGTCGCCGCCGACGGAACGATCGAGAGCGCCGAGATTCGCCAGGGAGTGCGAGCCGCGCTCGATACCTTCGCCGGCGCGATCCGGTCGCCGGCCCCCCACCGCTCGTCGTAGATGCCTCCCCTCCGCATCGGCGTGATCGGCTGCGGCCAGATCGCGCGCGCGATCCATCTGCCGGCGCTCGCTCGAATACCGGACGCGCGAGTCGCGGCGCTGGCCGAGCCGGACGACGCGAGCCGCGCCGCCGCTGTGGCGCTGGCGCCGGGCGCCGCCGCGTTCAAGGACTACCGCGAGCTGCTCGATGCGGGCGGCCTCGATGCCGCGGTGATCTGCCTGCCGCCGCACCTTCATGCGCCGTGCGCGATCGCCGCGTTCGAGGCCGGCCTGCACGTGTACGTCGAGAAGCCGCTCGCGCCGTCACTGGCCGAGGGAGCGCGTGTCGTGGATGCGTGGCGCCGTGCGCGGAGGGTCGGCATGATGGGCTTCAACTTCAGATTCCACCCGCAGATCGAGCGCATCAAACAGCGCATCGGCGACGGCGTCATCGGGTCGCCGCTCGGTGTCCGTTCCGTGTTCACGATCCTGCCGCACGAGCTTCCGGAGTGGAAGCGCACGCGCGCCACGGGCGGTGGCGTGCTGCTCGACCTCGCGTCGCATCACGTGGACCTCGTGCAGCACCTGCTCGCCGACCCCGTCGTGCGCGTCTATGCGTCGACGCGGTCGCTCCGCGGAGAAGGTGATCACGCGGCGGTTCAGCTCGAGCTCGCGTCGGGTACGATGGCGCAGATCTTCGTGTCGCTCGGCAGCGTGGACGAGAACCGCATGGAGATCCTCGGCACGGCGGGCAAACTGGTGATGGATCGTACGGAGCTGTTGCGGCCAGGTCACATGCGCGCGACGCAGCGGGGCGCGCGCGTCGCGCGACTTCGTCGCGCGCTCGCCGGGCTCGAGCCGCGTCTCGTGCTGCGGTCACCCGGCTACGAGCCGTCGTTCGACGCGGCGCTGCGCGCGTTCGTGTGGAGCGCGTCGGGCAACGCCTTCGCCGGCCCTGACATCGCGGATGGGATGACGAACCTCGCGGTGATCGAGGCGGCCGAACGTTCCGCCCTCTCCGGCGCGGCGGTCGCGCCCGACCTTCGCGCCGTCCCTGGCGAGACCCCTCGCGTCGCTCCGTCGTCCATCCGCTGATGCGGATCCTGCTGGTCAACGACTACGCGACCGCCACCGCGGGGGCGGAGCGCGTCACGCTCGATCTGCGCGACGGCCTTCGGGCGCGCGGCCACGACGTGCGCGTCTTCGCCAGCCGGGCCCAGCTCATCGCCGGCGAATCGTTCGCCGACACGACGTGCTACGGCACGAACACGCGCCTGCAGACGCTGACGTCCACCGTGAATCGCTCGGCGGCAAGTGCGCTGCGCCGCGAGCTGCAGGAGTTCACCCCCGACGTCGTGCAGGTCCAGATGTTCCTCTGGCAGCTGTCGCCGTCGATCCTCCCGTTGCTGCGCGACGTGCCGTCGATCTACTGGGCGTCGACGTTCAAGGCCGTCTGTCCCACGGGACTGAAGTGGCTGCCCAGCGGCGCACCGTGTGCCGTGCGCGCGGGTGCGGCGTGTCTCCGGCACGGCTGCATCACGCTCACCGGCTTCGGTCCTCTCATGCTGCAGCGCGCGCTCTGGCGCCGCCGCCGGCGAGCGTTCGCGGCGGTCGTGAGCTGCTCCCACGCCGTGCGGCGCCAGCTCGAGATCGACGGGATCGAGACGCGCGACGTGATCTGGCCCGGCGTGAGCGAGCGCGCGCGCCGGCCACCCCTCGCCGGCCCGCCAACGGTGACGTTCGCCGGCCGGCTCCGCGTCGAGAAGGGCGCCGACGTCCTCGTGCGCGCGTTCGCTCGAGCGCGCCAGCGCGTTCCCGCCGCGCGGCTCTCTCTCGCCGGCGCCGGCCCCGCCGAGCCGGCGCTGCGTGCGCTGATCGAGCAGCTCGGGCTCGGCGACGTCGTGACGCTGCATGGCCAGCTCGGTGGCGAGACGCTCGAGCGCACGCTCGACAGCGGCTGGGTGCACGCGGTGCCGTCGCGCTGGCCCGAGCCGTTCGGTCTCACCGCCACCGAAGCGATGATGCGCGGCACCGCGGTCGTCGCCAGCGACATCGGCGGGCTCGCCGAATCCGTCGCGCACGGGACGACGGGTATGCTGGTCCCGGCCGGCGACGTCGATGCGCTCGCCGACGCACTCTCGCTCGTGCTCTCCGACCGCGCGCTGGCCGAACGGCTCGGCGACGCCGGCCGCGAGCGCGCGCGCACGTACTTCACGCTCGACGACTGCATCGCTCGATTCGAGCGCTTGTACGACGACCTTCGTTCACCCACGCCATTGCCCCACCATGCCGCTTGACGCTCGCACGGGTCCCGTCGTGCTGCTCGGCTTCGACGCCGCCGATCCCGACATCGTCGAACGGTGGGCGCGCGAGGGGAAGCTTCCGGCAATGGCTCGGCTGATGGCGCGCGGGACGTGGGCGCGGACGAGCGGCGCAGAGCTGCTGTTCGAGCACGGGGTGTGGTCAACGCTGCTGTCTGGTGTCTCGACCGCGCGCCACGGCTTTCACTTCTTCTGGCAGCCCGTTCCCGGCACGTACGGGCTCGAGCTGAAGCGCGGACGCGATCTCGGCGTCCTTCCGTTTTGGGCGCATCTCACCGGCACCGGCCGATCGGTGCTCGTGCTCGACCCTCCCGACACCGAGCCCGTGCGCGGCCTACCCGGAGTGCAGGTGAGCGAGTGGGCGACGCACTCGCACTATCCGCCGCTCGCGCTCACCGCCGAGCCGGCGAGCGCGATCGAAGCAGTGCGCAGTGCGTTCGGCCCGCGGGAGCAGATCGGCGAGCGGATCGGCGCCTCGCTCGAGGACGACCGTTCGATCGCCGACCGGCTCGTCGCGCGTGCAGCCCGCAAGGGCGCCTGCGTGCGGGCGCTGCTCGCACAGGGCTCGTACGATCTCGTCGTCGCCGTGTTCGCCGAGGCGCACACCGGTGGGCATCAGGTGTGGGAGTATCGGCGCGACGCGAAGGGCGACGGCCCGCGACCCGATCACGGTCTCGGGGACGCTCTGCTGCGGCTCTATCGTGCGGTCGACGACGAGATCGGGCGGATCGTCGACGCGCTTCCGCCGACGGCGACCGTGTTCGTCACGTCGTCGGTCGGCATGCTGTCGCAGTATCCGACGGAGGAGCTGATGGAGGCGTTCTGCCGACAGCTCGGCTATCAGGCCTCGCCGCAGCCCGCAGCAGCGAGCGAGCCGCGGGCTCGGCGCTCCGTCACGTCTGTGCTGCGCGGGCTCGTGCCCGAGCGCGCGCGCAACCTCGTCAGCCGCTTTCTGCCATTTCACGTGCAGGCGCGCCTGTTGAGCGAGAAGTTCGCCGCGTCCACCGACTGGTCGCGCACCACGGCGTACGCGCCGCCGGGCTACTACACGGGCTGCCTTCGCGTGAACCTGCGCGGGCGCGAGCCGAACGGCATCGTCTCGCCGGGCGCGGAGTACGACGAGGTGCTCGCGCGGCTCGAGGAGGATCTGCGTGCGCTGCGCGACGCGGAGACCGGCGAGCCCGTGATCGCGCGCACGCTGCGGACACGCGAGGCGTTCGGTGGTGACGTGCATCCGGCGCTGCCGGACCTCATCGTCTTCTGGAGCGAGCACGATCGGCCGCTGCGGCGGGTGCAGCATCCACGCACGGAGCTGACGCAGTCACAGCATGCCTTTCATCGCGGCAGCCATCACACCGCGGAGGGTCTGCTGGTCGCGGCAGGACCAGCCGTACGCGGTCAGGGCCGCACCGCCGACGTGAGCCCGCTCGCGCTCGCGCCGACGCTGCTCACGCTTCTCGACGTCGTGCCTCCGGCCGAGCTGACGGGCGCGCCGCTCCGCGAGTGGTTGGCGGAAGCACCAGCCTCGTGACGACGCCGAACACCACACCCGCGCCGCACTTCCGGCTCACCGACGGCGTCGTGCTCGGCTTCGCCGCCGAGCTCGTGCTGCTGCCGACCGGGTTGATCACGGCGGCGGTGCTCACGCGCACGCTCGGGCCGGCGGGGTACGGGCTCTTCTCCGTCGCGGCGACGTTCATCACGTGGCTCGCCTTCACGACGACGACGCTGCTGGCGCGCGCGGCGGTGAAGTTCGTCAGCGAAGCCGACGACTGGCGCGCCGTCGGCGCGGGTGTGCTGCGGTGGCGGCTCGTCGTCGGCGGCGCGGCGTTCGTCATCGTGCTGATCGGCGCGAATGCGTTCGCTCGACTGCTCGGCGCCCCCGAGCTCGCGCCGTATCTGCGCGTGTTCGCCGTCGATCTGCTCCTGTTCAACCTCGCGCGCGCGTATCGCGACGTGCTCACGGGACGCGGCCGGTTCCGCGCCGTCGCGGCGGTGAGTGTGGCGCGCTGGCTCACGCGACTCGCGCTCATCGTCGCGCTGGTGCGAATCACCGGCTCCATCATGGGGGCTGTCCTCGGCAGCGTCGGTGCGACGGCGGTGGAACTGCTCGTCGCTCAGCGGCTCGGCGCCGTGCCGCTGCGCGGGCGCTCGGCCATCGGATGGTCTCGCATGTGGCAGGTCGCCGCGCCGCTCATGGTCTATGGCGCGGCGATGCAGCTGTTCTCCAAGATCGATCTCTTCGTGCTCTCCGCGCTGCGCGGGACGAGCCCCGACGTCGGGCTCTACGCCGCCGCGCAGAACCTTGCCGTGCCGCCGGGACTGTTCGCCCTCGCGCTCGCGCCGCTGCTCCTCGCGACGCTCGGCCGCCTGCGTCGTGCTGGGGCGGACGCCGACGCGCGGCGTGTCGCGCGGGCCGCGCTGCGCGTGTCGATCGCGCTCGTGCCGCTCGCGGGGGTGATCGCCGGAACGGCGGACGAGCTCGTGCGCGTCGTGTTCGGCCCGTCGTTCGCCGGATCGGGCCTGCTCCTCGCGCTGCTGTTCAGCGGCGGCGTCGCGCTCGTCGTCATGTCGGTCTCGGTGTCGATCGTCACGGCGATGGACGCACAGCGCGTCGTGTCGGTGCTCGGCGTCGGCGTGCTCGCCACGGCGCTCGTCGGCCACCTGGTGCTGATTCCGCGATACGGCGCAGTGGGCGCGGCGATCGTCACCGGCGGCGCGAGCATCGTGGGTGGGGTGGCCTCCGTGATCCTCGTTCATCGGCTGTGGCACGTGAACGCGTACGCGACGTTGATCCGGGTCGCGCTCGTCACCGGACCGGTCTACTGGCTCGCCACGGTGCTGCCGGCGAGCAGCGCGATCGCGCTCGTCGCGAAGCTCGCCGTCCTCGGCGCGCTCTCGGTCGGCGCGCTCGTGGCGATGGGTGAGCTCGATGCCGACGAACGTCAGCGGCTTCGCGCGGCGTGGCCACGCCGGCGGCTGATGCCCGCGGACGCCGAGTGAGTCGAGCGCGATGAGCACGCTCCCGACGTACAGCGTGGTCGTGCCGAGCTTCGAGCGAGGTGCGGCGCTCGAGCGTTGTCTCGCTGCGCTCGCGTCGCAGACGCTCGAGCGCGCCCGGTTCGAAGTGATCGTCGTGGACGACGGCAGCGCCCACCCGCCGCGTGAGGTGATCGCGCGCGCGGCGGCGGTGCTCGACGTGCGGTTGATCGAGCAGGCGAACGCCGGTCCGGCATCGGCGCGCAACGCCGGAGCGCGAGCGGCGCGCGGCGAGTACGTCGTCTTCACCGACGACGACTGTCGTCCCGACGCGGGGTGGCTGCGCGCGATCGATGCAGTCGCGGCGCGCCATCCGGGGTGCGCCGTCGGTGGGCGCGTCGTGAACGCGCTCGGCGACGGCCTCTACTCGTCGGCCAGCCAGCTGCTCGTCGACTATCTCTACGACTACTTCAACGTCGACGTGGAGGGCGGGCGCTTCTTCATCACCTCGAATCTCGCCCTGCCGGCGCGAGCGTTTCACGCCATCGGCGGATTCGACGACTCCTTCCCGCTCGCCGCGGCGGAGGACCGCGACCTCTGCGACCGCTGGCGCGAGTCCGGACTGGCGATGCTGTACGCCGCCGACGCCGTGGTGCACCACGCGCACGCGCTCGGGCTGCTCTCGTTCTGTCGCCAGCACTTCAACTACGGGCGCGGGGCGTTTCACCTGCACTGCGCGCGGGCGAAGCGCGGCGAGCGTCCGCTGCGCGTGGAGCCGCCGCGCTTCTACTCGCGGCTCGTCGGCTATCCGTTCGGGCGCGCGCCGGTTGCGCGAGCGTTCCCGCTCGCCGCGCTGATGGCGCTCTCGCAGGGCGTGTACGTGATCGGCTACGCGACCGAGCGGCTCAGAAGCCGAGCCCCTTCGTCGAGGTTCGTACCCGCATGAGGCGGTGATTCACCGTCATGTAGAGCGTCGAGCCGTCGCCGCCGAACGCGCAATTCGCCACGACGTCGCCGGGAAAGATCGTTCCGAGGTGCTTGCCCGCCGGTGAGAGCACGAGGATCCCACCGGGTCCCGTGGTGAAGACGTTCCCCTGCGCATCGACCTTCAGTCCGTCGAGGGCGCCCTTGAGACCCTGCTGCACGCGAGCGCGCGCGTCGTAGAAGATGCGCCCCTGCCCCGTGCTGCCGTCCGCGGCGATGGGGTACGCCATGACGTACGGGTTCTTGTCGTCGGAGATGCCGACGTAGAGCGTGCGGCCGTCAGGAGAGAGACCGATGCCGTTGGGAAAGGTGAGCTCGCGCGTGACGACGGAGAGCTGGCCGCTGGCGGACAGACGGAACACACCGTTGAACGGAAGCTCCTTCGATGGATCGGCGTTGCCACCGGCCAGTCCGTAGGACGGATCGGTGAAATAAAGATCACCGTTCGGCGCCCATACGAGATCGTTCGGGCTGTTGAACCGCTTCCCCTCGAAGCGATCGACGACGACGGTGCGCGTGAACAGCGAGTCGTTCCAGCGCGAGATGCCGCGATGGCCATGATCGGCCACGACGAGCTGCCCCTGCGAGTCGAAGGTGAGGCCGTTGGTGCCGAGCTCTCGTCCGGGTGGCGTGGTGCCGGTGTTGTAACCCGACGGCCGCATGTAGATGGAGAGCCCTTCTCCGTCCTTGTATCGGTAGATCGTGTTCTTCGGAATGTCGCTGAACAGGAGGTACCCACCCTCGTGACGCCAGACTGGCCCTTCGGTCCAGTCGAACCCTTCGGCGAGCATCTCGACCTGCGCGTCGAGCGGCACGAGTGCGTCGAACGCGGGATCGAGCCGCTCGATGCGGCTTCCGGGGGCGAGCGCGATCGGCGTTGCTCTCCCCGTCTGCTGCGCGAGCGACGGCGACGAGGTGAGAACGAGAGCGAGCGCGGAGAGCGCGACGAGACGGGGCATGAGACGCCTGCGGAGAGGATTTCGGGCCAGGCCGACGGTTGCGGCGTGAAACTGGAGCCGCGGTGCGAGATGTCAATCGGGAGCGCGGGTGCGCGCGTGCGGCATGCGCGGGTGCGGGAAGAACAACGGCCTCAGGAAGCATCTGCCTCCCGAGGCCGTTCGCACCCGCGCATCGCGCACCCGCGCGCCTTCGTCGCATATTGAGGCGACCGATCCTGGTCCAGCTTCGGCAAGCCGCCGCAGCACGTCGAGCACACGCGGTGCGACCGCGCTGGAGAGAACGACATGATGAACGACCGAATCGGACTTCAGGTGCGGGCATCGGCTGGTCCCGGAGTCCTGCACCAGCTCACCGGGGCGATCGCGCAGGAGCGCGGCGACATCTCATCGGTCGAGATCTCGAGCCAGGGGACGACGGAGGATCTCGTCTACTTCGAGATCGACCTGCCGGGCAGCGTCGACCAGCTGGTGGCGTCGCTGCGGCAACTCACTGTGGTGCGCAAGGTCGAAGTCGTCGACACGCTGAAGACCATCTACGGCAAGCGCATCATCATCATGGGCGGCGGCGCCCAGGTCGGGCAGGTGGCGATCGGCGCGATCTCGGAAGCCGACCGCCACAACATCCGCGGCGAGCGCATCTCGGTCGACACGATACCGCTCGTCGGTGAGCAACAGCTCGCCGATGCCGTGCGCGCCGTGGCGCGTCTGCCGCGCGCCTCCGCCATCGTCCTCGCCGGCTCGCTGATGGGCGGCGACATAGAGAAGGCCGTGCGTGAGGTGCGCGCCCAGGGGTTGCTCGTCGTCAGCCTCAATATGGCCGGCAGCGTCCCCGAAGCGGCCGATCTGGTCGTCACGGACCCCGTTCAGGCGGGGGTGATGACGGTGATGGCGATCGCCGATACGGCGAAGTTCAGGCTGGAGCGGTTGGCGCGGAGAGTGTTCTAGAAGGTCGCGGGTGGATTGGTGCGCTGGTGACTCAAGTCACCGGCGCGTGACTCCCGAGGCCGGTAGGACGTCCCCTTACAGACCCGGCTGCCCCGATTTCTGGCGCGGCCATTCTATGGAGGGATGTCCGATGAGAGCTCGTACTCTGCCCGATGGGACGCTGGTGATCTCATATGCCGCGTGGCTCGAGTTGTTCAGTGCCATTGCGCTGATGGCGATCGCCATCTGGGCACTCCTCGATCCCTCGGTCAGCCATCGAGTCGCCGGCTGGGTCTGCGCCGGTCTCGCGCTGATGTTGTTCGCGCTCTATGAGCGAAGCGTGTTCGAGTTCCATCCGAGCGAGGGTCGGGTGAAGTGGACGCGCGTTCGCCTGCTGCGCCGCATGAGCGGCGTGATGCCCTACGACGCGCTCGACGCCGTCGCCGTCGAGACGGAGTACGGTCCTCCGTACCTCCATCGGCTGGCTCTCGTCACCTCGGCCGGCCGAGTGCCGCTGACGAGCGCGTACGACGACGCCCACGAGCGAGTCGCCGCACTCGGTCGCGCCATCCAGGCCGCCGTTCGCCCGCATAGGGATCTGCCGATTCGGACATGAGTGAAGCGGTGGCGAGTGGTGGGGTTGTGAGTGGTGAGTGACCGGTCCCGGGAGGCGATGCCTCCCGGGACCGTTTTCGTTTTGCCTCTCGCGCACGAAGGAGATCCGGGAACGTCCGGCTCGTGGCGTGTAATCGATAGTGTGGCGTGGCGAACGTTGCTCTCGACAGTCGAGAAATTTCACGCGATGCGCGCAGATCGACAGGCTATGACTCGCGCACGCTGGTTGACTCGACGTGTGTGTCTCGCGGCGCTGGCATGCGTCGGTGCTTCCGTGATCGCGTGTGCGCCGAAAGGAGGGACGAGGGCCCGCGTTCCGCGCGGGAGCGTCACCGGCAGGGCCGCTGCGGCGGTCGGGGACAGCGGGATCTTCGCGTCGCCGGTCCACCCGTACGACGTGCGCCCAGTCATTCCGCACGCGGACGCTGAGTCAGCCGCGGTGGCCATGGGGTACCGGGAGGCGCCGTCGGTGCAGGACCTCACCGTCCCGTACTATCACAACATCCCGACGGAGCGGCGTCGCTTCTGCGGGCGGTCGTACTACGTTCGGCCCGTGCTCGCGATGCCGGATACGACCGTCGTGCGATCCGCGACCCTCAACGACTGGATGATGTGGGCGCCGACATGGGTGATGTCGATCTGCGACGACCAAGGGCTCCCGCGGAGCTCCGTGTATCTCACGGACGTTCCGCCGGGGCTGCGGGTGCGCCAGGGGCCAGGGCCACGCGACGTCCCCGAGCTGGTGCTGGAATCCGGGACTTTTCCCCACATCGGCCATTCGCCGTCGGAGAAAAGGGCTCATTGGGACGAGGACATCGGATTGACACCGGAATCGGCGGTGAAGACGGTGGCGGCGCTGCTCGAGAAGACCGGAGCACACGTCGCTGACGTTCCGGCGGCGTTCATGACGGTCAGCCTGCTCGACCCGCAGCCGCCCGTGATTCGCACGCCGCGCATCTGGGGTGACCTGCCCATGTGTCCACACTGGCGACTCACGCTCGACCGGCCAGTCACGCTGCGCGGAACCGTGTCGGCGCGCGTGGCCCGCACGAGAACTGTTTACGTCGCGCGCGGCAAGCGTTGCCGCGGTGCCCCGCTGATGCAGATCCCGGCGCCGGCGCAACCGACCACCGTGCCGTTCATGTACGTCGTCAGCCACGTGGCGCGAAGCGGAAGTCCTTCCGTCAAGCCGCCAGACCCGGAGCTTCGCTGGACGACGCTTCGGCCCGTGGAGCCGCTCTGGTTCGAGGATGCACGACTCGAACGCTGACGCGCCATCGAGCGCATCCGACGAGACGTGTCGACGACAAGACCGTGCACCAACATGACCCCGCATTCCGGGAGCGTCCCACCGGTACCGGGTACTCGCTACGTCAGTCGTACCCGATACAGCACTGCCGAGCCATTCACGCCAGCACGACGACTCCGACCTCTTCCGCTCCCGGCCCCGACCCCACGAACACCTCCGCCTCCCTCCCGCTCTCCCTCGCGTATCTCCGCGAGATCTCCCGCACCACCGGCTCCGCGTCCGACCTTCCCAGCATCGCGACCGTTCCGCCGCTTCCACCACCGGTGATCTTCGCGCCGAACAGGCCGGCCTTCGCTGCGGCCTCGCGCACGAGTTCTACGAGTCTGTCGGTCCCCTCGCTCCCGAGTCCGCACGCGCCGTAGCTCGCGTGCGACTCGTACATCAACGCCCCCATCTCCTGCGCGACGCGGTCATCGCCCGAGCGTAGCGCATCGAGCAGCTCGGCAAACCGCGTCACGCGCGCGTTCTCGTACACGGGATGCGCCGTCGCTTGCCGCACTCCGTACTCGCGCCACGGATCGACCTGCGTCACGGTATCGGTGATCCCGTCGTACCGTCGCAGAAACTCGGCGCCCGTCATGCGCACAGGCAGGTGCTCGACGAAGCGCGACTCGAATTCGCTCGGCGTGACGTTCGCCAGATACCCGTGCCACCGCGTGTCGGCCTCGCGCACGTTCGCCGCGTCGAGCGACGCCGGCAGTCCGGCGACGTCGGCGATGATGCGATAGCCCATGAACGCCGCGGTGCGCACGGTGCCGTAGTCTGCGCCCGTCACCGCGTGCCGAATGCCGGAATCGATGCCGTAGAAGCGAAAGCCGGAGGGCACGTCGACGTGACCTTCGACGATCGCCGGCTGGCACCGCAGCCGCAGCAGGCGGTCGCGCCGGCCGCACGCGCTCGTCATCTGGTCCATGATCCCGCACGGCGCGCCGGCGACGTGGTTCTCCGCCCACTGGCTCGCCGCCGCGATCGCCTCCCCAGTCATCTCGACGTCGTAGCGCGCGGCGATCACGGCCAGACACGCCACCTCGAGCGCGGCGGAAGAGCTCACTCCCTTTCCCTCCGGCACCGCCGACTCGATCAGCAGCCGGAAGCCGCCGCGCCCCAGGTCCGGAACGTCGCGCCGCACGAGACACGCGTGCGCCACGCCGACCACGTATGACGCCCACCGGTCAGCCTCGCGCTCGGCGAACCACGCGGCGAGCGCGGACGGGTCGCGCAGCTCGCCTTGCGTCATGGCGTCGAGCGACATCGAGAAGCGCCGGGGCCGTCGTCCTGGCTCGACGGAGAGGAGATCGATCGTCGGCTCCTCGACCGGCCACAGCACGGCCGTCGTCGCGACGGCGAGCGGCATCTGCAGCACGAGCGAGCCGCTGTAGTCGGCGATGCCGCCCATCACGTCGAGCCGGCCCGGCGCGCGCGCGACGAACAGTGGCCCTCCCGACCTGGCGACGTCGGGCATCGCTCGCACTCGACTGATCACTGGCTCGAGCAGCTCGGCGTCGCCCGAGACACGCAGCTCGTCGAGCGTGCGGACGCGCATCGTCAAACCGGCGGCAGCAGCCCACGCCGGCGCAGCGCGCCGATCAGCGCCGGCTCGACGGCGCGCCGCACCGCGTCGTTCGCGTAACCGATCCACGCGACGTCGGCCTCGAGGTCGAGCGGCGCGTCGAGCGGCGCGCCCGTCGGACCCGTGATCGCCAACCCCAGCTCCTCGGCGATGAGGATCGTGCAGAGGTCGTACGGATGGCAGCAGAGCGGATGGGGGAGTCCGCGATCGTGCAGCACGCCCTGCAGCAGCGGACGCAGGTCGGCGACGTACCGGTCGTGACCCGCCATCAGCTCGTAGAGCTGGCCGCCAGTCGAGATGTACTGGTCCTCGAAGCATGACGCCTTGCCCTCGACGGGCGGACCGAGCACCGCGGTCGCCACCTCGTCGTCGATCGCCGCCAGCACGTCGCGCGCGCCGGGAAAGAA
>Ga0070664_100002840_pt1 | contig 14009 bp, 17 predicted proteins | sample KBSC73metaG_FD_65863 | JGI IMG/M metagenome (GOLD analysis project Ga0070664, IMG submission 65863) | Corn rhizosphere microbial communities from Kellogg Biological Station, Michigan, USA - KBS C7-3 metaG | ecosystem: Host-associated > Plants > Roots > Rhizosphere > Soil ... | reverse complement strand
ACGTCCAGGAGAGCATCGCCGCGCACAGGCAAATCGGCCTCACCACCGAAGTGCTCGACCGGCGCGAGATGGCGCGGCGCTTCCCGATGATCGACTTCGAGGGAATCCGGGTTGGGCTCCATGAGCCGAGCTTCGGCGCGCTGATGGCGCGGCGCTCGGTGCTGACGCTGGTTGACCGGTTCGTGAAAGCGGGCGGTTCGTACACCAAGGGCTTCGTCCAGCCGCCAGGCCGCGGCGGCGATAATCTGAAGGAGATACGTCTGGCATCGGGGGAACGGATCCAGGCGGACCGGTTCGCCTTCGCCGCCGGACCGTGGCTTCCCAAGCTTTTTCCCGACGTTATCGGTCCGCGCATCCTGCCGACGCGCCAGGAGGTGTTCTACTTCGCGACGCCGCCTGGAGACCGCCGCTTCCTCCCAGGCGCAATGCCAGGCTGGGCGGACTTCAACGGCGGCGACATTTTCTACGGCTTTCCCGATCTCGAGGCCCGCGGCGTCAAGTTCGCGCATGACCAGCATGGCGTCGAAGTCGATCCCGACACGCAGAGCCGGCGTCCGACCGATGCCGCGCTGGCCGAGGTCGTCGCCTTCCGCGACCGCCGCTTCCCGGCGCTGCGCGGCGCTCCGCTGACCGGCGCCGAAGTCTGCCAATATGAGAATAGCTCGAACGGCGACTTCCTGATCGACCTGCACCCCGGCTGGCGGAATGTGCTGCTGCTCGGCGGCGGTTCGGGCCATGGCTTCAAGCACGGCCCGGAAGTCGGCCGCTACGCCGCCGCGCGCCTGCTGGGTTCAGCGACGGTCGAGCCGCGCTTCAGCCTCGCCAGCAAGAGCGCAACCCACCACCGCGAGGTCCACTAGCCGGGCTTCTTCGCCACCGCGACCAGGGCCGGGCGCAACAGCCGATCCTTCATCATGTAGCCGGTCTGCATTTCCTCGACGATCGTGCCGGGCTCGGCCTCCGCGCTCGGCATCTCGATCATCGCCTGATGGCGATGCGGGTCGAGCGGCTCTCCGATCGAATTGATGCGGGTGACGCCATTGCGCTGGAACACCGCGTCGAGCTCGCGCGATGTCGCCTCGATCCCTGCCAGGAACTGCGCCGCGGTCTTGTCGGCGCGGAGCTCGTCACTGACCGCCGCCAGTGCGCGGTCGAGATGATCCTTGATCGTCAGCATGTCGCGGGCGAAGCCGGCCGCGGCGTAGCTGGTCGATTGCTGCAGCTCCTGCTCCAGCCGGCGCCGCACATTTTGCGTCTCAGCCGCCGCATAGAGGGCCTTCGACTTCGCTTCCTCGAGCTGTTCTTCGAGCTCGGCGACGCGGTCGTGCTCGGCCACTTCGGGCGCGCCTTCCGCCGTTTCGTGCCGGATTTCCTCGGCTTCCTCGTGCAGCTTTTCGTTCTCGATCATGCCATCAGTCTCGTGAGTGCTTTCGCAGTGAAATCCACCATGGGGACCACGCGCGCATAGTTCAACCGCGTCGGGCCGATGACCCCGACAACGCCGACCACCTCTCCCTGGGTCCCGCGATAGGGCGCGGCAATAACCGACGAGCCGCTGAGCGCGAACATCCGGTTCTCGGAACCGATGAAAATGCGGCAGCCCGGCGCGTCGCGCGCGCTTTCGAGCAAATGCGCTATCTCCTGCGCCTCTTCGAGCTCGTCGAGTAACCGGCGGACCCGGTCGAGGTCGTCGGCAGCGGATGCATCGAGGAGATTGGCGTGGCCGCGCACGATCAGCACTGGCCGCCGCGCATGATCCTGGCTCCACGCCGCGAGACCCGAGGCGACCATCTCGGCCGCAGCCGCGTCGATCGCCTCCTTGCGCTCGCGGATCTCGGCGCGGAGCCGCTGCTCCGCCTCCGCGAGCGTGAGCCCAGCCAACCGCGCGTTGATGAAATTGGTGACTTCGTTGAGCGACGCCGCTGTCGTCCCTCCATCGAGCGAGACGATGCGGTTCTCGACGCTGCCGTCGGCGCCGACCAGAACGGCCAGAGCGCGTGTTGCGCTCAATGAAACGAAATTGAGCTGCTTGAGCGTCAACTCCCGCTTCGGTGCCAGAACCACGCCCGCGGCCTGGCTGAGGCCGGAGAGCGCCGCCGATGCGGCTGCAAGCGCGTCCTCGATCGGTTGGTCGCGCACGATCTGGCGCTCGATCTCGCGCCGCTCGCTGAGGTTCGGCACGGCCGCTTGCATGATTCCGTCGACAAACAGCCTGAGTCCGCTCTCGGTCGGAATCCGGCCCGCCGACGTGTGCGGATGGGTGAGCAAGCCACGCTCCTCGAGCTCCTGCATCACGCCGCGGATCGACGCCGGCGAGAGGTTGATGCTGCCGGCGAGCACCTTCGACCCGATGGGAAGCCCACGATCGAGATAGGACTCGACGACGAGCCCGAATATCTCGCGCATCCGGTCAGTAAGTTCGTCGATCGGGGGGGGCATAACATCCATGTAGAAAGCGATGCCCTAGACCTCAACGCAGTCTTTCGTCATTGCGAGGGGCGAAAGCGCCGCGGCAATCCAGCTGGATTGCGTCGCTTCGCTCGCAATGACGATGGAGAACCCATGCGCCCGTCCGGACGCGCCCCCGATCAAATGCGTGAATTGAAGTTCGAACCGGGCTTCACCCGCCATGCCGAAGGCTCGTGCCTCGTCAGCTTCGGCGATACCCGCGTGTTGTGCACCGCCAGCGTCGAGGAAAAGGTCCCACCCTTCCTGCGCGGCAAGGGCCAGGGCTGGGTCACCGCCGAATATGGAATGCTGCCACGCGCGACCCACACGCGCGGCAACCGCGAAGCGGCCAGGGGCAAGCAGTCTGGCCGGACGCAGGAGATCCAGCGGCTGATCGGACGGTCGCTGCGCGCGGTCGTCGAATTGCCCAAGCTCGGCGAGCGGCAGGTAATCGTGGATTGCGACGTCATCCAGGCCGATGGCGGGACTCGCACCGCGTCGATCTCGGGAGGCTGGGTCGCACTGAGGATCGCGGTCGACAAGCTGTTGGAGGCCAAGGTGATTCCGGTCGATCCGATCCGCACGCAGGTCGCCGCGGTCAGTTGCGGTATCCACAACGGCACCGCCGTGCTCGATCTCGACTATGATGAGGACTCGACCGCCGGCAGCGACGGAAATTTCGTGCTGACCGGCGACTCCGCGATCGTCGAAGCGCAACTGACTGCCGAGGGCGAGACCTTCGACGAGGAAGGCCTGCTTCGCCTCCTCCGCCTCGCCCGCATTGGCTGCACCGAGATCTTCCAGGCCCAGCTGAAGGCAACCGGACGATGAGGCCGATCGGCGACAAGCTGGTCATCGCCACCCATAATCCCGGCAAGCTCCGCGAGATTGCCGCGCTGATGGAGCCGCTCGGTATCCACTGCGTCGGCGCCGAGGAGCTCGGTCTCCCCGAGCCCGAAGAAATCGGCAACACGTTCGCCGACAACGCCGACCTCAAAGCTCGCGAGGGGGCTGATTTGAGCGGCCTGCCCGCCCTCGCCGACGACAGCGGCCTGTGCGTCGATGCGCTTCACGGCCGCCCCGGAATCTTCTCGGCCCGCTGGGCCGAGGACGCGGACGGCAACCGCGACTGGATGCGGGCCATGGAAAAAGTGTGGCGCGAGACGGAAGCGATGGATCCAGACGCTCCTCCAGCCGCCCACTTCGTGTGTGCACTGGCAGTCGCCTGGCCCAACGATGGCCAGGCCGAGACGTTCGAAGGCCGGGTCGACGGCACGCTCGTCTGGCCGCCGCGCGGCGACCGGGGGTTCGGCTACGACCCGATATTCGTGCCGGTCGGCCATGATCAGACGTTCGGCGAGTTTGATCCAACCCTCAAGCATCAGATCAGCCATCGCGCGGATGCCTTCCGCAAGCTCGTGGCGGCGCTCGGCGAATGAAGCCCCTCTCCGCCTTGGCAGGGGGAGAGGGAAATCTCGCGCTTTACGTCCACTGGCCGTTTTGTGTCAGCAAATGCCCCTATTGCGACTTCAACAGCCATGTCCGCGCGAGCATCGACCAGGATTCGTGGCATGAGGCCTTGCTGACGGACCTGGCGCACGAAGCGGGGCTGCTCCCTGGGCGGAAGCTGACCTCGATCTTCTTTGGCGGCGGAACGCCGTCGCTGATGGACCCGGCAAGTGTCGAAGGAGTGATCTCGGCGGCACGAAGCCATTGGCAACCAGCCGAAAACCTCGAGATCACCCTCGAGGCCAATCCCAATTCGGTCGAGGCGGTGCGTTTCGCCGATCTTGCAATCGCCGGCGTCAACCGCTTGTCGCTGGGCCTCCAGAGCTTCGACGACCACGCCCTCGCCTTCCTCGGCCGAGCCCATTCGGCGCGCGACGGCTTCCGTGCGCTCGAGATCGCCCAGAAGAACTTCCGGCGCGTGAGCTTCGACCTCATCTACGCGCTGCCCGGTGACCGCGAGGAAAGCTGGTCGGCGACCCTGGCCCAGGCGCTGAGCCTCGGCACGTCCCACCTCTCCCTCTACCAGCTGACGATCGAGCCCGGCACGCGGTTCGCCAGCATGGTCGCCAGGCGGCAATTCGAGCCGCTCCATTGCGATGCATCGGCAGCGCTGTACGAGCTGACCGAAGCCATGACGTCAGCCGCGCGAATGCCGGCGTACGAAATCAGCAATCATGCCCGGCGCGGGCAGGAAAGCCGGCACAATCTCAGCTACTGGCGCTACGGCGATTATGCCGGCATTGGTCCGGGCGCGCACGGCCGCCGGCTCGGGATGCGCACCGCGCGCCGCAAGAAGCCCGAGAATTTCCTCGCAGCGGTAGGCCGCAATGGCCACGGCATTGCCGAAGAGGCACCGCTATCCGCGATCGAGGGCGCCGACGAAGCGCTGGTGATGGGCCTGCGGCTCACCGAGGGCATCGACACGGACGCAATCGCGAACCGCTTCGGCCTGGTGGAGATCGTCGACTGGCGCCGGGTCGAGCGGCTGGCCGCCTCCGGCCATCTGGAACGGCAAGGACCGCGCATCGCGCTGACCGCGAGCGGCCGGCTGTTGCTTGACCATATCCTCGGCGAAATTGCCGCGCCGGTAGCTCTTGGCTCGCCTAGGGCTTTGGCGGTTGCGTAACGGCGGCCGGAGTCGGTGCCGGCGTCGTCGTGGCGGCCGGAGTCGTCTTCGGCGCGTTCATGTCGGCCACGAACTTATAATTCTCCGCCGGTGTCGCGACATAATCGTCGACCGTCATTTCGGCGTCCGAGGCGGCGGCCTTGCGGGCCATTCCGTTCTTCATCCGGAAGCCGATCAATGCGTCCTTGAGCGTCCCCATCTGCGCCGAGCACGCATTCTTGAGATAGGCCTCGATCCCGTCACCGGGCACCTTGTCGCTCTTCGCCTTGGTCGCCGCCTCGCGCAGGCAACCGCGGAATGCGTTGGTCGGGCCGGAAATCGAAGCCTGCATGGCGACCAGATGGATCGCCGAAGCAGCCAGTAATGCAATCATCGCGCCCTCTCCCAAGGCCAATGAACGAGCCGAGGATTACTCTTTTTTGCTTCAATTGGAAGAGGTTAATCCCCCGCTGATGGAAAAGAAGCTGCCGCCCGGATTGTACATCGTCGCGACTCCGATCGGCAATCTCGGCGATTTGTCGCCGCGTGCGGCGGAGACGCTCCGCAATGCCGACCGGATCCTCGTCGAGGACACCCGAGTCACCGCGAAGCTGCTTGCACATATCGGCGCGAAAGTGCCGATGGTCCGCTACGACGACCATAGCCGAGACGCCGACCGCGATCGCATCGTCGCCCACCTCGGCGAGGAAGCCGTCGCGCTCGTCAGCGACGCTGGAACGCCACTGATCTCCGACCCCGGGTACAAGCTGGTCCGCGCGGCGCGGGCGGAAGGCCATGACGTGCGCACGGTCCCGGGACCGTGCGCCGCAATCGCCGCCTTGACCCTCGCCGGCCTTCCAACCGACCGCTTCCTGTTCCTCGGCTTCCTACCCGCCAAGGCCAAGGCGCGGTCGGACGCAATCGCCGAGATCGCGCGGGTTCGGGCCACGCTGCTCATTTACGAAAGCGGCCAGCGCCTCGCCGACACCCTGCTCGCGCTTTCCGCCGGGTTGGGGCCACGCGAAGCGGCGGTTGCGCGGGAAATCACCAAGCTTCACGAGGAATGCGTGACCGGCACCCTGGGCGAGCTCGCTGCCCGCTACGCCGACGCGCTGCCCAAGGGCGAGATCGTCATCGTCGTCGCGCCGCTGCTGGAAGCCGAAGTTGTGAGCGATGAAATACTGGACCGGATGCTTGATGAAGCGCTGGCGCGGCTGTCGCCGTCACGGGCCGCGGCCGAAGTCGCCGAACAGCTGAACATCCCCCGAAAGCGCGCTTACGCCCGTGCGCTGGAACGGGCCGGATGAACCGCCATCGCGCCGAACGGCGGGGCCGTGGCGCCGAGACGCTCGCCTGCTGGTACTTGCGGCTGAAGGGCTGGCGCATCCTCGCCCGGCGCGTCCGGGTCCCGGGCGGCGAGATCGATATCGTTGCACGCCGCTGGCGCACACTCGCCTTCGTGGAGGTGAAGGCCCGCGCGAGCGAGGATGCCGCCGCCTTCGCGCTCGACGAATGGCGTCTGCGGCGGGTCGCCACTGCCGCCGAGCGGCTCGCTGCGCGCTACATGCGTGAAGGCGACGATGTCCGGATCGACGCCTTGTTCATCGTTCCGCGCCGCTTGCCCCGCCACCTCGCCAATGTATGGCACGGGTGACAGCCCTTTTGAGCGTCACTAGAGCCGCAGCATGAGCTTGCGCGTCGCCGTGCAGATGGATCCGCTCGAAGGCATCGGCATCGCCGGTGATTCGACCTTCGCGCTGATGCTCAAGGCCCAGGAGCGCGGCCACCAGCTGTTCCATTACCTCGCCGACGCCCTCACCTACGAGCAGGGCCGGCTCTACGCCGGGGCGCATCCGGTCACCGTCCAGCCGGTCGCGGGGAATCACTTCGCGCTCGGCGATTTCACGATTCTCGACCTCGGCCGCGACGTCGACGTCGTCCTGATGCGGCAGGACCCGCCGTTCGACCTCGGCTACATCACCGCGACTCATTTGCTCGAACGAATCCGGGAAGATACGCTGGTCGTGAATGATCCGGCCGCTGTCCGTAATGCGCCGGAGAAGATCTGGGTCCTGGATTTCGCGCGCTTCATGCCGCCGACGATGGTGACGCGTTCGCTTGGGGCAGCGCGCAAGTTCCTCGCCGAGCACGGCGACATTGTCCTCAAACCGCTGCATGGCTTTGCCGGCGGATCGGTATTCAGGATAACGCGCGAAGGGGCGAACCTGTCGGCGCTGATGGAGCTGTTCAACGCCACCTATCGCGAGCCTCACGTCCTGCAGACCTTTCTCCCCGAGGTGGCCGAGGGCGACAAAAGGATCGTGCTGGTCGACGGCGAGGTGGCGGGTGCTATCAACCGGCGTCCCGGGGCCGGCGAATTCCGTTCCAACCTCGCGGTCGGCGGGATTGCGGAAGCGGCCGAGCTGGGCCCCACCGAGCGCGAGATCTGCGAAGCGCTCGGTCCCGAATTGAAGCGCCGCGGGCTGCTGTTCGTGGGCATCGACGTGATCGGCGGCAAGTGGCTCACCGAGATCAACGTCACCTCGCCGACCGGAATCGTCGCTATCGACCGCTTCAACGGCACGGACACCGCCGGGCTGATCTGGGATGCGATCGAACGAAAGACCGGAAATTAGCGCCGAAACGGCGGAAGCTCCTATCCCGCGATGGGACAAGCCATTCATCCAAAACGGTTATTTAGCAATGGCTTTACTGCTCTGACGTAGCCCGGTCCTGTCGCGGCATGGCGGACTCCCCACTGTCCGCCGCGCCGCGGCAAAGGTTTTCGTTCCAGGCCGCCAGTTCTTTGCGGTCTCCTGGGCCTCTGCTCAGGCTCGGGGGTGGGCGTGGCGATAGACGTCGAGAAGTCGCGCCGCGTCCACCGCCGTGTAGATCTGGGTCGATGACAGGCTCGCATGGCCGAGCAGTTCCTGGAGCGAGCGCAAATCGGCTCCCCCGGCGAGCAGGTGCGTTGCGAAGCTGTGCCTCAGCGCATGGGGAGTCAGCGTATCGGGCAAGCCGAGGCGGCGCCTCGCCGATGCGACCGACCGCCGCACCAGGTCGGCGTTGAGCGGACCACCTCGAGCGCCGACGAAGAGCGGCACCTGGCCCTTCAGCGGATAGGGGCATTGCCGCACATAATCGTCAATCGCGTCGCGGACCGCTGGAACGACCGGCACGATCCGCGTTTTCGATCTTTTGCCGGTGACTCGCAGCGTCGCGCCGATCGGCAGCAGGTTCGCGGCCAAGGACAGCGCCTCGGCGACACGCAGCCCGGCGCCGTAGAGCAACAGCAGGATCGCCAGGTCGCGCGCGCCGATCCATGGCGCGCTCGCCGCTTCGGCCGCATTCTCGGCGAGATTCATCGCCTCATCAGGCGCAGCGGGCCTCGGTAGGGTGCGCGGACGCTTGGGCGCACGCGTCCGCGGAAGATGCGCAGGTACGGACTGCTGCTCAGCTGCATAGGTCAGGAAGGCGCGTACACCGGAGAGCTCGCGAGCCGCGGACGCCGCACCAAGGCCGCCGGCCCGCCGGTCCGCGAGAAATGCCCGAAGATCCGCCGCCTCGACCCTGGTCAGCGTTCCCGCATCGATGGTCTCGCCGCGATAGCGTCCGAGGAAGTCGATGAGCCGATGCGCCGTCGCCGTATAAGCCCGCACCGTATGAGCGGAGCGGCGGCGATCATGTTGAAGATGGGAAGCCCAGCGCGCGGCAAGCGTCCGCGCTGGATGGTCTAATTGTGCGGAAGCGTCAGCCACTTGCGGATCATAGCCGCAAGGCTGCGTCCGAGGAACAGCAGCAATTCCGAACCGTGACGGGCATCGAGGCTGAGCTCGGCGCGCTGCCCAAGCGCCAGCAGTCCGCAGGGCAAAGGCGGAGCGCAATCAATTCGGATCAGCGCCTCGGCGCGGATCAGGTCGCAGGCCGGGCCGAACAGCGGGTGGCCCCGCTTGACGGTGCGCATCTGGACGCCGCTGACGCGGTCGATCGCCCGGCGCAGAATTGCCGGGTCGACATGCTGCACGCCGCCGCCGTCGGCCCGAAAGCCCTCCTTGCCGACGATCAGCGACAGCGCGACGGAATCGATGCCGAGGATCAGCGGCCATTCCTGCGTGACGACGTGAAGCAAGGCTTCAATGCTTTCGGCATCGATCGCCGCAACCACGGCTTCGTGGATCGACGCGACCGCGCCGGAATGCCCGCGGGCAAAGGCGATCAGGTCCTGGTTGGCTTCTTCGGCAGCGCCGAGCCGACGCCGCAGCTGCGCCACCGCATGCTCCTCGAAGGGGATCACCGTCGCCATAAGTCCCGCGAGAATACGCCCACGACGGTTAATTTCCTACCAGCGCGCGCAATGCCGCCTTAAGCACAAAACAAAAGCGGCGGCGCCTTTCGGCACCGCCGCTCCCGTTTGGAACTCGCCTTCGGCTTAGCCGAGGTTGTTCGAAACGTTGTTGAAGGTCGTGTTCAGCTTGTTGCCGATGCCCTGCATCGCGCCAATGGCCGCAACAGCGATAAGAGCCGCGATCAGGCCATACTCGATGGCGGTCGCACCCTCTTCGTTACGAATCAGCTTCAGAAACTTGCTCATGGTCTTCGCTCCTTGGTTCCAAGTGCGGAGGCAGCGCCGCCGCGACCTGCAATCCACCTGCAGGATGCGGGCAAATTACCCTTCGACCTCTTGAAAAAGTGTTACGCCGGAAGGTTGCCCAATAGTTAAGAACCAGAGCGCAAGCTTTTGACCTCAGGTGATTTTCTGCCCGCTCGATTCCCAGTCCTTGAGAAAAGACGCGATGCCGGAGTCGGTCAGCGGATGCTTGAACAATTGCCAGATGATCTTGGCCGGCGCGGTCATCACGTCGGCGCCGATCTTCGCGGCTTCGACGACGTGCATCGGGTGCCGCACGCTCGCCACCAGGATCTGCGTGTCGAAGTCGTAATTGTCGTAGATCAGCCGGATGTCGGCGATCAGGCTCATGCCGTCAAAGCCGACGTCGTCGTGCCGCCCGACGAACGGCGAGATGAAGGTGGCGCCGGCCTTGGCCGCGAGCAAGGCCTGGGCGGCCGAGAAGCACAAGGTGACATTGACCATCGATCCGTCGCCGGTCAGCGTTTTGCACGCGTGCAGGCCGGCCGGCGTCAGCGGCACCTTGACCGCAATATTGTCGGCAATCTTCCGAAGCACCTCCGCCTCGCGCATCATCCCGTCATAATCGAGCGCAACGACCTCGGCCGAGACGGGCCCGCGCACCACGCCGGCGATCTCGCGCACCACTTCCAGGAAATCGCGGCCCGACTTGTGGACCAGGCTCGGGTTGGTGGTGACCCCGTCGAGCAGGCCAGTCTCGGCAAGCTCGCGGATTTCGCTGATTTCGGCAGTGTCGGCGAAGAATTTCATCGGATTTGCGCAGGCCCCAACTTTGGTGGATTTGCCGGCCAATAGCCGCTGGGACGCAGCGCGTCATCCGATTCGGGAGCAAGGCCGATGAGCGAACATGTGAAGGTCGAACGCAGGGGCGAGCTCGTCGCGATCACGCTCGCCCGCCCCGATCGCCGCAACGCGATCACCGTTGCGATGTACACCGCGCTCGCCGACGCGATCGAGGGCGCCGCCGAGGATCCCGGCGTGCGCGTCATCACCATTCGCGGCGAAGGCCAGGACTTCGCCGCGGGCAACGACCTTGCCGATTTCCTCGCGGCCGCGCCTCGCCTGGATGAGGAAATCCCGGTCTGGCGGCTGCTTCGTATCCTCGCCACCTGCATGACTCCGCTGGTGGCCGCGGTCCACGGCAATTGCGTGGGCATCGGCACCACCATGCTCCTCCACTGCGACCTGGTGGTCGCCGACGACAGTGCGCGCTTCTCGATGCCGTTCGTCGATCTTGCGCTTGTGCCGGAAGCGGCGAGCTCGCTGCTGTTCCCGCGGCTTGCCGGCCGGCGGCGCGCGGCCCGCTACCTCTTGCTGTGCGAACCGTTCGGCGCCGATGAAGCGTTCGACATCGGCCTTGTCAGTCATCGTGCCGCCGCCGGCGCGCTCGAAGACAAGCTCGGCGAAGTGGTCGCCGGGCTGCTCGCCAAGCCTCCCGAAGCACTCCGAAAGACGCAGCAGCTGTTGCGCCACGGTGCCCGCGACGAGATCCTCGAGCGGATGAAGATGGAAAGCAGCCTGTTCGCCGAGCGGCTTCAATCAGCCGAGGTCAAGGAAGCGATCGCCGCCTTTTTCGAGAAGCGGCGCCCGAGCTTTGGATCTTAGGCCGCGGCCGTCCAGACGCGCTTGCTGCGGGTGACGTTGATGGTTGGCCCCGGGAACAGCAGCAGGCTCGTCGGCTGCGAGTAGGTCACCTTGAGGTCGTAATATTGGCTGGTGCCCGAAGTGCCGCTCACCGGATTCGCGACGGTGAACGTCCCCGGCCCGACGCCATAGACGCTGGCGCTGATCTTGCTCTTGATGCTCGCTGCGGTCGGCGCTTCGCAGCCGAGCGACGACGGATTGAGGCAGAGCGTCGCATAGCGCGCACCCTCGCCCAGACCCTGCTGAATGCCGGCGAGCGCGCGATAAATCTGCGCGAGCTGCACGAACATCCAGATCATCACGATCAGGATCGGCAGCGCGAACGCCATTTCGACGGTCGCTGCACCATTTTGGTCGCGGACAAGAAGCCGACGGAACATCATTTCGTCCTCATCCCGGCGGTGGCCGACAGGTGATAGGTCCCGTCGCCGCTGCTGAAGCTGGCGAAATGGACCGGGAACATCGGAGTATATTTGTCGGTCAACGCGACCTGGATGTAGCGGGCTTCTTTCACCGTGCCCGAGCCGCAGGTGTAGGCGTTGAACACAGCCGAGTCGTCGCTCGAATAGGTGCTGACAGAACCCGCCGAGTCCGTGCACTCCAGCCGGTAGGAAACGGTGACGTTGCTCGCCGTGATCGGGCTCGTCTTGCAGGTCCCGTCGGTATTCATCCCGTTGACCTGGCACACCGCCTCGGCCTTGATCGTGTTCTCGACGGTAGTCGTCCCGGTCGTCTGCATGACCTTTTCGATCGACCGCTGGGCCCCCTGCTCGAGCGCGAGCTTGCGGCTGTAGGCATTGCTCATGTCGACGATGCCGATCACCGTCAGCGCGAGCATCGGTGCGACCAGCGCGAGCTCGATCACCGCGGCGCCGCTGTTGTCGGCACGGAGCAGCGAAGGGTGGCGACGCATCATGCGACGAGCCTTATCATTCGCGTCGCACCGCCGCCGGGAATGCCATAAGCGGAGCAATCGCTGAGCTTCTTGAACTTGTTGGTCGTCGTGCTGTTGCCGCTGAAGTTGATTCGGCGGGCGACAAACATCGTGCAGACCGCGGCGGTGTTTCCGGTGCCGTTATAATCGAGCTGCTGGCTCGGGAAGTAGAGCGCCCCCTGAACGACCGATCCGGAGTTGCCGTTGATCTTGTTGGTCTGCCCGCTGTCGACCGCGCGGCGGTCCTGGTAGACCGCAATGCCCTTGAAGGTGCCGTTGTCCGGCGCCGTCATGTTGGTGTTCGAGCCGGCGTTCACCTTGAACTGGCCGATCGTCGTCGAATTCGGGTCCGAGTTGGTGAGCACGATCGTGCAGCTAGTGCAGGTGAGGTTGCCCTGGATGAAGGCGTCGCCGCCGTTGATGTAATAAGTGCCGGGGGGCAGCGTCAGCGTCGTGTTCGAATTGACTCGAAGCGACGACCAGCAGTTGGTGCCGGCGGCGGCGGCCGCAATGAGGTCGGTGCTCTGATTGAGCTCGGTTCCGACGCAATGCATCGCGGCCGGATTGGGAGTCACGTTGGCGAACGGATCGTCGATCGGCGGCGAGTAAGGCCGGTAGGCCTGGACGTGCCAGTTATTCGACTCCTGGATGCCCCCGACGCCGGCGACTGCTTCCGCAGTCACGTTCGAGCTGCCGCCCGCGGCGGCCGTATTGGTCGACGGCGAGTTCGAGTACATCACGCAATCGGGCATGTAGATGCCGGCGTTGCCGGTGATGTCGATGCCCGTCTTGCTGGCGCTTGGCTCGCGCGCGTTGACACAGGCGTCGCCGCCGGCCGGCACGCTGGCCGCGGTCGCGTTCGCGGTGATCGTCGGCGCCGTCGACAGGAACAGCGAGCTGAACGGCAGCGGCTGCTGGACTGCCAGCGTCACCTTGACCTGGTACTGTTTGACCCCCGAGTCCGCGGGATAGGCGAGGATTGGATAGCCGCTCTTCACCCCCATCCACGTGTGCAGATTGAGCTGGAGGTCGTGCGTAACCGTCGCCGGAACCGTGGTTGTGGAGCCGGCCGCCGCCGAGCGGTCGTAAACGCCGGCGATCGCGGCGGAATCGGCCGCGCGCTGCAGCTGGCGTTTCCACAAGGTCCACTGGATGGTGTCGGTCGCGAGGCCGGCCGCGCCCACCACCAGCGGAAGGCACGCAGCCGCGATCGCAAGCGTGTTGCCGCGGCGATCCTTCAAGAGCTTCCTGATGAAACCGATCATTCGTGCCCATCCCTGTTGCGCGCTTTGGAGGCGGATGTAGGCCGGGCACGGTAAGCGAAGGGTTCAAGCCTATGGTTAAGCAAAGGTATCGTCCCCGATCGGGACATGCCTTGAAACGATGTGTCTTACATCTATAATACAGCTCGAACCCAAGCGGCGTTGACCGGTCTTGCGCACCGCCGCACAAGGGCGCGGAAAGGATGATCTGATGGCAACCGAACCCGGAACCGAGACTGCGGCGGCGAGTGCGGGCGCGGCGACCAAGCTCAAGCTCGACCCGCCCGACGTCCTGCAGCCGGTGGCACCGGCCGAAGCCGCCGGCTTGGTGCCGCTGAAGGCCGAGGAGACCGGCGAGCTCGACAAGCGCGTCGCGCAGTTCGTCGACGAGCTTGCAGGCCTCGATTCGAACAGCCCCGAGTTCGGCAAGAAAGTCGATCAGCTGACCGCCATGGGCCG
>Ga0070664_100002839_pt1 | contig 14014 bp, 9 predicted proteins | sample KBSC73metaG_FD_65863 | JGI IMG/M metagenome (GOLD analysis project Ga0070664, IMG submission 65863) | Corn rhizosphere microbial communities from Kellogg Biological Station, Michigan, USA - KBS C7-3 metaG | ecosystem: Host-associated > Plants > Roots > Rhizosphere > Soil ... | reverse complement strand
GTTCTACGCGAATACCGACAACTACAAGGAACTGGCGTCCAAGGGCCATATGTGGACGAAGAACGTCGAGGACGGCGCGCTGGACTGGGTCGGCAAGGGCTACAAGAACAGCCACTACGACCCGTACACGCAGGAAGCGCGCGACATCTATTACCGCCAGATGCAGCACAAGCTGGTGGACAAGGGCTTCGACGCATGGTGGATGGACAATACGGAACCGGACGTGCTGTCGAACTCGCGCCTGGAAGACTTCAAGAAGCTGATCGGCCCGACGGTCTACGGCCCGGGCGAGATCACGTTCAACCCGTACAGCCTCGTGCACTCGGGCGGCATGGTCGAAGGCCTGCGCCGCGACCAGCCGGACAAGCGCCAGTTCATCCTGTCGCGCTCGGGCTTCGCCGGCATCCAGCGCAATTCCGTCGCCGTGTGGAGCGGCGACACCGCCGGCCGCTGGAACAACCTGTACGACCAGATCGCGTCCGGCGTGAACTTCTCGATGTCCGGCATCCCGAACTGGACGCACGACATCGGCGGCTATGCGCAGGAAAACCGGTTCCAGTACGGCGACGTCGGCTCGGCCCAGGAAAACCGCGTGACGACGAACGACCAGGCCAAGCCGGAGGACATGAAGGAATGGCGTGAGCTGAACCTGCGCTGGTTCCAGTTCGGCGCGTTCTCGCCGCTGTTCCGTTCGCACGGCGAAGTCGTCAAGCGCGAGATCTACAATATCTCGGCCGGCGACGACGCGATGCGCGACTCGATGGTGGGCTACCTGAAACTGCGCTACCGCCTGATGCCGTACATTTACACGATGGCGGCCGACACGCACTACGAGAGCGGCACCATGATGCGCGGCCTCGTGATGGATTTCCCGCGTGACGACAAGGTCAAGAACATCAAGGACCAATACCTGTTCGGCCACGCGCTGATGGTCGCGCCGGTCACGAGCTATGGCGCGCGCGAGCGCACCGTGTACTTCCCGGCGGGCGCCGACTGGTACGACTTCGATACCGGCAAGCGCTACGCGGGCGGCACCAGCGCCACCGTCCCGGCACCGCTGAACCGCATTCCCGTGTTCGTGCGCGCGGGCGCCGTGGTCCCGACCGGTCCGGTCACCCAATACGTGGACGAGAAGCCGGACGCGCCGATCGTGCTGCAGGTGTATGCGGGCGCGAACGGCCAGGCCAGCCTGTACGAAGACGATGGCGTGACCAATGCGTACGAGCGGGGCGAGTACAGCCGCATCCCGTTCAGCTACGACGACAAGACGGGCACCGTCACGATCGGCGCGCGCAGCGGCCAGTACAAGGGCATGCCGCAGACGCGCCAGATCAAGGTGCGGGTGCTGCGCGCCGGCGTCGCGACGAGCGCCGACATGGACGCGTTTGACAAGACCGTGACCTATGACGGCAAGCCGGTGACCGTGAAACTGTAGGCCGGACCGTGAAGCGACGCAGTCTCCTGCAGCTGATGCTGGCGCTGGCCGGGACGGGGTGCGCGTCCGCGCGCATTCCGGCGCGCGCCGCGCCCGTGGACGCGCAGGCGGACGCGCGCACCCGGGAGCAATACGCCTGGTTGCGCGCGACCTGGGGCCGGCAGACCATCGCCGGCCAGCAGGATCTCACCTGGAACGACGGCGTGGACATGGCGCAGCGCGTGTTCGACGACACCGGCAAATACCCGGCGTTGATGGGCTTCGACTTCATGAACACGTGGACGACCGGCGCGCGACCGGACGGCCGGCACCAGGTCGACGAGGCGATCGCCTGGGCGCGCCGCGGCGGGCTCGTGACGTTCTGCTGGCACTGGCGCGACCCGTCCGTCGCAAGCGGGGAAGGCAACTTCTACGCGCGCGACGCGGATGCGGGCAAGAACACGGCGTTCACGATTCCCGTGCGCGACGGCCGCCTGGACACGGGAAGCAGCGCGGGCCGCCAGATCGATGCCGACATCGACCGCCTGGGCCGCGAGCTCGCGAAGCTGCGGGCGGCCGGCGTCACGGTCTTGTGGCGGCCGCTGCACGAGGCCGCCGGGCACGAGGGCGACGGCTGGTTCTGGTGGGGCCGCAAGCGCACGGACGGGGTGCCGAACGCCTCGGCCTATGTGCTGCTGTACCGCCACATGTTCGACCGTCTCGTGCACGCGCACGGCCTGCACAACCTGATCTGGGTGTGGAACGGCCAGGATCCGGCCTGGTATCCGGGCGACGACGTCGTCGACATCGTCGGCTACGACGTCTACGACGACACCGACCGCAAGACCTACAAGTCGCAGGTCGACATCTATCGCCGCATGGCGGCCATCGGCCAGGCCGTGAAGCCAGTGGCCATGAGCGAGAACAGTTATATCCCCGATCCGGACCGCATGAAGGCGGACGGGGCGCGCTGGCTGTGGTTCCTCACCTGGAACGATGGCCACGCACCGGCCGGTACGTCCGACAAGGACAACTTCTGGACCGGCGATCATTACAACACCGCGGCGCACAAGACGAAGGTGTATCACCATCCCGACGTGATCACCCTCGACCGCCTGCCCGCATTCCTGAAAGCCCCGACATGAAACGACTCACCACGATTCTCACCAAAAGCATTGCACTCGCCGCGCTGCTGCACGCAGGCCTCGCCTTTGCCGGCGTCGCCGTCGCGCCGACCGACAAGAACCTGCTGTACACGGGCCGCATCGATTTCGCGCAGCCGGCGGCACCCGTCATCACGTGGCCGAACACGGCCATCGCCGGCAATTTCACGGGAGCGTCGCTCGCCGTGACGCTGGACGACGAGAAGGGCAAGAACTACTTCAACGTGTTCATCGACGGGGACCTCGCGAGCCCGCTGATCATCGAGGCGGCCCAGGGCACGAAGACCTATTATGTGGCGGGCGGCCTGGCGCCGGGCAAGCACAGCTTCCTGATCACCAAGCGCACGGAAGGCGAAGAGGGCGCGACGACGTTCCGCGGCCTCGAACTGGCCGACGGGGGCAAGATGCTGGCGCCGCCCGCACGTCCCAAGCGCCGCATCGAATTCTTCGGCGACTCCATCACGAGCGGCATGGGCGACGAAGCGCCGCTGAACGGCCGCGACGACAACAGCCGCGACAAGAACAGCTTCCTTTCGTACGCGGGCATCACGGCGCGCAACCTGAACGCGGAGCTGCACCAGACGTCCCAGAGCGGCATCGGCGTCATGATCAGCTGGTTCCCGTTCACGATGCCGGACTTCTACGACCAGCTGAGCGCCGTCGGCAACAACGACACCCACTGGGATTTCTCGAGCTGGACACCGGACGTCGTCGTCATCAACCTGATGCAGAACGACCGCTGGCTGATCGGCGACCGCCACCAGCTGCAGCCGGAGCCGGACGAATCCCAGCGCGTGGCCGCGTATGAAAAATTCGTCAAGCGTATCCGCGAGCTGTACCCGCACGCCTACATCGTCTGCGCGCTCGGCAGCATGGATGCGACGCGCGCCGATTCCGCGTGGCCGGGCTACGTGAAAGCGGCCGTGGAAGACATGCGCAAGAACGGCGACAGGAAGATCGATTCCGTGTTCTTTCCGTTCACCGGCTACGGCCAGCATCCGCGCCTGAAGCACCAGCGCGACAACGCCGAGATCCTGACGGCGTTCATCCGCCAGAAGGTGGGCTGGTAAGCGTCAACCCAGCGCCGGCGCCTTCCACGTCAACCACGGCGTGAGGCGCGGCGCGTCCCGCCTCCCTCCGCCCGCGTGGCTCCTTTAATTTCTTTCGGGAAATTTTCGTTCATTATCCTTTAACATGCTGATATGATTTCGCTAATCATTCCAGCCCGCCCCGGGCGCCCATGGTCGCCAGAGGACGATAAAGGATTCACACATGAAGGGCAGTCACACCGCAGCGCGAATTTCCTGGTGTCTTACCGTTTGCTGCGTGCTGTTCCTGGGGCTCCCATCGCCGCACGCAGGCGCGCAGCAGCTGCCGTTGCGGTATTACGCGACCGCCGAAGGCCTGGGCAACCTGGCAGTGACCGCGTTGGCACAGGAGCCAGGCGGGGCAATATGGATAGGCACCGAAAATGGCCTGTACCGCCACGACGGCGAGAGCATCCGGAAGCAGGGCGGCGATGCGAGCCTGCAGGTGCAAGACATGGCTTTTGGTCCCGACGGTACGCTATGGATTGCGGACGTGCGCGGTGTCCATCACTACCGCGACGGGAAGATGGTAGAAGTGTCCTCAAGCGACGCGACCTGGTCGCCTCTCGAGGGGCAGGCCCTGGCGCCGTTGGCGCAAGGCGGCGCCCTGGTCGTCGGCAGAGACGGCAAGCTGTTGAGGGTGACGGGGTCCGGCGCAGGCGCACGCATGGAAGCCGCCTTGCCGGCCACGCTGGAATCGTCAAAGTCGGGGGCGCTGGAAGTTCGCTCTATCCTGGTCGCCAACGACGGCGCATGGTGGTTTGGATGTGGGAGCGCACTGTGCCGGTGGCACGCAAACCGGCTCCAACGCTGGAGTGCGGGCGATGGCGTGCCGCAAAGCGAATGGCTGCGCCTGCGGCAAGCGAAAGACGGCGCCATCTGGGCGCGCAGTGACCGCTACGTCGTACGTCTTGCCACGGGCGACAGGCAATTCGCCGACGTCACACCGCAGGGGCTGGAGCGGGGCTCCAATCACTACTGGCTGCCGATGGTCGAGGACAGCAAAGGACGTTTGTTGACGCCAGGTAATGCAGGGGTGTATCGCTGGGAGGCGGGGCAATGGCGGTATTTCGGCGAGCGCAACGGACTCGTCGAGGATGGCGTACGGGCCATGCTCATCGACCTCGACGGCGACGTCTGGCTGGGCACGAGCGGTCACGGACTCGCGCATTGGCGGGGTTATGAAAACTGGTCGTCCTGGACGGCACGCCAGGGCCTGCCCTCCGACGTGGTCTGGTCCATCGCCGACGATGGGGCAGGACGGGTATGGATCGGCACCCAACGTGGCGTCGTCTCCGCCGGTGCCGACCAGGCGATGGCGAACGAGGCGCCGGCGGTTTCCGACCAGGTCGGAGGCCTCGTGGCGGATGGAAGCGGAGGCATGTGGTTGTCCACGTTCGGCGGTGAACTGCTGCACCGCCGGCGCGGCCAGTCATGGCGTTCCATGACCGACGGAGGCCGGATCCGCGGTGGACGTCTGTTGGCGGCAAATGGCGAAGTGTGGGTCATTGGCCGTAAGTATGGCCTGTTCACGCTGCCGCTCGACGGGAGCGGACCAGGGCGGCGGCGTGACGAAGTGGACCGGTTGATCGACACCAGCGATCGAAGCGTGAATGCCGCATGTCGTGAGCAGAACAGCGATGTGATCTGGATAGGCACCGGCAGTGGCCTGTTGCGCTATGAGCCCGTGCATGGCTTCTCGCGGCCGCAGGTGAACGGCCTGGATCCGCGTAGCGGCGTTCCTTATCTCGCATGTGGTGCCGGCCATGTGTGGTTGCGCACCGGGACCGAACGGCAACTGATGCGTATCGACCTGCACCGGTCGGGCGCGCTCCAGGCGGTGCCGGTGCAGCCAGCCATACTCAAGGGGTTGCGCATCCTGTCGCTCATGGAAGACCACCGTGGCTGGTTGTGGGCCGGTACCGATGTCGGTGTGGTGTGGTGGAACGGCAAGCACTGGCGCCGTTTCGACGAGAGCAATGGGCTGGTCTGGAACGACTGCGACCAGAACGCGCTTGCCGAAGATGCCCAGGGCGCGATCTGGGTCGGCACGAGCGGCGGCGTGAGCCGCATTGCCTTCCCCGAACAACTGGAACGCACCCGACCTGTGGTGCTCAAGCTCGATGTGGCCAGGTTGGGCAACGTCGACCTGGTACCGGGTCGCAAGACGGAAGTACCCGGGCCGGTGCAGATGCTGGAACTGCGCTGGGAGACGCCGCGTTTTACCAACCGGTTATCCCAACATGTGCGCTACCGCCTGAGCGGAAGCGGGGAGGGCTGGACCGACCTGACCGGCAGCGAGTTGCGTTACGCGGGGCTGGGCTCGGGCAGCTATCGTCTGGAGCTCTATGCTGTCAACGACGACCTCGGCCAGCGCAGCCAACCGTTGGCGCTGGCCTTCGATATCGCACCGCCCTGGTGGCGGAGGCCGTCTGTCGTCGGCGCGGCATTGCTGCTTGCGGCGCTGCTGGTCTACGTCGGACACCGTTACCGCATTCGACGGCTGGTGCGGCACCGCAACGAGCTGGAGGCGCTGGTGCGCGAACGCACGCGCGAACTGGCCGAGTCGCACGAGCGCATGCGCGAACTTGCGTTCACCGACAGCCTCACTGGCGCCATGAGCCGGCGGGCCATCCTCAGCGCAGCGGAGCGCGAACTGGCGCAGCAACGGCGCCACGGCGGCGCCTTGACGTTGGCCCTGCTGGACCTGGACCACTTCAAGAGCGTCAACGACACCTATGGTCACCCTGCGGGGGACGCGCTGTTGCGTGGGCTGGTGACGCGACTGCGTACGCAGATCCGCGACAGCGATTGCATCGGCCGGTACGGCGGCGAGGAATTCCTGCTCGTGCTGCCGGACCTTGCCGTGGACGACCCGAGCGGTGTCGAGCGCGTCGACAGCTGGCGGCAGGCAGTCGCCGGACACCCTTTCGACATCGGCGCCGCGACGCCACTGGGCGTGACTTGCAGCATCGGCGTTGCCAGTGCACTCGCCGACGAGACACTGGAATCCCTGATCGCCCGGGTCGATGCAGCGCTGTACCGGGCAAAGGCCGCCGGACGTAACCGGGTCGAGGTCGGGCGGCCTTCAGTGCTCCAGTGATTGCAGCGCGGCCGCCACGTACACGAGTGGCGCGTTCCAGTTGATGGCGACCTCGTTGCTGGCATAGCTGCAGGCGAGGTCGAGGTAGGACAGCGCCGGCTGCGACGACGGATAACGGGTGCCGGCAGGGCAGTCCCTGATGTCCTGCTGGCCGGGGTTCGGCCCGCCCACGAGCCAGCCCGGCAGCGGCGCCGCGATGCCGTCGGCCTCGGACGGGCGGTGGTGCGGATGCATCGCGGGACGGGCACCGAAGCCGGTGACATAGCTCAGGCCCAGCGGATTGCGGCCCAGCGTGTAGTCCAGCGCCGACTGCGCCGCGTTCAGGTAGTCGGCCTTGTGGGTGATGCGGTACGCCTGCACCAGCATCATCGCCTGGTTCAGCACGACGGCATTGCTGCCCCAGACGAAGTCGGACTTCGCCATCGACAGGCGTGCCGGCGATGCCTGCCAGTGCGCGAGCAGCTTGTCGGCGGCGGCCAGGATCTGGCGTTGCGCCTGGTCGGCATCGCCCGGTTTCGGCAGGCGGGCGCGCTGCTGGGCGAGCGAGATCCAGCCGAGCGGACGCACGGCATTCCATCCCGGCGCCGTCTGTGCGGCCGGCGCGGCCGGGGCGTTCGTGAGGGCGCGGGCACGGTATTCGTCCTTGCCCGTGGCGATGTACAGCTCCGACGCCGCCCAGGAGAACTCGTCGTCGATCTTGTCGTCGCCATACGTGCCGGTCTTGATGTCGGGCGGTTGGCGGTACAGCTCGGCCGGATTCTTCACGGCCCAGCGCCACGCGGCTTCCGCCGCGGCCAGGTAGCGCTGCGAGCGGCCCGGCGCCTTGGCGTCGAACGGCGCCAGCACGCGGCTCGCCGTCGCCATCACGGCCGCGAAATCGAGGGCGGCCGCCGTCGTCTTCTGCACGACGTAGCGCGGGCCCGTCGCCTTGTCCGGCATGACCATGCCGTCGAACGTCTTGTTCGTCAGCTTGTGATAGACGCCGCCGTCGTCCGGATCCTGCATCGTCGCCATCCAGTCGAGGTTCCACAGCACCTCGTTGAGCAGGTCCGGCACGCCGTTGCCGGATTCGGGCAGGTTCAGCGCCAGCTTGTCGAACCAGGCCGGGAAGTGTTCGTACGCCGCCAGCAGCGTGTACGTCGTGATGCCCGAGTTGACGATGTATTTGTTGTAATCGCCCGCGTCGTACCAGCCTTTCGGGCTGCTGATCACGGTGCCCTCCGGGCGTTTCGCGGACGCCGCCGAGGCGTGCACGAACACCTTGTCGTCCGGATGCCCCAGTGCCCTGGCGTACGGGCCCGCGATGCGCGCGTCCAGCGCCACGCCGGCGCGTTGCAGCGTGTAGGCGCGGATGGCGCCCGCGTCGAGGTCGCGGTACGGCGTGGCGCCGATGGCGAACACGGGCGAATCCGGCTGACCGGCCACGGCGATGCGATACCTGCCGGCCGTGCGCAGGCCGGAGAAATCGGCGACGCGCACTCGCTCGCCGGACGCGTCCCACGTCGCGGCCGGGCCCAGCTTGCCTTCGTACACGGCCTTGCCGCTGGCCGCGTCGACGACGGCGAAGCGCGCGGCCGCATCATCGGCGGCCGGCACGATGGCCAGTTTTTGCGCGGACGGCAGGAAGCCGAGCTGGTTGACTTCGATGCCGGCGGCGGCGTGCGCCGCGCCACAGGTGAACAGTGCGGCGCAGGCGAGGAGGGTGGGACGGGTGGCGAACGGGTGCACAGGAATCTCCTTATGGGTCTTATAGGTGAAATCGATTTCATCCTACAACGGCAGGGAAAGCAAAGTCAATCGTTCGCGCTACCCATTTATTTGCGTAAGCACGTTTCCTTTTTGCGTCAATACGCGCAGATTCCGTTTCGTTTCTTGTGGGCGGTTGCCTGCCGCGTCCGATCCGGTCAATAATTGCGACGGCCGAACTAATTTAGCATGGGTTCGCCGGAGGAGATTGCGGCACTGCCGCGAGAACAGAATAATTGAGAGGATCCCCTTGAAATCAACCATCTTGTGCTGCGCGCTGCTGCTGGCGGGCGCGGCCGCCTGTGCCGCGCCCGCGGCCGAACGTTTCGACGTCGCCTTCACGGCCGACGACCTTCCGGCGCACGGCGCCCTGCCGCCCGGCATGACCCGGACCGGCATCGCCCAGGCCCACATCGACACGCTCAAGAAGTATGGCGTGCCCGAGGCCTGGGGCTTCATCAACGCGTCAGGCATCAAGGATGGCGATGGCGTCGCCGCGCTGGAACTGTGGCGCCGCGCCGGCTACCCGCTCGGCAACCACGGTTACAGCCACATGGGCCTGTCGCAAGCCGCGTCGCTGGAAGCGTGGGAGGCGGACGTGCGCGCGAACGAGCCCGAGCTGAAAAAAACCATGGCCGGCAAGGACTGGCATGTGCTGCGCTTCCCGTTCCTCGACGCGGGCGGCAGCGGCGCACGGCACGACGACGCGCAGGCGTGGCTGAAGGCGAACGGCTACCGTATCGCCGACGTCACCCTGGGCTTCGACGACTGGGCCTATACGGACACGTACGCGCGCTGCGTGGAGAAGGGCGACACGGCCGCGATCGAATCGATGAAGGCCAGCTACTATCGCCGCGTGGACCAGCAACTGGCGCGCACGAAAGCCCTGTCCCAGCGCGTGTATGGCCGCATGATCCCGCAGGTGCTGCTCACGCACATGGGCGGCTGGAGCGCGGTGACGCTGCCGGAAGTGATGAAGCGCATGGACGCCGCCGGCGCGCATTATGTGCCGCTCGACCAGGTGCAGGCGGACGCCGCCTACCGCATGCCGAGCCCGCAGTCCGGCCAGGGCTCGCTGATGGAGCGCCACGCGCAGGATGCGCACATCGACCTCTCCGGTTTGCCGTCCGTCGAGCCGGTGGGTAACCTGGACGCACTCTGCCGCTGACGAGTGATACCGATTTCGATATCGGTCGAGTCATAAAAGTTATTGGTGACGGTGGGCAATAAATGTAATTATGTCCACAATATCAATACCGGTCGTCACCATGACTTCGAGACTCTTGCGCTGTTCGCTGCCGTACATCCTGCTGGCCGCGCCCGCCGCCCGCGCCGTTGAACTGAACATCGTCGAACAGGCCAGCGAAGGCGGCGTGGCGCTGCTGGTGATCCTGGGCCTGTCGATCCTGTTCCTGGCGGTGGCCATCGAACGGTTGCTGCACCTGCGCGCGCGCCACATCGTGCCGGCCGGGCTGGCCGACGAGATCCTGCCGCTGTGCGCGTCCGGCCAGTTCGCGCTGGCCGGTGCGCATGTGGCAGGCATGGACAGCACGCTGGCCCGCATCATCGCGTTCATCGCCGAGCATCACCAGATGGACTACGCGCGCGTCAGTGCCGGCGCGGGCGACATCGCGTCGCTGGAACTGCGCCGCCACCAGCAGAAATTCTACGCGCTGGCCATCGTCGCCACCGTGGCGCCGATCGTCGGCCTGCTCGGTACCGTGCTGGGGATGATCGAAGCCTTCCACGTGATCGCCTTCGCGGACGGGATGGGCAATCCCGCGTTGCTCGCAGGCGGCATTTCGAAGGCGCTGGTGAATACGGCGGGCGGCCTGTCCGTCGCGCTGCCGGCGCTGGGCACGTACCACTTCCTGAAGCACCGCACGGCACTCCTCGCGCTGGCGCTGGAGCAGGACGTCAATCGCCTGCTGCGCGCCAGCTTCCCGCCGCGCACCGACAAGCATGACCTGCAGGTGGTGCGCCATGCGCATTGACCTGGGCCACGACGAGCCGCCGGAAATCGGCCTGATCGCGCTGATCGACTGCATCTTCTTCCTGCTGATGTTCTTCATGGTGGCGACGTCGTTCCGGCAGGACAAGCCGAACAAACCGGAAAAGGAATTGCCCGTGCTGCTGCCGGCCGCGCAGGCCAGCCTGGACGCGGCGCGGGCCGCCCCCGCGCCGCTGGTGCTGGGCGTGGACCGCCAGGGCCGCGTGTATGTCGGCAGCGAGCGGGTGTCCGTGCAGGGCCTGCACGACGTGCTGAAGCGCGAGGCCGCGCGCGACCCGCAGCGCCGCATCCGCATCGACGGCGACGAGCAGGTCCCGTACCAGGAGATCGTGCACGTGCTGGACCTGTGCCAGTTCGAGGGCTTCACCAACATCGCGCTGCATACGCGGCACTGATGGCGTTCATGCGTCGACCCTATCTGATCGCGTCGCTCGCGGCGCACGCCGCGTTGCTGGCGCTGCTGTATTACTACGGCGCGTACGAGCCCAGGATAGCGGCGCAGGAGCGCCAGCTGGGCGAGAGCCGGCTGCTCGACCGCCATGCGGAAATGCGCCGCCACGTCGCCGACATGGAACAGATCGAAGCCCTGATGCGCGCCAGCGAAGGCAAGGCGATCGACGCCGCGCCCGAGACGGTGCGGTTCGACGCCACCACGGCCGAGAGCCCGGAGGAATTGCTGGCGCGCGCCGAGGCCCTGTCGAAGAAGATCGATGCGATGGGAGAACAGGCGCGCGTGGACGACTATGCCCGCATCACGGGCCAGGACAAGGAGAAGGCCGCCGCGCAGCTGGAGGCCTCCGCGCCGGCGCCGCAACCCGAGCCGCAAGCGCCGCCCGCTTCCCTCGAGGACGAGGTATCGGCATCGGCACAGGCAACGGCACAGGCAACGGCACAGGCAACGGCACAGGCCCCCGACGCGAACGGTGGCGCGGCTTCCACGCCGGCCACGGCGGGCAGCGCGCCAGGCGCATCCGGCGCCGCCACGGAAGCCCGCATCGAGGCGCTCGAGCGCCGTGCGCGCGACGTGCTGGCGCAGCGCCAGCGCCAGATGGAACGGGACGGGCAGGGCGTCCGGGTGGACGGCGCGCCGCCGGGAATCGCGGGACGCATCGCGTCGTTCATCCGCGGCGGCACCTCCGGCGCTTCCACCGGCAGCTACTGGGGCAACGGCGATTTCTTCGACCACGGCGCCGGCCAGATCCCCGCCGTCGACCGGGCCGCCATGCGCAAGGGCGGGGGCCACAAGCTGGGGCCGGGCGGCGAGTACGCCAACCGGGTGTACGTCAACAACTGGTATCTGATCGGACCGTTCCCCGGCAAGCATGGCCGCGACATGTTCGCCACCGACACTTTTCCGCCGGAGCGCGCCGTAGTGCTGGACGCCGCCTACCGCGGCAAGGACGGCCGCGTCCTCACGTGGCGGCATATCGAAGCGCCGGCCTATCCCCTGATGCCGCCGGACATGGCCGAGGACAGCGTCTACTACGGCTATACGGAGCTCATGATGGACAGCGAGCGCGACCTGGCGATGTGGATCGGCGCCGACGACGACGCGCAGGTCTGGATCAACGACCGCCTCGAATGGAAGGGCGGGAACGTCAACAAGCTCTCGTTCTTCCAGAAGGTCTACGACGACTGGAACGGCTACGCCGCTGCCTACAACATGAACGAAGGGAAGGTGACGGTGCACTTCCGCAAGGGCCGCAACAAGGTGTTCTTCAAGTTGTCCAACGGCCCCAACAAGTCATTCTTCTCGATGGTGCTGACCCCGCCCTAACGGATCGCCACGCCCCAGGGCAACTCGCCGACCGGCACGTCCGCGCTCCGCTTGAGGGTGCGCGTGTCGATCACGGACACGGTTCCCGAGCGGCCATTGGCCACGTACAGCCTGGCGCCATCCGGTGTGAGCGCCATGTTCCACGGCCGCTGCCCGACCGCGACCGTACCGCGCACGCGCCGTGCATCCGTGTCGACCACGTCCACGCGTGCCCCGCGCCCGCTCGACACGTACACCGTGTGGCCATCGGGCGACACGACGACGCCGTTGGCGAACGGTCCCGTCGCGATCGGCGCGCCCGCGCTGCGCGTCGCCGTATCGATGGGGACCAGGGTGCCGTCCAGCTCGCACGCGACCCAGGCCGTGCGGCCGTCCGGCGCGAACGCGATGCCGCGCGGGCGCCGTCCGACCGGCACGGAGGCGACCACCTTGCGTGCCGCCACGTCGATCACGTCGACCTGCGCGCCATCTTCCGCGCCCACATAGACCCAGCGGCCGTCCGGGCTGAAGGCCGTATGCTCCGGATTCTTGCCAGGCACCGTCACCGTCCAGCCGCGATGCGCGCCGCCCGTCCCCACGAACACGACGCCGTTCGACGTCTCGCTCGCGGCCGCGACGAGCGTACCGTCGTCCGCCAGGGCGATGCCCTCGGGCGATTCGCCCAGCGGCAGGCGCGCGCGCACCGTGCCGTCGGCGGCGTCGACGACGAGCAACACATTGCCCGTCTGCTCGCTCACGTAGACGGACTTGCCGTCCGGGCTGACCGCGATGCCGCGCGGCTTGCCGCCCGTCGCGATCGTGCGCACGACCGTGTCGCCATCCGTGTCGATCACGCTGATGGTGCCCGATTTTTCATTGGGCACATAGGCGAACGGCGCGGCGGCGGCCGTGCCGGCGAGTACCAGGAGTACAACGGCTGCGAAGGTGTTCAGGTGCATGGCGGCTCCTTGTCGGGTGCGTGCAGCTTAGTGGAAACCGGCGCACCGCGGCGCTGCATTGCCGGGGTCACACATCCATCATTCGTGCGCGGGCGCGACCGAAAATCAGTTATACCTGCGATGTAGTTTCATTTTTTGCATTCAAAAAAATCACTGCATTTTTCCGGGGAAATACATGGGCATCATGCGTGCGCTGGGCACCGTTTGCATGACGATAGTCCTGGCATGCGCCGGCACGGGCGCATCCGCCCAGCAGCCTGCGGACGGCGAGTGGCCCATGGCCGCGCGCGACCATGCGAACACGCGCTACAGTCCCCTCGGCGAGATCACGCCGGCCAACGTGGCGGGCCTGACGCTCGTATTCAGTTTCTCGATGGGCGTCGAGCGCGGCCAGGAAGCGGCGCCCGTCGTCGTCGGCAACACCATGTACGTGGTCGCGCCTTACCCGAATTTCCTGTATGCGCTCGACCTCACGAAACCGCAGTCGCCGCTGAAATGGACGTTCGCGCCGAACCCGCAGGCAAAGGCGCAGGGCGTGGCGTGCTGCGACCTCGTCAACCGGGGTGTGGCCTTCGCCGACGGCAAGGTGTTCATGAATACGCTGGACGGGCAGTCCATCGCCGTCGACGCGGCGAGCGGCAAGGAGGTCTGGCGCACGAAGCTGGGCGACATCGGCAAGGGCGAGACGATCACGATGGCACCGCTCGTCGTCAAGGACAAGGTCCTCGTCGGCAACAGCGGCGGCGAACTGGGCGTGCGCGGCTGGCTCGTCGC
>Ga0070664_100002838_pt1 | contig 14015 bp, 11 predicted proteins | sample KBSC73metaG_FD_65863 | JGI IMG/M metagenome (GOLD analysis project Ga0070664, IMG submission 65863) | Corn rhizosphere microbial communities from Kellogg Biological Station, Michigan, USA - KBS C7-3 metaG | ecosystem: Host-associated > Plants > Roots > Rhizosphere > Soil ... | reverse complement strand
CGGACTCGCCGCAGGCCGGATCACCGGGAGGCCACCCGGTGATCCTTCTTGATCGCTGGTGGGCAGGAGAGCACACCTTGCGGTCGCAACGAAGATACAAGGCGAGGAGGGGCGAAGCCGTGGAGGCGCAGACGGGTGAGCTTGAAAACACCTTTCCCCGCTCGTCCCGGGTCCGCCCAAGGAAGACCTTCCTCGCCTAAAGGCTCAACTCCATGCGGGTTGCAATTTCCCCCCACGATTCCGATTGATTCGGCGCGCCTTGGCGTCGAGCCTGTCAGGCGAATTTTCAACCACCGACGACCATGGGCTTGATGGATTTTATCAAAGGCGAGTTGCTCGAAATCATCGAGTGGCAGGACGACAGCCGGGACACGATCGCCTGGCGCTTTCCCGACGACGACAAGGCGATCAAGAACGGCGCGCAGCTCATCGTCCGAGAAAGCCAGACGGCGCAGTTCGTCTACCTCGGCCAGTTCGGCGACACCTTCGGCCCCGGCAAGCACACGCTGACGACCGACAACATCCCGGTGCTGATCCGCCTCCAGGGGTGGAAATACGGCTTCCAGAGCCCGTTCAAGGCCGACGTCTATTTCGTCAACACCCGTCTGTTCACCGGCCAGAAATGGGGCACCGCGAACCCGATCATGCTGCGCGATCAGGATCTCGGCATCGTCCGCGCCCGCGCCTTCGGCACCTACGATTTCAAGGTGGTCAACGTGCAGACCTTCCTCAAGGAGGTCGCCGGTTCCGACCAGGACTTCCGTGTCGACGAATTCGCCGACGCCATGCGCTCGCGCATCGTCAGCGTGTTCTCAGACGCGCTGGCCTCCGCCCATGTGCCGGTGTTCGACGTGGCCACGCGCTACACCGACCTCGGCGACGCCCTGCTGCCGTTGATCAACCCGGTGATCTCGGTGAAATACGGCATCGAGCTGGCGAGCTTCATCGTCGAGAACGTCTCGGTCCCGCCGGAAGTCGAGGAGGCGATCGACAAGCGCTCGGCGATGTCCGCCATCGGCAACCTCAACGACTACGTGAAATACCAGATGGGCCAGGGCATGGCCCAACCCGGCGGCGCGGGCGCGGCCGGCGCGGCGTCCGAGCTCGCGGTCGGCTTCGCGGTCGCCCAGGAGCTGATGAAGCAAAGCAATCTCACCTCAGGCGGCACCCCGCCGCCTTTGCCGGGAGCCGTCGCCGCGGTGCAACCGAACCCCGACATCCTCGATCCGGCGTCGGTCGCCCGCATCCTCGGCGTGTCGGAAGCCGACGTGATGGAGGAAATCACCGCGGGCAACCTGGCCGCCAAAAAGATCGGCTCGGCCTACCGCGTCACCCGCGCCGCGCTCGATGATTTCCTCGCCCACTGATCCGCCCGCCGCCGGGCGAACCGTTGTCCCGCCGCCGCTCCCTCGCGGATCGGCGGCGGAGGTGCGTTCGCTTGACCGCCACGCCTGCCCGGAATGCGGCGGCAAGGGCGAGTGGGACCCGGCGAAAAAGCAGCTCGTCTGCCCGTACTGCGGCACCGCCTTCGAGCGCGTCGGACCGCCGCCGGAACCAGGCGTCGCGGTTGAGCACGACCTCGACGCCACGCTCGCCGAACTCGGCCGCGACGCCTCGCGCGTGGACGACGCCGTCCGCCACGTCCAGTGCTCCCATTGCCACGCGGTGCTGGTGCGCACGGGCGAGACGGTCGCCCAGCACTGCGACTTCTGCGGTTCGCCCGAACTGCTCGATTACACCGACATCGCCGCGCCGATCCGGCCCGAGTCGGTGCTGCCGGCGCAGGTTTCCAAGGAGCAGGCGTATCACGCGCTGAAGGCGTTCCTCGGCTCCCGCTGGTTCGCCCCGGGCGATCTGAAACGCCGCAATCTGGTGGACCGCATGAACCGCGTCTACCTGCCGTACTGGACCTTCGACGCCTCCGCCGAGTGCCCATGGACGGCGGAAAGCGGGACGTATTACTGGGTCACCGTGGAGGACCGCGATTCGGAAGGGCGGACCGTCACCCGGGAAGAACGGCGCATCGATTGGTCGCCCGCCAGCGGCCACGTCTCGACGTTCTTCGACGACGTCGTGATCTCCGGCTCGCGCGGCCTCGACGCGGGTTTGTTGCAGAAGATCGAACCGTTCCCGCTGGAAAACCTCGTCCCCTACGAGACCGTCTACGTCTCCGGCTGGCAGGTCGAGCAATACCAGGTGCCGCTCGACGAGGCGGCGCGCCGCGGTTTCGGCGTGATGCACGGGCAGCTCGAACAAATGTGCGCCCGCGAGGTGCCAGGCGACACCTACCGCGGCTTGCGAATCGCCCCCGAATTCTCGGAAAAAACCTTCAAGCACCTGCTCGCGCCGGTCTGGCTGCTCGCCTACCAGTACCGCGGGAAAACCTGGCAGGGCGCGGTCAACGCCGTCACCGGTGCCGCCTCCGCCCGCTTCCCGATCAGCCCGTGGAAGGTCGCGTTCGTCGTCCTGCTCGTGCTGGCGGTGATCCTGCTGGTGCTCGCGTCGCAGCGCTGAGCGTTTCTTGCTGGATTCCGGTTTCCCGAATCCGGACTCTCCCTCCCGTTGCGCATCGACATCGTCACGCTCTTTCCCGAGATCGCCCTCGCCCCTCTCAGCGAGAGCATCATCCAGCGCGCCCGCAAGGCCGGCATCGTCGAGATCGCCGCGCACAACCTGCGCGACTGGGCGACCGACAAGCACCGCCGCACCGACGACTACCTGTGCGGTGGCGGGCAAGGGATGCTGCTCAAGCCCGAGCCGATCTTCGCCGCCATCGAGCAACTGCGCACGCCGGAGTCGAAGGTGATCCTGATGACGCCGCAGGGGAAGGTCTTCAAGCAGGCGCTCGCCCGCGAGCTGTCCGAGGAAACCCACCTCATTCTGCTCTGCGGCCACTACGAGGGCGTCGACCACCGCGTGATCGAGACGCTGGTCGACCTCGAACTTTCCATCGGCGACTACGTGCTGACCAACGGCGCGATCGCCGCTGCGGTGGTCACCGACGCCATCGTGCGCCTCCTGCCCGGCGCGCTCGGCGACGAGCGTTCGCACCAGGAGGAATCGTTCGCCGACCCGAACCTGCTGGAGGCGCCGGCCTACACCAAGCCGGTCGAGTTCCGCGGCATGAAAGTGCCCGATGTTCTGATGTCCGGACACCACGGCAAAATCGCCGAGTGGAAGCACGAAAAGGCGCTCGAACGCACCCGGGCGAACCGTCCGGATCTGCTGGGCGAGCAGTGAGGCGCGAGGCGAGCCTTGCCAAAGCGAGAGCAAACCGTTTTCCGCCCGCCGGATCGCCCACAGCGGGAAGCACGGTCATCCGCACCATCGCCCTTGAGTGACGCGTTGCTCGGTCGGGGTCTTGGAATAGCGAGCCGACATCCTCGGAACCGCCGCGTTCGAAATCGAACCGTCCCCGCGGTGCGGTGCCATCGTCGCGGGAAACACGGCACCTCCCTCGAACTCACGGGGAAGAGTCCGGGGTTCGGAATTTGGCTGCGAAGGGAAACACGATTTCTGGCGGACTTTTCTGACGAAGGGCGCTTTTCCATAAAGCTGAGAATAACCCGGCTGCGAATTGACCCATTTCGCATCGTCCCTCTCCTCCTACCTCGGTCACGCCTTAAACAAGCGATCCACATAAAAAACGAACCAAGACTTAATGAAACTCCTAAACCCAATCCGCATCGCCGGAGCCTCCTTGCTCCTATTTGTCCTCGGGCAACCCGTGGCGCAGGCCTACACCCACCCCTGCATTCCAGCCACCACGCAGGACTTGGATTTCATCAAGGCCAACCTGAATCAGGAACCGTGGAAAACCGGCTACGCCCAGCTCCTGGCCACGTGGAACCCCAATTACGTGCCGCAGCCGTATGCGACCGTCACCCGCAATCCCAACTTGAACCTCACCGCGTGGGGGAAAGACATGGGCGCCATCTATAATTATGCACGGTTGTGGTATTTCACCGGCAACGACGCCTACGCCCAGAAAGCTCGCGAGATCCTCCTCGCGTGGGCGAACACGCAGACGACCATGGGCGGCAATGAAGCCGGCCTTGCGCTCGGCGACGCCGCTTACGCTTACGCCGGCGGCGCGAGCATCCTGCGCGCCTGGTCGGGATGGAGTGCTGCCGACACCACAGCGGTCAAAAACCTCTTCCTGAATGTTTACTGGCCCAAAACAGCCAACGCGTGGCACCTCGCCGGCCCCGCCAATAAAGGCTCGATCAACATGTCGGCCGGCATCGCCATCGCCCTTTACTGCGATGACACTGCCAAGTTCGCCAGCGTCCTTGACATGTATCGCACCTATCCGGGCTCCGGTCTATCCAACACCCTGCCCACCGGCGAAATGGGCGAGACGGGCCGCGACGCGGGCCACGCCTACGGTGATCTCCTCGGCAAGGCTTTCCTCGCGGAATGCGCATGGAAGCAAGGCATCGACCTCTATTCTGAATGGGACAACCGGCTGCTGGCCGTCGGCGAATACTACAGCCGCAACACCTTTCTCCTCGATAATCCCTTCGTGAACTACGGCACGGTGGATTACCTCTATACAGCCAATGCGGAGGGTCCTTACGGCGCCAATCGCGCGGCGCTTTATCTTCTCCAAAACGCCTACAAGAACCGCAAAGGCCTGCCCACCCCGTGGATCGACCGCAAACTCGGAGAACAGTGGGTTGATATCAACAATTTCATGTATGCCAGGTCGGCAGACTTCAGCACCGCCACTCCGCCGGCGGCCATTGTTAGCCCAGCGGTTTCCTTGGCATCCAGCGGTTTGACGCTGACGACCCTCGGCAACAATTCCGCGGGCAGCAGTGCTTCTTACGCCAACGGCGTCTGGACGATGACCGGAGCAGGAACCGATGTCTGGAACGATGTGAATGACGACTGCCAATTTGCTTACAAGCAGATGACCGGTGACTGCGCCATCGTGGCCCGGGTCGCCTCGGCCCAGGCAGTAACGGGTTCCGTCAAGGCAGGGGTGATGATTCGCGACAATCTTTCCGCCGCCGTTTCGCAGCGCGGCTGGATGGCGATCATACCCGACACCACCACAGGCACCAACCACGTGCAAAGCCGCCTGAAGGGTGCGACTGAAAACTGGGCCGGACGGGTCACGCAGACGACCGACCTGCTTTCCAGCGCGCCATACTGGGTCAAAGTGGAACGCAGAGGCAGCCTGATTACCGTTTACAATTCACCCGATGGCACCAGTTGGTCGCCCGCTATCAGCTCCTACTTCGGTAATCTACCGACCACTGTCTATATCGGCCTGTTCATCACGAGCGGGTCGTCGACGGCCACGACCACCGTCACCTTCGACAACGTGGCCTTCACCGGCGGCACGGGCGGCTTGGTGACGACTCCGGCGGCTCCGGCGGCCGTGCTCGCCTCCGGCTCCTCCAAGGCGATCACCCTACGCTGGCTGCCTTCCTTCGGCGCCACTGGCTATGACGTGCTCCGTTCCACCACCTCCGGCAGCGGCTATACCACCATCGCCAGCAACCTTGCCGCCGACAAGACCAGCTACATGGACACGACACCGGCCGCAGGCACGACCTACTACTATGTCGTCCGCGCCAAAAACTCCGCCGGCACCAGCGGCAACTCTCCGCAGTTCTACGGCGCCCTGCAGGCCTCTCCGATGGCCAACCTCGCCTTCGGCGGCACGGCCACGGACAGCGCGCACTCCACTGGAGGTGAAGCCGTCAACACCTTCGACGGCAACGCGGGCTCCAAGTGGTTCAATAACAACGTCGCCCCCACCGGGTGGATCCAGTATGACTTCGGCGCGAACAATGCGCAGGTCGTCAAGCGCTACACGGTAAGCAGCGCCAACGACGTGCCCGCGCGCGATCCGAAGGACTGGAGCTTCCTCGGCTCCCAAGACGGCGCCACCTGGACCACCCTCGACTCGAAGAGCGGCCAGACCTTCGCCAATCGGTATCAGCAAAACGTGTATCCGATCGGAAACACCACCGCCTATCGCTACTACCGGCTCAACATCACCGCCAACAGCGGCGAGGTGGGCGTGCAGCTCTCCGAGCTCGGACTTTGGGGCGACACCGGTCGCACCGTTCCCGACGGTCGTTATCTCTTCGCCAGCCGCAACAGCAACAAGGTCATCGATCTGATCGGCGGTGGCACCGCCGACGGCACGGATGCGATGCAGTGGAGCTGGACCGGCGGCGATAGCCAGAAGTGGGACCTCGCGTATCTCGGCAACGGCCAGTATAAACTGACCGGCGTTCCCAGCGGGAAATTGCTCGAAATCTCGGGTGCCTCCACTGCAAACGGTGCAGCCGCGCAGATCTGGCCCTCGAACAACAACAACTGCCAGAAGTGGACGGTCACGCCCGCGAGCGATGGCTTTTTCAAGCTCCTGAACGTCAACAGCGGCAAGTCGCTCGACGTCCAGAACAGGTCCACCGCCAATGGAGCTGCCATCCTCCAGTATACCGACATCGCAGGCGACAATCAGCAATGGCTGATGCCCGTCGCGCCCTAACGTGACATCCTTGGCTCTCGCCGCCCCGCGCTCTCACGGCAGAGCGCGGGGCGGATTATTTTTTGCCACCGGGAAAAAACCGCCAGACTCCCGAACTCGACACGACCGCACGCCGGGCGGTATTGAGTGGATTTTCGATCCCCATGTCCGGTTTTCCCAATGATGACGTGAGACTCCTGCTTGAGGCGGTCGCCCAAGGCGAGGAGTTCTCTGCGGAAAAACTGATGCCTCTCGTTTACAATGACCTCCGGGTGCTGGCGGCGACCCGGATGGCGGCTGAATCCGAGGAGCACACGCTCCAGCCAACCGCGCTGGTCCATGAAGCGTGGTTGAGAATATCGAAATCGGGCGACCGGCGGTGGAACGATCGCGTGCATTTTTTCCGCGTCGCGGCGCAGGCGATGCGACGGATCCTCGTCGATCACGCCCGGCAAAAAGCGCGGCTCAAACGCGGCGGGGATATCGCCCGTGTCAAAGACCTCAATAGCCGGAATTTGCCCGAGGTTCCACCTGATGAACGCATCCTGCTCATCGACCAAGCGCTCGAACGCCTTGAGCGGGTCGACCCGAAAGGAGCGCAGATCGTCACGCTCAAATTTTTCGCCAATTATACGACACAAGAAATCGCGGGCATCCTCGACGTGGGGGAACGCACCATCGAGCGAAGGTGGACCTACGCCCGCGTGCGCCTGATGCAAATGCTCCAGGAACGAAATGAGTGACCGGAACGACGAGATCGATGAGATCGCGCTGGAAGTCGAACAGGCGATTTTCGCCGTGGCACTGGAGCTCTCCGATCAGGCCCATCAGGAAGCCTTTCTCGAAAAAGCCTGCGCCGGTGATCCGTTTCTGAGGGATCGGATCCAAGCGTTGCTCGGCGCCTGCACCCGGGCGGAAAGCTTTTTCAATTTCGTCCCGTATCCTTCTCCCTCCCGCCTGCCCGGCAACTTCCGATATGATGGGGCTGCCGATCCGGCTCAGGCCCATATCGGCCCCTACCGCATCGTGCGCCGCTTGGGCGAAGGCGGTTGCGGCGTCGTCTATCTCGCCGAGCAGGAAACGCCGGTCCGGCGCTCCGTCGCGCTCAAAGTCGTGCGGCTGGGTATGGACACCGAGCGGATCATTTCCCGCTTTTTACACGAACGCCAGGCGCTGGCGATGATGGATCATCCGAGCATCGCCCGCATTTACGACGCCGGCGCCACCGACTCCGGACGGCCTTATTTCGCGATGGAATTGGTCGAAGGAGAACGCATCACCACGTATTGCGAAAGCCACCGCCTCACGATCGAACAGAGACTGGAGTTGTTCATCCAGGTTTGCCTGGCGGTCCAGCACGCCCACCAGAAAGGCGTTTTACATCGCGACCTCAAACCATCGAATGTGCTGGTGGCCGGACAAAACGACATCGCGATCCCGAAGGTCATCGACTTCGGCATCGCAAAAACCATCGGCCCCTACAGCGGAGGTTCGGCCGACGTCACCCACGCGGCGGAGCAGTTCATCGGCACGCCCGCGTATATGAGCCCGGAGCAAGCCGCCGAGGGGAATCGAGAAGTCGACACCCGAGCGGATATCTATGGGCTCGGCGCGATGCTCTACGAACTGCTCTCAGGAGGTCCGCCCTTCGATTCCAAAATTCTGATGAAACAGGGAATCGATGTCATGCGGCGAACGATCCGGGACGTCGATCCTCCCCCGCCCTCGTCATTGCTTCGCTCTCTTGCCGCGGACGAACTGGCCTCCCTGGCCGAGCGACGACAATGCACGCCGGGCGCGTTGATCGCGACGCTCCGGCATGACCTCGACTGGGTGGTCATGCGCGCCTTGGAAAAAGAACCGTGCCGTCGCTACCCCACCGCCCAGGGACTCGCCAGCGACCTCCGCCGTTACCTCGATCACGAACCGGTCACCGCCCGGCCGCCCGGCGCGCTCTATCGCCTCGGCAAACTCACGCGTCGCAACCGGACCGTCGTGTTCTCGGGTGCCGTGGTATTCATCGCCTTGCTCGCCGGCTTCGGCGTCTCGACCCGCCTTTATCTGCGGGAACGCGCGGCGTTGCGGGAGAAGACCCGCCTGCTTGAACTTGCGGAACAAGCGGAACGCATCTCGCAGGCCGTTTTCCTCACACGGGACGATCGCATGGAGGAAGCCAACGCGATGCTGGCCGAATTACAAAGTCTGCCGGAACGGCCCACGTTCGAAGCCCTCACCGCCTATCGGACCATCGGCGAGTGGCTGGCGCTTCAGGAGCGTTGGACCGAAGCCGCTTCCCGTTTCGCCGTGGTGGAACGCGTCGGCGAACTCGACGCCTGGAGATCCGTCACCCTCGATCACCAAGCCTACGGCGTGACCTTGTGGATGAGCGGCGACTTGCAGGGCTACGAAACGTTCCGCCGGAAGCATGCCGATCACTTCGCGAACGAGACCAATGGCGACGCGGTCGGGCGGGTGCTGAAAACGTGTCTTCTGCGTCCGATCGACGCCGCCCAGCGTCGGCGGCTCGAACCTCTCGGCCGGCGGGTGGAGCTTTGGTTTCCGGGGCTCCAGCCCAACTATGCCCGGAGTTGGGCGGTCGTGCCCATTTCTCTCTGGCGTTACCGGACGGGCAACATCGAGGGTGCCGTGAAATTGCTCCAGCCCGCCTATCGCCCGGAGGATCACGGTTCCCTGATGACCACCGTGCGGGTGCTCCTTGCGATGTGCGCGTGGCAACAGGGCGATATCGCCCAAGCCGAATCCTTGGCAGCGACGGTTCGCGAGGACGTTCCGGGCCATCTCACTGGAGTGAATTTCCGGGGAGGCAACTGGTATGACTGGGCGTTCATCCGCCTCTTACTTGAGGAAATCGATTCCCAGCCCGCCATGAGATGACCGTTTCCACGAGCAGAAAAGCGATCGGGGACGGATTTCCCGCAGCGCAGAAAGGAGGACCGCTCCGCAAAAAATCCTCCGTAATGGAGGATTCGTTACCGTGGTCGTGGCGGCGGGATCGCCCTGAGGGCCACGGCAGTTTGCTGCTGCGCTGAAGTGGAAAAGGTCGCGGAGCTCCTGCCGCGTCATCGTCAGATCGGCTTGGGAATCGTCAAGCGGAACGGTCAGGCGAAGGGGTTCACGCCGAAGGCGCGAAGAAGTCGAACAACAGCTTCAGGTTTAGCCCGATGATCACCGCGGCCGAAGTCCAAGCGAGACACTTGATCCACAGCGGATTCGAAAAGCGGCCCATTTTCGTCCGGTCACCGGTGAACATCAGCAGCGGCACCACGGCGAAGCCGAGTTGCATGGACAGGATGACCTGGCTCCAGATCAGGAGATCCGTGGTTTTGCCTTCGCCGAAGATGGAAATCACCACCACCGCCGGCACCACCGCGATCAGCCGGGTGATCAACCGGCGCAACCAAGGCTTCAGGCGGATGTCCAGGAAGCCCTCCATCACGACCTGTCCGGCCAGCGTGCCGGTGAGCGTGGAATTCTGACCGCTGGCAAGCAACGCCACCGCGAACAACGTGCCAGCGATGCCGACGCCCAATACCGGGCTGAGCAATTGATAGGCATCCTGAATTTCCGCCACGTCGTGGTGGCCGGTCGTATGAAAGGCCGCCGCCGCCAGCACCAGAATGCCGCCATTGATGAACAACGCGAACATCAAGGCGCCGGTCGAGTCCAAGGTCGCGTACCTGATCGCTTCCGCTTTTCCCTTTTCGGTCCGCTCGAAATCCCGCGTCTGCACGATCGCGCTGTGCAGGTAGAGGTTGTGCGGCATGACCGTCGCCCCGAGAATCCCGATCGCCACGAAGAGCATCTCCTTGTTGCTCAACAATTCCATCGACGGCACGAACCCGCGGGCGATTCCGCCGAGAGCGGGCTTCGCGAAAATCATTTCCGTCAGGAAGCATCCGCCGATGGTGAGAATCAGCGTGATGACCAGCGCTTCCACATAACGGAAGCCCTTGTTCTGGAGCGCCATCACCACCATCACGTCCACCACCGTGATCACGCAGCCCCAGACCAAGGGGATGCCAAAGAGCAACTGAAGCCCGATCGCCGAACCGATCACTTCCGCGAGGTCGCAGGCCGCGATCGCGGCTTCGCAGAGCAACCACAAGCCCATCGCCACCGGCTTGGAGTAATTGTCGCGGCAAGCCTGAGCCAGATCCCGGCCCGTCACCACGCCCAGCTTCACGCACAAATGCTGAAGCAGGATCGCCATCAGGTTTGAAATGAGAATAACCGACAAAAGCGTGTAGCCGTAACGCGCGCCGCCCGCCAAATCCGTCGCCCAGTTCCCCGGGTCCATGTAACCGACCGAGACCAGAAAGCCGGGTCCTGCGAACGCCAGCGCCTTCCGCCACCACGCCGAGCCCTGCGGCACCCGTACCGAACGGAAGACTTCCGGCAGACTCGCTCCGCCTTGATGACGCCATCCTCCCGCCCAGAGCGACCGTTGCTTCGCTTCAGCACGTACGGGCTCGGATTCAAGAACGGCGGCAGGATCGGACATGGCGTTGGTCTCTTCTCGCCCGTTTCTTCTTCGAATCAACTCCAATTTTTAGCTGAAGCTAATTTTTATTCGTGTGGCCGGGATAGAGGGGGCCGAAAGATGGAAGGCGTGGCGGCGCGTGCGGGCCACGCCGGCCTGCGCGGCGCGATTCATGATGCTCGCATTCTCACCCACCGCCCCTTCGCTTCGGGGAACGGCGGAGCTTGAAAACGAAAAAAGCCCTCCGGAAGGAGGGCTGATTTACCGTGGTCGGGGCGGCGGGATTCGAACCCACGACCTCTTCGTCCCGAACGAAGCGCGCTACCAGGCTGCGCTACGCCCCGAAACCAATGGTGAAAATGAGTGGCGCACTCGTAGGGACTCGAACCCCAAACCTTCTGATCCGTAGTCAGACGCTCTATCCAATTGAGCTACGAGTGCGTTGCGCCGTGCGGCGGGGCCGAGAGAAGACATCACCCGGAACCCGACGTCAAGGTTTTCCGAAGAATTTTTTGCGGTTTGTTCGCGTTTCCCAACCAGCCTCCGGTCGGATGATCCGGTGCCCGCGTGACGCGCGGGGGCGGACTACGGAGGCCGGGGTAAATCGCGCTTGAATTCGAGCGACTTGGCGGGAATGGAGGGGCCATGAACGACGCGCCGCGCTCGCTGCACGGTCTCCGCCTGGCGGAGATCGAGGAGGTTCTGCGTGCGGACGGCTTGAACCCGCATCATGCGAAGGCGCTGTGGCGGACGATCCAGCGCGACGGCGAGCTCGACCTCGCCGGGCGGGAGTTCGTGCCGCCGCTGCGGAGCTGGATCGATGCGAACGTCGGCCCGGGCAAGGCGTTCTTTCTCGACGCGCCGGCGGTGGTCGAGGCGATCGAAAGCGGCGACGGCCTGACGCGGAAGTTCCTCCTGCGGCTGGAGGACGGGCAGACGATCGAAACCGTGCTGATGGGTTACGACGGCCGCCAGACGGTATGCGTGAGCACGCAGGCTGGTTGCGCGATGGGCTGCGTGTTCTGTGCGACCGGGCAGATGGGCTTTGTGCGCCACCTGCGGGCGGGCGAGATCGTCGCCCAGGTCCAGCACGTCCGCCGCGTGCTGCGCGCCGACGGCCGGGGCCGGACGCTGCGGAACATCGTGCTGATGGGCATGGGCGAACCGCTGCACAACTACGACGAGGTGATCCGCGCGATGGACATCGTTTCGCACGTGCGCGGCGCGAGCATCGGACCGTCGCGCATCGCGATCAGCACGGTGGGGGTGATCCCGAACATCCTGCGGATGGCGGAGGAGAACCAGCCGTACCGCCTCGCGGTGAGTCTGCACGGCGCGAGCGAGGAGGAGCGCGCGGCGCTGGTGCCGGTGAGCAAGAAGTGGTCGCTGACCGAGCTGGTCGAGGCCTGCCGGACCTATGGGCGGATCACGGGCAAACGGATTTTCTTCGGCTGGACGTTGATCGCCGGGGCGAACGATTCGCCCGCGCAGGCGCGGAAGCTGGCGGCGCTGCTCCAGGGTATCGACGGCCATGTGAATCTGATCCCGCTGAACACGACCGGCGGCTACGCCGGCACGGCGGCGGCGCAGAGCGCGGCGTTCGAATTCCAGCGGATTCTGCGCGAGGCCGGTTTCCCCTGCACGTTCCGCCAGCGCCGCGGCATCGACGTCGCGGCCGGCTGCGGGATGCTCAAGGCGGAGAAAAAGCCGCGGGCGGCGCGGTGATCACGCCGGGCTCGCCAGCGGGCGGGCGGGCGGGCATGCTGGCGGCATGTTGAAACTCCAGGAAGGCCAGCTTTGGCGGAAGGGCGACCGTTTTCTCCGCATCACGCACTTGGAGCGGCTTGCGGTGGAGTACAAGGAGATGGCCGACCTCGAGACCAAGGAGGGCGAACGCCACGTGCTGACGAAGAAGGAGTTCTGCCGCCTGTTGAAGGGCGCGGAGTTGCTCCCGCCCGCCAAGGACCGGCAGGCGGATGACGCGGAATGAGCCGCCTCAGGGCGCGGCGGGCTCCGCCGCGGGCTTCTTGCCGACGAGCTTCTGCACGCCGCCGAATTTGTCCTTCAGGGCGCGGTTGCGGTCATTGGTGCTGACCGCGTCGTCGCCGGCGATCTGCCGCATTTCCTGGTCCATGTTCGGATCGTCCTGGCCGTTCGCGGCGCTCGGATCGCCGCCCATTTTGCGCGTCGCCTCGTCCAAAGCGTCGGAGTGCTTGCCGATCTTTTCGAGCTGCTTGTCGTACTCCTTGGTCATCGAGCCGAGCAGGCGGAAGTCCTTGCCGGTCTCGCGGAACGTCTGGAGCAAGGCGGCGGCCTTGGCCTGGGCGGCGGGCGATTGGTGGTACCAGACGCCGCCGGCGGCGAGGGTCGCGAGCAGCGCGAGGTTGATCAGGCGGCTTTTGCGTTTGCGCTTCGCCTCGAGCTGGCGGGCGCGCTCGTCGAGCATCGCTTGGAATTCCGGGTCGTGGGTGTCCTGGAACGACTGTGTCGGGATCGGCGGCGGATCGTCGGAAACGGCGGCTTCCGCCGGAATTGCTGGAATTGCCGGAGCGCCGGCCGCGAGCGGGGTTTCCGCGTTTTCGGATTCGGCGGTGAGGGCTTTGCCGGCCAGTTCGTTGATTCGGTCCTGAGGCGTCATGGGGAGAGCGGCGGCACACTAACAGGCCATCCGCGTTTCCGCCATTACGCGTTCCGGTAACGGGGCGCCCTCCTCACCGCGGATCGCCCGGGTCAGCGGATCGCCGTCGGCGGTGGCGTGAGGCCGGCGACGCGGGTGGCGTTGACGGCATCGACGAGATCTTTGAGCACCATCAGGCTCTCGCGCTTGGTCGGGTCGAGCCCGCTCGGCCACTTCGGCGTGTCGTCGAGGCCGGCGGTCTCGTCCTTGGCGAGGCGCACGTAGTCTTCATTCTCCTTGGCCGGATCGAAGGCGTGGAGTCCCTTGCCGTGGTCGAGGTCGTCGAGCGTGAGCTTGAAGAACTTGAGCGACTTCGCGTCCGCGGCCTGCACCGTCTTGAAGCG
>Ga0070664_100002833_pt1 | contig 14028 bp, 11 predicted proteins | sample KBSC73metaG_FD_65863 | JGI IMG/M metagenome (GOLD analysis project Ga0070664, IMG submission 65863) | Corn rhizosphere microbial communities from Kellogg Biological Station, Michigan, USA - KBS C7-3 metaG | ecosystem: Host-associated > Plants > Roots > Rhizosphere > Soil ... | reverse complement strand
CCCGTCGTGACGACGCGGAGCTCCTTCTCCTTCAGCCCCACCGCGTCGGCGATCGCGCCGAGGAAGCTCTTCTCCGGCCGGATGTCGATCGGGTGCGAGTTCGCGCCAGGCCGCACGCTGTACGCCTTCATCGCCTCGACGGCCGGTGGATAGATCGTCACCACGTCGCGGTCCATGAAGGTGAACACGACGTCGATGTGGAGGAACGCGCGCTTCTTCTCCATCTCGACGGCGATGACGCGGTTTGCCGCCCCCTTCTCGAACAGCCGCTGCGCGAGCAGCTCGGCCATCCTCGGCGTGGTCCGCTCGCTCAGGCCGATCAGGACGGCGCCATTGCCGATCGGCATGACGTCGCCCCCCTCGAGCGCGGCGCGGCCGAAGTCCTGGATGTCGAACTCGTCGTGCTCTTCCGAGTGATCCGTCGCCGGATACCAGAACTCGAAGCCACCCTTCTGGAACATCGGATGGAAGCGGTAGATCACGCCGATGTTCACCGTCTCGAGCTGCCGCGACGCGAAGTGCATCGGGTTGAGCGAGACGCCGTTGTAGATCCAGCAGGAGCTGTCGCGCGTGAAGAGGTGGTTCGGCAGCGGGGGCAGGATGAAGTCGGAGTCGGGGGTCGCCGTCGCCGTCAGCGAATGCTCGCCGAGGTCCTTCTCGGCGAACTCCATCAGCTCGGCGCGCGTGACGCCGCCGATCAGGTGCGTCGACAGCTCCTCGGCGTTCATCGCGTCGAGCGCGCCGATCACCGCGTCGACCGCCGACGGGCCGACCGTGTACGGGCTCACCGTGTGCTGGATCGCCCACTCGCGCGCGCCGGGCTGCTCCAGCGCCTCGGCGAGGAGCTCGTGGACGTGGAAGACCTCCACGCCGCGCGCGCGCATCTCGTACACGAACTGATCGTGCTCCTTCTGCGCCTGCTCCACCCACAGCACGTCGTCGAACAACAGCTCGTCGCGGTTGGAGGGGGTGAGTCGCTTGAGGCTGAGGTCGGGGCGATGCACCAGCACCTTGCCCAGCTTGCCGACCTCGGAGTGCACGCCGAACGCGCCGTTCGCGCTGCTTGCCATTGTCATTTCTCCTGTTTGGCCACGAGTGGCATCGCGAAGTTGAGCCGCCCGGTGAACTGGATCCGGAAGTCGTTCGCGCTGAAGCCGTCGAAGGCGTTCCTGCGGTGGCCCCATTGGAGCTCGCCGCCGAACAGCAGCGCGGGATCGGGGGTGTAGAGCAGGTTCGCGAGGGCGTACTGCCCGGAGTGGAACGCCAGCGCGCTCTGACCGTCGCTGTTCGTGATGCGGACGCCCGACCAGCCGATCGACGAGGTGAATCGCGAAGTCCACGTGTGGTCGTAGAACGCCGTGCCGGCGAGCACCGGGAGCGCCGTCCCCGTGATGGGGCGGATGGGATTCTCGGGATGGCGTTCGGTGCCGATGTCGAATGGCGCGTCGCTGATGTAGCTCTCGATCCCTTCCCCGTAGGTGATCTCCAGCTTGAACGCGTCGGTGCTGTTCGTCTTGACGTTCGAGCTGAGGCTCAACCCCCAGCCCAGCGCTTTGCCGTCGAGGTCGATCGTCGTCCGGCGCAGCAGGTCGTCCCAGTAGATCCCGCGCAGGATCCCCGCGAGCTCGACGTAGCCCCACGTCCGAGCGAGCCGCCCTTCCGCGGAGAGATCGGGCCAGGGGAAACGGCCGACCACGTCGGCGAGGTCTATATGGTGCAACGCGTCCGTTCCGTCCGCGTCGCCGCGGTCGCCGCTCGCCCCGGGCCGCTCCAGCGCGACCGTCACGCGCGACGCGCCCTGGATCGGCATGTAGCGCACCTGCACGTTCCGGAAGAAGACCATCCCCGACGGCCCCCAGTACTCGAGGGTGTTCGGGAAGACGTCGATGTCCATGAACGGGCTGTCGTACTGGCCCATCCCCCACTTGCCGAGGGAGACGTACGCGCGCGAGAGCGAGAAGCCGGCGCGGCCCGCGTCGCCCACCAGGTCGAAGTCGAAGATGCCGTTGACGCGACCCAGCTTCGTCGGCACGGCCGTGCGCACACCGAGGCGAGTGGGACGCACGCTGTAGTACATGCGGCCATCGCGCCCGAACTCGTCGGTGAACGCAGGCAGCTTCGTCGGGCGCACGACGTCGAACCACGCCGGGTTGTTCTGCTCGAAGTCGTAGATGACGTCGGTGACGAGCTGGCCGAACAGCTCGACGCGCGGCTTGGTGAGCTGCGTGTCGGGATACGCGGCGCGGGTCTGCGCGTGCGCGTCGGGCGGCGAGCTCGCAACGAGTGCCACGGCCAGTCCAGTCATGCCGATCGCGCGACTGCCCTCGGCGTTGGGTAGGCGCAATGAGTTCTCCGTTGTCGAGCGGCGAGCCGTCAACGCGTGTCGCGACGCATCGTCGCGCAGCCGTCACGCGAGACGCATCCGGACGCGTCATGCAGGGTCGACCTAAACGAGTGGTCCGACCATGAGACTTTGGCCCTCTGCAGCGAGCTGGAGATCGCGCGCCGCCGCGCGCATGCAGCCCTCGGCTACGCTACGACGACGCGCGCGGCTCGCGCCCACCTACTGGAGGTAGCGCCGGAACCACTCGACGATCTCGGCCACGTCGTATGCCGGCGTGTGCCCGCTGGTGGATCGCATCACGAGCGTGCTGGGCACGCGCTCGCCGACGCGCGTCAGCGCGGAGCTCGGCGCCGCCCAGGGACTTCATGATGCGTACGAGGTGGGTAGGCGCGCACGCCGTCAGGCGCTGTATCGGCGCCGAAACGAGAGGCTGCAGCTGTCGGGCGCCGTCGCCCACAGCGAGAGCTGTCGCACGAGCGGACCCAGTCGCGGATGCTCGACCAACGGGGCGAGCTCGCGGATGGACGTGGTGATGAGCGCAGTCGGACCCGGCTGCTCCGCGATGTTCTCGCGCAGCACCGCCGCCATCGCCTCCTCGTCGTCGGCGTCGAGGACGAGTGGAGCGAGATGCGCGGCCGTCCCCACGTACGCGCGCTGTCCGCGCTCGCGCAGCTCCGCCTGGATCCGACGCGCGTCGTCGACACGCCCCGCGAGAGCGAGTGCCCGCCCCATCATGCCCAGCACGAGTGGTCCGCGCTGCGTGAGCTCGACCGCGCGCGCGATCGCCGCCAGCGCTTCCTCGTGCCGACCGAAGTCCTGCAATCGGATGCCCGACATCCAGAGGTGGATGACGGCGTTCGGATCCATCCGCAATGCTTCCTCGTGCGCCGCGAGCGCCGCAGCGGAGTCTGCGCCGGGAATGCCGTGCACGGGGAACCCCATCACGCTCACGGCCCGCGCGAGCAGAGAGAGTGGATCGGCCGCGACGGCACGCGCGGCGGCGGCCTTGCTCTCCTCGAGATTGCCGAGCATCGCGTTCAGGTACGCCGTGTAGGCGTGGGCGAGCGGCTCGTGGGGATCGAGCGCCAGCGCGCGCGCGAGATCGGGGCCGGCCTCGTGCCAGTCGGGACGCAGATAGAGCTTGAGCTGTCCCCACAGCACGTGCAGGAGCGCGAGGTTGGGCTCGAGCTTCTCCGCCATCCGCAGCGACTGCTCGGCTTCGCGGGCCGCCTCGCTCGTCGGGATGTACATGTAGACGCCCAGCCCGATCTGCGCCTCCGCGAGCCCGACGTGCGCGCGCGCGTAGTTCGGGTCGCGCGCCAGCGCCTGCCGGAAGTACTCGATCGCGCGCCGCAGCGACGCGGGGGTCCGCAGCGCGGTCGCCTCGCGTCCGCGCAGGTAGAGCTGGTACGCCTCGAGGTCGTCGGTGGGACGCGCGACGAGCGGCACCGTGGCCTGCCTGATCCCGAGCGTGACCTGCAACTGATCGACGATGCCGCGCGCGATCTCGTCCTGGATGGCGAAGATGTCGTCCAGGTCGCGGTCGAACCGCTCGCTCCAGAGCTGGAAGCCGTCCTGCGCGTTCATGAGCTGCACCGTGACGCGCACGCGTTTCCCCGCGCGGCGCACGCTCCCCTGGAGCACAGAGGAGACGCCGAGCATGCGGCCGATCGTGGACAGATCCTCGTTCCGGTTCTTGTAGGCGAACGAGGACGTCCGCGCCGCGACCCGCAGCCCCTTCACCTGGGTGAGGGCCATGATGATGTCGTCGGTGATCCCGTCGCTGAAGTATTCGTTGTCGGGATCGCCGCTCATGTTCGTGAACGGGAGCACCGCCACCGCCGCGGCCGATGGCACGGGGGTGACGACGGCCGGCATCGGCACCGGCGTCGCCGACGCTGCTTCCAGCGCGGCGACGATGTCGGATGCGCTCTGCGGCCGGTCGGACGGATCCTTGCCCAGGCACTGCATCACCACGCTCGCCATCCCGTGCGACACCGTCGTCGCATGCGTCGTGATCGGCACCGGCGTCTCCGTCATGTGCGCCACGACCATCGCATAGGCCGACTTGCGGCTGCCGAATGGATGCTGGCCGGCGAGCAGCTCGTACGCCATCACGCCGAACGCGTAGAGATCGGCGCGGAAGTCCACGGCGGGATCTCCCGCGGCCTGCTCCGGCGCCATGTACATCGGCGTGCCGATCTGCATCCCGGCCTGCGTCAGCGTGGTGCCCCCTCCGCCGACCATCGTCGATGCCGCCTGGACCGCACGCGCCACACCGAAGTCGGCGACCATCGCCGTGCCTTCGTTGAGGAGGATGTTCTCGGGCTTGATGTCCCGATGCACGATGCCCTGCCGATGGGCATAGGCCAGCGCCTTGGCGACGTCGCGCAGGATGTTCTGCGCATCGTGCGGGTGAAGCGGACCGGCCTGCATCCGCTCGCGCAGCGACGACCCGGGGACGAAGGGCATCGTGTAGTACGGCAGCCCGTTCACCTCGCCGGCCGAGAGCAGCGGGACGATGTGCGGATGCTGGAGCCGCGCGGCGAGCCGGATCTCGCGCTCGAACCGCTCGGCCGAGAACGACGCGCCCTGGTCCGAAGCGAGGACCTTGATGACGACGTCGCGCCCGAAGCGCTTCTCCTCCGCGACGAAGACGCGCGACATCCCGCCCCCTCCGAGCTCGCGGTCGATGCGGTACGTCTCGCCGAGGGCGGTCTGGAGATGGTCGCGAAGATCGGATGTCATCGGTGCTGGGCGGCTCGACGAGGCGGAGGCAGATAAAGTGCGGCCTGGCCCAGCGCGTAGCTAGCCGGCGCGCTTCCCGCGCTCCGTCGTGAGACCTCCGCTGTCAGCCCGGATACTGCGCCACCGAGTCAGCATCGTGAGCAGCGGATCGCAGCCGCACATCACGAGCGGAAGCAGCAGCGAGCGTGCGCGGCGGTGACGGGTCACGCGACGACGAGGATCTCGCGCCGGTCGCTGAGCACGGCGATGGAATTCCATGCCTTCGCCAGCGTCACCGTCTCATTCACGCGCCTGGGTGGATGCTGAAGCTGTTGCGCGGATGATCATCCGGACGTTCCGCGCCGTGGCCGTCGAGGCCTACGCGACCCGCTCGTACCACTCCAGGGGCGCCGGGAGCTCGGCGGCCGCGTACTCGATGTGAACGACTCGGCGATGGGCGGGCGCGGTCGCCGGTGCGGAAGCATGCAGGATCAGAGGTCGGAACGTGAGGATGGCCCCCTGCTCGGCGAGACAATCCCGTTCCACCTCGGAGCGACGCAGCATGTCGATCTGTGTCGCCGAGAGACGGCCGTGCCGGTGGGATCCATCGATGACGCGAACGGGCCCGTTGTCCGGGCCGCACGCGTCGAGATGGACGCGCACGGCGAGCATGCTCTCGAGCACCGCGACCGGCGGCTGCACGTGCGCGACGCCGCCCTTCTCCGTCCACGGGCCGAAGCCGGGGACGTCGACGCGCTGGCGTGTAGCGATGGTGAGGTCCTGGTGCCAGACGACCTTCCAGTTCGCTGCGGGCGTCTTGTCGAACAGGAGGGCGCGGACGGCGAAGCACGCGTCGCCGAGCACGGCGGCGGCAAGCGATCGTACGGCGGGCGACGCCGCCAGCGATCGGATGCTCGCGTGCACGAGGAGATTGCGCGCTCCACCCCGTCCATCGACCGCGAGGGGAGCAACGGCCGCGCGAAGAGCGACGACCTCGGCGTCAGCGAGAAGTGGCGCGGTCGTCGCCCAACCGCGCTCCTCGATCGTCGCGACGAATTGTGTCAGGTCCATGTGCTGCGTCGCGGGAGGCCGGGCAGGCGGCGCTGATGGAGCTCGTACCCGATGGGATCGATGAACCAACGTTAGCCCCTCGATCCTCCCGTCGCGACCTCGTGAAAGCTCGCGATCGTGCCCCACACGCCCAGCCCGATCCCGCGCGCCATCTGTGGCAGCTCCACCATGCTGTGCGCGAGGAACAACAGCACCGAGTCGTCGGTGGGATCCGCCTGCCACCAGCCGCCGTACGCCCCCGGCCACCCGACCGTTCCGACGCCGCCGCGGCAGCGCAGCGGGTCCGCGTGCTCCGGCTCCATCACGACGGCGACGCCCATGCCGTAGCCATGTCCCCTGGCGAAGAGCCGCTGCCCGAACATGTACGCCGATGCGCGCTGCTCGGGTGTCAGCTGATTCGACAGCATCGTGGCGCGCGTCTCGGCGCGCAGAAGCTCGACGCCGCTGGGCGCGTCGCCGAGCAGCAGGCGGGCGAAGGCGAGGTAGTCGTCGAGCGTCGACCAGAGGCCCTGCCCGCCGGCCTCGAACGTCATGTCGTCCGGACGCTCCTCCAACGCCTGGCGACCTGGCGCCGCCGCTAGCGCGATCGGACGGCCCGCGTCGTCGAAGCCGCACAGCCCCGCGCGGCGCACGCGCTGCTCCGGCGGAACCGTGAAGCCGGTGTCGACCATGCCGAGCGGCGCGAGCACGCGTCGGCGCAGTACGTCGCTCAGCGGCGCGCCGTCCATGCGCGCGATGAGGAAACCGAGCAGGTCGGTCGAATGGCCGTAGTGGAATCCGGCGCCCGGCTGATCGATCAGCGGCAGCGTCGCGAGGCGCGCGATCCACTCGTCCGGCGAGAGTGGGTTGTCGATCGTCGGGCCGAGTGTCTCGGTGTAGGCACGGCCGATCGGTCCGCGGTGCAGGTCGCCGTAGGTGAGGCCGGAGCGATGCGTCAGCAGATCGCGGAAGGTGATCGGGCGCGCCGCCTCGTCCGTCTGATCGAGCGGGCCGCTCGCGTCGCGGAGCACTCGCAGCTGCGCCAGCTCGGGAGCCCACGCCGTGATCGGCTCGTCGAGCGTGAAGCGTCCCTCGTCGAGCAGCGTGAGCGCCGCGACCGTCGTGACCGGCTTCGACATCGAGGCGATGCGGAAGATCGTGTCGCGCTCGACTGGCAGGCCGGTCGAGAGATCCCGGCATCCGACCGCCGCGAGCTGCTGCACCGCGCCCTCCCGCCACACCAGCGCCGTGGCACCGGCGAGCTGCCCGGCCTCGACGTTCGGCCGGATCGCCGCCTCGATCGGATTCGTCATCGTTCCACGCTCGCGTGCCAGGATTAAATATTGCTCTTATAAAATAACTACCATATTTTATCGGTCATGGCAAGCACGAAGAAGTCCATGGGACGACGGAAGCCGAAGGGCGACAAGCGTGAGCGCACGCGCGCGGCCCTGCTCGAGGCCGCGCGCGCCGTCGTGCGCGAGGAGGGGTACGACCGCACCACCCTCGCGAAAGTCGCCGCGCGCGCGGGGATGACCACGGGCGCGATCTACGGCAACTTCCGGAACCGCGACGAGCTGTTCGTCGCCCTCGGCGAGGCCTACTGGCCGCCGGTCGCGCCGGTGATCAAGCCGGGCGCGACCTTCGCCCAGGCGATGCGCGCCTTCGCCAGGGCGACGCTCGCGGCGGTGGACGAGCGCGCACCCGTCGCGGTCGGGCGGCTGACGGGGATGGCGTACGCGCTGACGCACGAGGAGCTGCGCGCGCGCGTCGTCGACGTCACACGCGACAGCTACGACCTCGGCGTCGCGTGGCTGCGCCGGTTCGACGCCGCCGAGCTGCCGATGCCGCGCGAGCGGCTCGTGCGCGTGCTGCACGCCCTGATCGAAGGGCTCGTGCTGCAGCGCCTTCTCACGCCGGAGCTGGTTCCCGACGAGGTGTTCTACTCCGCGTTCGGCGCGCTGGCGCAGCGCTGACCGTCTCCGTCGGCGTCCTGCACGCCATGCCGAGCGTCGCCTGCCCCGCCGTCAGCCACCAGCCCGTGCTGCGCGAGCCTGGCGCGCAGGCGGGCTCGCACGGCGGGCCACTCCGTATCGAGGATGGAGAAGTAGACCATGTCGCGCATCCGTCCATCGTCGGCGATCAGATGCCGGCGAAAGGTCCCCTCCTCCACCGCGCCGAGTGCCAGGATCGCGGTGCGCGACTGGGTGTTGAGCGTTTCCGTCTTGAGCACGACCCGTTGCATGCCCAACGTCTCGAAGGCGTGGGTCAGGAGCAGCAGCTTGGCATCCACATTCGCCCCCGTGCGCTGCGCCGCCGGGGTGAGCCATGTCGCTCCGATCTCGACGCGCCGATGCTCGGGCGCAATCTCCATGAACCGCGTCGATCCCATTACAGCCCGGTCCGCGCGTCGTGCGATGACGAACGGGAGACTGACGCCCCTGGCCTGATCGACCAGGGCCTGTTCGATGTAGTCGCGCATGTCCTCGATGGAAAGGATCGCTCGCGGCTGCAGACGCCACAGCTCCGGATGCAGTCCGATCGCCGCCAGATCCGACAGATGGGACCTCGTCAGTGGCTCGAGTGAGACGAGTGTGCCGTGCAGGGAGATCGGAACGAGCGGTTCGGCCGTCACGTCGTCGATCTTCCGAAACTCTCCCTGCCATCATGCGTTGCGCCGTCGTGAGACGCGCTTCCGGCGACCGCTCGCGCGCTCCGCTGCAGCGCTCCGTCAGTCTGCTCGTCGTTGGCCCGAGATTGACATCCCCTCACGCACCGCACGAATCGTCGTGCGGCCGGACCGACGATCTCCCGCCATGGCTGCGCCCGTCCGCTCACCGACTGCAGCGCAACGTCGGCCGTCGCCACCGCGGTACCGGAGGCGAGCACGAGCCGCGGCGCGCTCGGCGACCACGCCAGAGCGAGTGTGCTCACCACGAGGATCACCGCCAGGATGCCCAGCGCGATCCGCCGCGTGAGCGTGTGGCTTGTGGAGTACGGGTCGGAGGGCGGCGGTGCGGTCGCCGCTCCGATCGCGATCGGCGGGCGCCGCGGCGGCTCGATGAGCAAGCCACGCGGCTCTGGCCGGATCTCGACCTCGGTGTCCCGCATCGGCCTGATCCCCGCTCTACGACAAGCCGCGCCCGGTGCGCGTGCGCACGTACGCCCGCACCAACCCGCGTGCGCTCGCTGTGGCGAGACACATCACCAGTGCGCCGAGCAGCACCGCCACCGCGCCTTCCATCAGGAACCAGCGCATCGAGATCGCCGGCTCGGGAGCGGCCCCCGGCATCAGGTCGTCGAGCTCGCGCACCAGATACTGGACGACGGTGATCCCGAGGACGAACCCGGCACCGCGCATCGCCGCGCGGCGATAGGAATGATCGGCGAACCAGGCGAGCGCGCGGTTGCGCACGGTGCCGTGGCGCAGCTGGTCGTACATCGGCGGGATGGTCGGCATCACTGGCCCTCGGGCGGCTGCCACAGCTCGATCTTGTTCCCCTCGGGATCGATCACCCACCCGAACTTCCCGTACTCGGATTCGTCGACCTTGTCGTCCACCTTCACGCCTGCCGACCGCAACTCGGCGAGCAATCCCTGCAGGTCGGCGACGCGGTAGTTGATCATGAACGGTGCGTCGCTCGGCGCGAAGTGCTTCGTGTCGGCGGGGAAAAGACTCCACGCCGTCGTGCCGACACCGTTGGGATTGTCCGGAGTATTCCAGTCGAACGCTGCGCCGCCCCAGGGTTGGACATCGATGCCGAGGTGCTCCCTGTACCAGGCGCCGAGCGCCTTCGGGTCCCTGGCCTTGAAGAAGATCCCACCGATGCCCGTGACTCGCTTCATGAATTTTCCGGGGATGAGAGGAGCGGCGACGCTTCTCGGCGCGGAGCAATGTAAGGGCAACGATCGCTTTCGCCACCGCGATTGGCGGCGAGCGAGTGTATGCAATTTCATCGTCACTCGCGCACTCCCGAAGGCGTGCGCGCATGCGCGATGTGGCGCATCTCGCGGACGACCAGCGGCTCGTCGACGACGTACACGGAGTGGTTCGTGTTCGGGATCTCGACGACGCGCGCGCTCCTCACCCCGGAGCGGAAGCGCTGCATCGCGCCGCCCGTCCACGTCGCCAGGGCGCCGACGTCGCGGTCGAGCTCTCCCTGCTGGGCGGTCGTGAGCGATGAGTAGTAGGGCGTCCGGTACGGCGGCGTGATCCGGTTGAGGAGGGCGATGTCGTCGTGCACGCGCGTGTCGATGTCATAGCCGCCCGCCGGCTGGCCGGAGCGACCGAACTCTCGACGCGTGATGCCGATGACGTGGAAGCGATCGGTGAACTGGAACGCGAGCTCGTCGTAGACGTGCGCGTTGTCGCCGCGCCCCGCGATCAGTCCCGCGCTCGCCTTCGCCACGTTCACGCTCCTCCACTTCAGGACCGCGAGGAGGCAGCAGGGGGCATGCCGACCTCGGAGCGCTTCGCACGACACGACGCACCGCGAGCGCTTTTCCACCGACGATCGTCTTCAGCGGAGAGGCCGTGACCATCGCGACGCGGCTATATTTCCCAAGGGCACCGCGCTCGGCCGAGCTCGGTGCCCCGCCTGTCGATCAGGCCCTCCCTCCCCGCCGTCGTCCCCCCGAGGTGTGAGATGAAACGATCCAGCCGCATCGCCGCGGTGGCCGCGACGTCGGTAGCGGTCGTGCTCGTGCTGCTCGCCGTGCTGCCGCTCCTCTTCGGCGACCGGATCGCCAAGCGCGTCCAGGTGGAAGTGAACCGCAACGTGAACGCGCGCGTGAGCTGGCGGAGCGCGAGCCTCTCGTTCTTCCGGAACTTCCCCAACCTCAGCCTCACCCTCGACGATCTCTCGATCGTCGGCGTCGGCAACTTCCAGCGCGACACCCTCGCCGCGGTGCCACACCTTCGCGTGGTGCTCGATCTCCGCAGCGTGCTGCGGAGCGCGACGGGTGGCGACGCGCCGCTCGCGATCCGGGGCGTCCAGCTCGACCGGCCGCGCGTGGCGCTGATCACGCTCGAGGATGGGTCGGTGAACTGGGACATCACCAGGAAGCTCGAGACGGCGCCCGCGAAGAGCGCGCAGCCGTTCGCGGTGAGCCTGCACGACCTCGAGCTGAGCGACGCCCGGATCCTGTTCGACAATCGCCAGTCGAAGCTGAAGGCGACGCTCGTCGGCTACGACCAGTCGCTCAGCGGCGATTTCACGCAGGACCGGGTCACGCTGAAGAGCCGAGGCAGTGTCGACACCGCGAGCGTCGTGTTCGTCGGCGTGCCGTATCTGAGCCGGGTCAAGGTCCTCCTCACCGCCGACGTGAACGCCGACTTCGTCGCGAAGACGTACGTCCTCGAGAATACGAAGGTAAATCTCAACGGCCTCGAGCTCGGCGTCACCGGCTCGGCGAAGGTGACCGGGAAGCGGCTCGGCCTCGACGTCGCGTTCAAGGCGCCCAGCACGAGCTTCCGCAGCATCCTGTCGCTCGTGCCCGCCGTGTACGCCCACGACTTCGACAAGGTGCACACCTCGGGGACGATCGCGGTGGACGGCCGGGTGAAGGGTGAGTACGGCGACGGCGCCTTTCCCGCGTTCGCGATCAACGCGAAGGTGAACGACGCTGCCTTCAAGTACGAGGATCTCCCGCTCGCGGCGCGCTCCATCGTCCTCGACCTCGCTCTCACCAATCCTGGCGGCAGCGCCGACAACACCGTCGCGCGCGTCGATCGCTTCCGCGTCGTGGTGGGCAACAACCCTATCGAGGCGCGGATGTCGATGCGCACGCCGGTGTCCGACCCCGAGGTGGATGCGCGCGTCGCCGGCACGCTGGACCTCGCGGACCTGAAGCGCACCCTCAAGCTCGAGGGCATCGACCAGCTGACCGGCAAGGTCGTCGCGAATGCGGCGGTGCGGACGCGGATGTCGGCGGTTCAGAAGAAGCGGTACGACAAGGTGGCCGCCAGTGGCACCGTCGACGTGAGCGCGCTCACCGTACAGGGGAAGGCGCTGCCGCATCCGATGACGATCCAGCAGGCGTCGCTCGCGCTGGCGCCGGAGCGTGCACAGCTCGAGACCTTCGCCGGCACGATCGGCAGCAGCGACCTCCAGGCCTCGGGCTCCCTCGACAACCTGTTCGCCTTCGTCTTCCGCGACGACACCCTGCGCGGCAGCGCGACCGTTCGGAGCAACCGCTTCGACCTCAACGAGTGGAAGTCGAGCGACAGCGATCTAGAAGTGATCCCGGTTCCATCAAAGCTCGACCTCACCCTCGACGCGACGGTGCACGAGCTGGCGTACGACAAGCTGAAGATGTCCGACGCACACGGACGGCTGCGCCTCAAGGATCAGCGCGCGACCCTCGAGGGCTTCGAGATGAACACCCTCGGCGGGCGGATCGGCGTCGACGGCTTCTATGAGACGACGCATCCGGAGAAGCCCACCTTCGACGTCGCGCTGAAGATGACGAAGGTCGACATCCCCTCCGCCGCGCAGGCGTTCATGACGGTCCAGGCGCTCGCCCCCGCGGCGAAGTTCGCGAAGGGGAGCGTGACGACCGACTTCCGCGTGAGCGGCCCCCTCGGGAAGAACATGATGCCGCTGCTCCCCAACCTGAGCGGCGGCGGGACGCTCGAGACCTCGCAGCTCGGGATGCAGGACTTTCCCGTACTCAAGAGCATCGCCGAGAAGACGAAGCTGGCGTTCCTGAACAACCCGACCGTCGAGGCGCTCAAGGCGACGTTCAAGATCGGGAATGGCCGCCTCTCCCTGCAGCCGTTCGACGTGAAGCTCGGCGGCGCGACGATGAAGGTGGCCGGCTCGAACGGGCTCGATCAGTCGCTCGAGTATCTCGTCGATCTCCGCGTGCCGCGCGCGCTCGCGGGCGGCTCGGCGAATCAGGCGCTCGCCAGCCTCGTGTCGCAGGCGGGGAAAGCGAAGATCGATCTCGACGCGGCGCCGGAGATCCCGCTGGCGATCCAGGTGCTGGGCACGGTGACGAATCCATCGGTGAAGGCGAATCTCGCCAGCGTGGCGACGTCCGCCGCGACGACGGTGACGAAGGCGGTGGAGAAGGCGGCGAACGACAAGGTGTCCGCCGCGGCAACGCAGATGCTGCAGGAAGCCGAGCAGCAGGCGGCGAGCATCCGGCAGAACGCGCAGCTGCTGGCGGATTCAGTGAAGGCGGCGTCGTATCGCCAGGCGGACTCGCTCGTCGCCAGGGCCGGCAGCAACCCGCTGCTCAAGGCGGCGGCGAAGCCGGCCGGCGACAAGCTCAAGCGGGAAGCGGACGACAGGGCCGCGAAGATCGTCCGCGAGGCGAATCAGAAAGCGGACGGGCTCGTCGCGGCGGCGAAGGAGCGGGCGAGCAAGGTAGCGTCGGAGAAGTGACGCGCCGTCGCGTGGCTACTGCAGCGACGCGCGCTGCGCGATCGCCCGGCGCAGCGCGTCGTCGAGCGAGCCACGCATGACGAGGAGCTTCATCTCCACCGTCCTCCGCTGGCCCGCCGGGAGCGACGGCCGTCCGTCGACGTGCTGGCAGGTCAGCTCCGGGTTGCTCCACACGTTGCCCGCCTCGCGCGCGACGCTCGCGACGATCCACTGACCGTCCGTCGACCGGGTCGCGATGAACGGCTGGTCGACCGGGCGCGACTTGTAGTAGTAGGTGATCCCGTCGTCGCGCCGCTGCACCCGCTGTGCCGGGATCGGCGCCGTGAGCGACGCGAGGTAGCGCGCCGGGAGCCAGCGATCGAGCGGCATCGTGAGGCGATCGGGCGTCTCCGACGCGAGCAGGTCGAAGCCGTCCGGATGGTGGACGTACGTGCGCTCGAGTCGCTCGTCGTGGAGGATGCCGGTGAGCCGCGGATCGGTCGGGGCGTAGACGAGGTCGTACGCCACCTTCGAGCG
>Ga0070664_100002825_pt1 | contig 14048 bp, 14 predicted proteins | sample KBSC73metaG_FD_65863 | JGI IMG/M metagenome (GOLD analysis project Ga0070664, IMG submission 65863) | Corn rhizosphere microbial communities from Kellogg Biological Station, Michigan, USA - KBS C7-3 metaG | ecosystem: Host-associated > Plants > Roots > Rhizosphere > Soil ... | reverse complement strand
AGCGCCGCGAGAATTGCGGCCGCATGCGGCCATCGCTGCCAGTAGCACATCTCGCATGGGTGAAGCCCGCCCAGATACTGGGACCCGAGCGCGCCGCCGAGCAGTGCAACCGGAAGCAATAATGCGATGAGCCTGGCGGCAGCCGGCGGTGACAGCCCGGGGCTACGCTGGACCGCAACCGTCTCGCTCATGAGGCCCTAGCGCAACTTCTTCGACGGAGCGGCCGACGCTATCTGAGCCGTTGAAGCCAGCCGCTTGATCGTGTTCAGCGCATAATAGAGCTGGAAGTCCTTGATGCCCTGCTTCTCCAACGAAGCCGGCGTCATCATGAAGCGCGGGTCCGGCGTATTGTCGGCTTCGAGCAGCTTGTCCTGGACACTGGACTGCGCGAGCAGGTGCCGGCGAAGGTCCGCCTCACGCACGACCTTGCGATCCTTATAGTCGGGGTCGCTGAGCTGCGGGACGGGGATGTCCGGGTCGATCCCCCCCGCCTGCACCGAGCGGCCGGACGGCGTGTAATAGCGCGCCGTCGTCAGCCGAAGCGCGGCCGACGGGCCGGTCTGTACGACCGTCTGGACGGAGCCCTTTCCGAAGCTCTTCTCACCCATGATCAGGGCGCGGCGGTGATCCTGAAGCGCGCCGGCGACGATCTCCGAAGCCGAAGCAGTGCCAGCATCGGTCAGCACCACGACGGGAAGGCCGTGGGCCATGTCGCCGGGTCTCGCATAATAACGCTCGATATCGTCCTTGGTCCGCCCCCGTTGCGAGACAATCTCACCGCTGTCGAGGAAGTCGTCGGCGACGTCGACCGCCTGGTCGAGAAGGCCCCCCGGATTCGAGCGCAGGTCGACCACGTAACCCAGCGGATGGCCGCCCGTGGCCTTGTCGATCGACAGCAGCGCCGACTTGGTCTGCTCCGCGACATTGCCCGTGAAAGTGTTGATGTTGATGTAGCCGACGCCCTCCTTGATTTCCCACTTCACGGGGTGGAGCTCGATCCGCTCACGCGTCAGCGCGACGTCGAGCGGCTTGTCGCGGCCCGGGCGGATGATGGTCAGCTTGACGTTGGTGCCGGGATCGCCCTTCATCTTTGCGACGGCTTCGTCGAGCGTCAGCCCGTTCAGGAACTCGCCATTGATGTGGGTGATGTAATCGCCGGACTTGATGCCGGCGCGCCAGGCGGGCGTGTCTTCGGTCGGCGCAATGACCTTCACGACGCCGTCTTCCATCGAGACGGTCAGCCCGAGGCCGCCGTAATTGCCGTCGGTCGTTGCTTTGAGCTGATCGAAGTCGTTCGCCTCGACGTAGGAGCTGTGCGGGTCGAGCGAGGCCAGCATGCCATCGATCGCGCCCTTGATGAGGGTCTTGTCGTCTACCTGGTCGACGTAATTGGCCTTCACCCGCTCGTAGACGCTCATGAACTTCTCGAGCTCCTGGTAATTGGCCGTATCCGCGGCAGCGAAGGAACTGGCGCTCACGGGGACCAGGGAAAGCGCTCCGACGAGTGCGAGCGGCGGGAGAACCTTGGTATTGATATTCATAACAGTCGCGTCCTGTACCGGCGGCAGACGTAAAAACGATTGGAAACGTTTAGCCGCCTTTGCTCCTATTTGACAGGTTTTGAGATGAACCTGCGATGATGGCAGGCGAGATTCGACGCCCATTCTGGGACAATTCGACGGTCAGCGGTCCCAAAGCCCGGCCGATCGGGTTGCCCCGATGGATTCTATCGCCTGGATGAAGCTCCGAAGCGACGTTCACGATAAGGGTCAGCCAGCGGCCGCCATGATCTATGATCACGACACCGTCATAATCCCGGAACGGGCCCGAATATTTGACGGTGCCATCGGCGGGCGCTGCGACAGACATGCCGCGAAAGGTTTTGAACGCGAGTCCCCGCGACCGAACGCCACTGGCATTCACTGCCGCCAGGCCTTCCGTCACCGGCGCCGCGACGGGGAGCTCATAGACAAAGGGCGGCCGTAAAGCGGATCCTTCTGCGGCGAACGGGCTCTGCGGCGCCGAGTCCTCGGCGGCGAGCTGGTTCGCGATAGCGCGGATCGACTGGCTGGTAGCAGCCTCGCCGCGCAGGCGCTCGACATTCTCGCCAGCGGCGATCGACAGGTCACCGGCGCTGAGAGCCTGGCCGCTGGCGGCCAGCGCCTGCTGCACAGCCTTTTGCTCCAGGGCCGCGAAGCGCTGCCGCCGAGCCACGAGATTGTCGCGGCTTTTCGCCAGTTCCGCCTTGGCAGCAACGGCGGCCTCGCGAAAACGCTGGCCTTCAGAGAGCTGGGCCGAAAGGCTGGCGGTACGGCTCCGGATCACCGGCAGTGTGGAGTCGAGCAACAAGCGCACCTTCACGAGTTCGTCGGTCCCCTGGGGGTCGGCAAGCACGAGCAGCGGTGGTTGTCGCGCCATGGTCGCGAGTCCGGCGAGGAGGTCAGACACAGGCTGCTGCTCGGCCTCAAGCCGGCGGCGATGAGCCGCAACATAGGCAGAGGCAAGTTGGAGCCGCGCATTGGCGGCGCTGATGCGAGCCTCAGCTGCCTGCATCGCCTGCGCCGCCGCCGCTTGTTCGGCACGCAGGCGATCGGCTTCCGTCCGCGCCGTCGAGGCGAGCTTCTCCAGCCTGGCGGTCTCGGCATCGGCGGCATGCTGCTCGGCCTCCGCGGCCTTTAGCGGTGCGCTTGCCGGGTCAGGAACCTGGGCGATGGCGCTCGCCGCGAGGAGCGGGAATGTGAGCAAGACTAGGGCGGCGCGGCGCATGTCCTAACCTTCGCGATGATAGGGGTGGTTCGCAAGGATGGATGTGGCGCGGAACAATTGTTCGGCGAGCATCGCGCGAACCAGCAGGTGGGGCCAGGTCGCAGCGCCGAACGACAGCAGCAGATCAGCCTCGCGCCGCTGGTCCTCATCGTGTCCGTCAGCCGCGCCGATCAGGAAACGCGCCTCCCGCCTGCCATCGTCGCGCCAGCCTTCGATCTTTCGGGCCAGCTCAGTCGAGGATAGCGCCTTTCCTTTCTCGTCGAGGACGATCGTGACGCTGTTGGCGATCGCATCCGGGATTTTGCCGCCGCGATCTGGCAATTCCGTGACCTTCGTCGGCCACTGGATGCGCTTCAGGTAGCGCTCGACCAGATCGGCTTCGGGAGAACGGCCGATCTTTCCGCGCGCAACAATGTGAAGGAGCACCGCCTTAAGGGTTGAGCGCCGGCGTGCCGAACGGCCAGGTGAAGACTTGCCTGAAGCCGTCGTAGATCGCCCGCGCCGTCTCGGCGATTGCCCGCGGACGGTCGCGGCCGCCACGGGCGAAAATCGCAACGGCGACCCGCCGCCCGTCGGGCAGGGTGATGAAGCCGACGTCGTCGGTAAGCCCGTCGAGAGTACCGGTCTTATGCTCCACGGGAACGCCGGGAAGAAGCGCCTTCATCCGGTTCTTGCCGGTCTGGCATTGCGCCATCAGGTCGAGGAGATAGTTCCGGCTTTCGGGCTTGATCAGCTCGGCCTTGTAGATGCGCTTCAAGAAGTCGACCATCGCCACCGGCGTGCTCGAATCCCGGTGGTCCCAGAGATCGCGCTTGGAGCGGAGGAGATCGGCAATCGTGCGATCGACGCGAAGGCCGGTGACGCCATTGTCCCGCAGCCAGTCATGGACCGCGTTCGGTCCCCCGAGGTCGTTCAGGAGGATGTCCGTTGCACGGTTGTCGCTATGGATCAGCATCCGCGCCATCAGGCCACGCGCAGACGTGCCGCCGATCCTGTCGTCGAGCGAACGGCGGCCGTTGTCGACCTGCGCGAGATAGAGCGCCGCGATCGCCACCTTGACGGTACTCGCCATAGGGAAAGGCGTGTTGCCCTTGATGCTGACCGTCTCGCCGGTGTTGAGGTCCAGCGCCGCAATGCCGACGTCCGCCGACTTGTTCGCGACGAGCGAGGCAAGCTGCTGCTCCAGGTTGATGAGGCTGGGCGAAGAGGCCGCAACCGCGGGCTGCGCGACAAACGCCAAAAGACCCAAAAGGAACGCAATGACTCGCATATCTGCCCCTACCCGCGTGCGGCCGCGCTCACGCCGGAATCATCGCCAAATGCCCACATTCGTTCCAAATTGTAAAAATTTCTCACTTCGGGACGGAAAATATGGACGATGACGTCGTCGGCGTCGATCAGGACCCAGTCGGCGGCCGGAAGCCCTTCGATCCGGACGTTCCTGCCGAACCGCTCCTTGATACGGTCGGCCAGCTTGCCGGCCATCGAGGCGACCTGCCGAGTTGAGCGGCCCGACGCGATCACCATGTGGTCGGCAATGTTCGACTTCCCTGTGAGGTTGATGGACACGACCTCCTGAGCCTGGTCGTCGTCGAGCGACTGAAGCACGAGCTTGTGGAGATCTTCGACGTCAATGGAAGCGGGACCGGCAACGCCGGCAGCGTCTTCAATGGGATGTTCGGTCAAGGGGTCTCCTGGCGAACAATGGCAGGCCGGGACGGCTCACGCGCCGGGCGTGTGAGGACGATCGGCGATACCAGTGGGGATGTTGCGCACGAATGGCGGTTGCGGAGGTCGGATCAGGCGGCAGGCGAAGGAAAATGATCGCCGGTGCACTCCACTCCGTCCACCTTGTTGCCTGGCCCGAAGGATGGACGAACCCCCGAAGCCAGCCCATCGCGCGCGCCGCGTGGGCAGCTGAATCATAACCGGGCCTGCGAATCACCGCAATCGGCACTTCGCGGGCTAACCCCCTCCAATCTCGCCACAAGTGAAATTTTGGCAGGGTGTCGCTTCCGAGCAACCAGATAAAGCGGTGCTCAGGATGCCGCCGCTTCAATCGCCGCACCGTATCGACAGTGAAGCGGGTCGCTTCACGCCGTTCGAAGTCGCTCACCCGGATCCGTGACCGACGGGCCGTCCGCTGAGCGCCGCGAAAGCGGGCTTCGTAAGGGGCCATGTCCTTGGCGCCCTCCTTCAGCGGATTCCCGGGTGATACCAGCCACCAGACTTCATCGAGACCCAGAGCGCGCATGGCTTCCATGCTGATCCGTCGGTGCGCCTTGTGCGCCGGATTGAATGAGCCGCCGAGGAGGCCGATGCGCGCCATGACCTCTGGCTAGCATGCGCGGCGAAGCGAGCATAATGTCGCGCGAAGGGGGTGCTGATGGACGGAATCGACGCGGTCGGCGATGTGGTAACGGGAGGCCTGCTCGCGCGCGCAGTCGAGCCGCAGGCCGGCGAGCTTCCCGCTGACGGCCACACGCACGAGAAGAACTGCCTGAATTGTGGAACGGCGCTGCAGGGACCGTTCTGCGCCGCTTGCGGCCAGAAGGCACATGTCGTTCGGTCGGTGGGCGCCTTTTTCCACGACTTCATCCAGGGCCTCTTCAATTTCGAGGGGAAGATCTGGCGGACCCTGCCGATGCTGGCCTGGCGGCCAGGCGAAATGACCCGGCGCTATATTGCCGGTGAGCGCGCCCGCTTCATATCGCCCGTCGCGCTTTATCTTTTCACCGTCTTCGCAATGTTCGCGGTGCTCAATTTTACGGGCGCGCTCAGCTCCGCCAGCCCGAAAAAGATTCAGGAGGGTCTGAAGACCGAGATTGTCGACGACCAGAAGCAGCTGGCGAAGCTCGAGGCCAAGCGAGCGCTCACCCTTGCTGCGGGCAAGGAGGTGGCAGACCTCGACCGTAGGATCGCCAAGCGGAAGGTGGACATAGCCACGAACCAGAAAGTCCTGAGCGGGCAAGCCTTCTCCTCTGGCGAGGTCGACAACGATACTCCAGGCTGGATCCGCCCGTTCATCGAGAATGCACGCGACAATCCGGACATGGTCTCCATGAAGGTGCAGGACGCGGCCTCGAAATACAGCTGGCTGCTGATCCCCCTCTCCGTACCATTCATGTGGCTGCTGTTCCCCCTACGGCGCCGCTTCAATACATATGACCACGCGGTCTTCGTGACCTACTCGCTCTCGTTCATGATGATGCTGGTGATTGCCGGCGGACTGTTCATCGAGATCGGCCTGCCGACCCTGGCGAGCCTGCTGTTCTTCGTCCCGCCTTTCCACATGTATCGGCACCTCAAGCAGACCTACGAGCTTGGCCGGTTCAGCGCCGTGATGCGGACGATGGCGCTCGTGACCTTTGCCATCATCGCCGCTTCGCTGTTCGCCGCCGCGACCGTCGCGATCGGCGCCATGTAGGATCCTGGATCAGGCCCTGCAGGGGAATTTGGCCGTAAGGATCCTGATCGTAGCCTCGGTCATGTCGATTCTCGATCGATCGGCCGCGGGGATGGCTCCCAGTCGCGCCATGAATTCGTTGCTTTCAATCGATACAGCCGCCTCCGGAGGGCAGTAGCGCGGCTTTCGTCCGGCCCCGATCGCGGCGAGCCGCTGGTCGCGTGCACGCGCGCCGGCCGCCTTGCCTTCGTTCATGAGCTTCTTGAGGTCGCCGGAGAACAGCGCAAGCACACCCTTCCTCTGGAGCGCCGAGGCTCGTTGATAGAATTGCTCGGCATTCATCGACTGCGCAAAGGCGGACGAAGGAACCAGGAGACACAGCACAGCGAGAATGTTCGACTTCATCAGCCCACCTCCGCCGTCATGTTAAACGAACGCCAGTCGTGCTGCCCAGCGGGTTTCGTCCTCAGCGGCGGCAGGGATACTTTTTCTGAAGAACTCGCAGCATCGCGTCCTTGAGGTTCATGCGATAGCGCTCGGCAGCCGGAATTGCCTCCAGCCCGTCGATGAACTCGAAGCTGCCAAGCTGCGCGCGCGCTTTCGGTGAGCAATAGAGTATTGGCCGGCCCGCGCGCTCAGCCGCAATGCGATCATCGCCGATCGCCTTGCCGACGGCCGTCGCCTCTGCCTTCAGCCGTCCATAGTCGCTGTCGAAGAATGCAAGCGGACCTTTGGCCTTGAGGCGGTTGGCGCGGTCGAGGAAGTTCTGTGCCGTCCCGGGGGGCGCCGAAAACGCCGGCGTGGCGATCGACAAGCTCAGAACGAGAAAAAATGTATTGCGCATAAGAAAAGCCACTCCGCAGCTTAGTGCCGCAGAGTGGCTTTTCGGTTTGAACGGCTTCTGAACTAGGCGCCTGCAGCCGCCGGGCCGCCGATCGATCCGGCTTTTGGCCGCTTGGCTTTCGGGATCGAGGAGCCCGCCGCGGGAATCGCGGGTCCCTTGGCGCCGCCGCGGTCGATTGACTCGCCGTCCAGCACCTTGTTGATCTCGTCGCCCGATAGCGTCTCATATTCGAGCAGAGCCTGAGCAAGGCTTTCGAGCTGGTCGCGATGCGCATCGAGCAAATGCTTCGCGCGGGCGTAGCCGTCCTCGACGACCTTCCGGATTTCCTTGTCGATCGCCTGCGCGGTCTCGTTCGACATCTGGCGCTGGCGGTTGACCGAATAGCCCAGGAATACTTCCTCCTCGGGCTCGGCATATTGCAGCGGCCCAAGCGCGTCAGACATGCCCCAACGGGTCACCATGTCACGAGCCAGCTGGGTCGCGTACTGGATGTCGGAAGAGGCGCCCGAAGAGACCTTGTCGTAGCCGAAGATCACTTCCTCGGCGACGCGGCCACCCATGGCGACGGCGAGGTTCGCGTACATCTTGTCGCGGTGATAGCTGTAGCTGTCGCGTTCCGGCAGGCGCATTACCATACCGAGAGCGCGGCCGCGCGGAATGATGGTCGCCTTGTGGATCGGGTCCGACGCGGGCTCGTGCAGCGCGACGATAGCGTGTCCGGCCTCATGATAGGCGGTCATCCGCTTTTCGTCCTCGGTCATGACCATGGACTTTCGCTCGGTGCCCATCAGGACCTTGTCCTTGGCCTCCTCGAACTCCTGCATCGCTACAAGGCGCTTGCCCTTCCGAGCGGCGAGGAGCGCGGCTTCGTTGACCAGGTTCGCGAGGTCGGCGCCAGAAAAGCCCGGAGTTCCGCGCGCAATGACACGAGCGTCGACGTCCGGCGCCAGCGGCACCTTCTTCATATGCACGCCGAGGATCTGCTCACGCCCGTCGATGTCGGGGCGCGGCACCACAACCTGGCGATCGAAGCGACCCGGGCGGAGCAGAGCGGGGTCGAGCACGTCGGGACGGTTGGTCGCGGCGATGATGATGATCCCTTCGTTCGCCTCGAAGCCGTCCATCTCGACCAGCAGCTGGTTTAGCGTCTGCTCGCGCTCGTCGTTGCCGTTGCCAAGACCGGCGCCGCGATGGCGTCCGACCGCATCGATCTCATCAATGAAGACGATGCAGGGCGCAGATTTCTTGGCCTGGTCGAACATGTCGCGGACGCGGCTGGCGCCTACGCCGACGAACATCTCGACGAAGTCCGAACCAGAAATCGTGAAGAAGGGAACCCCCGCCTCACCCGCGATGGCGCGGGCGAGCAAGGTCTTGCCGGTGCCCGGAGGCCCGACCAGCAGAGCGCCCTTCGGGATCTTGCCGCCCAGCCGTGCGAACTTGCCCGGGTCCTTCAGATATTCGACAATCTCCTGAAGCTCCTCGCGAGCCTCGTCGATGCCGGCAACGTCGGCGAAGGTCACGCGGCCTTCCTTCTGGGTCAGCATGCGCGCGCGGCTCTTGCCGAAACCCATCGCGCCGGAGCCCGCATTCTTCTGCATCTGCCGCATCACGAAGAAGCTGATGCCGAGGATGAGCAGGAATGGCAGCGAGTTGTAAAGCATGTAAAGCCAGATGCTCCCCTGCTCCTCCGCCTTCACCTGGACCGCGACGCCCTTCTGGATCATGCGGTCGGCGACATTAGTCCCGGCCGGGGCGACGGTGTGGAAATCCTCACCGCTGGCTAGCTTGCCGCTGATGGTCGAATTGCCCGTCGAGCTTGTGCTCATGATCACGGTGCGGACGTTCTGTTCGTCCACCTGCTTCACGAATTCGGAATATGGGATCGCCTGGCCGGTCGCGGCGCGCGAACCGCCGTCGATCATCTGCACGAAGAGAACGAGCGCGAGGAGCACGCCAGCCCAGATCAGCAGGCTCTTGGTCCACGGGTTGCCCGGCTTCTTCTCTTTGTCGTTCATTGCTCCACTTTCGAGGCGGAAAGCCTTGCCTATAAAATAGGCGAAGTGGGCCCAATAACAATGCGACCCTTAGGGCCGGGTGAACGGCGTCCCGAAATGGAGCCGCTGGATCTCAGCGTCGGACGATGTAGTCCGGGAGTTAGCCGCCCATAGCCAATTGATCGACCGCGCGGGCCAAAGCGTCCAGCCGTACGAGTTCCTCGCCAAGCTCCAAGGTGAGGGCCGGCGACGACGCGAGGCGCGCACAGATCGCATCCAGTTCGGTTCTGATGTGGCCAAGGCTCGGGAGGTCCGATGCTACGACGACGGGAAGTGTCTTGTTCTGCCGGAGGGCTGCAAAAGCTTCATCGACGCGCTGCTGACCAAGGTGACTAGGTCGGCTGACCCACTCCACGACGTTGATCTCGCCGGTGAAGCGAATGCCGGCCTGGCCGTTCGCCTGCCACGCCACGATCGCCTCCGTGCTCAGCGCCCCACGCACCAAACGGGTCTTCGCACCGGCGGGCGGCAGCGACGAGCCGTCGACCAGGGCGCCGCGGGCCGAGAGGTTCCGGACCCTGACCAGAAGGAAGTGGTCCCCGATGGCCAGCCGTGCGGACAGGAATACGTTCGAGCGATTCTGCGAACGATTGTCGGTTTTTGCCTGCAAGGACCCGGCTCCGCGTGAAGAATGCAGCACCCTCGGCTGAGCGACCGGCTCAGTGAGTGATCAGAGGCGAACGAACCGGCCCAATGCTGCGCACCCGCGAGATTCGCAGCCAAACGCTGGACTGCCAATGGTCCAAAAGCGCCAAAATGGACCTACTTTCACCAGCCGCATGCAGACCTAGTCGCGGCGGGCGGGGGCACGTGCGAAACGCCATTCGGCGCCTCCGCTGCAAAGGACTCCACGGAGCGTCGCAGTTCCGTCCTCGACCAACGTCGCCAGCAGCCGATCGAGCTCGGGCCCCCTCAGGTTCGCCTCACCCTCGGTGCCAAGCTTGCGGACTGCGCGGGAGACCATCCGGCGCAAGATTTCGCCAGGAAGGTCGCCGGGCCTGAATGCGATAGTCCCATGCCCTTCGTGCACGATGCGCGACCATTCGGCCCGGGCAGCCCAATCGAGGGCAGCATCAGCATCTCCGAGATGTGCCGCCGATCGTGCGATGGCGTCGGCATCGGGCAATTCGGAAGTTCCGAGCGCATTTCGCATCCGCACCCGTTCGAACCGGCAGTCGGCATTGCTTGGGTCGACGGCTGGGGTGAGCTCAGCGGCGGCACAAATCCCTTCGAGGTCAGTGCGACGCCAGCCGAGCAGGGGCCGGACCAGCCTTATCTCGGTACCCGGCGCAATCGAGCGCGGGCGCATTCCGGACAGCCCGCGAACTCCGGATCCTCGCGAAAGACGCATGAGGAAGGTCTCAGCCTGGTCGTCGGCGTGATGTGCGGTGACCAACGCTTGAATCCCGCGCTCCTCCGCCCAGAAACCGAGTAGCCGATACCGCTCCTTGCGCGCCCGCTCCTGGATGGCGGTGGCCGGCGGATCGTGCCAGCCTACCGTCAGGATCTGATGAGGAACGCCGAGGCTTTCACAGACACCGGCGACCATCTCCGCCTCTCCCCGACTTTCGGGACGGAAGGAATGATCGACGCTTGCGGCCTCAATTCCGCCAGGCCGCGCGGCCGCAGCGAGGAGCAGCAGTGCGAGGCTATCGGAACCCCCGGAGACGGCCACGCCGATGCGCGCATCTGCTGCGATCAGGGAGTCGAGATCTCGTCGAAATCGTTCGACCAAGGCGTGCTCGGGGACCATCCCGAGCGCCTTTAGCACATTAGCTGCACTGCGCCTGGGCCTTGGCGTCCGTCTCAAGCTTCTTGAGGTCTGGCCGGATATTCGCGCCATAGACCGCGTCAAGCTCCGCATAGGCCTTACAGGCCTGGCCCGGCTGTCCGAGCTTCATCAGCGCCTGCCCCAGATAATAAAGGCTGTCGGCTGCGCGCTCGCCGCCGGGGTTGCTGCGATAATTTGCGAGCAGTGCACTTGCAGCTCCGCGCGCGTCTCCTTTGTCGAGCAATGCCCGCCCGATAAGGTTGTTGGCGTAACTGACGCGCCGGTGCTTCGGATAGGCGGCTGAGAAGGATTTCAACTGCGCGATTGCCTGGTCGTACTGGCCTGCTTCCCACATGCGAAAGCCCTGCGTGTAGGCATCTTCGCCCTGGTCGACCGAGGGTGCTGCCGAAGCCGTCTCCGGTCCGCCGCTCGCGGAAGGAGTCGCGCTCGTCTTGGGGGGCGTCGCCGGCTTGGTGGGCTTGGGTTTCGGCGGCGCGGTAGTCGCAGCGGGCGCCGGTTCCGCAACTGCAGGTGCGACGGTTTGCGCCTCGGTCAGCTTTTGCTCGATCGCGCCGATCCGTTGGTCCTGATCCGCCTTCAATTGAGTGAGGCCTCCCTCGACGGAGCGGAGTCGATTGCCGTTCTCCTCGGACTGACGAACAAGGTCCGCCATCTGCTTCTCAACGGCGTCGAGACGCTGATCGAGTGAGACGACGGAGGATTGGGTCGCCGCCGGATCATCGGAAAAGGCGGCGGTGTCCGCCGGGCGTCCCTTCGGAAAGACCTGGCGCTGCATCTGCTGGATCTGCCTCTCAAGCCGATCGATGCGTTGCTCGGGGGACGGCGCAGGCTGACGCTGTCCAAAAGCCGTGGATGGCACGAACGCGATAGCCACGCTCGCCGCCAGAGCGGTGATCAGACGAAATTTCACTTTGATATCCCCACGCTTCCGTTTCGTCTTGACTGTGCATGAGCGCGGCTTGCGCGCCGATGAATCCTATTGAGCGTTGCTGTTCGTCGCCGCCGGCGTCTCTGCCGCGGGTGGCGGTGGCGCAGCCTCGGGCTGAGGCCGTGGGCGAGGCCGGGCCCGCGGCGCTTGCGTGGCTGGCGGGGGCGCGGGCGGCGCAGAGGCTGCCGCGGCAGGACCTTTGAGCAGATCGGCCGCGAGCAGGCTGACGTTGGACACGGTTGTCGCCGCTGGGCCTGGGGACGCCGCCACGGCGCTGCCGATCGTGACTTTCAGGGCTTCGGGCTTGCCGGTCTTTAGGACAGGCGCGGTCGCACTGGCAGGAACTGCATAGGTTTGGCCGGGCTGAAGCATCCCGGAGAAAAGGGTGGCCCCACCCCTCTCGCTGACCTGCAGCCATACGGGCGCCGTCGCCGTCAGCACGACTGGCCCCTGCGCGGGCGCGGTCGCAGCCGCGGGTGTAGCAGGAGCCGGCGCGGCGGGCGGCGGAGCGGCCGCCTCAGCCTGCGGTTCCTCGGTCTGGTTGAGCGAGCGGTTGTTGAACCAGCTCATCAGAGCGATCAGGACAATCACGGCGATGATCGCGCCGATCACCAGGCCTTTGGGCATTGTGCGGCGAGGATCGGCGGCTTCGAAAACGTCCGATGAGCTCGTCGCGAAGCGCGCTCCGCCCATTTCCTCGCGAAGCTGGTTGCCGATCTCGGTCCGGTCCAGGCCGACTGCGGACGCGTAGCTCTTCGCGAAGCCGATCGTGTAGGTCGGCGCGGGCAGGCTATCCCATTCTCCGATTTCGATATTCGCGAGATGACGCTGAGGAATTCGCGTCTGAGCCGCGAGATCTTCCAGGCTCAGCTTTTTCTCCTCGCGCGCCGCTCGTAACCGCTCGCCGACGGGTGACAGTTCCGGTTCGACCAATTCTTCGTCGAGCGGTTCAGGATCGGGATCGCGCTTCGCCATGCGTCCTGTTTGAGGGCTGCGCAGCGGGTGTCAACCGCCAGCTAGCCAATCGTCACGTTGTGTCGTCTCGCCCAATCGGTCAACGCCTTGCGCATGTCCTTCGGCGGCTTTGCGAGAAGCTGCTCCATGCGGCTTCGGATGGCTGCAGCGTCGAGCGAGCGGATCATCGCCTTGAGCGGCCCGACGCCGGCCGGCGTGATCGAGAAATTTTCGACTCCAAGGCCGATCAGGGCCATCGCTTCGAGAGGACGTCCGCCCATTTCTCCGCAGATGCGCACCGGCACGCCCGCGGGCCGCGCCTGATCGAGGATTCGCTTCAGGAAGCGCAGGACGGCAGGGCTCAGCCAGTCGTAACGCTGCGCGAGGCGAGGATCGGACCGGTCCGCAGCGAACAGGAATTGGGTCAAGTCGTTGGTGCCGACCGACAGGAAGTCGATGCGCGGCAATAGCTGGTCGAGCATTTCCGCAAGGCTCGGCACCTCGAGCATTGCGCCGAACTCGATACGCTTCGGAAGCTTTCGATGGCCCTTGCGCGCCCATTCCACCTGCTCTTCGAACAGGCTGCGCGCTTCCTCATACTCCCACGGCTCCGAGATCATGGGAAACATCACGCGCAGCACCTTGCCGCCGCACGCTTCGATGAGTGCGCGCGCCTGCGCCTTCATCAATGTCGAGCGATCGAGCGACAGCCGCAGCGCGCGCCAGCCCATCGATGGGTTCTCGGCCTTCTCCTCGGCATCGTCGGTGAGGTACGGGAGCGCCTTGTCGCCGCCGATGTCGACGGTGCGGAACACGACCGGCCTGTCACCGGCGGCCTCAAGCACCTTGGTATAGAGCCGAAGCTGGCGGTCGCGTCCGGGCAGCGTTGCGGAGATGAGGAACTGGAACTCGGTTCGGAACAGGCCGATGCCGTCCGCCCCGGTCATCGGCAGCGACACTGCATCCTCGGCGAGGCCGGCATTGACCATCACGCTGCACTGGACGCCATCAACGGTCTTGGCCGCCAGGTTCTTCGCCGCGGCGAATTCCGCCCGGCGCTTCTGGCTCAAGGTCATCCGGTGCTCGAAGCCGGACAATAGCTGGCGGTTGGGCCGGATGATGACACTGCCGTTGTCGCCATCGACCAGGATCGTTTCGCCATCCTCGACGCTGTGGCGAATGTCGTGCAGGCGGCCGATCACCGGAACGCCAATAGCGCGCGCGACGATGGTCATGTGCGACGTGAGCGAGCCCTCCTCGAGCAGCACGGCCTTCAGCCGGCGACGGTCATATTCGAGCAG
>Ga0070664_100002822_pt1 | contig 14057 bp, 11 predicted proteins | sample KBSC73metaG_FD_65863 | JGI IMG/M metagenome (GOLD analysis project Ga0070664, IMG submission 65863) | Corn rhizosphere microbial communities from Kellogg Biological Station, Michigan, USA - KBS C7-3 metaG | ecosystem: Host-associated > Plants > Roots > Rhizosphere > Soil ... | reverse complement strand
TTAAAGAACGTACAGCGCTGGGTGCGCAGTGAGCTGGTTGAGCGCATCCGTGACGAACCGCTGTGGCGCGCCTTCCTCTCGACGCTGAAGATCCGGATCGGCCTTGAAGACGGCAGCATCGTCGCCTTCGTCGACGACTTGCACAATAGCAACCGGGCCTACTGTCGCGAACTGTGGACCGCCATCAAGCCGCTCAAGATCAAGTGGGGCTGCCAGTCGACACTGTTTCTGGGCGACGACGAGGAAATGGTCAAACTGGCCGCAGAAAGCGGCTGCGTCTCGGTGTTCGTCGGTATGGAGTCGCTTGACGAAGACAGCCTCGATGAAACGAATAAGCCGTTCAACCGGGTTCAGAAGTTTTCACAAGAGATTAAGATGTTCCATAAATACGGCATCATGGTGAATCCCGGCATCGTCTTCGGATTCGACAACGACGACGAAGCGGTATTCGAGCGGGCCGTCGATTTTCTGACGAAGAACCACGTCGAGCTCGCATATTTCAATGTGCTGACGCCGCTGCCGGGAACGGCCTTGTTCGACCGGTATAACAATGCCGGACGGATCTTCGACCGGGATTGGTCGAAGTACGACGGGAAACATGTCGTGTTTCAACCGAGCCGGATGACCCCGGAGCAGCTTCAGGAAGGGTTTCACTGGGCGAACCACCAGTTCTATTCATTGCCCAACATCTGGTACCGGCTGGCGGGGACGAAGCAGCGGTTGCTCGCCCGGTGGGAGATGAACCGCGAATTCCGCAAATTGGTGAAACGGAGCTGTCCGAAGGGGAACTTGTCTCCGCTCGCGTCAGTACTCAAGAATCTACAGGCGAAGCTACCCGTGCTCGATACGGAGCATCTGATTCCCAGCGCCTTGCACGCCCTCAAGCAGCGGTTTGATCCGAAAGCGCCGTCCGCGCAACAATTGACGCTGAATATCAAGGTCAAGCGTCACGACAAATTCGCCGCCTTGTTCATGGACCTTGAAGGGACGCTGGACCGGCTGAATGTGCACGAACTCATCAATCGAATCAAGGAAGCGGCTGAAAAGGCGAAGATGGATATCATCGTCAATTTCGAACACCTCAAACTGGCCGCTCCCGACGCGCTCAAAGCGCTTGTGGATTCTGACGCTATCAAAGCTGCGGTTCCCGACGTGAAAGTGCGATATCGCAAATTCAAGGATGCGTTCGAGACCTCCATGCAAGGCCTGTCGCTGGTCGGTTTGGAAATGCTGATCGAGGATTTTCAGGATGCATAATTTTGAATACCGGCAGGGAGAGCTGTACTGCGAACAGGTGCCGGTGAGCCAGATCGCCAAACAGGTTGGCACGCCCTGTTACATCTATAGCCATGCCACGCTGATCCGGCACATTCGCGCCTATGACAGCGCGTTCAAGAACGTTCCCCATCTCATTGCCTTTGCCATGAAAGCGAACTCCAATCTGGCGATTTTGCGTCTGATGGCGAAGGAAGGCAGCGGGGTGGACATCGTCTCCGGCGGGGAACTATTTCGTGCGTTGAAGGCCGGGGTGGCGCCGTCCAAAATCGTCTTTGCCGGGGTGGGGAAGAACGCCGAGGAGATTCGAGCTGCCTTGAAGGCGGGCATTTTGATGTTCAATATCGAGTCGTCGGCCGAGATGCATGCCATCGACGACGTGGCCGCTTCGGTAGGCAAGATCGCGCCGGTCGCGCTGCGGATCAATCCCGACATTGATCCCAAAACGCATCCGTACATCTCGACGGGGTTAAAGAAGAGCAAGTTCGGCATTGCCGCCGACCGGGCCTTGGAAGAGTTCCGTGTGGCGTCAACGCTCAAGCACATTCACATCGTGGGCGTCCACGCACATATCGGTTCGCAACTGACCGAAGTCACGCCATTTGTCGAGTCGTTGAAAAAAGTCATCGTCCTGGTCAACACACTCAAGGGGCAGGGGATCAACATCCGGTATCTCAACATCGGCGGCGGATTGGGCATCACCTACTCGGACGAAAAACCGCCTCTCCCGCATGAACTGGCCGATGCCGTCTCGCCGCTTGTCACGGGATTGGATCTCACGTTGGTCATGGAGCCCGGCCGGGTGATCGTCGGCAACGCCGGGATCCTGGTGACGAAGGCCTTGTACGAAAAAATCGGCGAGAGCAAGCGGTTCATCATCGTGGATGCGGCGATGAACGATCTGATCAGGCCAAGCTTATATAGTGCCTACCACGATATCCGTCCGGTGTCGGAAGCCCTGAACCACCGGCCGAAGCATTCTGTCGATGTCGTAGGACCCGTCTGTGAATCAGGTGATTTTCTGGCCAAGGATCGCTCGCTGCCTGAGGTCAAACCTGGGGATTTGCTGGCGGTCATGAGTGCGGGTGCCTATGGATTCGTGATGGCCTCGAATTACAATTCGAGGCCGCGCGTGCCGGAGGTGCTGATCAAGGATAATGAAGTGCATGTCATCCGCGCCAGGGAAAGTTATGATGATCTCGTCCGGGGCGAGACGATCCCCGGCTTCTTGAATTGACCGTCCTCAGGGCGGACCAGGACGATGTCGGTGCCAACGTGATGAGTCTTCAAGTCTGGGAGCGTTGATGTTTAGCGGATCAATAATTGCGATCGTCACACCGTTCCGCAATGGCAAGATCGATGAGCGTGCGTTCGCCGACCTGATCGAATGGCAGATCGCGAACGGCACGAGCGGGATCGTGCCGTGCGGCACCACGGGAGAGTCGGCTACGTTGACGCATGAGGAGCACCACCGCGTGGTGAAGCTCACGGTCGAAGTCGTCAATCGGCGAGTGCCGGTGATTGCAGGGACTGGTTCCAACAGTACAGCCGAAGCCATTTCGCTCACCCGACATGCCCGGGAAGCCGGCGCAGACGGGGCACTGCTCATTACGCCCTATTACAATAAGCCGACGCAGGAAGGCTTGTATCGCCACTACAAAGCCGTGGCCGAGGCAGTGGACATCCCGCAGGTGCTCTACAACATTCCCGGCCGCACGGGAGTGAACATGGTGCCGGCCACGGTGGCGCGTCTTGCCGTCATGAAAAACATCGTGGGAATCAAAGAAGGAAGCGGATCCGTCCAGCAGGCCTCCGACATCGCGCAGGCGTGCGGGGATCGACTGACCGTTCTGTCCGGTGATGATGCGTTGACGCTACCCATGATGGCCGTAGGGGCTAAAGGGGTGATCACCGTGACCGCCAACGTCATGCCGAAGGAGATGGCACAGCTAGTTGCCTCCTTCCTTGCCGGCCGCATCGACGAAGCCCGACGCATCCACTTTGCGCTTTCGTCGCTGTTTGCCGCCTTGTTCTATGAAACGAACCCCATCCCCATCAAGGAAGCGCTGGGCATGATGGGCAAGATCGATCCGGAACTGCGACTGCCGCTTTGCAGCATGGGCGCCGATAACCGCAATCAGTTGGCCCGCGTTATGAAAGAGCTGCGATTGATCTAACCGTCCGTCATCCTGAAAGCTCGCATCGCATGATCAACGTCATTGTCGCCGGGGCCGCTGGCCGAATGGGAAGCCGGTTGATCGCCCTCATCAAGGAATCCACTGCCTTGACGCTGGCAGGCGCCCTTGAGGGAAAGGGCCATTCCGCGCTGGCAGCGGACGCCGGTGAGGCGGCCGGTGTCGGCAAGATGGGGGTGCCCGTCACCGACGATCTTCCTGCGCTGCTCAAACGGGGCGAGGTCGTGATCGATTTTTCAGCGCCCGAGGCGACGCTGGCGCATCTTCGGGCCGTCGCTCAGCAGAAGCGGGCCATGGTGATCGGCACGACCGGTTTCAACGCCGTTCAACTGGAGGAGCTCAAATCCCTCGCCCGGCAGGTCCCCTGCGTGTGCTCTCCCAACATGAGCGTCGGGGTGAATCTGATCTACAAGGTGATCGGTGAAATGGCCAGGACGTTGGGGGAGGAGTACGATATCGAGGTCATCGAGGCTCATCATCGACTCAAGAAGGATGCTCCCAGCGGCACAGCGCTCAAGATTGCTGAAGTGTTGGCCCAGGCCGTCAATCGGGACCTCGATCAGGTCGGCGTCTACGCCCGCAAAGGGCTGGTCGGAGAGCGGAAGAAGCAGGAAATCGGCATCCAGACGATTCGCGCCGGCGACATTGTTGGCGATCACACAGTTCTTTTCGGAGGAATGGGTGAGCGAATCGAAGTGACCCACAGGGCCAGCAACCGAGATACCTTTGCCCGCGGAGCGTTGCGCGCGGCGCGCTGGGTGGTCAAGCAGCCTCCCGGCCTCTATGACATGATGGATGTGCTAAATCTCAAGTAGTACCAGAGGGGGAAGAACCGGCTGGAGAAAAGACGGAGCTACGCCCGGCCGGCGTAGTGCTCGTCAGAAACGATCGGGAAAGAGGTCATCGTGTCAATGTCTAGCCGTAAGCGGACGAGGTTCTTGATCCGCTGCCTTTCGACGACCACAGTTCAAACATGCAAACACCATGATCGCCAGGCCAGCATCCAAGTCCACTGCCCGTTCCGGTAACATTGCTCCGCGACATTTGTCACAGGTCTTCATGAGGCTCACTGTACCATTCACCCCTCGAGATGCCTATCCATCGGAAGTACGGGGAAAGAGGGGATTTAGACCCTGGATAAGGGCGATGGGCTAGGCCCTTCGTGCTAATTCCTTCCCTTCAACACGGTGTATTCCACCAATTACCGGTGAGCAGGTCTTGTTGACAGAGTGACAACCGTCACATAGGATTGTGGCGCCACGGTCGCGCTCCCACTATGTATAGAATTATCTTCATCCTCATCCTCCTGATCATCCTGTATTTCCTTCTCCGGAGTGCCTTTCGGGAGTTCGGAGGCCGCCAGACCGAGTGTGCGTTGCCGAAGAGCAAAGACCAGATGGTGCAGGATCCGGTCTGCCGCGTCTTTGTTCCGCGAGGCTCAGCGGTGACGGAAGTCATCGGAGGACAGACGTATTGTTTTTGCAGCCAGGGCTGTGCAGCGACGTTTCAAAAACAGATGACGGGTTGAGCGAGCGAGCTTGGAAGGACTATCGCGAGCGGTCAACACCCGGAATAGCTGTAGTCGTCGAGTTTTTCTTCCTTGTCGAATTTGAGCGTGATCTCGCACTGATTGGGTTTGAAGTTAAAGAGAGGCGGGCCGGACTTTCCGCCGGCAATCCGGTAGTAGGTCCAGGTTTCACCGCCGAAAAAGCGGGGCGCCTTGCCGCTGGGTTCACCCCAGTTCTTGACGAACCAGGCCTTGTCCTTTCCCTGCAACTCGGCTGGTTTCAATGATTGTTCGAGGTATGGATTTCCTCCGCAGCCAGAGAGGAGCAGACATCCAGCCAGTACGCATGCCCACCGAGGCATCATGGGGATTTCTCCTGGATTCAAGCGCAATTTATCCGCGGGTGGATTCTAACCGCCGGTCCCACACGTGTCAAACAAAGAGCCGTTTGCATGAGCCGTTGGTTCTTCTTACAATGAGTGAGTGTAGCCATCCTTCACGAGCCGCAGCATGAAAGGACATCGCCATGAAATTCTTTCTTGATACTGCCAGCGTAAAAGAAATCCAGGAGGCCGCCAGTCTTGGATTGCTGGACGGAGTCACGACCAATCCCTCGCTCGTGACAAAAGAAGGTCGGGTCTTCCGGGAAGTGCTCGTCGAGATTTGCAACATCGTCGACGGACCGATCAGCGCCGAAGTGGTGAGCATCGAAGCCGACGCGATGGTGAAAGAAGGACGCGAACTGGCCAAAATCCACAAAAATATCGTGGTGAAGGTCCCGTTGATTGCGGAAGGCCTCAAGGCGACGAAGCGGCTGACCGCCGAAGGCATCAAGGTCAACGTGACCTTGTGCTTCTCACCGACCCAAGCGCTGCTGGCCGCCAAGGCCGGCGCCTGGTGCGTGTCTCCTTTCATCGGTCGATTGGACGATATCAGCTCGAACGGGATGGAGTTGATCCGTCAGATCGTGACCATTTACAAGAACTACGATTTCAAAACGTACGTGCTCGTGGCGAGCGTGCGACATCCTCAACACGTGGTCGAAGCAGCTTTGGCCGGAGGTCACATTTGCACGATGCCGTTCGCGATCTTCCAGCAGATGGTCAAGCATCCGTTGACCGATATCGGCCTGAAGAAATTTCTCGCGGATTGGGATTCTCAAAACAAGAAATAGTCGCTCGGTCGATCGCGCAGGCCGGAAGCCTCCGGCCCTGCGCGGCACCGGGACGACAGTGCCTTAGCCGGTGCGGATGACGTTCCGAGCCTTGGCGAACACGGCATGAAACATCGGTCTGGTCAGTTTCCCGGTAAACGTGTTTTGTTGGCTGGGATGATAGGAGCTGATGAGCGTCACGCCCCAGGGGAGCCGGTAGGTCTGCCCGTGACCGAAGCTTGGCATGGGTGACGGAAGCCGGTGTCCCTCCTCCCGGCAGGCCTTGAGGTAGTGATCAAACGCAATCTTGCCCAGGCTCACGACGACCCTCACGCGATGCAGGAGCCGCAGTTCCTCCCTCACATACGGTCGACAGCGGTCGAACTCCTCGGGCATGGGCTTGTTCTCCGGCGGGGCGCAACGCACCGTCGCTCCGATATAGCAATCCGACAAAACCAAACCGTCGTCTCTATGCCGGGAGGTTGCCTGGTTCGCGAATCCATAGGCATGGAGGGCCTCATACAACCAGTCGCCGCTCCGATCCCCGGTGAAGATGCGCCCAGTCCGGTTGCCGCCGTGCGCCGCGGGGGCCAGGCCGAGGATGTAGAGGCGGGCGGCCGGATCGCCGAAACTCGGCACGGGACGGCCCCAGTAGATCCAGTCCCGATATTGACGTCGTTTCTCCTTTGCGACTGCCTGCCGGTAGGTCACCAGGCGCGGGCAGGCCGTGCAGGAGGCGATGCGTCGATTGAGCACGGTGAGCGATCGCATGGCGAAGGAGTCTAGCACGTTTCTGAAAGGCGATCCTGCTTGCCGGAGGCGGAGCTTGCTGCTAGATTGACCACCGTGAGGGTGAACTCGACTCTTCATCAGGGAGGAAAGGTGTTCATGGACGAGCGTTGGTCGCGCGTGATGCTTGCCGTAGTGTTGGCACTGGTGCTTCCCGCATCTACGAAGGCCCAGCCCGAGACAGATCCCGCTTCGAAAGAGATTCCTGCTTCAGCCGGCGCCAACGGCGAATCGGACCGTGACCTCCTTCCCGATCCTCTGGACAACTCCAACGAATCGGAAGATCGCCTGGTCATTCTTCCGGAAATCAAGCGCGATGGTGAGCGGTTCTATCTCAGTTCCTTCAAGCTTCCGGACAAGCTCACCTTTGCAGGTCAGCCCGTCCCTATGGACAACTGGCAGGTTCGTGAACGCATCGAGTACGAGTTTTATCAATTCCTGGAGGATCAGGGCGAGAGCATCATTCTGGCCAAACGCACGGGCCGTTGCTTTCCCCCGGCGGAACGGCAATTGGCCGAGGCCGGTTTGCCCGACGACCTCAAGTACATGCTGTTGGTGGAGAGTAAATGCATCTCCGCCGCCTATTCTAAGGCCAAAGCGTCCGGCCCTTGGCAGTTCATTCCCTCGACCGGACGGCGATATCGTCTGAAAAGCGATGCGGTACGCGATGAGCGGCGGAACCTCGAGATGTCGACGGAAGCAGCCGTCAAGTACCTGAAGTATCTCAAGGATTTTCAGAGCAACGACTGGTTCATGGCCATGGCATCTTATAATGCCGGCGAAGAGCGTGTTCGCAAGCTGCTCAAGGAACAGAAGATCACCGATTATTGGAAAATGCACGGGCCGCGGGAGACCATGCGATATGTGCCGCGGATTATCGCGGCCAAGGAAATTTATTCCCAACCGGAAAAATATCTGGGGTTGAGCAAGAAGGATCTCTATATTCCGCTGGAGACAGAAACCGTCACCGTGACGGTCAAAGAGCCGCAGCGCGCGCTGACGTCTATCGCCGAGGAGTTCGGCACGTACTTTCTGGAACTCAAATTATTGAACCCGGAATTCAAGAAGGAATTCCTCCCGCACGGCACGTATCAAATCAAAGTGCCCCGTCAGACGTGTCCGTCCCGTTGCTTCAAGCAAGAGAAGTCTCCCTGAGCGTCGTGACCACGGCGGTCAGGGTTCCCTCGCGGCGTCCTCCCGTCCTCTAACCCCATTCACGATGCGCCTGCCCCCTTCCCCCGTTCGCCCGCTATTGACCAAGATGGTGAAAGCGGCGCTGGATTCCGTTCATGCCGGTCAGGCCGTCCGGCGCAGTGTTCGCAGGGACGGTGATGAGCTGCTGATCGGGCGTCGCCGCTACGACCTTCGTCACTATGAGCGCGTCGTCGTCGTCGGAGCCGGAAAAGCCGCCGCCGGAATGGCTCGTGCCATCGAGTCGATCCTGGGGCGTCGTGTGGACGGCGGGATGGTCATCGTCAAATACGGCCATGGAGCAGCGACCAAGCGCATCGCCGTGGCGGAGGCCGGCCATCCGCTCCCTGACCGTGCAGGTCTTGCCGCCGCCCGGAGGATCATCGCGCTCGTCGGAGGACTCACGGCTCGAGATTTGTTGGTGGTCCTCCTCTCCGGTGGCGCCTCGAGCCTGATGCCGGCGCCGGTATCCGGCCTGACACTCAGAGACAAGCAACACGTGAGCGACCTGTTGCTGCGGTGCGGCGCCGGCATCACCGACATCAACACCGTTCGCAAACATTTGTCGGATCTCAAAGGCGGCCGGCTGGCCGCGCTGAGCGAAGCCACCATTGTTACGCTCGTGCTGTCTGATGTGATGGGCGATGATGTGAGCGTGATCGGCTCGGGGCCGACAGCCCCTGATCCGACGACGTACCGCGATGCCATCCGCTGCTTGCGGCGACACGGCCTCTGGTCAATGATTCCACAGAGCGTTCGAACGCACCTGACGCGGGGCGTCGAGGGTCGCCTGGCCGATACTCCCAAACCTGGGACGAGACGGGTTCGACGCGTTCAACACGAGATCATCGGCAACAATACCATGGCCCTCAAAGCCCTCACGGCAACGGCCCGGTCCGCGGGCTGGCGAACGCTCGTGTTGCCTCCTTACACGACGGAGGCCCGTGAGGCTGGTGCACAGATGGGCGCATTGGCAAGAAGCATCGTGTTGTGTCGACGCCCTCTGATAAGGCCTTGCTGCGTCATCGCCGGAGGAGAGACCATCGTGACCGTGACAGGAAACGGTACAGGAGGACGCGCGCAGGAGTTTGCAGTCGCTGCCGCCAAAGCTGTGGCCGGCCTCCCGCGCGTATACGTCGCCGCCATCGCCACCGACGGCACTGATGGTCCGACGGATGCCGCCGGAGCATTGGTCAGCGGCGCGACATGGAAACGGACCGAACGAATGGGAATGGACCTCGGCAAGGCGCTGACCCGCAACGACACCTATCGCGTGCTGAAGCGCCTCAACGGCCATATCATGACCGGTCCTACCGGCACGAACGTCAATGACCTTTACCTGCTCTTCGTCTTCTAGTTAGTATCCGGTGCGATGGCCCCTCCGTTCTTACTTCCCCTCGCGCAGTGCACGGATGCTTCGTTGGTCGGCGGCAAAGCCGCCGGGCTGGCACGTCTGCTTGCAGCCGGTTTCCCTGTCCCTGACGGCTGCTGTGTGACCACCAGCGCCTATGGACATTTCATGCAGGGCATCGGGCTTGCCCCTTCCGAGCGTTGGCACCGTGCGGTCAGGCGAAGCGGCGACGACCGGAAGCAGGAGCTGCAACACTGCCGGGACATGATCCGGCGGGTGGAATTGGCGACCCTTGTGGCGGAGGTATTGGAGGTATTGCCTCGGATGGCCGGCACGGAGGAGCGGCGGTGGGCGTTGCGGTCGTCGGCCACGAATGAAGACATGGAGCGTGCGAGCGCTGCGGGCTTGTATCGCACGGTCTTGGGTGCGGAACAGGCCCGGCTCGCAGACGCGATCACGGACATTTGGGCCTCAGCCTGGGACGAGCGGGTGTTGGACTACATGCTGGCATCGGGCAATGCCGATGTGGCTCCCGCCATGGCCATCGTCATCCAACCGCTCCTGAAGGTTGCGGTCGCCGGAGTCGCGAACTCGATTCATCCGGTGACGGGCCGTGACAGGCATGTGACGATCAATGCCGTCCGCGGCCTTGGGCAGCTTCTGGTTGATGGCAGCGTCTCCCCTGATCAGTACGTGGTCGAGGCGACAGCCGGCCAGCCCGCGCGGGTGATCAGACGCATTGTCGGACAACAACGCGAACGACTTGTCCTCACCGCCGGCGGACTCGCCATGGAGCCGGTTCCAGGCGGTGAGCGAGACCGGCCAATGTTGTCGGATCAGCAACTGGGTGAAGTCACTATACTGACCAAGCGCATCGAGCAAGCATTCCAACAGCCGATCGATGTCGAGTGGGCGATTGACCGGGAGGGCCTCTGGGCCTTGCAGGCTCGTCCAATGACTGCCGTTCGGGCGACGGTTGACCATTTGACGAACGAAGACTGCGAGTGGTCACGGGCGAATTTCAAGGAGACGATGCCGGACTTGCCGAGTCCCATGGGACTGTCGTTTTTGGAACGTTTCATGGACGCGTACATTCTTTCGCACTATCGCCGGTTGGGTTGCAGGATTCCCCTCGGGCTTTCCTCGGTGCGCCTCCATGCCGGTCGACCCTATTTGAATGTGACGCTCTTCCATGTACTCGTCGGTCAACTCGGCGGTGATCCCGGGCTGAATGCCGAACAGATGGGCGGTGATCAGGTACGGTCGGCGCCTTCTGTGCACCCGCTCGGCTGGCCGGCATTGTTGCGCGCCGGCTGGCTGATGGCGCGTGAGCTGCGACGGGTCTTGAAATCCAGCACCGCATCGTTCGCGGAGATGAAAGATCTGGCCTCCCGTTACAGCCGTGAGAGGGTGAGACACCTGTCGCTGGAGGATGCCCGACGCTGCTTGGACGAGTTGGGCCGTTGGCTGGACTCCCGCGAGGTGACGTTTGGGATTGCCGCGGGTGCGGGGCAGTGCCTGCAGATCTTCAGCCGCCTCCTGCCGCGCTGGCTCGGGGCCGACTGGCGGCGCTTGCTCAACGAGTCGCTCCAGGGGCAAGGCACGGTCATCAGTGCGCAGCAGATTCTACGTATCGCCGACCTGGTTGAACTCGCCCGTCAAGACCACGCTGTGCGCGCCGTCTTCCGAAACGGATGGGACGTTGGCCGCTATCGACAGCGTCTGCAGGGGAGCGTGTTTCTGGCCGCATTCGACCGCTACCTCGGAGACTACGGGCATCGCGCCGTCGGTGAATCGGACATCATGTCTCCGCGTCTCGCCGATCAGCCAGAAGTGCTCCTTCAGGTGATCAAGACGCAGCTCGATGGAGCGCGCACAACGCCGGACGAACTCACCCGACGGCAGCGTGCAGTCAGGGCTCAGGCACTGGCGACGATCAGGACACGCCTCGGCTGGCGCATCGATCGCTGGCTGGCATTTCAATGGTGGTACAGGCGCCTTTGCCGGTTCTTTGCGTTACGAGAAGCGAATCGTCACCATCTCATGTGGTATTCGCTTGCGGCCAGACATCTCCTGCTCCGCGTGGGCGAGTTGTTCGCCGATCGAGGCGTGTTCAGCCTGCCCGAGGATATCTTTTTCCTCAGGCTCCAAGAACTCGAAACAACTCTGGATCATGCGCCAACCGAGCAGTGGGCTGCGGTGATTCGTACGCGGCGCGCTGAACGCGAGCAGTGGAGCAGCATGCAGGCGCCCGATGCCATTTGCGGGTGGGAGGACCTGCATGAGCTGTCGCCTCAGCCATCGCCGGATGGATTGCTCCGGGGGATTCCCCTCAGTTCCGGCATTGTGAGCGGTCCGGTGCGATTCGTTCGAGCGACCGCGGATTGGAGCCATGTCCGAGGGGGGGACATCATTGTCGCGACGGTCATCGATCCGGGGATGGCGCCGCTGTTCGGCATCGCCGGCGGCTTGATCGTGGAAATGGGCGGCACGCTGTCCCACGGAGCGATCATTGCGCGCGAATACGGACTGCCCGCGATTGCAAACGTCTCTCGCGCCATGTCGCTCTTATCGGAAGACGAACATGTGACGATGGACGCCGCACAGGGCATTGTAAAGCGTCACAAGGCCTCCCCGGGATCCTAACAGGTGTTTGCCGCCGGATCGCTGCGCGGGGCAACGTGGGGCTCCCCGCGATCGTTGCAGAGCCGCGGTGGGCAACAACCCTAAGGAATCCTTGCTGGGGAAGCATTCTCACGCAATAGGGCCGAACGGCTCTGACACACTTGCTCCCTTGACGTTTCCGGTCAGTTTTCGTAACCTCCCGAAACTAAACGGACAACTGCCAGTCACGACATCCTTCACCGATATCAACGTTTCCTGCCCGTGAGAACGCGGAGCGCGATCTATGCTTGAGAGTACTGCCTTTATCTTGGGGTTGGCGGGCGGCCTGGTGGTCGGCGCATTGTCGGTCGGATTGTGGTGGTCGGCTCGTCTGCGGACGCAATTCGAATCGCAAATTCTCGAGGCGGTCGAGCGCATGCATCGGGCTGAAACATTGGCAGACGAGCTGCGTCATTGCGCGGCGGAAGATCGTGAGGAACTCGAGCACCTTCGCGGCGATCTTGCCGATGCGGCACGTGCCAGGGCGGTCGCGGAGACGCAAGCCGCCGAAACCGTCAAGCATGTGGAAGAACAGAAACTCCTATTGACCCAGTCGCGCCGTGAGCTGGCCGAGTCATTCCAGGCTCTCTCGGGTGAAGCCCTCAAGCAGAATAACGAAGCGTTTCTCAGTCTCGCCAAGGCGACGTTTCAGACGTTGCACGCCGAATCGAAGGGCGATCTGGCTCAACGACAGCAGGCGATCGACGCATTGGTCAAACCATTATCAGAGTCTCTCCACCGGTATGACGAGCAACTTCGTCAATTGGAGCAATCACGCCAGGCCGCGTACGGAGGGCTCGATCAGCATTTGAAGTTGCTGGCCGAAACGCAGCAGCGGCTCCAACAGGAAACGGGCAATCTCGTGAACGCGCTGCGAGCGCCGGCCGTGCGAGGCCGCTGGGGGGAAATCACCCTCAAGCGCGTGGCCGAATTGGCGGGCATGGTCGCGCACTGTGATTTTTTCGAGCAGGAAACGGTCGTGTCAGACGACGGCCGTCTGCGTCCGGACATGATCGTTCAGTTGCCGGGCGGGCGTCAGATCATCGTGGATGCCAAAACGGTATTGTCCGGGTATCTGGACGCGCATGAAGCGCCTGACGACGAGCGTCGGGCGGAGGGACTTCGGCGCCATGCCGAGCAAGTACGCCTCCGCATCAACGATTTGAGTCTGAAAGCCTACTGGAATCAATTCGAGCAGGCGCCGGAATTCGTCGTGCTGTTTCTCCCGGGAGAGCAGTTTCTCGGCGCGGCCTTGGAGCAGGACCCGCAGTTGATCGAAACAGGATTTGCGCAGGGGGTCGTCCTGGCCACGCCGACCACATTGATGGCGCTCTTAAGAGCCGTTGCGTACGGGTGGCGGCAGGAGCGGCTGGCTGCGCATGCGGAAGAGGCCGGCCGGCTCGGGAAGGACCTTTACGAGCGCATGGCTATTTTGGCTGAGCATGTGAACGACGTGGGCCAGTCGCTGGGCAGGAGCGTGCTGGCCTATAACAAAGCCGTCGGGTCGCTGGAAACCCGTATTCTGCCGGCGGCGCGCCGCTTCAAGGAGCTGGGGGTGTCGTCGGAGAAGGAGATTGCCGCGTTAGAGCCGGTCGAAGTCGTGGCCCGAAAGGCGTTGCCCTATGACCAGGAATGAGCCTCCGGACATGCATCCGCAAGCGATGGTCGAGCAGTTTCATCGCCTCTTCGACATCGTCGTGCAGGAGCGGCCTGATCTCGTCGATGAGCGGACGCGGGTGCTGCGCGAGCGGTTGATCCAGGAGGAGTTCGACGAATTGAAAGAGGCGATGGGGAAGGCCGATCTCCCGGCCATCGCCAAAGAGCTGGCGGACCTTCTGTACGTCGTCTATGGGACGGCGGTGTCGTATGGAATTGATATGACACCTGTGTTCCGAGAGGTCCACCGGTCCAATATGAGCAAGATCGGCGGCT
>Ga0070664_100002821_pt1 | contig 14059 bp, 16 predicted proteins | sample KBSC73metaG_FD_65863 | JGI IMG/M metagenome (GOLD analysis project Ga0070664, IMG submission 65863) | Corn rhizosphere microbial communities from Kellogg Biological Station, Michigan, USA - KBS C7-3 metaG | ecosystem: Host-associated > Plants > Roots > Rhizosphere > Soil ... | reverse complement strand
TCATCGAGCATGATAGCCAATGCGCCGGCTGCCTCATCGGTTATGAGATTCCCAATAATCCAGAGCCGGTTCCCAACGACATGCCAGCAACGTTCGTGCTCTGCAGGAGTTGGAGAACCTCGCGCCTGGCACCTGGTACATAAACGTGCTGGCCGTGCGCCCGCAATTTCGCATGCAGGGGCTCGGTACAAGCCTCCTGGGGTTAGCGGACGAGACAGCGGAAGCGCTTGGAAGGCGAGGGCTCAGTGTCATTGTCTCCGACGCCAATGCCGGCGCGCGGCGGCTTTATGAGCACTGCGGCTACAAGGAGAGTGCCACAAGGCTGATGGTCAAAGAGAACTGGACAAACGATGGGCAGAGTTGGGTTCTACTGACGAAGGACCTCTGAGCTTAGCAGGTTCGGAACGCTGCGATGTCCGCTTCTGGCACTTAGCGGACATTGATGGTCAGGAGGAGCATGTCCGCTATTGAGGGTAAAGCGGACATTTCTGATGCGCTGACTAATGTCCGCTAGTGACCCATAGCGGACATTCACCTCGCCTCTACTGAAGCGGCGATACCGCGTAACTATCTTCAGCACGATGGTGTTGGCTGTCGGCTGGCCATCCATATTTCTGGCCGAGAGGTTTGCTGGGGTCCTGCGTCTCAGGGCTGTGGAGCCATTGGCGCTGATAGTTGGCATCGAAAAGCCCGACCGATGCGCCGATGGCTAGATCATCCGCTGGGTCCAAAAAATTTCGCCCCAACAACGAGCGCAACGAGGACAGACGCGGAAACAAGCAGTGGGGAATGGAACAAAGTATACGTAACCTCAGAGGCCTCATCACTCAGATTGAAAAAGGCGACGAGTAACACGCCGGCAGAGACATACAGGGCCGACCTGAGATCCTCGTCCATTGAGGTTCAGCAAGCTCGCTAAGCGGTCCAATCCGCGCCAGGGGGAACAGGCGAGATTTGGAAGTTTTGTTGTGGGGCCATAGCTAACCAAATTGCCAGCGTACCGCAGAGGATAATTGCGAGTGCTGAGAGGCGGCTCCTCATAGATGAGTCCTCCGATCTTGTCGCGTGCAAAGCTAGGCGACCATTGGCTGCACAAAGGAATGAGCGACGACGATCCACGTTGCGGCTAGGCCAACGATGGTTCCGGCCAAGCTGCAGACCAGGACGTAAAGGCTGGTGGTGTCTGATTGCGGGGCCATGACTGATCCTCCGAAAGTTCCTGCCCAAGACTTTCTCTTGAGCATGAGGAGAATCGTAAAGCATCGCCCGAATCGGCGCTGTGGTAATTGCCACACCTGCTAAAAAAATTTTTCCGTAACTGCTGTGAAATTCGTCCCGGAGTGACAATTGTCACAACGGAACGAACCCGTCTTGCCTCATGTTAGCCCCCTGCCTAGATGCCAGTGGCGGAATGATCCTCCGGGCCATGGGCTTTGGGTGGGGGAAGCAGGCTAGGGTCTGCTTCCCCCTTTCTTTAGGAAAGGCGCGTGGCGTTGATCCTCCGCCGCGCGGCCACCCTGTCGCCTGGCGACCAGGAGAACGTGGCATACCTCTTGGATTCTTTATGTGACATTTCGCACAACGCAGCGGGTGAACAGGACGGGCCTAAGCGGCCGCTGAATGTCCGTTAATGGCACTTAGCAGACATCGATACCGAGGATGAACGAGTCTGCTTCTGGGGGTAGCGGACATCCCTGATCCGCTCTCTTAATGTCCGCTAATGACCCAAAGCGTGCTGCCGTTGGGAATCGAAATCTCTTGCCCAACTTTAAATTGAGGCTTTGATATAATTAGATTTTCTTTCCGAGGAGTTTGGCCATCAGCTCAGCTATTCCTCGATCCAGAACCTCCTCGTAGGAGTCGAATTTTTCGACAAGCCGATTGTACGTCGACCACCGCATCCACTTAGGCTTGGGTGGCAAATCCCATTCATCGGGATCGCAATCGCCAATCAAGCGCGCCTTGATCTTCGCTTTGCCGCGATGTGCACGATTATCGGCATCGAGAAACTGTGGGCATAAGCAGCTTGTCGTGTCCAAGCTTGACGACTGCAAAAGCGCTTCGCCCCGGGAGGCCTCCACAACACCGAACAGCGGCGGCGGGTCATGGGACATTCAAAATACCACTGCCGTCCACCGAAATGCCGCGGCTGCGGGATCAGATCGATCCATTGGTCGAGGCTGCCAAGTTGGATTCTAAACCAACCCTGGTAGAGGCCTTCCATATTGGCTGTGATGATGCCAGCAGCAACGACCTCGCCGGTGTAGCTGTCGGTCCACGAGATACGGAACGACCCAGATCGTACTCCCGGTCGCATGGCGCCTTGCCGAATGAGTCGGTTGATGTCGAGCTTGAGCCCTTGCTCAAGGCAGGCCCTTTGACGGGATCTAGGCATGAGAGGAGGACGAAAAATTCTTGCGAGTGGATTTTCGGGTAATTTTGGGAGGGCCATCAGTGATCGATGCCGTGCCCCCATCTGATCCCCTCACCCCCTGGTATATATCTACATGTGTGCTGTCTGGTGAACTCAGCCCAGACTCGTTTATTGAGTTTTTTGCCCGATGCGTCCTGTGTAGTGAACTCACAACTTCCCGATGTCCCACTCCATGAACTTTAGTGTCCTGTGTGGTGAACTCGGAAAAGGGTCTTCGCTGATCCCACGCGCTGACCGGCAGATCCCCCGTCTTATCGCAGCGCAGCCACATCAAGCGCCATTCGGTGGCTCTCTTACCGCGCCATGCTCCGACCTTGGTTGGTCTTGCTAGACCGGCATCATCGAGTTCGCGCATTGCATTGCTGACAGTTCCGTTGCAGCAACCCAACTCGTAGGCGGCTTCGCGCACTCCCAGCCCGATCATGCCGTTATTGCAGCCGTTGTAGCGGTCGATCAGCTCAAATAGCAGGCTGCGGGCGTAAGGGCTAAGACCGTAATAGGCAGTGCTTCGCTTAACGTTGGTGAAGAGTTGGAGGAACTGCCGCTTGGACCTCCCGTTGATGCCGCGCATTCTTCGTTGCTTGGCGCTGTACCTAGTCATCGCCAGAATTTTCAGCGGTGTCGGTCAAACGTGCTTGCAATCCGTTCAAGTGAGGAACGCTGCGGACGAAGTAATCACCATCAGTGCCCTTTGCCATCGCGAAGGCATACGCCTTCGCCTCGCTGAAGGTTGAAGGCCCACAGACTTGGTCGCTACATCGAGCGAGCCAAGCGTGCGGTCCAAGCTTGATGATCCACGCCAACGCTTTCGTGGTGCAATAGCCGGACCACTGACCGTGCGAAGCAGGTACATTGGTCAGTTCGCCGTTGGTGATCTTGAAGGTGGAGTCGTTTACCCGCTCGCAACGGAGGGGTGACGTTTTTAGAGATAGATTTTTCGGTTTAAATTCGGCTGTATCTTCAATGCCTTCCAAAGCCGGTTTTGGCTTCAGTCGGCCGGGCCGGTACCTCAGGCCATTTTCAGCTGTGGAACCGATTTTCCGGTGTGCTTGCCGACATCTGTCGGAGCAGAATCTTTGTGGCCGTCCCCGCTTAGTTTCGGACACTGCTTCGTTGCAATGCTCGCACTGATTTACGAAAGCATCCACCTATCGTGAGCCTTCTAGCATCCGCTTAAGCGGCTCTCTCAACACGAGGATGCGCTTCCCGATTCGGATGGTCGGTATCTCGCCGCGATGCGCGGCCTCATAGGCCTTGTTGCGCCCAACGCCCAAAACCTTTGCGGCTTCGTCGATAGTTAGTGTTTGCTTCTCAAGCTCCATTGGTGAGAATCCTAGTAGTGGTTAATTACACCTCTTTTAGGGCGTTACCGCTTAACGTGTCAAGAGTAGTGGTGTATAGTCCCACCATATTTTCGGAAGGACCATGCGACCCACATCCTTAAAGGGCCTTATTCCCAAGTTGGCCAAGGCGGTCGGTATGACGCCGGCGGCCATATACGAGCGGCAGCGGGCGCTGGTGCATGCAGGATTGCTTCACCCCCGCTCTGGCCGGGGGCCTGGAAGCGGAGTGCCGGCCGACGCCAAGTCGGTGGCGATACTGCTCATCTCGCTGCTGGCGACTGGCAGCCTCTCCGAGGTCGAGCAGCAAACTAGGGCTATTGCGAACCTCAAGGGGCGCTGCCCAGTGACGGGCAAGAAGACTTTTGTTGCCGCGCTAACCGCCGCGCTGAACTCGGAAGAGTTACTCGCCAGGGCACTTCTTGCCACCGTCAGGCGCTCTGGTGCAGTGGCTATGGCGTCAATCACCTTCCTAAAAAATCCGATAGACGAAGCGCCTTCTACGCCGAATTTTAAGGAGGACGCAGAACAGGGCCAATTTGGTGCGGATTATCACACCTTCTATCTTGAGAGCTTTGCACACCTCACCGTGGAGGCCACCATAAACATTTGGGGAGCATTGCGCGGGGTCGAACTAGGAGCAACCAAATGAGAGGCAACATCACCCGACGCGGAAAAAGTAGCTGGCGACTCAAGTTCGATGTCGGGTTCGACGAGCACGGCAGGCGTAGAACTCGTAATGCCACTGTGAAGGGGAAGCGAGCCGATGCTGAAGCCGAGCTTGCCCGCTTGCTGAACGAGTATCACCGAGGAACATTGCTTGACCCCAGCAATGTCACGGTCGGCGAATACCTGCGCTCATGGCTCGACAGCAAGACGGGCGTCACCAACGTCACTCGTGAGAGATACGCCGAGATCATCGACAATCGAATCAATCCGGTGCTTGGCGGCCTCGAATTGCAGAAGCTAAAGCCAAAGCAGGTCCATGATTGGCTATCGGGCCTCACCAAGAGCGGCGGTTTGCGATATGGGCAGGGGCTTTCTGCGCGCACTGTCCGTCATTGCTATCGCGCGCTGTGGGGCGCGCTCAAGCAAGCAGTAAAGCTGGAGATGCTGTCTCGCAACGTGGCTGATGCAGTAACGCCGCCGAGGTTGAAAATCGATGAAGTCGAGATATTGACCCCCGATCAGATTAGGGCCGCTAGGGAGGCCCTGAAAGAACACAGGCTATATCCGCTCATGTCGCTCGGCCTTGCTACGGGGTGCCGAATGGGTGAACTCTTGGCCCTGCGTTGGTCCGATGTAGATGCCAATAGCATCCGCATCGAACGCTCTCTTGAGCAAACTAAGGCGGGTCTCCGGTTCAAGGATCCCAAGACCAGACACGGCCGAAGGAGTATATCTCTGCCGCCGAGTGCGGTGCGCGAGCTTGAGCAATATCGTCGGCAGCAACTCGAAGTCAGACTGAGGCTCGGGATGGGCAAACCTGAACCTGACGCCCTGGTGTTCTGCAACCATGACGGCTCCCCGCTCAAACCGAACAATCTCAGTGTCGCGTGGAACAGGGAGATTAGACGAATCGACGGGTACCGCCCGTGACATTCCACAGCCTCAGACATTGCCATGCCTCGGCGCTCATCAAGGACGGCATTGACGTGGTCTCAGTGAGTAAGCGGCTTGGGCATAGCTCGCCGGTCATCACGCTGAAGGTATACGCCCACCTATTTGGCGACGGCTCCGAAGACAGGGTGGCAGAGGCAATCGAGAGAATGCTGAGATAGCTCGGTGCCAATCCGGTGCCAATTGCATGGTTTGTTCTAAGAAGGGCTCGGCATTTCCGGGCTTTTTTGATCTCTGCAATTCATTCGCTTGCCTTTTTGCAACGTCTGTGCAGGTTCTGCGCGGCTTGGGAGGGGAGTATCAGCCGCTGACGAAGCCCGACGAGCTGCTCAAGGCGATGTTCAACGCTGCCGTCGAGGCGGCCCTCCCCTCGATTTGCGTGCCCGCGCACCTGCCGCCAAGGCCCAAGGGCCGGACCGTGATCATCGGCGCCGGGAAGGCCTCCGGAGCCATGGCCAAAGCGCTCGAAGACGCCTGGGACGGTCCGCTCGAGGGCCTCGTGGTCACGCGCTATGGCTATCGCGTTCCGACCGAGAGGCTCAAGGTCGTCGAGGCGGCCCATCCCGTCCCGGACGCCGCCGGACAGGACGCAGCCCGGCGTATCCTGGAACTGGTCCAGGGCCTCTCAGCCGACGACCTCGTACTTTGCCTCATCTCCGGCGGCGGCTCGGTCCTCCTTGCACTACCCGCCCAAGGCTTGACGCTCGAGGACAAGCAGACGGTCAACAAAGCACTGCTCAAGTCCGGCGCGACCATCTCCGAAATGAACACCGTGCGGAAACATCTCTCGGCCATCAAAGGCGGCAGGCTCGCCGCCGCCGCTTATCCCGCACGCGTGGTGGCGCTGATGATCTCCGACGTTCCCGGCGACGATCCTTCGATCATCGCCTCGGGGCCCACTGTGCCGGACCCCTCGACCAACGATCAGGCGCTTCACATCATCGAGAAATACAAGATCGACGTGCCAAAGGCGGTCATCGAGCGCCTACGCTCAGCCGACGAGACGCCCAAGCGCGGCGACAAGCGGCTGGCGCGCGTCGAGAACATCATGATTGCAACCCCGCAAGCCTCGCTCGAAGCCGCGGCCGGGGTGGCACAGAAGGCAGGCGTCACGCCGGTCATTCTCGGCGACTCGATCGAAGGCGAGTCGCGCGACGTGGCGCTGGTCCATGCCGGCATCGCGCGGCAATGCGCGCTGCGGGGCCAGCCCGAGAAGCCGCCTTGCGTGCTGATCTCCGGCGGCGAGACCACGATCACGCTCAAAGGCAAGGGCAAAGGCGGACGCAACACCGAGTTCCTGCTCGCGCTCGCCATCGCGCTCGACGGCATGAAGGGAATCTATGCGCTCGCCGGCGACACCGACGGCATCGACGGCAGCGAGGACAATGCCGGCGCGCTGATCTACCCCGATACGCTGGCCCGTGCAGAGAAGGCCGGCATTAGCGCCAAAGCGATGCTCGCCGACAACGACCCGTGGACCTTCTTCCACGCCATCGGCGATCTTCTTGTGACGGGACCCACCCTCACCAACGTCAACGACTTCCGCGCCGTGCTGATCGAGCAGCGCGGCTAGATCTCCGAGTCGGTCTCGCACACCACCGTGTCCTGGTGGCCGCATTCCGGCAGCTTGTAGCCGATCAGCGCTCCGCTCCTGAGATCGACGATCGGCGACGGGCAGCCGATGCGCCACACGCGCCAGGGCGTGTTGCGGTGTGCCTGATCCCAGTCGACCGCGAGCGCGATGCCGGCGCGGGCGCACTGCCCATGATCTGCCCAGTTGGGATTGAGCGCAGAGACTGGGTGATCGGATGGATTGAGCTTCATGCCCTCGACCGGGTCGTAAAGATCGACCTCGTGCCGCTGGCACACCATCATGGAATTTTCCGTGGCCCACTCCGTATTTTCGACATGGGTGAAGGCGGCATTGGGGTCCGGGTTTGCGGCCATGAGGACCTTGCAGGCGATTACGACTAATACCGGAGGGATGTGTACGGCCATCTCGAAACCCTTTCTCGACTCTTAGTCAAGACTGGGGAGCGGCCTTTTGCGTTGCTTTGTTCCGATTGCCGTCTTTGAACTTCGCTTGCGGCATTCTGGGGCCATGCTTGGTGGCCGCCGTTGAGCGCAAGGTTCAGGCAAATTCGCCCCAACCGCGGCAACATTGCAGAAGCGATTCCCGCGACCGGCACCAGATAATGGTCGAGGGCGTTCTATCTGGAACGACGACTTGAGCGATCGACCAGGAGATTTGCCGTGCGATTTGCCGTCATAGCCGTTCTTCTCGCCTTTCTCGCTGGGGCGATATTCGTAGGCCATTACGGATGGGTCTCGGCTGGCAATGTGACCATGCCGGCATGGGGCTGGCTGATGATGGGCCTCGGCATCTTCTTCACCCTCGCGATCGGCGGCGGGCTCATGGTGCTGATCTTCTACAGCAGCCGCGCAGGCTACGATGAGGCGCCGCAAATCGAGTACGATGACGAGACTGAAGACGGATCGGAGTCCCAGTCTACAGCGCGTTCACGGACCGTGCTGCCGATGAGCAGCCGGCGCAATTCGAAGCGACGCGGCGACAAGCAGCAGCAGGACAAGGCCACGCACATCCGCGCATAAGCACGTGAGGTCCCGGCCGCTCGGCAAGCGTTAGCGGGCCGCGGGACCTTGAAACTGCGATGGCCGAATCGCTGACTGCCTACGGGCAATACCAGATTGGACCGGCCGAGATGCAGCCGCGATCACCCCAGTCGTCCGGGCGATAGGCATAACGATGCCAGTTGCGATAGCGATCGTCATGTCCGTAACGAGAGGCGTGGCGGTCGCGCCAGTTGTCGTCACCCCGCCTTTGCCAGTCGCCCCGATCCTTGCCGTCCTGCCTGATTTGTACCAGGTCGGAAGAGGCGAGCTGCGAAGACGCTAGGGGCGTAGCGGCGTAGGATGCGCCGCACACTAGCAGCGAGGCGATTCCGGCAGATAAAATAAGCTTGAGCATTATAGACTCCTTCCTTTGTCTTGGAGGGGAAACCGAGCGAACGGAGCGGGGTTCCGAAAACCGCGGAGAAAACCGTAAAGAATCGGACCGGATTTTCGTCGAGCAGGAAGCGGCGCGAGCGCGAGAGCATCCATCCCTTCGCTTGACGAAATCTCGGCGGTGTACCTAGTTAAGTTTGCTATCTTCAAGGGGCTTGCGTTGTCGAGTTTCGAGCATGCCACCCATCACAACGAAGGCGAAGCCATGAAGGCCGTCGCACATCTCCCCGGTCTCGACATCGAGATCGTCCACCATCCGTCGTCTGACGGCTTGGCGGAGCACATCTCCATCAATCTCAAGGCGGTCCCGTCCTTCGAGGCGTTCGCCCGGTTTTACGAGACTATGAACCCCTTCGTGTTCTGGCCGAGGCGACACGGCTTGTTTGGTTTCCTTGGGTCGAGGCCATGCGCGCCGCCATGGCTCAGCAAGGTCCCACTACGTTGCCGAAGCGTCGGCCCGCGCTCCCGGGCAGCTCGATCATCCGGTTGCGCCGACAACCGCCATCCTTTTCGTGAGCATTCTCGTTGCCGGCATCGTCTATGCCGGGCTGAATATCTATCTCGAGGTGCGCGACGCGGGTGTCATTACCGAAAGTTGGCTTCCCTTCATTCGTCTTGGCATTGCGCTTCTCATCGCCCTCGGCTTCGAGTTCGTGAACGGCTTCCACGACACTGCCAATACCGTGGCCACCGTCATCTATACCCACGCGCTTGCGCCCAACGTCGCGGTGCTGTGGTCGGGCCTATGGAGTTTTATCGGCGTGATGGTGTCGAGCGGCGCCGTCGCCTTCGTGATCCTCTCGCTGTTGCCGGTGGAACTGATCCTTCAAGTCGGATCGCACGCAGGCTTTGCCATGGTATTTGCCTTGCTGTTTGCCGCCTTCATCTGGAATCTAGGGACTTGGTTGGCTTGGCCTTCCGGCTTCCTCTTCGCATACCTTGATCGGCTCCATTGTCGGCGTCGGCATCGCAAATGCCTTGATGCAGGGCCGAGACGGCACCGCGGGCGTCGATTGGAGTCAGGCTGTCAATGTCGGCCATGCGCTCCTGCTCTCGCCGATCATTGGCTTCATTTGCGCCGCGCTGCTGCTGCTCACCTTGAAATATCCCGTGCGTAAGCCGTCGCTTTATCAGGAGCCCAAGGGCGCTACCCCGCCGCCATTGTGGATCCGCGCGATCCTGGTGCTGACCTGCACCGGCGTCTCCTTCGCCCATGGCTCAAACGATGGTCAGAAGGGCATGGGCCTCATCATGTTGATCCTGATCGGCTGCGTGCCGACCGCCTATGCCTTGAACCGCGCCATGGCTGACTCGCGCGTCGAGCAATTCCATGTTCTTGGTGCCGCGGCGCAGACCGCGTTACAGAAGCTTGCGCCCAGCGTGCCTCCTGCTGATACCCGCGCTACCGTGACCACCTACATCCGCCCCAAGCAATTGCAGCCCGATACCATCCCCGCCGTTGCCGAGCTCGTTGGCAAGATCGATGCTCAAGTCAACGAATATGGCACGCTGCGCAAAATTCCGACCGCCGCCGTCTACATCGTGCGCAACGACATGTATCTCGTCTCTGAGGCGATCCGCGTCATGTTCAAGACGGGCGTGCCTTCCCTCGATCAAGCGACCAAAGAAAGTCTCACCGCCTACAAGGGCGAGCTCGACGATGCGACCAAATACATTCCGCTCTGGGTCAAGGTCTCGGTCGCCATCGCGCTCGGGCTTGGCACGATGATCGGCTGGAAGCGTATCGTGGTCACGGTCGGTGAGAAGATCGGCAAGTCGCATTTGACCTATGCGCAAGGCGCCTCGGCCGAGCTCGTCGCCATGGGCACGATCGCCGGCGCAGATATGTTCGGCATGCCGGTCTCTACGACGCAGGTGCTGTCCTCTGGCGTGGCGGGAACCATGGCCGCTAACGGGTCCGGTCTGCAGATGGCCACCGTGCGCAATCTCTTGATGGCTTGGGTGCTGACGCTTCCCATGGCGGTGCTCTTGTCGGGAAGCCTCTATTGGATTTTGAGCCACATCTAAGCTGCCACTCGATCTCAGCGCTCCAGGCATTAGGGAGACCTAATTTCGCAGTTGCGAATTGGGACCGGCAAGGTAGTCTTTTCTGGCGGGTCAGGATGCGGCTTTACCCTTTTTCGCGCGAGTCGGCCGGTCCGATCCCGTGTGCCACGGAACAGTCGAAATTCGATTGCCTATGTGGCCGAGCGGTTCCTGGGGGCTGGGGCGGTTGTCATCTTGCGGTTTAGCTCTGCTCGCTTTCCGGGCGGCGGCCGAGGCGGCTCCATGGGCAAGGCGCGGAATGAATGAGGGATCACGGATGAAGCTGCGGCGCGCCGGTCTTGGCCTCCTCGTCGGAGCAATCTTGATGGTCCCGGTCGGGGCGTCTGCCGGTCCCGCCCTCGTCTTCGAGCCCTATAACGGCACGGTGTTCTATGCCGAGGACCCCGATGCCCAGTGGTTCCCGGCTTCCCTGACCAAGCTGATGACGGCCTATGTCGCCTTCCAGGCGATCAAGGCCGGCACTATCAAGCCCGACACCGTGGTTATCTGCTCCAAAGAGGCGACGGAGCAAGCGCCGAGCAAGCTCTGGCTGAAGGTCGGCGAGTCGATCACGCTCGACACCGCGCTCAAAGTTCTCATCGTCAAATCGGCGAACGACGTCGCCGTGATGATTGCCGAGGCGGTCGCGGGAAGCCAGGAAGCGTTCGTGCAACGCATGAACGAGGCGGCGCAGCATCTCGGCATGACCCGCACCCATTTCGCCAACGTGAATGGCCTGCCCAACGAGGAGCAGGTGACTACAGCGCGCGACCTTGCCAAGCTCGCCCGCGCCATCATCGTCGAGTTTCCCGAATATGCCGACCTGTTCCAGACCGTCCAGGTGCAGGTCGGCAAACAGATCTTGCGCACTCATAACGGCATGCTGGTCAGCTACCCGGGTGCCGACGGCATGAAAACTGGCTTCATTTGCGAGTCGGGCTTCAACATCGTGGTCAGCGCCACACGCGATGGGCGCAAGCTAGTCGCCGTGGTCCTCGGCGAGCCGTCGCTCGCCTCGCGCAGAGATCGCGCCACCGATCTCCTCGATAACGGCTTTAGGCGCTATTTCTGGAAGTCGTTGTTCGGCACGAGTCTCGACGGACTTGCAATCCAGGCCTCGCTCACAACCGGCCCCGCGCATTTGAAAGACAGCGTGTGCGGCGCGAGCAAGCCAGTGGGATCACGCAAGAGAGCCACGCGAAGGGGTGGTCAAAGGGCCACGTTAGACCTCGATGCCGACGGCGCCGTGGCTACTGCCACCGGAGCAGTGAACGCCACGACCGATGGGGCGGCCGCGGCGGTCAAGGGCGCGGCAAAGCTGACAAAGAAGGCCTTGCGCAAGACCAAGACCCTCACAAGCGGCGCGAATTGAGCCTTTCCAGCCCCGGGCCGAAAATTCTGATCGCGCTGGTGGCCGCCGGTTGCCTCGGTTCTTTTCCCGTCCGCGCTGCACAGCCTCCCGACAACGTCGCCGCAGCGGTCGCCCAAGCTGCCCAGGCCTGCAAAGACATGGACGGCCAACCGAACACCGATGCCGTCCTTACTGTCGAGGATCTGAACGGCGACGGCGGCGAGGACTGGATCGCCGATTACTCGAAGCTCAAATGCGAGGGCGGGGTCAATCCGCTGTGCGGCAACGGTGGCTGCTCGATCCAGATCTATTTCTGGGACGGGGCAGCCGGCTGGGATCTCGTGTTCGAGGACCTGGTGCAGAGCTACAAGTTCGGCAAGAGCGGCGGCAAGCGCCTGATGTACGTCACCACGCCGGGCGACCCGTGCAACAAGCCGACCAACGAGACCTGCAACTACACTTATCGGCTGGAAAAGGACGCGATCGTTCCGGTCGAATAGCGGGACGCGAGCGCTACGACGCGGGCTGCGCGACGGCAGCCTCGATCACGCGCTTGGCCTCAGGCGAGCCCCAATCGGCTGGGCCGACCAGCCTCCCGATCTCTTTGCCGTTGCGGTCGATGATGAGCGTGGTCGGCATGCCGACCGCCTTCAGCGCGGCAAACAGCTTGCCCGAGGGGTCGGTGTAGAGCGCAAGATGCGTTGCGCCGGTCTCCTGCAAGAGGGCACGCGCCTTGTCGGGGCCGTTCTTGTCGATATTGACCGCCACCACCTCGAAGGCATTCCCGCCGAGCTCGGTCTGAAGCCTGTCGAGCGCCGGCATCTCGTCGCGGCAGGGCACGCACCAGGTCGCCCAGACATTGAGAAGCACCACCTTGCCGCGCCAGTCGGCAAGCGACTTCGGCGCGCCGCCTGCGTCGTTAAAGTTAATGTCGGGCAGATCGAGCGGCGTTGGACGCGCCAAGAGTGGTGCCATCGCGCCTTTGCTCAAACCGGCGAGCGGACCCTTGGCGGTCCCTTCTTCGTTCTTCGCACTTCCGACCCCTGCCGAACCTAAATCTTCCGTGGCCTCGGGGCGCCCATTGTCAGAAGGGGCGAAACTCAAATATACCGTGCCAAACCCGGCAATCGCCGCGAGTCCAGCAGCGACAAGATAGATAGCCGGCGACGCGCCGCGTTCGCGTAGCTTGGTTTCGCTCAAGTCTTCCTCGCTCACCTCGCCTGTCCAGGCTTAGATTCGATGACCAACACCATGTGGGGCGGCCGCTTTGCCGCAAGTCCAGCCGAGGTGATGGAGGACATAAACGCCTCGATCGACTTCGACAAGCGGCTGTGGCGGCACGACATTTCGGCCTCGAAAGCGCATGTCGCCATGCTCGCCGCGACCGGCATCCTGACTGCCAAGGAGGCAAAGGAGATCGCCTCCGGCCTCGACACAATTCTCGGCGAGATCGAAGCCGGTAAATTCAAATTTTCGCGCGCTCTCGAGGATATTCACCTGAATATCGAGAGCCGTTTAAAGGAATTAATTGGTCCAATTGCGGGAAAGCTACACACCGCGCGCTCGCGCAACGATCAGGTGGCGACCGACTTCAAGCTCTATGTCAGGGATGAGATCGCCACGCTCGTCAGCGCGCTTGGCGAGCTCCAACTTGCGCTCGCGAGCAAGGCGCTGGAGTACGCCGGCGCGGTGATGCCGGGTTTCACCCACCTTCAGACCGCACAGCCCATCACTTTCGGACATCATCTTCTTGCCTATGTCGAGATGCTTGCGCGCGACCGCGGCCGCTTTGAAGATGCCGCGAAGAGGCTAGCCGAGTGCCCACTCGGCTCTGCCGCCCTTGCCGGCACGAGCTTCCCCATCGATCGCGACATGACGGCGAAAGCGCTCGGCTTTGCGCGGCCAATGGCAAATTCGCTCGACGCAGTCTCTGACCGCGATTTTGCGCTCGAGACACTCGCCGCAGCGTCGATCGCCGCCATGCATCTGTCGCGGCTCGCCGAAGAGATCGTGCTGTGGACCTCGCCGCAATTCGGGCTTGCGCGTCTCTCCGACAAGTTCACCACCGGCTCGTCGATCATGCCGCAGAAGCGGAACCCCGATGCCGCGGAGCTCGTGCGCGCCAAGGCTGCGCGCATCGCTGGCGCCTTCCAGACGCTACTCATGGTGATGAAGGGCCTTCCGCTTGCCTATGCCAAGGACATGCAGGAGGACAAGGAACCAGTGTTCGACGCGGTCGAT
>Ga0070664_100002816_pt1 | contig 14064 bp, 15 predicted proteins | sample KBSC73metaG_FD_65863 | JGI IMG/M metagenome (GOLD analysis project Ga0070664, IMG submission 65863) | Corn rhizosphere microbial communities from Kellogg Biological Station, Michigan, USA - KBS C7-3 metaG | ecosystem: Host-associated > Plants > Roots > Rhizosphere > Soil ... | reverse complement strand
CGTTGATCTCGCCTGACCAAGCCGTCCAGCCAACCGTGACCGTACGCTTTGCCTGCAGCGGCGCAGTCGAGGATTCGCCGCCGAAAACAAAGGCGAGGTCAGCGCCCATCGGGAAGCCTATCCGCGCCCTCCGCGCCGCATACCTCGCATCTCGCGCCGCCTTGAGCTCGGCCTCCGACTTAGGCGCGGCGGCGCGTCTGCTTACCTGAAGATTAGGCTCTTCTCCGCCGGCCGCGCGCGCTACAAAGGCGCTGCCGAATCGCCCCCTTTGAGGGAGCGGCCACATGGAAACCTGGGAAGCGCATTTCCGCGAGAAGAGCGCCCGGCGTTCCCGTCACCGGTCTCGCGAAAAAGCCATGAAAGCCGGAATCCTGATCCTGATCGCGGGCGGGATCGCCGCAGCGGTGTGGATCAAGGCCGCCGGGCTGGCGGGGTGACGTTCGTCACAGCGCGCTTCCGGCGCAGGCGCTAGTTCGCGCGAAGGTCACCGCCGCGCCTTACGCGCTGCATATTTTGCATCCCTCGCCGCCTTGAGCTCGGCCTCCGACTTTGGCGCGTTGGCTGCCGCCGTGGCCGCATCCCTGGCGGCCTTAGCTTCCGCGCTCGCCTTCTTCTCGGCCTTCTTGTCCGCTGACTTCTGCGCCTTTGCCTCGGCGCGCTGCTGACCGGCGGCGGCGCGCTCGGCGGCCTCCTTCGGGTCGAGCTGAGGCCGCGCTTTATATTGCTCGAGCGCCTTCTGTTTGGCTTCGGCGGCCTGGCCGGCGCGGTCCTGGAATGTGCTTTTGTAGGTCATGATGAGCGGGTTCCGATCGGGAGTATCTAAGAGGTGTAACGGTCGCGGGTGGGGAAAGTGGCCGAGGGGGGAGGAAGAAGCAAAGCCCTCACCCTGACCCTCTCCCGCTCGCGGGAGAGGGAAATGGGCGAAGGGAGCGCTAGCTTTCGTCGCCCATACGTAATGCGGCTATGAACGCCTCCTGCGGGATCGAGACGCTGCCGTACTCGCGCATGCGCTTTTTGCCTTCCTTCTGCTTCTCCAGCAGCTTGCGCTTGCGCGTCGCGTCGCCGCCGTAGCATTTGGCCGTCACGTCCTTCCTCAGCGCGCCGATCGTCTCGCGGGCGATGATCTTGCCGCCGATCGCGGCCTGGATCGGGATCTTGAACAGGTGGCGGGGGATGAGGTCCTTGAGGCGCTCGCACATGCCGCGGCCTCTTGCTTCCGCGTTGGCGCGGTGGACGATCATCGAGAGGGCGTCGATCGGCTCGTTGTTGACGAGGATGCTCATCTTGACGAGGTCGCCCTGCCGCGTGCCGACCTGGTGATAGTCGAAGCTCGCATAGCCGCGGCTGATCGACTTCAGGCGGTCGTAGAAATCGAACACCACTTCGTTGAGGGGGAGCTCGTAGCGGAGCATCGCGCGGGCGTGGCTGCCCGTGCCGACGTAGGTCAGGTCCTTCTGGATGCCGCGGCGGTCCTGGCACAGCTTCAACACCGCGCCGAGATATTCGTCGGGGACGTAGATGGTGGCGTCGATCCACGGCTCCTCGACCGCCTCGATCAGGCTCGGGTCGGGCCAGTCGGCGGGGTTGTGGATGTCGTGGGTGTCGCCGCCACGGAGGAGGACGCGATAGACGACGCTCGGCGCGGTGGTGATGAGGTCGAGGTCATATTCGCGGGTCAGGCGTTCCTGGATGATCTCGAGGTGGAGGAGGCCGAGGAAGCCGCAGCGGAAGCCGAAGCCGAGCGCGGCGCTGGTCTCCATCTCGAAGCTGAAGGAGGCGTCGTTGAGGCGGAGCTTGTAAAGGCTCTCTCGGAGCTTCTCGAAGTCATTGGCGTCGACCGGGAAGAGCCCGCAGAAGACGACCGGCTGGACCTCCTTGAACCCGGGCAGCGGGGCCGCGGCCGGGCGCTTGGCATCGGTGATGGTGTCGCCGACGCGGGTCTCGGCGACTTCCTTGATCTGCGCGGTGATGAAGCCGATCTCGCCGGGGCCGAGCTCGTTCAATTGCTCGATCTTGGGGCGGAAGCAGCCGACGCGGTCGATCAGGTGGGTCGTGCCCGCGGCCATGAATTTGACCTGCTGGCCCTTCTTCAAACAGCCGTCGATGACGCGGACGAGGATGACGACGCCGAGATAGGGGTCGTACCAGCTGTCGACGAGCATGGCCTTGGTCGGCGCGTCGGCGTCGCCCTTAGGGGGCGGGATGGTGTCGACGATCGCCTGCAGCACGTCCTCGATGCCGATGCCGGTCTTGGCGGACGCGAGCACCGCACCTGAGGCGTCGAGGCCGATGATCTCCTCGATTTCCTGCCGCACGCCCTCCGGATCCGCGGCGGGGAGGTCGATCTTGTTGATGACGGGCACGATCTCATGGTCGTGCTCGATCGACTGGTAGACGTTGGCGAGCGTCTGCGCTTCGACGCCCTGAGAGGCGTCGACGACCAGCAGCGCGCCTTCGCAGGCGGCGAGGCTCCGCGACACCTCATAGGCGAAGTCGACGTGGCCGGGCGTGTCCATGAGGTTGAGCTCGTAGCTTTGACCGTCCGCGGCCTTCCATTCGAGCCGCACGGTCTGCGCCTTGATGGTGATCCCGCGCTCGCGCTCGATGTCCATATTGTCGAGCACCTGCGCGGTCATCTCGCGTGTGGTGAGGCCGCCCGTCGCCTGGATCAGCCGGTCGGCGAGCGTGCTCTTCCCGTGGTCGATATGCGCGATGATTGAGAAGTTTCTGATTTTGTCGATTTTCTGCATCTGGCCGCGCGCTATAGTGGCTGAGCAGAAGGGGGCAAATCGCGATGAAACGAGTGAGCTTAGTGGCGGTCGCCGCCATGGTCGTAGGGGCGGCCCCGGCGAAGGATCCGCCGCCGATCGCCAATTACTGGATGGACGTCGCGACCGCGAGCGGAATGGGCGCTGGGATGGCGGGCGGCGGCGAGCGCCCGAGCCTCGGCCAGATCATGGGAATGATGAACGGCGGCTCTTCGGTCGCTCATACGCTCGAGCTTCGCCTGGCCTCCAAGGACAAGGCCGCCGCGCCGCAGGCCGACCACCTGATTCCGGCCGGCTTGCAGATGGGGCCGAGCCTGCCGCTGATCGCGCCCGTGAGGGTGGAGCCGGAGCGCACGCCCACAGACCTGCCCGCCAACTTCCAGCGGCCGAAGGGGCGGATGCTGATCTACTGGGGATGCGGCGAGCACGTCAGTGCGGGTCAGCCGACGGTCATCGACTTCGCCAAGGTCGCGGCCGGACAGGTTCCGCCCGGAATGGCGGCGATGGCCAGCATGGCGCACGTCGTCAGTGGTCCCCACAGCGCGCCGGGCTTCGGCCGCTGGCCCAACCAGAATGACAGCCGCGCGGTCCCGGCGGCGGGCTCGCTTGTCGGCGCGCACAAGGTCCAGGCGAATTACGCGCCGCCGATCGGCTTCTCGCTGGGCGCCGGCCAGGACTTCATGGCGCCGCTCGGATTGTCGGAGACGGGCCCGCTGCCGTCGGGCGCCACGCCGCTGCGGTGGCAGCTTGCGCCGAATGCGACAGGTTATGCGCTCGCCATGTTTGGCGCCACCGGCAGCGGCGACGTCGTCATGTGGAGTTCGGCGAAGAGCGCGGCGATGCCCGCCCTCGACTATCTGACGCCGAGCGAGGTCAGACGGCTGATCGGAACCGGCGCCGTGCTGCCGCCGACGACGAACCAGTGCCTGCTGCCCGCGGAGGTCGCGGCGGCGGTGCCCGCGGGAATGGTGACGATGATTGGCTACGGCCCGCAAGCGGATTTCGTGGAGAAAGCGAAAGCGCCGACCTGGACGACGAAGGTGCGCTACAAGACCACCGCGTCCCTGATGCACGGCATGGGCGCGATGATGGGCGGCGCAGGCATGGCCCAGCCCGTGGCCGATCAGCGGCCGCAACCAGGGCAGCAGCCTCCGAAGAAGAAAAAGAAGTTCGGCATCGGCGATCTCCTGGGAGGTGCGCTGCCCGTCCCCCGCTAGGCCCTTGGGCTCCGAGCCGCTGTTTACCCGCTGGCAGCAAGCGTCTGCTAAGGCAGCGTGCTAACGAGGTGTTATGGCAAGTCCGGTTCCGTCCAGTCGAGACACTGCTCCCTATGCGGATCGGCGCCTTTATCCGCGAGCGCCGGTCGCGCTGCCGGCCTTCCTTCAGTCCAACCGGGATCGCTATGCCGTGCAGATCCTCGATCTCTCTCTCGGCGGCGCCAAGGTGGATTGCCCGGCCGTTCTGTCTCAGGGCGCCGCGGTGATACTCGACTGCGGAACGCTTCGTCGTGGCGCAACGGTCAGATGGCAGGAGGGGCGCCTCTGTGGCCTGTGCTTCGAAAGCGAACTGGATGCCATCGAGGTTGCGGCCCTCATCGAGCGTTCGGGAGCCCTCGCGGCTTTGATGAAGACGCGCGAATAGAAACAACTGATGCCCGTCACCGCAAAGGAGTGACCGTCCGGGTCCATTAGTATTGTGCAGCGGTACGCCCGAGTGTTCCCCGGAGCTGCCGCGCCTCTCGACCTAATTCCAAGTGGTCCCTTGCGCCGTGAAAGCGGTTTGCTCGCTGCTGCCTCTGCATCGCTCTCCACGCGACCCTCCGAGCTGCTGGTGAGTCGCGGTCAGGTATCACAGGTGTGGCGAATATCTCATTTCGCCGACGTTCGCTTCGACTCCGACCAGGCAACCTTGTCATTGAAGCGTGTCAGCCAATGACCTCATGAAGCGCGAAAGCGCGGCCTCGTCGCGCTTGTAGAAGGTCCATTTCTTGATCCTCTTGGGAACAAGAAAGCCGGCGTCGACGAGCGCCTTTAAATGCTGCGCAGTGGTTGGTTGCGCCAGCCCCAGCTTCTCCTCAATCAGGAGGGCGCAAACGCCGTCATCGATGAGATCGCCGTCTACCTGACGTCGGAAATTGCTGGTCGGGTCCTTGAGCCACTCGAGGATTTGGAGGCGGTGCGCGTTCGCCAGCGCCTTCAGCCGTTTTTCGTGATCGCTCATCATATCGCTCTATTGCAATCTAACGATAACACCCCTAATTGCGCCCCGCAACCGAGTCGTGGTGCGAACAGCGCCCGGCCCGGAGCACCGGCGAAGGCTAGGCGTCGGTCAGTCACGGCTTTGATGGAGGCCTTATGCTGACCAGTTCGACCCTGTTGCTTGCCGGCGCGTTTGCCGCTGCGGCAGCTCCACCCAAGATTGACGACGACCAGGCAATCCGGACCGCCGCCCTCGATTATATCGAAGGCTTCTACGCCGCCGACGCGGCGTGCATGGACCGCGCGCTTCACCCGGAGCTCGTTAAACGAATCTTCCGCAAGGAGGGTGGCGCGCTGCGCCTCGACCAAATGTCGGCGTTGACCCTCATCAACCGAACCAGGGCCGGCAATGGCCTTGCCGACAAAGAGCGGCGTGCGGATGTTCAGCTCCTCGACCGCTTCCAAAGCTCCGCGGTCGTGCGGATCGATGCCACGCGATGGGTCGATTATCTCCAGCTCGCGAAAGTCGAAGGCCAATGGCGCATCGTCAACGTGCTTTGGGAAATGAGGGACGGACAATGAGCAGGACGATGCTGGCCGGCTACTACGAGAAATTCGGCGAGGCTCGTGATGTGCTTCAGGTCGGCGAAGTACCGCTTCCCGAGCCGGGGCCCGGCGAGGTCAGAGTCAAGCTGAAGACCTCGGGCGTCAATCCTTCGGACTTCAAGGTTCGGCGCGGAGCGACGCGCGGCGGGACCTTCCCGCTCACCATTCCGCATCACGATGGCGCGGGCGTCATCGATGCAGTCGGCCACGCCTCGCTTGAGCACCGCCTTGGCGAGCGGGTGTGGACGTGGAGTGCGCAGTACAAGCGGCCTTTCGGCACGGCAGCGCAATATGTCGCTTTGCCGAGCGCGCAGGCGGTTCACCTGCCCGACAATGTCACGTTCGAAGAGGGGGCGTGCCTTGGCATTCCCGCGCTAACCGCCTGGCGAGCCGCCTATTACGACGGCAGTCCGCGCGATCAGGCCGTGCTGGTGCAGGGCGGCGCAGGCGCCGTCAGCCATTATGCGATCCAGCTGCTCAAGCGCGCCGGCGCGACGGTGCTGACCACTGCCAGCTCGGCGGAAAAGCTGGAGCTCGCGAAAGCCGCAGGGGCCGATGCGGGGATCAACTATCGCGAGGAGAATGTTGCCGAGCGGGCGATGGAGCTCACCGGCGGCCAGGGCGTCGATCGGGTAATCGAGGTCAACCTCGCGGAAAACGCCAAGGGCTACGTCCACTATGTGCGGCCGGACGGCGTGGTGGTGATCTACGGCTCCGACGACTGGTCGGTCGTGCCGCCGCTGACCGACTATCTGGCGCACGGCCTGCAGCTCAAGTTCTTCATCATGTACAACCTGCCGCCGGACGTGCGCCGCCAGGCGATCGCCGACCTTACTGCGCTGATGCGCGAAGGACGGCTCGAGCATCGTGTCGGCGCGACGTTCCCCTTGAATGACATCGTCGCCGCGCACGAGGCCGTCGAGCAGCGCGCGGTGAACGGCAATGTCGTTCTGACCATTCCCGACTAAGGAGCAAGAATTCATGCCAATTGAAGCCATTCCTTCGGACAGCTTGTCGCCGCCTGTCGGCCCGTTCTCGCCGGCGCTGCGGTCGGCCGGTTTGATCTTCTTCAGCGGCCAGGTCGGGCAGGATCCGGCGACCGGCAAGCTGGTCGAGGGTGGGATCGAAGCGGAGGCGCGGCAGATCTTCCGCAACCTCAAGGCACTGCTCGACGCCGCAGGCAAATCGTTCGGCGATGTCGTGCGCGCCGGCGTGTTCCTAACCGACATCGGCGATTTTGCTGCCGTCAACGCGATCTATGCCGAGCATTTCGCGCTGCCGTATCCGGCGCGTACGACCGTCGGAGTGGCCGCGCTGCCGCTCGGCGCGCGGGTCGAAATCGAACTTTTGGTCCAGGGGTGAGCGAGATGCGCTTCGATTATCTGATCGTCGACGTCTTCAGCGATACGCCGTTCGGCGGCAATCAGCTCGCGGTGTTGACCGACGCGCGCGGTCTTTCTGACGAAGGCATGCAGGCCATCGCCCGGGAATTCAACTTCGCCGAGAGCACCTTTGTCCTGCCTCCGGACGATCCTGCGCACGCCGCCCGAGTCCGCATCTTCACCCCTGCGCGGGAGCTTCCGTTCGCCGGTCATCCCACCGTCGGCACTGCCTGTGCGCTCGTGATGTCGGGGGCGCGAAGCCCGGGCGAGTTCGTACTGGAGGAGGGTGTGGGCCCTGTCGCGGTGACGACGCGGCAGGAGGGCGATCGCCACTCGGCCCGCCTCAGGCTCGAGCGCGGGCCGGACCAGCCGAATTCCATGCCGTCACCGGCCGATCTCGCCGCCGTGCTGTCGTTGCCCGAGGACGCGGTTGTCGACGCGTTCGGGGCCAGTGTCGGAGTACCGTTCACTTTCGTCCAGCTCGCGGATCGCGACGCGGTCGACTGCTCCAAGCTCGACAATGGCGCATGGAGTCGGGTGCTCGAGAACTCCTGGTCGCCGCAGGTTTACCTCTTCGCCGGCGAGCTCAAGGATGGCGGCGAAATCTACGCGCGGATGTTCGCACCGAGCTTCGGAATCGCGGAGGATCCCGCGACCGGCGCGGCGGCGGCGGCCATCGTCGGAGCCGCCGCGCAAAAAGCGAAGCGCAGTTTGAGCTTCCACATCCGCCAGGGCGTGGCGATGGGCCGACCGAGCCTGCTCAACGTATCCGCGGCGGTCGAGCAGGCTGAAGTGCGCTCGATCGAGGTCGGCGGCGGTTGCGCCTTCGTCGCCCGAGGCGAGATCGAAGTTCCGGAGCGGTTCCTCCATGCGGCCGGAACGAGCGAGCGAAGTCCTCATGATTAGCTTATGACGTGGCGGTCACGCGGAGCGCGGATGCTATCGCGAAATCTCCAAGGCTGGCTTTCGATGCCTAAGCAGCTTGCGTTGCTGAGAGCCTGGGGTGCTCTGGCCGCGGCGGCGCCCCTCGTGCTCGCCGCGCCGCTTCCAGCCCAGCCGGTGGCACAGTCCGTTCGATCGGCGGACTTGGCGGCATGGCAGTTGCGTTTCGAGAGAAAGGCATTCCGGACGCGGTCGGGGGATACACTGCCCTATCGCCTCGCACGTCCGGCGAGGCGCGCGCCACACCCGCTGGTCCTGGTGCTCCACGGCAGCGGCGCGATGGGCTCCAACAATGAGGACCAGCTTGGGCCATTCGCAGCGGCCTGGGCGCAATTGCTTGATGATCCTGAAACAGCGCCGATCATCCTCGTACCGCAGGTCTCCAGGCGAAGCGCCGACTACATATTGTGCGCCGGTTTGCCCTGCGCATCGCGGCCAGGGCCTTCGTTCGATTCGCTGCTCCAGTTGCTGGACAGTTTTGCGAGCAGCCCGGCGGTCGATCGCAACCGCATCTATCTGGCCGGTTTCTCGATGGGCGGATCGGCGGCACTGCAGCTCGCGCTTGCCAGGCCCCGGCTCATCGCCGCGATGACGATTTTCGCGCCCGTACCTCCTCCCCGCGAACGCATTGCCGCGTTCAAACGATTGCCGCTGCTCGTCGTCCACGGCGACGCTGATAACGAAAATCCGTTCAAGGTCATGCGCGGCTGGGTGGGGAGGCTGAACAGGGCGGGCGGCCACGCGACGCTTTGGGTACGTCCACAGATGGGGCATCAGGTTCCGGACTACATGCTGGTCGATCCCGCTTGGCGACGACAGCTGCTGCGGTAACGCTAAAGAGCTGTCATGCCTCCGCGACGATCTTAGCCCACTCCGCTTCGCCGATTACGCGGATGCCGAGCTCCTCGGCTTTCTTGAGCTTCGAACCAGCGCCGGGGCCGGCCACCACAAGGTCGGTTTTCGCGCTTACGGAACCCGCGGCGCGTGCGCCGAGGCGCTCGGCCTGGGCCTTGGCTTCCTCGCGGCTCATGGTCTCGAGGCTGCCGGTGAAGACGATGGTCTTGCCCGTCCATTCGGTTTCGCGAGCGTCGCTGACGAAGGGCTCAGGCGAGACCTCCGAGAGGAGGTCGTCGAGCGCTTCCCGATTGTGGGGTTCGTGGAAGAAGTCGACCAGCGCCTCCGCAACGACCGGACCGACGCCTTCGACGCCGGACAGCTCTGCCTGGGCATCGCCCGACGTCGCGGCTCGCCGCAACTCCTCAATGGTGCCGAAGCATTTCAGCAGATCGCGCGCAGTGACGATCCCGATGTGCCGAATGCCGAGGCCAAACAGGAAGCGTGGCCCGTCGGGCTGACGCTTCGCTTCGATCGCGGCGAGTAGATTGTCGACGGACTTCTCCTTCCACCCTTCGCGGCCGAGCAACTCGCCGCGATGACGATGCAGTCGGAAAATGTCGGCGGGTGAGTGCAGCCATCCAAGCTCGATGAACTCGGCGATCGACTTCTCGCCCAAGCCTTCAATGTCGAGCGCTCCGCGAGAAACGAAATGGCGGAGCCGCTCGAACCGCTGCGCGGGGCAGATGAGGCCGCCCGTGCAGCGGACGTCGACCTCGCCTTCCTCGGCGACGGCTTCGGAATCGCATTGGGGGCAGCGATCGGGAAAGACGTACGGTTCGCGCGGCTCATCGCGGGTGAGGTTCTCGACTACCTGCGGGATGACGTCGCCGGCGCGCTGGATGCGGACGCGGTCCCCGACGCGCAGGCCCAGGCGCGCGATCTCGTCGCGGTTGTGGAGCGTGACATTGGCGACGATCACGCCGCCGACGCCGACCGGCTTCAGACGGCCGACGGGGGTCAGCTTGCCTGTTCGGCCGACCTGGATATCGATTGCTTCGAGCGTGGTCTCGGCCTTTTCGGCGGGAAATTTGCGCGCGATCGCCCAGCGCGGTGCGCGACCGACCTGGCCGAGGCGGTCCTGCCAGTCGAGCCTGCCGACCTTATAGACGACGCCGTCAATGTCGTAGGGCAGGTCGGCGCGCGCCTTCTCGATGGCGCGATAATGGTCGACTGCCTCTTCGATCGTCTCGCAGCGCTTGAGCAGATCGCTGATCGGAAAGCCGAGCGCTTCGAGGCGCTTCATCGCCAGCAGCTGCATGGCTGCCAATGGCTCGCTAAGCTCGCCCCAGCCGTGGGCATAGAAGCGCAACGGTCGAGAAGCCGTGATCGCCGGATCCTTCTGGCGCAGCGAACCGGCAGCCGCGTTGCGGGGATTGGCGAACAGCTTGCCTCCGGAGGCTTCCTGCCTCTCGTTCAGCGCTTCGAAGTCCGCCTTGGACATGTAGACTTCGCCGCGGACTTCGAGGATCTTCGGCCCATCGACCAGCGACTGTGGGATGTCGCGGATTGTCCGGACATTGGCGGTGACGTCCTCGCCGACCGCACCGTCGCCCCGGGTCGCCGCGAGTACCAGCTGGCCGCGTTCGTAGCGGAGCGAGCAGGAGAGGCCGTCGATCTTCGGCTCTGCCGTCAGCGCGATCGGCTCGGCGGCCGGTAACGCGAGGAAGCGCCGGACCCGGTTCATGAACTCGACCAGCTCCTCGTCGGAGAAGGCATTGTCGAGGCTGAGCATCGGCCTGGCATGCGGCACCTTGGCAAGCGCAGAGGTCGGCGCGGCGCCCAAGCGGCGCGACGGAGAATCCGCGCGGACGAGCTCGGGGAAGCGGGCCTCAAGCTCGCGGTTCTCGCGGACCAGCGCGTCATAGTGCGCGTCGGAAATCTCCGGCGCGTCCTGGTCGTGATACAGCTTGTCGTGGCGCGCAATCTCCGTGGCCAGCCATGCGAGCCGCTCGGCAGCGTCTCCAGTCTCGGTCAGGGTGTCAGCCAATCACTTCCTCGAGGAAGTTGACGAACGCCGTCCAGGAGCGCTCGGCGGCCAGCTCGTTGTAAGCGACGCCCTCGATCCCGATCTGGTGCGCATTCGGGTTGGTGAAGCCGTGGCCGACATGGCCGTAGGCGTGGATCTGCCAGTCGGCGCCCGCCTGCGTGAGCTCATTCCCCAATGCGACGACGTCCTCCGGCTTGACCATCGGGTCGTCCCAACCGTGCATCGCGAGCACCTTCGCATTGATCTTGCCGACCTCCCAGCCGGGAGGATCGAACAGGCCGTGGAAGCTGACGACGGCGGCGATGTCCGCTCCGGCGCGCGCGACGTCGAGCGCGCACTTGCCCCCAAAGCAATAGCCGGCAACCACGACCTTGGTCGCATCCACTTCGTCGAGGCCGCGAGCCTGCTCGAGGATCGCAAGCAAACGCCGGCGGAGTGCTTCCCGATCGGAGCCAAGGCGGTTCATCTCGCCGAACATCACGTCGCGGGGGGCGCCGCGGAACTGCTTGCCGAAAAGATCGGCGACGAAAGCATTGAAACCGAGCTCGACGAGCTGACGGCCGAACTTCAGCTCGAGCTCCGAAACGCCCATCACCGTGGGGATCAGAATGACGGTCGGTCGCGCCTGCTGATCGCGCCGGCCGACGAAGACGCTCTCGAGGCTCTCCCCTTCGAACTGAAGCGGGATGTTGGTTTGCCTGCTCATGCAATCTCCTTCGCCAACTGGGCGAGCTTCGCCACCGTATTCATGTTGCGCGCGGTTCCGGCCTCGGCTGCCTTAAGACGCAGGCGCGAGCGCCCGATACCCTTTTCGCCGTAGGCGACAAAGACCTCGCGTGGCCCCGCCGCGATCCGCTCGTCGTCCAGGTTGCGCGCACTATCGAGCAGGTCCTTCGGCGGCGGCTCATTGAGGAAGAACGCCTGGACGCGGTTGCCGGGCGACTCCGTGAAGGGATTGGTTTTGACGACCGCGGCCATCTCGGCTGCAGTGCGAAGCATCACTCGCACCTCACGGCCCATGTGCGCCTTGATTTCCTTTTCCAGCGCACGGCGGAGCGGTTCCTCGGCCTTGCCGCTGGTGAACAGCAGATTGCCGCTGGCGATGTAGGTGCGGGCATCCTTGAGATTGAGCTTCGCGGCGATGGCTTTGAGGTCCGCCATCTTCAGCGTGCTGACGCCGAGCAGGTTCACGCCGCGGAGCAGCGCCACGTACACGGTCATGCCGCGTCGAGGAGCCGCGACGCCTGCGCCCGCGCTTCGTCGGTGATCGATGCGCCCGACAGCATACGTGCAATCTCCTCGCGGCGCTCGGCGTGCGTAAGCTTGCGGACGCTGGTTCGAGTGCCATCGGGTCCATGGGCTTTTTCGATGCGGTAATGATGCGATGCGCGCGCAGCGACCTGCGGGCTGTGCGTGACCACGAGCACCTGGCTGCCCTCCGCGAGGCGCGCGAGGCGCTCGCCGATGGCGCTGGCAACGGCGCCGCCGACGCCGCGGTCGATCTCATCGAAGATCATCGTCGCCGCGCTGCCCGCTTCGGCTAGCGCGACCTTGAGCGCGAGAATGAATCGCGACAGCTCCCCTCCACTCGCGATTCTTGTCAGTGGCCCGAAAGGCGCGCCCGGGTTGGTGGAGACTTCGAACTCGACGCGGTCGGTGCCGGACGAACCGGGCTCTGATTCCCCGATCGCTGTCCGGAATCGCGCCGCATCCAGCTTCAGCGGCGCGAGTTCGGCGGCAACCGCTGCATCGAGCTTCGCGGCCGCCTTGCGTCGTTCATCGCTCAGCTGGCGCGCGGCGGCGCCATAGGCTTCGCGCGCCGCGATCAGCTGACGGTCGAGCTCGACGAGATGCTCGCCTCCGGCCTCGATCGCGGCCAGTTGCCCGCGCATCTGGGTGCCGAGCGCAGCCAAGGCGTCAGGTTCGACGCGATGCTTCCGAGCGAGCGCACGAATCTCGAACAGCCGCGCCTCCACCTGTTCGAGGCGGTTGGGATCGAAGGCGAGTGCTTCAGCGGCCCGGCCGATCCTGTCTTCCGCCTCGGTCGCTTCGATCAATGCGCGGTCGAGGGAAGCGAGCGCCTCGGCGAGAAGCGGATGATCCGCCGCGCCCCGCTCGATACGCCGTGCCGCCGCGCGAAGCTGGGCGATGGCGCCATCCGAGCCCCCCAGCAGCTCGTCGAGACCGGTTAGAGATTCGCCGGCTTTCACCGCGGCCTGCATCGCCGCGCGCTCTTCGGCGAGGCTCGTTTCTTCCCCTTCCTCGGGCGCAAGCGCGTCGATCTCGCTGCTGGCGTGCTGAAGCCAATCCCGGTCGCGCTCGGCGGCGGCGACGGCGCTTCGTGCGTCGAGCAATTCGGCTTCCACCCGCGTGACCTCCGTCCACGCGGCATTCACCGCGCCAGTGTGGAGTTTGCCGAATGCGTCGAGGAGCACGCGATGGCCCCGGGGGTTGAGCAGCCCCCGATCGTCATGCTGGCCATGGATCTCGACGGCAAGGGCGCCGATGTCGCGAAGCACGCCGGCAGGAACCGAGCTGCCGCCAGCGAATGCCCGGCTGCCGCCATCGCTCTTTAAGGTCCGCCGGATGATTAGCGGCTCGCCGGGGCCGAGTTCGATGCCTTGCTCATCGAGCAGGCCAAGCGCTGGATGTGAAGGCGGAAGGACGATCTCGGCCGTGACGCTGGCGCTTTCGTGATCGGCACGGACCAAGGCCGTGTCCGCGCGGACGCCGAGCGCCAGCCCCAGCGCGTCGAGCAGGATCGACTTTCCGGCACCCGTCTCGCCGGTTAGGACGCCAAGGCCGGGCTCGAACTCGAGATCGAGCCGCTCGACGAGCACGATATTTTGGACGGCGAGCTGCCTCAGCATGCTCGCAGGATAGGCCGCGCCGTTCGGCTTGGGCTAGTCACTCTTCTGCTTTTGGCCCTCGGCGGTCCACACGCCGGTCTTCTTCTGCTCTGCAAGCAGCAGGCGCAGCGACTGACGGTACCAGAAGCTGTCGGGATAATTGCGGCCGAGCACCGCAGCGACCTTTCGAGCCTCCTCGGGGAGACCGAGAGCAAGGTTGGATTCGACCAGCCGCTCGAGCGCCTCGGGCGCGTGGCTTGTGGTCGGATATTTGTCGACCACGGTGCGGAAGCGATAGGTCGACGCGAGCCAATTGCCCGAGCGCTGATAGAAGCGGCCGACCTCCATCTCCTTGCCGGCAAGGTGATCGTTGATGAGGTCCAGCTTCAGGCGCGAATCGGCCGCGTAGCGGGTGTCGGGATAGCGGCGGATCAG
>Ga0070664_100002815_pt1 | contig 14064 bp, 13 predicted proteins | sample KBSC73metaG_FD_65863 | JGI IMG/M metagenome (GOLD analysis project Ga0070664, IMG submission 65863) | Corn rhizosphere microbial communities from Kellogg Biological Station, Michigan, USA - KBS C7-3 metaG | ecosystem: Host-associated > Plants > Roots > Rhizosphere > Soil ... | reverse complement strand
CACCCCTCCCCGATCGAGCGGACGGCATGTATGGCGAGCGATGTGAACCTGTATCCGCTCTTTCGCCCTTTTGCGTTCGCGCTCGATCCGGAGCGGGCCCATGGAGCGACGATCGCGGCTTTAAAGCTTTCGCCTCGCCGTCGTCCGCCCGATTTTCCGGCGTCGCTGCGGACGACCGTGGCGGGTCTCGACTTTCCCTCGCCCGTTGGGCTCGCCGCAGGCTTCGACAAGAATGCCGAGGTGCCGGAACAGATGCTCGGCCTGGGGTTCGGCTTTGTGGAGGTCGGAACGCTGACGCCGCGCCCGCAAGCCGGAAACCCGAAGCCGCGCATGTTTCGCCTCGCGGCAGACAAGGCCGTGATCAATCGCCTCGGCTTCAACAATGAAGGCCAGCCGGCGGCCTATCAGCGGCTGCTCGAGTGCCGGGGCGGCATCATCGGCGTCAACGTCGGCGCCAACAAGGACAGCGAAGACCGTGTCGCCGATTATGCCGAGGGCGTTCGGGCGATGAGCCCAGTCGCGCGATATGTGACAATCAATATCAGCTCACCCAATACGCCCGGCCTGCGTCAGTTGCAGGACGAAGGCGCGCTCAGGGCCTTGCTCTCGGCGATTGGCGAAGCGCGCGAACCAAACGGCCCACCCGTGTTCCTGAAAGTCGCGCCCGATCTCGGCGAAGGCGAGCCCGACCAGATCGTTCGCGTCGCCATCCAGTATCGCGTTGACGCGATCATTGTCGCGAACACGACCGTGTCGCGTCCGGAGTTGAAGTCAAAGCATCGAGACGAGGCGGGCGGCCTTTCGGGCGCGCCGCTGAAGCCACTGGCCCTGAAGGCCCTGCGTGATTTTCGTGAGGCCTCGGGTGGGCAGATACCGTTGATCGGCGTCGGTGGGATCGCCAATTCCGACGACGCGTGGGAGCGCATTCGGGCCGGAGCCAGCCTGGTCCAGCTCTATACGGCCATGGCTTATGAAGGCCCCGGAATCGCAGCACGAATCGCGTCCGGCCTCGCGGACCGCCTGAAGCGGGAGGGCTTCTCCAACATTGCCGAGGCGGTAGGGACGGGCTAGCGCCCCGGCATGCGTTGCCGTTCCCTTTCCATCTTCGCGGCGCTGGCAGCGCTCGCCGGCTGTACTTCGGCCGCTTCCTCGGCGCCCACTCCCCCGCCCGGCATGGTCAGTGCGGCCGATCCGCGCGCCGCTTCGGCGGGTGTGGAAATGCTGCGCAAGGGCGGCAGCGCGGCGGACGCAGCTTTCGCGACATTGCTGGCGCTGACCGTGGTCGAGCCGCAGTCGAGCGGCATCGGTGGCGGCGGCTATCTCGTCTATTCCGAGCGCGGAGCGGCACCCCAGACCTTCGACGGACGCGAAACGGCGCCCCATGCGGCAACGCCCAATTGGTTCATGCGCGACGGTCGGGCCATGGAGTTCAGCGATGCTCAGCCGGGCGGAAAAAGCGTCGGCGTCCCGGGTAACATTCGCATGATGGCGCTCGCACACCAGCGCTACGGCAAGCTTCCCTGGGCAGCGCTCTTCCAGCCCGCGATCCGGCTCGCGCGGGACGGTTTTCAGATCACGCCGCGCCTCTACAATGCGCTCAGCAAATATCCTGCGACGGGAGCGTTTTCCGCCGAAGCCAGGTCGATATTCTACGTGTCCGACGGTCAGCCGAAGCCGGTTGGAACGCTCGTCAAGAACCCCGCTCTCGCAGCTTTCCTCGAGAAGCTCGCGCATCTGGGTCCCGACAGCTTTTACGCCGGGCCGAGCGCACAGGCGATTGCGGCGGCCGTCGCCAATGCGAACCACAATCCGTCGCCGATGACGACCGGCGATATTGCGTCCTACGAGGCGAAGGTGAAGGCGCCGGTTTGCGGCACTTATCGTGTTTATCGCATCTGCGGCATGGGCCCATCTTCGTCAGGCGGCTTCACGGTCTATGCGACGCTCAAGCAACTGGAGCGGTTCGACCTTTCGGCGCTTGGACCGCGGTCGTCGACGGCCTGGCACCTGATCGCCGAGTCCGAGCGTCTCGCTTACGCCGACCGCGATAAATACCTTGCCGACGACGACTACGTAAAAGTGCCGCTTGCGGGGCTCATGGACCCCGCTTATCTCGCGAGCCGCTCAGCCCTCATTTCGCCGACGGCTGCCATCGGCACGGGGCAGGCGGGCACGCCAGCCGGAGCAACGGCTGCGTGCACGCTCGCGGCGCAGCCCGAGCGCGGCACATCGCACTTCGTCGCCGTCGATCGCTGGGGGAATGTCGCGTCCGAGACTTCGACGATTGAAAGCGCATTCGGCTCCGGCCTCATGGTCAACGGTTTTTATCTCAACAACGAGCTGACCGACTTCAGCTTTCAGCCGGAGAAAGACGGCTGTCCGGTCGCCAACCGCGTCGAAGGAGGCAAGCGACCGCGCAGCTCGATGAGTCCCACGATTGTTTACGGCTCTGACGGTCAGGTCATGCTCGCGGTTGGGGCGGCGGGCGGCTCGACGATCCCTGCGCAGGTCATCAAGATCATCGTCGGGGTCCTGGACTTCCATCTTTCCGCGCAGGACGCAGTTGCGCTGCCGATGATCTTCGCGCCAGGCGACACGCTGTTCGTCGAAAGGGGGACTTTTATCGAAGCGATGACCCCGCAGCTTCAGGCTCTAGGTCATGCCAATGTTCGGGCGCTTCCGCCGACCACGTTCAAAGCGAATGCGATTGGCCGAGGAAACGGGGCGTGGGAGGGAGCCGCGGATCCTCGAAGCGAAGGGGCAGCGGCTTCGGAGTGATGGCGGAAGCGCGGCAGCTCGAAAGGTTCGAAAATCTAGTCGCCCTGTTCCTGACCCGGGCGGACGAAAAAGGTGATGCGCCCTTCCTCTGGGCAAAGCGCGACGGAACGTGGCGCGCGACCAGCTGGCGCGAGGCGGCGGAACAAGTCGCCGCACTTTCCGCGAGCCTGAAGCGCATCGGCCTCGAGCGCGGCGACCGCGTAGCACTGGTGAGCGAGAACCGGCCTGAGTGGCTGATGGCGGACCTTGCGATCATGGCGGCCGGTTGCGTGACGGTTCCAACGTACACGACGAACACCGTTCGCGATCACGCGCACATCCTCGAGAATAGCGGAGCGCGGGCGGTTATCGTTTCCAACCAGAAGCTGGCACGCAACCTCGTACCTGCGGTGCTGCGGGCCAACGACTGTCATCACATCATCGGCATCGACGATGTCCGGGTAGATCAGCCTCCCGACTGGATCAGCCTGCACCGTTGGACCGACCTTGTGTTCCAGGAGGCAGACGTCGCGGCCGTGCGGCGAGACATCGCAAATGTCGGCCGCGAAGACCTCGCGTGCATCATCTACACCAGCGGTACCGGCGGCGCGCCACGCGGCGTCCAGCAGCACCACGGCGCGATCCTCCACAACGTCGAGGGCTGCACGGATATCATCTCGAGCGACTTCGGTTGGGACGATGAGGTATTCCTGTCCTTCCTGCCGGCCAGTCACGCTTATGAACATACGGGCGGACAGCACTTCCCCGTCGCGCTCGGAGCGCAGATCTACTACGCCGAAAGCCTCGAGAAGTTGGCTGCGAATATCGAGGAAGTGCAGCCGACCATCATGGTCGTGGTGCCGCGCCTGTTCGAAATGCTCCGCGCACGTATCATCAAGTCGATCGAAGCGAGTGGAGGTCTTTCGCGATATCTCCTTTCGCGTGCTCTGAAGATCGGCGGCGACAGGTCGCGGGGCAAGCTGAAGCCGTGGGATTTGCCGATGGACGGCGTGCTGTCGCTGACGCTCCGAAAGAAAGTCCGCGCGAAAATCGGCAAACGGCAGAAAGCCTGGGTATCGGGCGGAGCTCCCCTGAACCCGGAAGTGGGACTCTTCTTCGAAGCGCTCGGCATCACCTTCCTTCAAGGGTACGGTCAGACCGAGACGGGCCCCGTGCTCGCCTGCAACCGGCCGAGTGCCGGAATCCGTCTCGATACGGTCGGGCCGCCGGTGAAGAACACGGAAGTGCGCATCGCGGAGGACGGTGAGATCATGGTTCGCGGCGAGCTCGTCATGCACGGCTACTGGCGCAATTCCGAAGAGACCGCACGCGTCCTCAAGGACGGCTGGCTCGCGACCGGCGATGTCGGACATTTGGACGAAAAAGGGCGCATCAAGATCACGGACCGGAAGAAGGACCTGATCGTCAACGACAAAGGCGACAATGTTTCGCCCCAGCGGGTCGAGGGCATGCTGACGATCCAGCCCGAGATCGCACAGGCCATGGTCTACGGCGACCGCAAGCCGCACCTGGTTGCATTGCTGGTCCCCGACCCGGAAATCGCGTCAGAACCGGACGTTCGGCAGCAGCTCCTGCGCGCCGTCGATCGCGTGAACTCCGATCTCTCGATCATCGAGCGCATCCGCCGCTTCATCGTCGCGGAAGAAGCGTTCACCATCGAGAACGAGCAATTGACGCCGTCGTTGAAGATCCGGCGTCACGTCATTGGCAAGGCCTACGGCGACCGGCTCGAAGCGCTCTACAAGCGCTAGCCGACGCGGGAATAGGGCACGAAGTCGCCGAAGACGCAGCTGCCTACCGGGATGCGCGCGCCGAAATCGACAATCTGCGCGATGTCGCCGCGGCAGAGATTCGGTCCCGGAGTTCGCGTGACCAGCGCATTGCGGCCGCCATCGATATTCAGGCACCCGCCGCCCTGCATGTGGTTGATGTAAACGCGGCCCGGTCCCTGGCGAAACGCGATGGTATCGTCATCGATCACGACCATGTCGTTGGAACGATAGCTCGGCAGGCATGCCAAAGGCGCGCCGGCGACCTTGCCCGCGGTAAGCTTGGCGAACTTCTCTTGCGACTGCGCGATTTGCACCGGATTTGGGGCGGGCGGAGTCATTGTGCAGGATCCGGCAGCGGCCGCGATCACCAGAAATCCAAACTTTTTCATCGGAACCTCCTTAAGGCGCCCTTGCGCCCGATTTTGAGCGCCCGCGAGCCTTAACGGAAGCTGTCTTTCTCCGACCGCAGGCGCGCGAATTCCTGCCAGTTAGAGGCTCGAACGAAAGGATTGGTTTCACGTTCCTGAGCGACGGTCGTCGGAAGCGTGATCTTGCCGACGTTGCGAAGCTCTTCGACCTTCGCGAGACGGGCGGCGATTTCCGGATTTCCGGGCTCTGCGTGAGCGGCGAAGCGCGCGTTCGACAGCGTATATTCGTGTGCGCAGTAGAGACGGGTTTGGGCCGGAAGTTCAGACAGCCGCTCGAGGGACCCGTGCATTTGCTGCGGCGTCCCCTCGAACAACCGGCCGCAACCCATGGCGAACAGCGTGTCCCCGACGAATGCGACATCTTCGCTGTCAAAGATCAGCGCGACATGGTCCAGCGTGTGGCCCGGAACCTCGATGACCCGGCCGACGTGCGCACCGATGCTAACTTCGCTGCCTTCCGCGAGATCCACGTCGCGGCCCGGGATCCGTCCCGTCTTCGGTCCGGAAATCGTACAGCCCGTGGCTTCCTTGATCGCCAGGTTGCCGCCGGTGTGATCGGGATGCCAATGCGTGTTCCAGATCTGCCCGATGCTCCAGCCGCGCCGTTCCGCTTCGCGTAGCGCTGGCGCCGCGTCGCCAGGATCGACCACCGCAGTCTCACCGCTGGCCGCGTCGTGGACCAGCCAGATGTAATTGTCGGTGAAAGCTGGGACCGGGACGATTTCCATGTCGTCCCGCTCCTAGGACCGACGTCTGAGAATCGCCAGGGCATCGGACGCGACCTTCCGCGTGAGTTCCGCGGCCGGGAGCGTGTGCCCGAGCGGAGCGGCCTGGCCGGCCCACATCGGCCCGAAACCGTATTCGCCCTGTTTCTCGGCCGCGGCGCGGATAGGCGCGAGCGCCGCGCTTGCGAGCGGATAGTGCGGCGTTTCTTCGCGTACGGGTCCAAGATCTTCGATGAGCCGGCCTGGGATTCCCCGCGCGAAGCCGCCAGTCATTAGATTGGTCACGACGGTTCGGCCTTCTCGGAGCCTTCGGCGATGAACCGCGCTGATCCGCGCTTCAGGCGTGTGCAAATAGGCAGTGCCCATCTGGACGGCGCTTGACCCTAGCGTGAGTGCGGCCGCCACTCCGCGCCCGTCGGCAATGCCCCCCGCCGCGATGACGGGAATGCGCACGGCATCGACGATCTGCGGAACTAGCGCAAAGAGTCCCAGCGATTCACCGCTATTCGGGGCGAGGAAGCGTCCGGCGTGACCTCCCGCTTCATGGCCTTGAGCAACGATCGCGTCGACGCCTCTGTCGGCTAGCCAGCGGGCCTCTTCGACCGTCGTCGCATTGCCTATTATTATCGCCTCGGTCGCTTTCACCCGTTCGAGAAGCGTCATCTCGGGCAGGCCGAAGTGAAAGCTGACGACCGCGGGCCGCACCTCGTCGACGACGTCTGCCATCGCGTGATCGAAAGGCAGGCGCATCGCGCCGCCGCTCGAGGGCCCAACGCCGAACTCGTCGTAATAGGGCTGCAGCAAGCGCCGCCACGCACCCTCGTCGGCGTCTTTCGGCATGCTGTGGCAGAAAAAGTTGAGGTTGAAGGGTTCGTTCACCAGGCCCCTCACCTCCTTCACCTGCGCCCGGACTTCATCTGGCGCGAGCATTCCGCATGGCAAGGACCCGAGCGCTCCGCCCTGGATCGCGGCCACGCACAGCTCGACGCCGCCCGCTCCGGCCATCGGCGCCTGGATTATCGGTTGCTCGGTCCGGCTCAGCTCGAGCCAGCGGGCGTCCGGCCAGCCTACCATTCGCCGCTATTAGCCATGGATGTCCACGGCTCGGCAGGAGCGAGCGCGGTGCCTTTCTGGAGCAGCTCGACAGAGATGTTGTCCGGGCTACGCACAAACGCCATGCGCCCGTCTCGCGGCGGACGATTGATCGTAACGCCATTGTCCATCAGGCGACGGCAGCTCTCGTAAATGTCATCGACCTGGTACGCCAAATGACCGAAGTTGCGCCCGCCGGCGTAACCGCCCTCGTCCCAGTTGTAGGTCAGCTCGACCTCGCCGCCCTCATCGCCCGGAACACCAAGAAAGATCAGCGTGAAGCGGCCGGCGTCATTGTCCATCCGCTGTCGCTCCTCGAGGCCAAGCAGCTGGAAGAAGCGGATGGTCGCGTCGGGATCGCTGACTCGAAGCATCGAATGAAGAAAGCGCATGATGCGCTATTTAGGCTGAACGACTTCCATTTTCACTGCCGGAGTGACGCCGAGGAGCTCCTCCGCCTTCGCGGCGGCTTTGCCGACCGGGCCATTCGGATCGAGCGCGGCGGCCCGACCCCAATAGGTTCGCGCTTTTTCCTCGTCGCCGAGGAAATCGGCGACGTGACCCGCCTCGAACAGAATCGTCGGATCTGACGGCGCAAGCGCCAGGGCCTTGCCGATCGCCGCCTGAGCAGTCCCCTTGTCTCCCTCGCGGATCGCAAGTGCCGACGAGAAATACCAGTAGAATGGGTCGTCAGAAATCGACGCGGCGGCCTCCGTGAGCTTGGCCCGAGCCGTCTTCAAATCGCCTTGCGCCTCGGCGGCTCGCGCCCGGTCGAGCAAAGCCTCTCCGTGCTGCTCAGCCTCCAGTCCGGGCATGGCCAAGGCGCGGTCTAGCGCGAAAGCGGCCTTGCCCGGCTGAGCGGCAGCGAGCCACATGTTGCCGGCGGCTGCCCACATTCTCGCCGTCGCCGGTTCCTTTTCGGATGAGGCTTTCGCGGCTTCCTCGAAGGCTTGTGCGGCAGACTGAGGGTCGCCGTTTTTCTGCGCGGCTAGCGCGCGGCATACGAGCGCATCCGGAGTCACGACATCGGGGCAAGCCGAGGCTTGTGGGGCAGCGGCCGCCATCGCCGCGGCAAGGAACAGGATCATCGAGTCTCCGTCAGCTCGGCTATCGACCGCAGGATTGTCTCGATCTCATGCGGTTCGGACAGCCGGTGTCCGCCGCCCTTGATGACCCGAAGCTGGACATCGGCTGAACGCAAGGCCTTCATCAGGCGAAACGCGACGTCGAGCGGGACGTCTGGATCGACCTCGCCATGGATCAAGCGAACGGGGCAATCCAATGCGATTTCCTGCCTCAGCAACAGCATTTGCTGGCCTGATTCCCAAAACGCTCGGCCAACACCTTGCCGGACGGCCGAATCGGCGTCGGCAAACCGCCAATCCGTGAAGTCGGGGGCGGCCGCGATTCCGATGACGGCCTGGATGCGGGAGCTGCGGCGAAGTGCCGCGTGAAGCGCAATCCAACCACCCATCGATGAACCAACGAGTATCAGGGGACCGTCCGTCAGCTTGTCGATGATCCCGAGCGTTTCCTCCAGCCACAGTTTGAGCGTTCCTTCGTCGAACCGGCCGCTGCTCGAGCCCGTGCCTGAATAATCGAAGCGCACGATGCCGAGCCCCCGCTCAGCCGCGAAAGCATCGATGGCGACGGCCTTCGCGCCCTCCATGTCGGATGCGTAGCCGGGCAAGAAGACAAGCGTCGGAACATTTCCCGGCCGCAGCCGATAAGCGATTGAGCGGCCGCCGCACTCGAGGTGCTCGGTGTTGGTCATGTGGGCCGTCTAGCGGAGGAGGCGTGATCGATGAAATACCGCAAGCTCGGCAGCAGCGACCTCGAAGTATCAGAGATCAGCCTGGGTTCTTGGCTCACCTATGGGGTCGGCGTCGGGGCCGAAAAGGCCAGCGCGTGCCTGGATGAGGCGTTCAACCAGGGCATAAACTTCATCGACACCGCGAACGTGTACGGGCGGGGGGCGGCCGAAACATTTCTTGGGGAGGCACTCAGCAGACGCCCGCGCGACAATTACGTGCTCGCGACGAAGGTCTTCTTCCCGATGAGCGATTCCGATCGGGGACTGTCGCGGGCGCAGATCGAAAAGCAGCTCGACGCCTCGCTTAAGCGGCTGAGGACCGACTACGTCGACCTCTATCAGTGCCACCGCTACGATTGGGACACGCCGCTCGAGGAGACGATGGAGGCGCTGACCCGTGCCGTGGAGAGCGGCAAGACCCGGTACATCGGCTTCTCGGAATGGCCGGCCGAGCGGATCCAGGCCGCCCTGGACATGAGCAGTGTCGGAAAGTTCGTTTCCAGCCAGCCGCAATATTCGATGCTGTGGCGCGAGCCCGAGGATGAGGTCATTCCGCTCTGCGCGGCCAACGGCATCTCGCAAATCGTCTGGTCGCCGCTGGGACAGGGGGTGCTTTCTGGCAAATACGATCCCGACGCGCCGCCGCCGCGCGACTCGCGCGCTGCGAGCGATGAAATGGGTGGGTTCATGGATCGGCTGATGCGCCCCGAGGTCCTTCGCGCGGTCCAGGATTTGAAGCCATTAGCCGAGGAAGCCGGACTGACTTTGCCGCAGTTCGCGCTCGCCTGGGTGCTGCGTGAGCCGAACGTCGCATCGGCGATCATCGGAGCCTCGCGACCCGAGCAGGTTATCGAGAATGCTCACGCGTCCGGCGTGATCGTCGACACCCAGCTGTTCCTGAAGGCCGAGGCGATCCTCGACGAGGCGTTCGGGGCGGTGGAAAGCGCCTAGATCGCCCGGGAGCTCCGGCGCGAGGGCGAGACGAAAATATCCTCGATCGCCCCGTCGAAGAGTTCCGCGATGCGGAAGGCGAGCGGGAGCGACGGGTCATATTTGCCCGTTTCGATGGCGTTGACGCTTTGGCGCGAGACTTCGAGCCGCTCGGCCAGGTCCTGCTGGCTCCACGCGCGTTCGGCGCGAAGCACTCGAAGCCGATTTTCCATCAGGCAATATCAAGTGTCATTGGCAATATGACAAACTATCTTGACATTCTGCTCATGTCAAGGTGCCTTTCCACAGGCCCTTTAGCGCGAAGGTTGAGGCCTTCGAGCGCGGTCGCTAGATGCACCGCAGCATGACGAAGATGTACAAGATCGCACTTCCCGACGGTTCGGTCCGCGAAATGCCCGAAGGCTCGACGCCGGCGGACGTCGCAGCGGCGATCGGACCTGGTCTGGCGAAGGCTGCGCTTGCCGCCAGGATCGACGGCGAGGTGCGCGATCTTCATCGCCCGTTCGAGAGCGACTCCAGCCTCGCGCTGATCACTTCTCGCGATGAAGCCGATGCGCTCGAGCTCGTTCGCCACGACTTCGCGCACATCCTCGCAGAGGCGGTGCAAAAGCTTTATCCGGGCACGCAGATCACCTTCGGCCCCGCCACGGAGGACGGCTTTTACTACGACTTCGCGCCGACGGCTGAGCGCGGTCCCTTCACCGAGGAAGATCTGCCGGCGATCGAGGAAGAGATGCGGCGGATCATCGCCGCCGATGAACCCCTGATCCGGGAAGTGTGGACCCGTGGGGAGGTTCGCGACTTCTTCGAACGGACCGGCGAAGCCTTCAAGGCCCAATGGGTGATGGAGCTGCCTGAGGGCGAACCGATCACCATGTACCGCTCGGGCCGCAAGGAGGGCGCGTGGATCGATCTTTGCCGCGGCCCCCACTTGGCCTCCACGGGCAAGCTCGACCCGCAGGCATTCAAGCTGACCCGCGTGTCCGGCGCCTATTGGCGGGGCGATCCCAAAAACCCGATGCTCTCGCGCATCTACGGCACCGCGTGGCTCAACAAGAAGCAGCTGGACGCATACCTCGTGCGCCTCGAGGAAGCGGCCAAGCGCGATCATCGCAAGATCGGGCAGGAGATGGATCTCTTCCATCTCCAGGCTGAAGCGCACGGAAGCGTCTTCTGGCATCCGAACGGTTTCGTGATCCACCGCCAGCTCGAGGCCTACATGCGCCGCCGCATCGACGAGGCGGGCTATCAGGAGATCAAGACCCCGCAGCTTATGGCCGCCCGGCAATGGGAGAAAAGCGGCCACTGGGGCAAATATCGCGAGAATATGTTCGTTGTGCCGGACGAGATTCCAGGCACCGACGATGATGCGCCGGTGCTTTCAGGCGACGCCGATTTGATGGCCTTGAAGCCGATGAACTGCCCGGGCCACATCCTGGTCTTCAAACAGGGCATCACCAGTTACCGCGATCTCCCGATCCGCTATTACGAGAACGGCAGCTGCCACCGGAACGAGCCTCACGGAGCCCTCCACGGGCTGATGCGTGTGCGCCAGTTCACGCAGGACGACGCGCACATCTTCTGTCGCGAAGACCAAATCGTCGAGGAGGCGCGCGCTTTCTGCGAGCTTGCCGACAGGGTCTACAGGGATTTCGGCTTCACCTACGCAATCAAGCTCGCGCTTCGACCCGACAACCGCTTCGGCAGCGAGGAGGATTGGGACAAAGCGGAAGAAGAGCTTCGGGCCGCCGTTGTATCCGCCGGCATGGCGACCGATGAATTCGGCTGGGAGGAGCTTCCGGGCGAGGGCGCCTTCTATGCGCCCAAGCTGGAATGGCACCTGAAAGACGCCATCGGGCGCACTTGGCAGGTCGGCACGCTCCAGTCCGACAGGGTCCTGCCCGAGCGTCTCGATGCGAGTTATGTGGCCGAGGACGGACAGAAGCACCGTCCGATCATGTTTCATCGGGCGATCTTCGGTTCGTACGAGCGATTTATCGGGATTCTCATCGAGCATTATGCGGGCAAGTTCCCGCTGTGGCTGGCGCCCGTACAGGCGGTCGTCGCCACCATCGTGTCGGATGCCGACGGTTATGCAGCCAAGGTCGCTGCCAAACTCGCCGATGCGGGAATTCGAGTGAGCACGGACCTTCGCAACGAGAAGATCAATTACAAGGTCCGTGAGCACAGCCTTGCGAAGGTCCCCATGCTTCTCGTCGTCGGCAAGCGCGAGGCTGAGGAGGGGACGGTCGCTTTGCGCCGGCTCGGCAGCGACGAGCATCAGAACATCATGAGCCTGGACGAAGCCGTGGGTATGATCGTCAGGGAATCTGTGCCGCCAGATCTTCGCTGACGTCATGCCGCCACAGCTTGGGGCAAAAATCGCGGCCCTTGCGCACCCCAACCTTTTCATTGGGGGGCTAAGCGACTAACTCATTGCCGTTCGAACAAACAATTGGAGACTTCGCTATACCGCCGCCCTATCCGCGCCGCTCGATGGCGCCTTCGCCGCCCATGAGCGGGCCCCGCTACAATGAGTTCATCCAGTCGCCCAAGGTCCGGGTGATTGACGAAAACGGCGAAAACTTGGGCGTGATGTATACGCGCGAAGCTTTCGAGCAGGCGCAGGCAGTCGGCCTCGACCTCGTTGAAATCTCACCCAATTCCGATCCTCCGGTGGCGAAGTTCCTCGATATCGGCCGATACAAGTACGAGGCCCAGAAGAAAGCGAACGAGCAGCGCAAGAAGCAGAAGACGCAGGAGATCAAGGAGATCAAGATGCGTCCGAACATCGACGACCACGACTACGACACCAAGATGAAGAAGGTCTTCGAGTTCCTCGAGGAGGGCGACAAGGTAAAGGTCACTATGCGCTTCCGCGGCCGCGAGATGGCCCATGGCGAGCTGGGAATGGCCGTGCTCCGCCGCGTTCAGGAACAAACCGCGGACATGGCTAAGGTCGAGGCGCATCCGCGCATGGAAGGCCGTCAGATGCTGATGGTGCTCGCGCCGAAGTAAGCGATGGCCAGCCGCTCGCTCTCTTGTCCACGCTGTGGTGGAGCAATGGTGCAGGGCTACACGGTCGACGTCGGCTACGGGGCCACTGCAGTGCCCAAATGGGTCGAGGGCGAGCCCGAGCGAAGTATCTGGACCGGCCTCAAGTTGCGACGAAAGGAGCAGCTCGCTGTGAGGACCTACCGGTGCCAACGGTGCGGTTACCTTGAGAGTTACGCGTAAACCTGGACGTTACACGGCTGTTGCTTTTCTGCGTCAGCGCGGCGTGATTTGCGCCGCCCTGAAGCTGCGCTCGCTTCCTTTCCCTACTGATCAGGATTAGCCTTTCTCCCGGGCGGCCGTGCCCGCAGGGGGAGATAGAACATGATCCGCAAATCCGCGTGGCTGCTTTCTGCAGGCATTTGCGTCCTGGCGACTCCGGCATTTGCGCAAACCTCGCAATCCAACACCGACACCGACAAGCAAGCGGCGCAGCCGACGCCAGGCGCTACTGAAGGCGCCGCGACCCAGGACCAGGCGCGGGAGGCGCAGCCGGTCGACTCCAACGATATCGTGATCACGGCGACTCGCCGCAACCAGGCGCTGTCGGACGTGCCACTGGCGGTCAGCGCGGTCACCGCGCAGCAGCTCGAATATTCAGGGGCAACCGACATTCGGCAGCTCAACCAGTTGTCCCCTTCGCTGCTGGTGTCCTCGACGACGTCGGAGGCCGGCGCCGCGGTGGCGCGCATCCGCGGCATCGGCACTGTCGGCGACAACCCCGGCCTAGAAAGCTCGGTCGGCCTGTTCATCGACGGCGTGTATCGTTCGCGCACCGGCGTGGGCTTTACCGAGCTCGGGCCGCTCGATCGCATCGAGGTGTTGCGCGGTCCGCAGGGCACGCTGTTCGGCCGGAACACGTCGGCCGGCCTGATCTCGGTGATCACGGCGAAGCCGCGCTTCAATCCGGAAGCGAGCGTTCAGGCGGACATCGGCAATTACGATATGCGGCGCCTCGAGGGCAGCCTGACGGGGCCGCTGAGCGACACCGTCGCGGCGCGGCTGGACGCCGTCTGGTCGAAGCGCGACGGCTTCCTCAAGGACGATGTCTCGGGCCGCCGGGTCAATGAGCGCAACCGCTGGATGGTGCGCGGACAGGCGCTGTTCCAACCGAGCGACGATTTCTCGTTCCGCCTGATCGGCGACTATTCGCACCGCAACGAGGAATGTTGTGCGGCCGTCTATTTGCCGGCGCGCGACTTCACCGTCGCGGGTCCGCAACCGTCGACCATTGCGGCATTTGCCCGCGCCCTCGGAGGAATCATCAACGATGATCCGTACCACCGCCACGTCGCGATCACTCCGGGCCGCAACTACAACAACCGCGTGAACGATTACGGCATTTCCGGCGAGGCCGTCTACGACATGGGCTGGGCCGAGCTGACGTCCATTACGGCCTATCGCTACAACAATCTGAAGCGCGGCCAGGACGCGGACTTCAACAACCTCGA
>Ga0070664_100002806_pt1 | contig 14079 bp, 10 predicted proteins | sample KBSC73metaG_FD_65863 | JGI IMG/M metagenome (GOLD analysis project Ga0070664, IMG submission 65863) | Corn rhizosphere microbial communities from Kellogg Biological Station, Michigan, USA - KBS C7-3 metaG | ecosystem: Host-associated > Plants > Roots > Rhizosphere > Soil ... | reverse complement strand
CTCGGCCGTCGCCCTGACCGGGATGATGCTGTTCGCCGGCAGCCCGACGGCGCGGATGCTCGCCCTCTTCTTCGTCACCGTGAACGCGATCGCGCAGATCGTCTGGTTCCCGGCGGCGCCGCTGTGGGCGTTCCTGATCATCCTCCTCGACGTGACGATCATCTACCAGCTCGCCGCGCGCTGGGACGAGTAGAGGTGGAGCAGGCGCCCGAGGCCGCCGAGCGGTCCGCGGCCGGCAAGCAGGCGCGGGGCGAGAGCCCGCGCTCGAGCCATGCCGAGCTCGACGCCGGCGACCGCGACCCGCTCGAGATCCTCGGGCGCCAGGACCAGAGCCGGGTCGCGGAGCTGGTCCCGCTCCGCTACGGCCGCATGCTCGCCTCGCCCTTCGCCTTCTTCCGGGGGGCGGCGGCGATCATGGCGGCCGACCTCTCGCGGACCCCCGCCACGGGCCTCAACGCGCAGCTCTGCGGCGACGCCCACCTCTCCAACTTCGGCGTCTTCTCCGCCCCCGATCGCCGGCTCGTCTTCGACTGCAACGACTTCGACGAGACCTGCCCCGGGCCGTTCGAGTGGGACGTGAAGCGGCTCGCCGCCAGCGTCGCCATCGCCGCTCGCGAGCGCGGCTTCGGCAAGCGCGAGCGGCGACGGGCGACCCTGGCGACCGTCGGCGCATACCGGCGCGCAATGCGCGAGTTCGCCGCGATGCGCAACCTCGACGTCTGGTACTCGCGCCTCGACGTCGAGCCGGCGGTTGAGGCGCTGCAGGGCCAGCTCGATGGCCGGCGCCTGCGGCGGATGCAGCGCAACCTCGACAAGGCCCGCGCCAAGGACAGCCTCCGCGCCTTCGGCAAGCTCACCCATGAGGTCGGCGGCGAGGTCCGGATCGTCAGCGATCCCCCCCTGATCACGCCGCTGGAGGAGCTGACCGACGCCGCCGACGCGGAGCAGCAACTGCAGGCGGTGCTGGAGGCCTATCGGGAGACGCTGGAGCCCGACCGGCAGCACCTCGTCGGCTCCTACCGCTTCGTCCACGCGGCGCGGAAGGTCGTCGGCGTCGGCAGCGTCGGCACCCGCGCCTGGATCGTGCTGCTGTTCGGGCGCGACTCTGGCGACCCACTCTTCCTGCAGGCGAAGGAAGCCGGGGCCTCGGTGCTGGAGCCCTACGTCGACGGGAGCCCGCCGTCCGACCACGGCCGCCGCGTCGTCGAAGGGCAGCGGCTGATGCAGGCGGCGAGCGACGTCTTCCTCGGCTGGGTCACGGCGGAGGGAGTAGACGGCGAGGAGCGCTGCTTTTACGTGCGGCAGCTCTGGGACGGCAAGGGCTCGGCGGAAGTCGAGCGGATGTCGGCTCCGGTCCTCGCCCGCTACGGCGATCTTTGCGGGGAAGCGCTGGCGCGGGCCCACGCGCGGTCGGGCGACCGCGTCGCGATCGCCGCCTACCTCGGCAAGGGCGACGGGTTCGACCAGGCCTTGGCCGCCTTCGCCGAGAGCTACGCGAATCAAAACGAGGCGGACTTCGGGCGGGTCGCCGACGCGGCCGAGCGCGGCGAGCTCGCGGTCGAGGCTCCGGTATGAGCCCGGCGGCGGTCCGGCGCGGCGTCCTCGTCCTCCTCCTCGACGCGGTCATCCTGCTCCTGCTCTCCGAGGTGCTGGACGGATTCGTCCTCGACGGCCCCCGCACCGCCCTCGGCGCCGCCGCCATCCTCGGTCTCTTCAACGCCTTCGTCTGGCCGACCCTGGCCCGGCTCACCCTGCCGCTGACGGTGCTGACCCTGGGGATCGCGGCGCTCATCCTCAATGGCATCCTCGTCACCTTCGCGATCGACCTGATTCCGGGGGCGGAGGTCTCCCGCGTCTTCGACGGGATCGTGATCACGATCGTCGTCGCCGCGGTCACCGCCGCCGTCTACTCGCTGCTGGCGATCGACGAGGACGACACCTGGTACCGGAACGTCGTCGCCCGCCAGGCGCGCCGCCGCGGCCGGGCGATCGAGACCGACGTCCCCGGGGTCCTCTTCCTCGAGATCGACGGCCTCGCCCACGATGTCCTGATGCGGGCGCTGCAGGACGGCAGCGCCCCCCACCTCGCCTCCTGGGTGCGCGGCGGCTCGCACAAGCTGCGCTGCTGGGAAACCGACTGGTCCTCGCAGACCGGTGCCTGCCAGGCCGGCCTCCTGCACGGCTCCAACGAGGACATGCCCGCCTTCCGCTGGTGGGAGAAGGAGCGCGGCGCGGCGATCGTCACCAACCACCCGCGCGACGCGGAAGAGATCGAGAGGCGGCACTCCGACGGGCGCGGCCTCCTCCACGCCGACGGCGCCAGCCGCGCCAACATCCTCTCCGGCGATGCCCCGCACTCGATGCTGACGATGAGCACGGCGCTGCGCCGGCGCCGGCCGATCGGCAGGGACTATGCCGCCTACTTCGCCCGGCCCTACGCGGCGGCGCGCACGCTCGCGCTCTCGATCGCCGAGATCGGCCGCGAGCGGCGGGCGGCGCGCAACCAGGTCCGCGACGACGTCCGCCCCCGGATCCACCGCAGCCGCAGCTACGTCTTCGCCCGCGCCTGGGGGACGGTGGTGCAGCGGGACCTTCAGGTCGCGACGGTGATCGGCGACGTACTCGCCGGGCGGCCGGTCATCTACACGACCTTCCTCGCCTACGACGAGGTCGCCCACCACTCGGGGATCGAGCGCCACGACGCGCTCGCGGTCCTGCGCGACCTCGACCGCCAGATCGCCCGCATCGGCCGAGCCTGCGAGGACGCGCCGCGCCCTTACCGGCTGGTGGTGCTCTCCGACCACGGCCAGTCGCAGGGGGAAACCTTCCGCGACCGCTACGGGGAAACGCTCGAGGAGCTGGTGCAGGGGGCGTGCGACGCGGCCAGCGTGGTCGCAGCCGAAGCCGGCGACGACGACGCCCTGTCCTACCTCAGCGCCGGCCTCACCGAGGTGTCGCGCGACGACACCGTCGCCGCCCGCACGGTCCGCGCCGCGACCCGCGACCGCCTCGCCGACGGCGCCGTCGCCCTCGACCCCGACGCCCGCCGCGAAATCGAGGAGACCCACGACGGGGAGGACGGTGAGCTGCCGGAGCTCTCGGTGATGGCCTCGGGCTGTCTCGGGCTCGTCAGCTTCCCGCGCGAGCCGGGGCGGCTGAGCCGGGAGCGGATCGAAGCGCTCTACCCGCGCCTTGTCCCGGCGCTGCGCGAGCACCCGGGTGTCGGTTTCGTGATGGTCCGCTCCGAGCGCGACGGGGCGATGGCACTCGGCGCCGACGGCGTCCACTTCCTCGCCGACGACCGGGTCGAGGGCGCGGACCCCCTGGCGCCCTTTGGCCCCAACGCCGCCGACCACCTGCGGCGGACCGACGGCTTCCCCCACTGCGCCGACCTGATGCTCAACAGCACCTACTGGGAGGACTTCGGCGAGGTCGCCGCCTTCGAGGAGCTGGTCGGCTCGCACGGCGGCATGGGCGGGCCCCAGAGCTTCCCCTTCGTCCTCCACCCGGCCGAGCTCGAGTGGCCGGCGGAGGAGGTCGTCGGGGCTGAGGCGGTGCACCGGATCTTCCGCGGCTGGCTGGCCGCGCTGGGCCAGACCGCCTACGCGAGCGAGGTCGACTCGCCCGGCGAGAGCACCCGCGTCTCGACCTGAGGCGCCAGATCGCGGGCGCGGGCGGCGAACTCCTGCGCCGGCAGCTTCAGGCGGCCGGGGCGCAGGTGGGCGAGGCCGAGGGGGTAGAGCGTGCCCCAGTGGATCGGGACCGCGAGGCGGGGCGAGAGCAGCGCCGCCGCCCGCGCCGCGCCCTCCGGGTCGAGATGGCCGGCACCGAGCGTCGGCCCCCAGCCCCAGACCGGCAGCAGCGCCAGGTCGAGCTCCGGGGCGAGGCCGTCCATGCCCTCGAAGAGGTCGGTGTCGCCGGCGAAGTAGACGGTGCGGCTGCCTTCGACCAGGAAGCCGACCGGCTCGACCTCGCCGGCACCGCGGCGGCGGCCGCCGTCATGATCGGCCTTGACCGCGGTCACGGTCAGGGCGCCGACCTCGCTGGCAGCACCGGGGGCGAGTTCGGTCAGGTTGCGGAAGCCGTGCCGCTCGAAGAAGCCGCGCGAGCCCGGCGGGACCAGCAGCGGCACCTCGCTGCCGAGCCGGCGCAGCGAGGCGAGGTCGGCGTGATCGTGGTGGAGGTGGGAGATCAGCACCGCGTCGATGCCGGCGGTCGCCTGCGGAGCGGGCAGCGGTCCGTGGCGGAGCAGCGGACCGATCCGCGGGCGCAGCACCGGGTCGGTCAGCAGGCGGGTCCCGTCGAGGTCGACGAGCACCGTCGCATGTCCGACATAGCTGACAGTGTCTGATTCACTCATGCCGCGTCGAGTATGGCTTCGTCGAGAGAAGGGGTCCAGCGGGGACGAGGTCGTCGAGATCTCGCCCGGCGAGCTGAGCGGGCTCTTCGCCGCGCCGCAGTGGCTGCGGGACCTCGGCTTCTCCGCCTGGCTGCTGGTCGGCGTGGGCGCGGCGCTGGTGGCGGTGATCTGGCTGCTCTCGCTGACCGAGACGATCGTGATGCCGGTGATCACGGCGGGGATCATCGCCGCCGTCGCCGGGCCGCTGGTCGACCGCCTGCGGGGTATCGGCCTGCCACGCGGGATCGGCGCCGCTCTCGTGCTGGTGGCGATCGTCCTCATCGCCCTCGGCGTCGGCTTCGTCGTCCTCACCGGCATCGCCAGCCAGGCCGACAGCCTCTCGGCGCGGTTGCACGAAGGCGCCAGCGAGATCGAGTCGTGGGCGAAGGACCTCGGCGTCAAGGCGCCGACCGCGGCCGACGCGAACGCCGACGCCAGCGCTTCGATCAGCGGCGGCTTCCAGGCGCTCACCCACGGCGTGCTCGGCAGCATCGACCGTCTTGCCTCGCTGGCGGTCTTCCTCTCCTTCACCGCGCTCAGCCTCTTCTTCCTGCTTAAGGACGGGCCGCAGATCGGCGCCTTCGTCGAGCGTCACCTCGGCGTCCCCCAGCCGGTCGCCCACTCGATCCTCGGCCGCGTCGCGAGCAGCATGCGCGGCTACTTCCTCGGGGTGACGATCGTCGCCGCCTGGAGCGCCCTGCTGGTCGGGATCGGGTCGCTCGTCCTCGGCGTCCCGCTCGCCGGGACGATCGCCGTCGTCACCTTCCTCGGCGGCTACGTCCCCTACATCGGCGCCTGGACCGCGGGCGGCTTCGCGGTCCTCATCGCCCTCGGCGGCTCGGGCCCGGAGGCGGCGGGGGCGATGGCCGTGATCGTCCTGCTGGCGAACGGCGTGTTGCAGCAGCTGGTGCAGCCGATCGCCTACGGGGCGGCGCTGCAGCTGCATCCGCTGGCGGTGCTGATCGCGACGATCGCGGGCGGGTGCCTGTTCGGCACGGTCGGCCTCGTCCTCGCGGCGCCGCTCCTCTCCGCCACGGTCAAGATCGTCGCTGACCTCAGTGCGGCCGCGGAGAGCGAGGGCCGCCCAACCGCGCCCCCATCTTCACCGCCCGCACCGCACTAGTGCGCGCGCCCGCCGGTCGCGGCGCGAAGCCCTCGAGAGCCTGCCCGGCATAGCGACGATGAGGTCTGTCTCGTCGCTGAAGGCAGAGCACCCGATCGCACTAGCTGATTGCTTCGCGATCGCCCTGGCTGCCGAGGAGGAGGTGGAGCTACTGACGGGAGACCCGGAGATCATCGACCGGTCCGACCAATTGCCGTGCAAAGTCGTGGACCTGCGGTCCGGCAGCTGAAAAAAATGGCGAGGGCCGGATTCGAACCGGCGACACCACGATTTTCAGTCGTGTGCTCTACCAGGGTTAGAAACCCTGCCCTCGCCGGTTCGAGTCGGCTTTGCAAGCGAATCCGGGGACACCTCCACTCAAGACCGTACAACACGTAACGAGGCTCAGATACCCGCAAATACTGGAAGTTTCGGGTGGGTTTGGGCGACGAGATCGAGTTTCGTCGCCCAAACAGGGCGGTGGCATTTTGAGCGTTCAGACAGTCAACCCGACACGTCGAGCAAGGACCGAAGTGCCGACGCGACTCCGGGGACATTGGCTCGCTCGAAGGCAAGCAGCAACTCCTCGAGCGGTCGACCACCATTCCAGACATCGGCCTGAGCTTCAACTATCCGAGCCATGGCCTTAGGCTGCTCCTTGCACTGCGCAACGAGGAAGCGGTCGATGTCAGGAACTTCGACACCGTGTTCCCTTAGCGGCTCTTTTAGATAGCCACGGTCGAATGTGAAGAGCAAGTCTGCGGAGCCGGCGATCGCCAAAGAGCAAACGTGAATATCGCCGGGATCGCGCGTCATCGAGGCGAGGTCGAGACCCCCCGGAACACCTGCGAGATCCACGCCGCCATTGGGAAACTCGCGACGCATATGGCCGACCCAGGCCTGGGCGGCGTCGGCGCTGAGGCCCTTTCTTTTCATCAGCGAGGACTTAGCCTCGTCCAGCAGTTCCTCGCTCCAAACCAGATCGAAGAGTCGCGCACCGGTCGCGAGTCGGCCCATCAACTCGTGCAGGACACGAGAGAAGACGATGTCCGCGTCGAGGACGGCGCGCGGAGCGCTCACTCAACTGGAGCGCCGAGTTCGTCGAGCGAGCGGGAGTGCTGGTCAGCTCGCTCTTCTGCCGCCGCGCGCCGCTCCTCGAAGGCCAAGACAGCGCGCAGTGGGATCTTCCAATGCGTGGAGTTGGGCAGCTGCTGCGCCTGCAACTCACCAGCCTCGATCAGACGGCGAACATGCTGGCGAGAGAAGCCTAGCCGGTCGGCCGCGTGCTGAGGAGAAAGCATTGAGTCTTCATCGGCGACCGTAACCGTGATCGCCTTGTCGGAATCGAGCAACCCCTCGATCGCCTCCTTGACCGTCGAGATCTGCTTCTCGGCATTCCCCTCAGCGGGATCGATGTGGATCGTCTTCATCATCAGCGTCTGGCAAGCAGGCTAACACAAACTGACCTAACTGCACATGTCAGATGAGCCATGGTGGGCAGCCTCAGTCTTGGAACTCCTCAGCTCTGGCTTGAGCCGCCAACCGCTCAGCCCGCACCTCTGCGGGCTCGGGAGGATCAGGCGTCGACATATGCTTCAACCGCCTTGATGACGCCCTCGAAGGCTTCTATCTCCTCAACAGAGAGGCCTGATTCGGTGATGATCTTGATGTCGATCACACCGCCGCGAATGTCGTAAATCTGCTTGAGTGGTTCGTTGGTTGGTGGCCATTAGATCTCCTCTGCGATATCTCAGGGACCATGACTACTTAGCGCTGCCCGTCGTTAGACCTCGCGAACTTCAGCGATCGACACCTTAAATCCGCGGTCCTGCAGTCGCCGTGCCGAGGACGCCAGATTGGCAAGGCTGAAAAAGGGGAGCGTGTAAGGAGTGTCCTTACGAACCCCTCGCGTTAGGACGACATATGCGACCTCCCAGTCCCCCGGATTTGGACGCTCCCTGGAGAGCATGTCGGCCGAGGCGCCAAGACGCTCGAGTAGCTCGGCGGCGCCGTCGCGGAAGCGCTGGTCATCGAGGTATAGCTCGGCTGAGACCAAGCCTTGGGCGAAAAGGTGGCTCAAGGTCGAGGAAGCGCCACGGCGCTTGACATGGATGAAGCGGCGATCAGAGGTCAGAATGTCGCAAAGCTCAACCGCGTCGCGGCCGGCGACATGTACTAGCTGAGGGTGAGTGCAAAGAGCGCCGATCGCTTCGGCCGCAAGAACGTTGTAGTCGTCCTCAATGATCTTCTGGGGCGCGTCGGGTAGAGGCAGGTCGGTCCCGGGCAAGGCTTTAACGAACTCGGTGATCTCCTGGTCGAAGGACTCGCTGATTCGAAACCATTGTTTGCCACTGAGCACATAGAGGTCGCCGTCAAGGCGGGTGTCATAGACGAGACAGGCGTAGACAGGCCAGCGTCGGCGCGCAACGCCGCTCGCTGCGTCCACGGCTTCGACGTGGTCGCGCTTCAACTTCGCGACGTTGAGATTCGCGGGGTCGCGTAGGGAGTCAAGGTAGGTGCTGATACTCGGATCCGGTTCAGGGTGTTCGTTCTTGCGGTCGGTCGAGAGAAGGAAGCCGTCGTGATCCATCCAGTCAGTGATCTCCGGCGGCGCAAGGTGCATGGTGTCGAGGCAACGATTACGGAGATCATCAAGTAGCTGCTCATCGAGCAGCTGGATCTGAGCGGCGGAACGAATCGGGCGCAGCTGGTCGATCGCAGCACCGAAAGTCTCCTTGTACTCCTCGCCTTCGTAGGTCTCGAGCATGCGTGCGCAAATACTCGGGAGTGCCCGGAAGGGCTCTCGCGTCGCTACCTTGAGCACGTCGGAGCCAGCCAGCTCGTGAGCAAGTTCCGGATCGCGGGGCCGACCTACCATCTGGCGGAGGAGGTCGCGACGGAGGTCAAGTCCGAATTCGTTGAAGGACGCCTCACGGCTCGAGTCTCGTCGAGTGTGCATCGTGCGCTCGTCGAAACGCTTGGCATCGATGCTCTTCAAACGCTCGGGCTCGACCGCGTTGAGTACGACGCGTAGGCCAAAGTCGTACTCAAATGAGTCAGGGTCGAGGAGGTGGCGGCCCTGCCCAAAGACAATCGCAAAACGGCGACCTCCAGCAACCAAGAAGAGGACCGCTGAGGTTGAGGCGTTAAAAAGGCTCCGCAAGGCTCCTTCATCCTCGACATGGGGCTCAATGAAGCCGACCCAGTTCGGGGCCTTGCGTCCCTGCGGGCGCAGATAGAGAACTCCATCGACTCCGGAGTCTGACTTCAGCCTGTGCTCGTGCAGGCCACCGGTTGAGCGAAGCGCTTCCTCCCAGCGTTCGATCCGGCGATCGAGGAGAAAGAGTGAGAGCGATCGAAGTGGTGCTTTGGGAGCCAAACTAAACGGGCAGACGCCAAGTCCAAGGCTTCGTCTTGTGCTCAAGCGGGGGGACGAAGTAGTAGCCGCCCCCGAGGATCTGCTCGGGGAGCGTGCCGAAGAGCAATGCATCCTCGCCCGCCCCAGGGGCGGGGAAGTCGGGGTTGCGGATCCAGGCGCGGAAGATGAACTCGAACTGGGTGGAGATCGTCCGAGCAAAGGCGATGAAGACAAGGCCGCGCCGCAGGGCGCCCTCGGCGGGAGCGATCAGCGGGTAGCCGCGGCGGAATATACGGCGCTTGGCGTCCTCCTCCCCGCCGCGTGGATTGGACTTGCGGATGTGGGCGGCAAGCGCAACCTCCTGATTGCCCTGTTCAGTGGCGAATTTGGGCTCGTCATTGAGGAGGGAGGCTTTGTCTTCAAGATCGAGGCTCGCACCACTCACCTTGAAGCGGCCGACCGAGCGCTCCTGGCCATTCTGAGGGAGGTCATCCCAAGGGTTCGTGTCGAAGATGCTGGTGCGGACCGTCATGTAGGTGCCACCGGCAGCCCAATCGGGCTCTCGAGTGGGAACGGGGTGGAGTTCGGGAAAGCGCGGACCGGGCGCACCTTCGCCGCCATAGGGACTCGGTCCCGGCAAATCCCCGGTCGGCGGGTTTGGTGGGTACTCCCCCACGCTCGTCGGATCAACGAAGACGAGTGCGGCATCCTCGGACGAGTTGCGCGGATCGAGGTTCGAGGTACCGTCGAGAAAGCCGATGAGGGCGCGGCCCTCGCGTTTGGAGGTACGGCCGGGCCGACTGTTGTAGCGCTGGGAGCCAAGCGTGGTGGCGACAAGGGTGAATTCGTGGCCCAGCTCCTCCTCGACGCGACGGACGACATGCTCGCAGACGTAGAGGTTGTCGGCGCAGATCTGCAGGACCAGGTCGCCCGCGTCCGGATTGGTCGGCGTCTGCCCAAGCTGTTCCCAGGGAATCGGGCGAAGATCCTGAGGGCGATCTTCTTCGGCGATGCCAAGGCGTTCGAAGCCGCTGGAGGAGATGCCCAAGGTGATCGTCAGGTGGGCGCGGTCGTAGTCATCTTCGAAGCCGAGCTCACCGGTCTCCTCGGAGGGTTCCTCCTTGGCCTCTGGAGGGTTGGCGCGATCAAGGTCGGAGCGAAGCTCACGTTCGACAACTTCGGAGAGGGCACGCAGCGACGCCCGGGCTGCCTCGGCGTCTTCATGCACGAGGCGGAACGTGGCCAGTATTAGGTGCTCGGGTGGGCGGTTGGTGATCCCTGCCTGCGGATAGGTAGCCATGCAATCTCCCCTGGTACGTCGATTCGCCTGCTGGAAAGACGCGCAGCTTATCTCGATTATAAAGAACCAAAATGTTTATATCTAACCAGGGACAACACGAGTGGGGATCGAGGTCGCTTTTGGTTCCAGGGTTCAGCCCCGAAATGCTTTTATCAGCGCGATAGCGGAACAGCCTGCGATGGCGTTTGGGCGACGGCAAGGGGCTTCGTCGCCCAACGTCGCCCAATAACGGGGCTTCTGCGGCTGCGAGACCATTTTAGAAATCGCTATTTGCAGGAGAAAAGCTAATGGCGAGGGTGGGAATCGAACCCACGACACCACGATTTTCAGTCGTGTGCTCTACCAACTGAGCTACCTCGCCCGGTGCGCCTGGACGGCTGGCGCTGCGGGAAGGCTAGCGGGCTGGCGAGGGGCGAGGCTGATTGCATGGCAGGATGAGCAGGGGTCGGATGGCGGCGGGAACGGTGGCGGTCCTCGCCGCCGCGGCGCTGCTGCTCTCGGGGGGCTCGAAGTCGGACCCCGAGACGCCCGCCGGGCTGCCGGGACTGCCGCCGCCGTTCTTCGGGGTGGCGGTGCTGGGGGATGGGAGCTTGACGGCAGCGGTCGACGCTTACGGGAACGTGGTCGACCTGCGACCGAGCCCGGCGGGAGCGGCGCTGATCGACAACCCCGCCGAGCAGCAGACGGCGGGGGCGGTGCCGGCCGATACCGGGATCCAGGTGTGGGCGCGGATCGAGGGCAAATGGGCGCCGATGTGGGAGGCGGACGAGGTGCGGCAGCGCTACCTGCGGGAGACGAACGTGCTGCGGACGGTCGCGCGCTTCGGCTCGGAGCGGGTCCGAATCGAAGAGGCGATCCGAGGGGATGAGCTGGCCGTGATCGCCGATCCCTCCACCGCCCGAGTTCGGGCTTACGAAGGTGGCGCGGTGTTGACCAGCTCCTCCCAGGTCCTCGACGAGGCCGCCGCGGCCGACCGCCGCTGGCTCGCTCGCGCGCATCCGCTCGGTTCCTCGGCGCCACGATGGGCGGAGGAGATGTACGAGCGCTCGCTGCTCGTCCTCCGGGCACTGACCAGCCGCGCCAACGGCGCCGTTGCCGCCGGCGCCCGCGACGGCTGGGCCTATGTCTGGCCCCGGGATGCCTCCGCGGTGGCGGTCGCGCTTGCCGAAGCGGGCTACCAGCCCGAAGCCGAACTCGTCACCCAGTTCCTCCTTGGCGCCGGAATCGAGTTGGCCGCCCGCTTCCACGGCGACGGCAGTCCCGTCCCCGGCCGCGCCGCGCAGGGTGACGCGATCGGCTGGGTCGCCGCCGCTGCCGAAGCCGCTGGCCTCGGCAGCGCCCGCCAGGCGGCCCACATCCTCGCCGGCGGCCAGGCGATCCCATGGCGAGACCGCGCCGACTATTGGGAGGGAGAGCCCGGCGACTACCTCGGCAACGCCCTCGCTTCCGGCGAGCCGGCAATAAGGCACCTATACGGGGCCAAATTGCCGGCTCGATTGACCCGCGTCCCAGGTGATCCAGATTCAGGACTGGACTCGGCGGCAGCTTGGGCGGTGCGTCCCTTCTCCCAGCCTCACCTCTACCCCGCCGCGCGCCGCACCATGGAGCGCTTGGTGGCCGATGGCACCCCCTTCGGCATCACCCCCGGCGAAGGCTGGGAGGGCGGCGAGGACCCGTGGTCGGCCCCGACGGCCTGGACGGCCTGGTCGCTCGCCGCGCTCGGCGAGCGCCGCCAGGCGCTGCAGCTGATGCGGGCCCTGCGCCGCAGCGCCACCCCCGCCGGCGCCCTCCCCGAGCGGGTCGACGCGCAGACCGGCATCCCCCGCTCGACCACCCCGCTCGCCTGGTCGCACGCCTTCGCGATCCTGGCGCTGCGGGAGCTCTGGCCGTGAACTCAGCTTCGTCTGTTCCTTATCGGTGTCACCGCAACGAAACGAACAGACGAACGCTCACAGCTCTCCCCGCATCCGCCCCATCAACTCCAGCGCCCCCGCCTTGTGCAGCGGCTCGTTCAGGTTCCCGCACTTCGGGCTCTGGACGCAGGAGGGGCAACCGTGCTCGCACGGGCACTCCGCGATCAGCCGCTCGGCGTCGCCCAGCAGCCGCTCGAACTCCTCGTAGCCGCGCTTGGTGATCCCGACCCCGCCGGGGTGGCCGTCGTAGATGAAGATCGTCGAGCGGCCGGTCTGGAAGTGGACGTTGGTCGAGAGGCCGCCGATGTCCCAGCGGTCGCACATCGCGATCAGCGGCAGGACCGCGATCTGGCTGTGCTCGGTCGCGTGCAGGGAGCCGAGCAGCGCCTCGGTCGGCAGTGCCCCGCTGAGCCTGTCCGGCAGCACGTACCAGAGCGCCTGGGTGACGAAGTTCTGCTCGGGGAGCTCCAGCGCCACGATGTCGATCGGTTCCTGGTCGGAGACGGAGACGCGCTGGAAGGCGATCACCTGCTCGGTCACCGAGACCTCGCCGAAGTTCAGCTGCACGCCGGCGACCTCGCGCTGCTCGTGGACGCGCTCGATGTAGATCTCGGTCTCTTTTTTTGGCCGCGTGTACCAATCGCCGTCGAAGGCGGAGACGACGGCGCGCCGCTCCTCGATGTCGAGGCGGTCGACCTCGTAGGAGCGGCCGAGGTGGAGGTAGACGGCGCCGGGGTGGATCGTCGTGAAGGCGCGCTCGGCCTCGACCAGACCGAGCATCTCCCCCGAGGCGGCCTCGATCACCGCGACCGAGTCGGCCGAGGCCGAGCGCAGGGCGATCCGGTTGGCGACGAACTCGCTGCGGCGCGGCAGCAGCTTGCCGCCGGCGGGGCGCAGTTCCCCCGCTTCGACCAGCCGTTCGGTCCGCTCGACCCAGCCCTCGCCGAAGATCTCCTCGTCCTCGGGCGTAAGCGGCAGCTCGTAGGCCGCTGCGATCAGGTGCCTGGAGGCGATCTGCTCGTTGCCGTGGTCGAGGATCGCCGCCTCGACCGGCCGCCCGAGGAACTCCTCCGGGTGGCGGCAGAAGAACTGGTCGAGGGCGTCCTGGCCGGCGACGTAGACGGCGAGCCCGAGCCGGCGCCGCCCCGCCCGTCCCCACATCTGCCGCAGGCTGGCGACGGTGCCGGGGAAGGTGACGCAGATCGCCGCGTCGAGCTCGCCGACGTCGATCCCGAGCTCGAGCGCGTCGGTGGCGACGACCGCGAGCAGCTCGCCGCGGGAGAGGCGCGCCTCGATCTCCCGGCGCTGCTGCGGCGTGTAGCCGCCGCGGTAGGGCGCGATCCGCTTCGCCAGCTCCGGCTTGCCCCGGCGCTCGAGGTTTTCGCGGGCGAAGCGCTGGATCAGCTCGATGCCGCGGCGGCTTTTGAGGAAGCAGATCGTTCGCACCCCGTGCGTGACCAGCTCGGCGAGCAGGTCGGCGGCCTCCGAGAGGGCCGAGCGGCGGGCGCCGCTGCGCTCGTCCAGCAGCGGCGGGTTCCACATCGCGATCTCGCGGCCGGCGCGCGGGGCGCCGTCGTCGTCGATCATCTCGAACGAGGTCCCGACCAGCCGCTCGGCCAGCTCGATCGGGTTGGCGATCGTCGCCGAGGCGAGCAGGAAGCGCGGCTCGGAGCCGTAGTAGCGGGCCAGGCGCCGTAGCCGGCGCAGGACGTTGGCGACGTGGGAGCCGAAAACGCCGCGGTAGGTGTGGGCCTCGTCGACGACGACCCACTCGAGGTTGGCGAGGAAGTCCCCCCAGCTCTTGTGGTTGGGCAGGACCCCCATGTGGAGCATGTCGGGATTGGTGAGGACGAGGTTGTTCTGGCGCCGGATCGCCGGGCGCTCCTCGCGCGGGGTGTCGCCGTCGTAGATCGCCTCGCGCAGGCCCGGCGGGCGCAGCTGGGCGAGCTTGCGCGCCTGGTCCTGGGCGAGCGCCTTGGTCGGGTAGAGGTAGAGCGCCCGCGCCTT
>Ga0070664_100002801_pt1 | contig 14088 bp, 18 predicted proteins | sample KBSC73metaG_FD_65863 | JGI IMG/M metagenome (GOLD analysis project Ga0070664, IMG submission 65863) | Corn rhizosphere microbial communities from Kellogg Biological Station, Michigan, USA - KBS C7-3 metaG | ecosystem: Host-associated > Plants > Roots > Rhizosphere > Soil ... | reverse complement strand
CTCTGCGGCATGGCGGCGTTCAAGGAACACTGCGCGTTCGGCTTCTGGAACCGCGCTCTCGAGATCGGAACGCCGGGCGCGAAGGAAGCCATGGGCCAGTTCGGGAGGATCACGTCCGCCGCCAATCTGCCGGACGACTCGGTCCTCCTCGGCTACGTGCGCGAGGCCGCGCGCCTGAACGAGACCGGGCAGAAGGTCGGCCCGCAGCGCAAGGCGCGGGCGCCGCTCCCCGTGCCGAAGCCGCTCACGGCGGCGCTGCAGAAGAAGGCGGGCGCGCTCGCGAAGTTCCGTGCGTTCTCGCCGAGCCAGCAGCGCGACTACTCCGAGTGGATCACCGAGGCGAAGACGGACGCCACGCGCGAGAAGCGCATCGCCACGTCGGTCGACTGGATCTCGCAGGGCAAGCCCCGCATGTGGAAGTACATGCGGCCGTCGAAAGCGAAGACCGGGAAGGCCGCGAAGGCCGGGCCTTCAACGAAGGGCCGTCCGGCGGGCGCGCGATGAGCTGGAACAGCGGCCGCCCGGCGCCGACCGAGCATGCGCCCTACTACGGGAAGTACATCGCGCTGATCGAGGGCCACGACGCGCTCGCGGCGCTCGAGCTCTCGACGCGCGAGACCGAGGCGCTCCTGAAGAGCATCACCGAGGAGCGCTCGCACCATCGGTACGCGCCCGAGAAGTGGAGCCTGCGCGAGGTGTTCGTCCACGTCACCGACGTCGAGCGCGTCTTCGCGTACCGCGCCCTCCGCATCGGCCGCGGCGACGGGACCCCTCTCGAGGGATTCGACCCGGACGACTGGATGCACCGCGCGGGCGCGGACGCGCGCCAGTGGGCCGACATCGCCCGCGAGGTCGAGTCGGTGCGCGCCGCGACGCTGTCGCTCTTCCACTCGTTGCCTCGCGAGGCGTGGACGCGCGAGGGCACGGCAGACGACAACCCGGTCTCGGTGCGCGCGCTCGCGTTCATGATCGCGGGACACGAGGCGCATCACCGCCAGGTGATCGCGGAGAAGTATCTGTAGGGGTCACTTCCTCTCCCACACCAGGTCCCACGCCTCTCTGCGCTGGATGAGCGCGTCGACCTTGCCCCTCGCGTCGCGGCGGATCAGGTAGCGGTAGCGCGGCTTGCCGGGGACGAACAGCACGTCGGGCGACTCGGCGCGGAGCTCCTCCGCCTTGCGCCCGTCCTGCGCGCCCTCGAGCCCGCCGCTCGGCGTCGCTTTGATCTCGTACGCGAGCCCGTCCGGCAGCGCGTAGCGGCCGGCGTACTCGGCGCGAAGCGCGGGCGTGAGCGCGATGGCGGGCGGGTCCTCGCGGATCGCGAGCACCTGCGCCGCGACGAGCCGCCAGCCCGCGGGCGTTTTCTTCCACGTGTCGGTCGTTCGGTAGCGGCAGCGGAGCTCGCGCCCGTGGTACGTCTCCGTCTCGTCGGCGACCCAGGTGGCGACGGCGAGACCGCCGTGCACGCGAGCCTCGTAGTCCGTCACGCGGATCGTCCCGGAGACGCCGGCGGGCAGCGCGCGGACGCCGTCGACCATCTCCTTCTTCCCGGCGACGGCGCCGCTCTCGTCGACGTAGCGGACCTCGGGGTCGAGATACTTCTCCCAGACCACCTTGTCGCCCTTGCCGAGCGCGTCGAAGAGCTCCTGCGTCTGCCGGCGGAGAACGTCCTTCACTCCGTCTTCCGCCGGGGCCGAGGCGGCGAGGCCGAGCGCGAGCGACAACGCGATCGCCGCCGGCCTCCGCCGGCTCACGGCTTACGGCTCACGGCTTCGGCGGTTCCGCCATCTGCTTCTCGAGGAACGCCGCCGAACGGCTGTAGAACGCGACCTGGTTCTCGCGCCGCGCCATCGAGTGCCCCTCGTTGTCCGCGACCATGTACTCGACCGGGACCTTCCGGTCTCGCAGCGCGCGCACGATCTGGTCGGACTCGGGGCGCGGCACGCGCGGATCGTTCGCGCCGGCGTAGACGAAGAGCGGCTTCACGATCTTGTCGACCTGCTCGATCGGGGAGATCGTCGCGAGGAACGCCGCGTCCTTGTCGACGTCGCCGAACTCGAGCTTGAAGATCTCGCGGATCAGGCCGCTCGTGGTGCGCAGGAACGTGGTCATGTTGGCGACCCCGACGAGGTCCACCCCGGCGCGCCAGATGTCGGGCCAGCGCTCGAGCGCGATCAGGACGGTGTATCCGCCGTAGCTGCCGCCGTAGACGACCATCCGCGACGCGTCCGCCCACGGCTGCGACGCCGCCCAGCGCGCCGTCGTCTCGACGTCCTTGAACGAGTCGAGGCGCTTCGGACCGTTGTCGGCCATCTCGAAGGCGCGGCCGAAGCCGCCCGACCCGCGCACGTTCGGCTCGACGACCGCGTAGCCGAGAGCGGTGAAGAAGCGCGCCGCCGGCGACCACCGGATCGCCGACGAGCCGGCGGGCCCGCCGTGGTACATGACGATGACCGGCAGCTTCTTCTCCGTGGCCATGGCGGGCAGGTAGACGTTCGTCGGCAGCTTGAGGCCGTCGAACGCGACGACTTCGGTGATCGAGGCGGCGACCGGCGGCATGCCCGCGAGAGTCGGACGCGGGTCGCGCCGCAGCGAGGAGGCTCGGCCCGTGTCCGCGTCGATCGAGCAGATCTCGCCCGGGGAGTCTGGCGTGGACCACGAGGCGGCCAGCAGGCGGCCGTCCTGGCTGAACTCTCCGAGCGCGCCGGTGCCGAGCGGCAGCAGGACGTCCACCCGGGGCTTCAGCGTGGCGGCGTCGAGCAGCCGGACCTCGGTGTGGTTGCCGGCGTCGAGCCCCACTGCGATGCGGTCCCCGGTCTTCGCGACCGAAAGCGCGCTCACGGACGCCTTCGGCGACCGCGCCTCCGCGTACCGCGCGAGCTCGCGGCCGTTCGCGTCCAGCGCGAGGACGAGCGCCTGCTCGGCGCCGCCGTCCGTCGCGACGAGGACGCGCTTTCCGTCGGCCGAATACTGCGCGGCGAAGATCTGGACCTGCTTCCCCTCCGCCGGATAGATGCGCTTCGCGGCTCCCGTCGCGAGGTCGAGCGACAGCAGCGTGTTGTCGGTCGCGGTCGGGAAGCGGATCCACAGCGCGCGCTTCCCGTCGCGGGAGACGTCGCTCAAGGCTCCGGGCAGCTGGTCCCCGTAGAGCTTCTTCTCGGCCGCGCCGGGCGTCAGCTCGAGCGAGTAGGCCTCCGAGCCGGAGGCGGACATCGTGCGGGCCGAGTAGAACGCCGTGTTCGGCGCCCCATCCGGGACGATCGGGGCGTCGCGCTGCCGCTTCGTGCCCGCCGTCAGCTCCGCGGCGGCGCCGCCGCCGTCCAGCGGGCCGACGAAGATCGACCAGTTCTCGTCCGCTCCGGTGTCGGACCGGAACAGCACGCGCTTCCCGTCGGCGAGCGCGAGGGGACCGGAGACGCGTTCCGTCGACGAGACGAGTCGCGTCACCGCGGAGTCCGGTCGCGCCGCATCCGAGACGTAGAGCTGCGGCAGCCCGTCGCGGTTGGACACGAAGAGGGCGCGCTTGCCGTCGCGCGTGAACGCGGCGTCGCCGTCGATGAACGCGTCGAACACGGCCGACGCGGTCTTCGCCAGCTCCCGTACCCGCGGGGAGTCCGCCGGTGGATCCGGCGCGAGGAGCCCGGGAGCGGCGGGAGCCGTCTGGCCGGCTGCGCCGGCGGCGAAGGAGAGGGCGGCGAGGACGAGGACCACGGATCGGACGCGGCGCTGCGTCTTCATGGCGGCCTCCTAAGAAGGGGGTTTGTTGCGAAGGCGGAGGAGGAGCTCGTCGTACTCGGGGTGCTCGCCGGCGAGGCGCAGCCCGAATCCCTTCGCGTGGCGCGCCGAGCCCTCGAGCACGGTGCGGACGACCTTGCCCGTCAGCACGAGCTTGCGTCCGTTCGGCAGGTTGACGGTCAGACGGAGGTTGGGCCCGGTTCCGGGGATGCGGCTCGAGCGCACGAACATGCCGCGCGGCGAGATGTCGCCGATCACGCCGCGCGCGGGCTGGCCGTCCTGCGTGAACTCGACCTCCATCTCCGCCTTGCGCCGGCGCGCGGTTCGCTTCTCGACGGGGCCGGTGTCGCGCCGCGCCTGAACGGGGCGCGCCGTCGGGACGCGCTCGGGCGTCGCCCGGCCGGACGCGTCCAGCGCCGGCGGAGCCGGACCCTCGGCCGAGAGCTCGGAGGCGCTCTCGACGCCCGGGATGCTTCCGGCGACCGTGCGGCCGTCCACCGGCACGAGACAGCGGAAGGTCGCGGGCAGGATCGCGGTCTCCGGTTTCCCGAGGAGGCGCCACTGCTTCTGGAGGTCGGCTCCCGAGACCGGACCGTCGAACCAGAAGCTGACGTGTCCGCCGGCGGTCACGATCGCGGGCTGCAGATAGTCGAGGCCGGTGTCGTCGGCGGGAAAGCAGAAACCGGAGTGCGTCGTGCCGTCGAACAGCTCGAACTCGGTCGCCGCGAGGTAGATCTCGTCGTCCGACTGCGACAGCGCCGTGCGGCGCGACGGCGACACGGCCGCGGCGGGGCCGTCCCCGCCCTCGTAGCGCCAGACGGGCGCGTCCTTCAGGTCCTGGATCGTCAGGTCGGCGAGCCGCTTCACGGCGGGAAGGTTATGTCAGCAGTCAACGCCCCCGTCAATGCCCGGAGGAGACTTAGAACCGGTCCCGGGATGTAGGCTCCCCGAATGAGCCGCAAGGGGTCCGCGCTCCGGATCGCCCTGCTCGTCCCGGCGGTCGCGGCGATCGCCGCCGCGGTTCCTCCCGCCGACCCGCCGGCGAGCCTGGACGCGCTCGAGCGGCGGATCCCGGAGCTGATGCGCGCCGGCGACGTTCCGGGCCTCCAGATCGCCGTGATCCGGGGCGGCCGCGCCGTCTGGCGACACGCGTTCGGCGTCCGGGACGCGGCGTCGAACGCGCCCGTCGGGGACGACACCGTCTTCGAGGCGGCTTCGCTGTCGAAACCCGTGTTCGCGTACGCCGTGCTCCGGCTCGTCGACGCCGGCACCCTCGAGCTCGACGCGCCGGTCGCCAGGTACCTGCCGGGCGACTACTCGGAGGATGCGCGCGCGGCGAAGATCACGGTGCGTCACGTCCTGACGCACACGACCGGATTCCCGAACTGGCGCTCCTCGCCCCGCGAGCTGCCGGTGTTCTTCGACCCCGGCGAGCGCTTCAGCTACTCCGGCGAGGGATTCGAGTACCTGCAGCACGCCGTCGAGCGCGTCACCGGCCAGACGCTCGACGCCGTCATGAAGCGGCTCGTCTTCGACCCGCTCGAAATGACGGACAGCCGCTACGCATGGGACGAGCGCTTCGACGGCCGCAAGGCGACCGGCCACGACGAGGTCGGCGTGCCGCGGCGGCGCGGGCGCCCGGCGATCGCCAACGCGGCGGCGACGCTGGAGACGACCGCCTCCGATTACGCGCGCTTCGTCGCGGCGCTCCTCGACGGAACCGGACTCTCGCCCGCGATGCGCGACGAGATGCGCAAGCCGCAGGTGCGCGTCGACGAGGGCTGCTCGAACTGCGTCTCGAAGAAGCCGACCGGGAAGCTCTCGCGGGAGATCGCATGGGGACTGGGCGTCGGGCTCGAGGAGACCGACGGCCGGGCGTTTCTCTGGCACTGGGGCGACAACGGCGGCAGCGGATTCCACTGCTTCGTCCTCGCCGAGCCGGCGGCGAAGACCGGCGTCGTGATCTTCACGAACTCGCTCGGGGGGCACGGCATCATTCCCGAGATCGCGACCGCGGCCGTCGGCGGCCGGCACCCGTGCTTCGCGTGGATCGACTACGAGCGCTGGGACTCGCCCGCGCGGACGTGGTTCCGCGAAGTTCTCGCCCGCGGAGACGCGGCTCTCACGGCCGACCGCGCGGCGGCGTTGACGGAGAGCCAGGTCAACCGGGTCGGCTACTGGCTCCTCGCGAAGAAGCGTCCGAAGGAAGCGATCTCCGTCTTCGAGCGGAACACGGCCGCGCACCCCGAATCCTGGAACGCGTGGGACAGCCTGGGCGAGGCCTACGCCGCCGGCGGCCAGCGCGATCGCGCGATCGCGGCATACGAGAAGTCGGTGAAGCTCAATCCGGAGAACCGCAACGGGGCCGAGGCCCTGAAGAGGCTGAGGACCCGCGGAGAGGGAAAGTAGCCGCCTCGCGTCGTCGGTGCGCGCGAGCCGCGGGCCGGGCAGGTCGAGCGTCGCCGCGATTCAACCTCACTGCGGGTTCTCGCCGATCATCGTCAGTACGAGCTTGTCGCCGCACGTCGTGAAGAAGTAATAGTTGATGAACTTCGCGCCCTTCGAGTTCTTGCCGGAGGCGGAGAGGCTCCCCCAGCCCGGTCCGGAGTCGAATTCGCCGGCGCTGCCGGGCTTCAGGAACCGATCGGCGAAAGCCCCGAGGTCCGCCTGGATTCCGTCGAGGCCCTTGATCGCGGCGACCTGTTTCGCGTCGAAGCCCTGGAGCCGGAGGAGGCCGTCGAGGTCCTTCTTCATCGCGGCGGTGCGCATCGCGCGGTAGGCGGCCGCGACCTGCGTCTCCTTCGGCGTGGGTTCGCCGGGAGCACCGCGGTGGCCGCTCATCAGATCCATCTCCGACTGCTGGAAGGCGGCGGGCTTCAGCACCGTGAGCGCGAACTCGAAGCCGCCGTAGTTGCGGTGTTTGACGCTCCCCATCGCCCGCCCGTTCGTCGTCTCGAGCCAGCTCTTCCAGTAGCGGCCGCCGACCTCGTCCTCGTGGCCGCGGCCGGCGTACGGCGTTCCGTTTCCGTAATAGCTCGACGTGCCCTTCGCGTCGAGCGTGACTTCGTTCCAGCCCGCATCGCGCAGTGCGGTCAGGAAGCGCGCCTGCGTCATCGGGCACGGCGACGTCGCGAGCGCCGCCGAGGCGATCGCCTTGCTCGTGACGTAGACGACCGTGCCGCCGTCGGACGCCCACGCGATGCCGTCGACGAGGTCGAAGTCGCCCGTGTTGATCTCCTTGAAGTGTCCGCGCACCGGCGTCGGCACGGGGTCCAGCACGTGGCGCTCGGGAGGAGGCGTCGGCATGACGGCGCGGGGCGCCGCCTCGGCCTCCCGGGCTCCGCTCGCGGCGCTGGTCGGCGGCGGCTTCTCGCAGCCGAGGGCGCAGGCGAGCGCGGCGGCGAACACACCGGCGGCGGTGACTCTCTCGAAGCGCATGCGCGAACCTCCTGAAGGAATCTCGCCAATCGGCCGGGAAAGGGGACGCGGGGGACGCCAGTACAATTTTGACATGTCCCCGCGACCGAGGCTCCTGACGACCACTCCCCTCTTCGTCGTGTCGGACCTGCCGCGCTCCCTCGCGTTCTACGAGCGCCTCGGGTTTCACGCCCGACGCACCTGGGGCGAGCCGCCGTGCTTCGCGATGCCGCGGCGGGACGGTCTCGAGCTGATGCTCTCGCTCGCCGAGGACCCGTCGCGCGTGCGCCCGAACGGGCCGGACGGCGTCTGGGACGTGTACCTGCGGGTCGAAGACCTCGCTGCCGAGAGGGCGGCGCTCGAGGCGGCGGGCGTCGCGATCGCGCGCGCGTCGGAGCGGACCGTCTACGACATGGTGGAGATGGAGGTCGTGGACCCGGACGGATACCGGATCTGCTTCGCGCAAGACTCGTCGGAGGGAGAATGAAACTCGGTCTGCCGGCGGTCCTGCTCCTGGCGGCGGCTCCTCGCCTCGCCGCCCTCCCCGACGCGCCGCCCGGGACCGCGTCGGGGACGTTCGACGACGGGAAGGTCAAGCTCCAGCTCGCCGGCGCGTACGCGTTCCGCGACAAGACCGCCGGGACTTCTGAGGACCGCGTCATCCGGGTCGCCGTCTCGAACTCGAAGTTCGTCCCGGCGGCGCTCGACGACTACTACGACCGCCAGCACGCCATCGACACGCTCTTCGCGGACGACGAAAGCAAGGTCGTCTACTTCGAGCTCGACGACGCGGGCAGGTATCACGGGCTGTCGTACTACTTCGGACCCGGCGACGGCTGCGGCTACTGCTTCGACAGCACCGTGAAGTCCTCCGTCAAGGCGGTCGACGGCCGCCTGAAGGGCGAGCTCTCCTACAAGGGCTCCGATCGCCGTTTCCAGGTGCAGCTCGACGTCGCCATCCCGCCGAAGGAGTGGGGCCAGCCGCTCCCCAGGGACGGCGGGGAGCCCGGCCGTGCCTACCTCGCGTACCACCGCGCGCTCGAGAAGCGCGACAAGAAGGCGCTCTACGCGCTGCTCGACGCCGAGGAGAGGGCGAGGTGGGAGAAGTACAACGCCGAGGGCAAGGTCGACGAGTGGCTCGACTTCCGCTGGAAGGACGAGCACACGGAGCTGACGCAGATCCGCGTCACCGGCGGATACGTCGACGGCGACCGCGCCGTGGTGCTCTTCGACGGGAAGAACGGCTACATCGACGCGCTGCACGGCGAGGCGCAGCTGCGCCGCGAGAACGGCCAGTGGCTCGTCGGCGGGGACATGGTCAGCGTCGGGGCGAGGTAGCGCGCGCGGCCATTGCGCAACTTCTTCCCCTGCCCCGGTGTTGTACGGGCAGGAGGCCCGCCATGACCCGTCTCGCGCCCCGACTCTTCGCCGCCGACCCGAACGTCCGCTACGTCGCCGTCAACGAGGCGGGGCGGATCACCGAGATGGAGCAGCGCAAGGAGTGGTCCAGTCTGAATGCGACCGAGAGCGACCGCATGGAGGAGCTGGTCGTCAATCCGATCGTGCTCGAGGCGGTCACGCGCCGCGGCAATCTCGACCTGAACGGCGTCCGCGCGGTGATCATCCGCTACGGGCTCCTCGACGAGATCGTTCTCCCCTACCCCTCCGGACACGTCTCGATCGGCGTGCAGCAGGGCGGCGACCTGATCCGGATCGCCGAGAAGGCCGCCGCCGTGCTCGCGGACGCCGAGACGGAGCCGGACGCGCCCTCGGAGGGCATGGCGGTCGAGCGCGCCCTCAGGCTGGCGCTTCCCCGCGGGATGCACTGACCTCGCCCTCCGCGGGCGCGGGCACGAAGTCCGCATGCACCGGACCCCGGAGGGATCTCATGGCGATCGACTGGAAGACCGACGTGGACGCGGCGCTCGCCGAGGCGAAGGCCTCCGGCCGGCCCGTGCTTCTGGACTTTTCCGCCGCCCCGATGTGAGGGGGCTGCGCTCGGCTGGACGCCGAGACTTACCCCGACGCCAGGGTCGAGCGGCTGATTCGAGAGACGTTCGTGCCGGTGCGGATCAAGGTCCGCGAGCATCCCGAGTTGATGGAGAGGTTCGGCGCGAACTGGACGCCGACCATCCTCGTCCTCGATCCCGACGGCGTCGAGCGCCACCGCATCGAGGGCTTTCTCCCGGCGGACGACTTCGCCGCACAGCTCGTTCTGGGGCTCGGGCACATGGCGTTCGCGCGCGGCGACTACGCGGAGGCCGAGCGGCGATTCGACGAGGAGCTCCGCGACTACCCCGCGACGGATTCCGCGCCCGAGGCGCAGTACTGGAAGGGCGTGGCGCGCTACAAGCGCACCGGCAACGCGGCGGAGCTGACGGCGACCTACCGCGCGTTCCAGGAGCGGTACGGCAACACGCCGTGGGCGAAGAAGGCGTCGGTCTGGGCGCCCACGGCCGCGTGACCGCCGTCGCGCCCGGCTCGGCGAGTCAGCCGAGGTAGCCGCTCCGCACCGCCTCGAGCACCGCGCGCGTGCGGTCGCGGACGCCCATCTTCGAGAGGATCGACGAGACGTGGTTCTTGACCGTGCCCTCCGCGACGCGGAGCGCCCCCGCGATCTCGCGGTTGCTGTAGCCGCCCGTCATCAGCCGCAGCACCTCGACCTCGCGCTCGGTCAGCGGGTCCGGCGGCTGCATCCGCTCGAACGCCGGCTCCGCCGTGACCTCGCTCAGGCCGCGCACGACGCGCTCGGACACGACGGGTCGGACCGCGGTGCCGCCGGCGGCGACGACGCGGATGGCGTCGACCAGCTCGCGCAGCGAGACGTCCTTGAGCAGGTAGCCGCGGGCGCCGGCGCGGATGCCCTCGAGCACCGCCGCGTCGTCGCCGAAAGTCGTCAGGATGATCGTCGGCGGAAGAGCGCCGCGCTCGGAGAGCCGGCGCAGGACGTCCAGGCCGGAGAGCCTCGGGAGCCGCATGTCCAGGAGGACGACGTCCGGCCGCGCGCGAGGAATCTCCGCCAGCGCCTCCTCGCCGTCGGCCGCCGCGCCGGTCACGAGGATGCTCGGCTCGAGCGCGAGCAGGCTGCGGATCCCTTCGCGCACCAGCGCCTGGTCCTCGACCAGGAAGACGCGGGTCACAGCGGCAGCGCCGCGGTCAGCCGGAAGCCGCGGCCCGGAGCCGTCTCCACCTCGAGGGTGCCGCCGCGCTGCTCGAGCCGCTCGCGCATCCCGGTCAGGCCGCGCCCCGACGCGACGGTCGACGCCCCGGCGCCGTCGTCGCGCGCGCGGATCGCGACGCTCTCCCCGCGCCGCTCGACCTCGATCCACACGTTGTCCGCTCCCGCGTGGCGCAGCGCGTTGGTCACCATCTCCTGAGCGCAGCGGAGCACGACTTCCCCCGCCGCGGGGTCCCCGATCGCCAGGTCCGGCGGCACGTCGACGTGAATCTGCGGGCGGGGAATGCCGTCCGCGAGCTTGCGCAGGGCGGCGGGCAGGTCGATCCCGCCGTCGTCTCGCAGCGCGTCCACGGCTCCGCGCACGTCGCCGAGCAGGAGCTTCGTCACGCTCTGCGCGGTCTCGATCCGCGCGGCGGCCTCGCCGTCGGCGAAGTGGCTCGCGATCTCGAGGTTGATCGAGAGCGCCGCGAGGTTGTGCCCGAGGAGGTCGTGCAGGTCGCGCGCGATCCGCGAGCGCTCGTGGAGCCGCACGCTCTGGTCGAGCAGCTCGCGGGTCGCGGCGAGCTCCGCGCGGGCGGCGGCCTCGCGGCGGCGCGCCTCCACCTCGCCGATCAGCAGGCGCGTGGCGCCGTCCGCGATGAGCTGGAACGGCACGTACGCCATCGCGAGCACCACTGCCCAGTGCCACCCCCAGTGGAGCCACATGATGCCGAGGAGCGCCGCGCTCTGGAGCGCGATCCAGGCGGCCGCGGCGCCGCGCGGTAGGAGCGCGCCGAGCTGCAGCGCGACGAGCACGAGGAGCGATCCCTCGAGGCCGAAACACGGCGGGAGCGCGACGAGCGAGAGGACGGCGGCCGACTCGCCGGCGGCGAGCGCGAGTGACTCGGCGCGTCGCTCGGGTCCGACTCGCCGCCGCGTCGCCAGGACGAACGCGGCGCCGAACAGCAGCCAGGACGCCACCCATGCAACGGTCGGGACGAGCTCGCGGTCGTTTCGCGGAAAGAGCGCCGCGAACGCGACGACCGGCAGCCCGACCGCCAGCCAGACGGCGACGCCGCCACCCCGCAGCAACCTCCGATACGGCTCAGTCATGGGGTCAGGTCTTGAATCTCCAGGTTTCGCAAACTCGCAAGTTTCAAGACCTGACCCCAATCATAGGTCGCGGCGCCGGGGGGCGGCCCCTGCCGGAAGTCATGCGGCGGCGCTGCTTCCTCCGGCACATGCGCGCGGCGGGCCAGATCCCTATCGTGCTCCGCGAAAGGAGATCGACCCATGAAGAGACTTCTGTTTTCGATCGGCTACGGGCTCGTCGCCCTGGGCGCCGTGCTCGCCGGAGCGCGCGTGTTCGGCGCGGAGGAGAAGGCGCCCGCCGTCACCCTGGTGGGGACGGTCGTCGACACGCACTGCTACGTCACGCACGGCATCCACGACGCCGCGCATACGGCTTGCTCCAATGCCTGCATCGCGCGCGGCGTCCCGGCCGGATTCCTCGCGGACGACGGCAAGCTGTACATGCTGTTCGGCGAGAAGCCGTTTTCCGTCAAGGACACCGTCGCCGACCTGGCCGACGTGCCCGTGAAGCTGACCGGGCGGCTCGTCCGGCGGGGCGGCGTCGAGGGCATCCAGATCCAGTCGATCGAGCGGATCCCGAAGAAGTAGGGGCGGCTGGGGTCAGGCGGGAGCGTCGGGGCGCGCGGCGCGGACGGACGTCCGTTTCGGCGCCGCGCCGCGCCGGCGCGCCTGCCGGATCTCGTGCGCGCCCGCCCACGCGAACGCCGCGGGCGGTTTCGGCGTGGCCGCGCGGAGGTTCGCCTTGCGCAGCATCCCGGAACGAGGACCTCCATCACGCGGTCTCCGACGTGGAGGGCGTGAACGCCCGCGCGGCTCCGACCGCGGCGGCGCCGAGCAGGGCGCCCGGCACGACGAGGCGCAGCGCCGCGCCGAGAGCGCCGAGCGGGAACGGGATCGCGAATCCGGCCGCGACGCCGAGGCCGGTCAGCCAGCCGGCGTAGCCGAGTGCGCCGGACGCGGCGGCGATTGCCGCGACTGTGGTCGCTTTCAGGGCGCGCCAGGCGCGCGAGGCGCACGCCACCGCGGCGAAACCGGCCGCGCCGGGCAGGGAGGAGATCCCCAGCATCCACGCGGCCGTGGCGGCATCGTCGAGCGCCGTCCCGGGCGGCGCCGTGCGCGGCCGGCCGACGCCGAGCAGGAGCGCCGCGAGCACGGCGGCCGCGGCGAAGCCGCACAGGTAGAAGAGAGCGGAGCGGAGAAACGCCACTCGCGTCCATTGTCGCATCGGCCCCGCGTGCCGCGTGCGGAACGGGACTTGCAGCAGGGACACCGCAGGAGAAGGAGGAGTCATGTCCGTCGCGAAGGTGATCGAGCTGGTGGGGTCGTCGACCGAGAGCTGGGAGGACGCCGTGCGTTCGGCCGTGACCGAGGCGTCGCGGACGCTGCGCGGAGTGACCGGCGTCGACGTCCAGGACTGGACGGCGTCGGTCGAAGAGGGAGAGATCGTCGAATACAAGGCGAACGTCAAGATCGCCTTCGCCGTCGAGAACCAGGAAGACGAGGCCGACGAGGACGAGGAAGAGGAAGACGAGGACGACGACGAGGAGTGACGGCGTTTCGCCGACGCTCCCCCGATACATTAGCGATCACTAATACATCCGAGCCGCCGGAGGCGGCGGCTCAGATCTTCGTCGCGGTGGGCGTGTTGCGCGACGGCCGCCGCTCGCGCGGCTCCAGGCGACCGTGGAGGGCGAGGGCGAGGCCGGCGCGCGGCGGCAGTCCGAGCGGCTCGTGGCCCAGCTCGCGCGCGGCCGCGTCGCCGAAGAGCCCCGCGATCAGGACGCCCTCTTCGTCGCGATCGAGGTGTGGCCGGAGGACCTCGCGCGCGCGGATGAACGCGTGCGGCTCGAGGACCGGGTGGCGCGCCCCCGCGTGCCGCATGGCATTGCCCTCCTGGATCAGGAGCTGCCGCAGCGTGCGCGCGGGACCGCGCCGACCGATGTACGCCGCGCGATGGACCGTCGTCAGGATCTCCTCGCGCACGGCCGAGGCGCTGGGGCGCTCGCTCGCCCAGAGCACGCCGGTCAGCCAGCCGCGCTTCGCGAGCGCCGCCTCGCCCCTCCGGTGCGCCAGCTCGGCCGCGGCGCGGTTCGTCCAGGCGCCGCGCACGTCGTCGGCGAGCACGAGCGCGACGCGATACGCGGCCGGAGCATCTCCGAGGGCGGGAGCGGCGTCGGTGACGGCGGAGGCGCCGACGCGGTCGGCGTCGAGCTCGAGCAGGGCGTCGAGACGCTCCACCGCGTGCTCACCGGCCATGGGGTTCATCGCGACGAGCGGCAGCTCGAGCTCGAGCGTGCTCGGATCGAGCATCGCGCGCAGGTAAGCGCGGAACCGGTCGGGGCCGGGCGGGACGCCGTAGATCTTTCGCTGGACGCCGAGGAGAGGGACGTAGTCGAGGTTCACCGGTGCCCGAGCATAAACCGCCCGAGAGCGAGGATGTGGCGCCGCGAAAATCTCGCGGCGCGCTTCGCGCGTGAGCCGAGACCTACTCCTCGCGCCGAGACCTACGGCGCGTCGACGCGTGAGAGCAGCTCGCGGGCCGAAGTGTCGCTCCGGCGCGAGAGAGCAGACCCGCTCCCGAACGCGGAGATCCGCGGGGCGCGCCGACGCGTGAGCCCGCGACGTCGCACGCCCGCGTCGCTCCGCGTGCGAGCAGGCCTGCTCCTCGCGCCGAGACCTACGGCTTC
>Ga0070664_100002797_pt1 | contig 14096 bp, 12 predicted proteins | sample KBSC73metaG_FD_65863 | JGI IMG/M metagenome (GOLD analysis project Ga0070664, IMG submission 65863) | Corn rhizosphere microbial communities from Kellogg Biological Station, Michigan, USA - KBS C7-3 metaG | ecosystem: Host-associated > Plants > Roots > Rhizosphere > Soil ... | reverse complement strand
GACCCGCGATATTGATGATCGAATAGGTCCGGCTCTTGGCAAGGGCTCGAACCGCGACCGTCCAATAGTTCCGCCACATGGTGACTGTCCTTTGCAAAGAGTTTTTCCCTCGAGTCAGGCGGCGCGGCGCCGCTCCTGGAGGATGCGGCCGTCGAGCATGTTGACGACCCGGCTCGCGAAATCGGCGTGGGACGGCGAGTGGGTGACCATGACGATGGTCGAACCCTCCTGGTTGAGTTGTCGGAGCATGCGCATCACCTCTTCGCCATGCGCGGTATCCAGGTTCCCGGTCGGCTCGTCGGCGAGGATCAGCTTGGGCTCTCCGACCAGCGCCCGCGCCACCGCGACGCGCTGCTGCTGTCCCCCGGACAGCTGGGTCGGACGGTGCTTGGCGCGATGCGCGATGCCGACCTTGTCCAGCACCCGGTCGACACGCGCCCGGCGTTCATGCGCGGCGAAGTTGTGGTAGAGCAGTGCGAGTTCGACATTCTCGCGAACGGTCAACTCGTCGACCAGGTTGAAGCTCTGGAAGATGAAGCCGATGTTGCTCTTGCGCGTGTCGGCGAGCTGGGCTTCGCTGAGCCCGGCGACCTCGTTGCCGTTGAAGACGTAGGATCCGTCGGTGGGGCTATCGAGCATTCCCATGACGTTGAGCAAGGTCGACTTGCCGCATCCCGAAGGCCCCATGATCGCGACGAACTCACCGTCGGCGATGTCGAGGTCCACGCAATCGAGCGCGGTCGTTTCGACCGTGTCGGTGCGGTAGGTCTTGGTAAGGCCGGTCATGGTCAGCACGAGAATTTCCTTTCTCACTCGCCGGAATTGAAGGTCAGGTGGGCCTTGTCGGTGAGGCCGCTGTAGGATGACGTGATCACTTGCTCTCCCGGTGAGAGCCCGCTCAGCACTTCGATGAAGTCGGTGTTGCGGCGCCCGAGTTGGACCTGGCGCCTGGTTGCGCCGTTGCCGCTCTTGTCGACGACGAAGACCCAGCTTCCGCCCGTGTCGTTGAAGAAGGCGCCGTTGGGGATGACCACCGCCTTGGACGAATCCCCAAGGGTCAGCCTGGTCTGGATCGTCTGGCCGCGCTGCATGGTCGCCGGTGAAGTTCCGTCGAAAGTCAGGTCGATCTGGAACTGGCCGTTCCTGACCTGGGGATAGACCTTGGCAACCTTGAGCCGATAGGTCCTGCCGTCGACCTCTGCGGTCGCGGTCTGCCCGACGTGCACGCGGCCGAGATAAAATTCGTCGACGTCGCCCTGCAGCTTGTTGCCGCCCGTGCTGTCGATCTGGCCGATGCGCTCGCCCTGCTGAAGCGACTGGCCGAGCTGGATGTCGAACCCGCTGAGCTCGCCGGTGACTGGCGCCCGGATGCTGAGCTGGCCGAGATTGCTCCGGGCGATTCCCATACTGCTGTTGAGCGAGCTCGAGGCGATCCGCAGCTGATGTAGCTGGCTCGACTGCAGGGACTCGGTCTGCTTGATGCTCTGCTTCAGGATCGCGAGCCGTTGCTGCTGATATTGAAGGTCGTCGCGCGTGTCATTGAAGGTCTTGGCCGAGACGAAGCCTTTCTCCGCCAGCGGCCTCTGGAGCTCATACTGGCGGCGCATCTTGGCGAGGTCGGTTTCGGCCTGGTTGAGGTCCCGAAGGTTCGCGTTCCGGGTCTGGGTCAGCGCCAGCTCCTGGCTACGCATATTGTTGAGCTGCTGCTCGACCTCGGCCTGCTTCTCCAGCGTCGAAAGTTGCAGCTCCGCGTTCGACAGGACAGCCAACATCTGGCCCTGGGTCACGTGAGCGCCGTCCTCGACCAGCTTCTGGTCGACACGGCCGCCTTCGACGGCGTCCAGATAGACGGTGACCAGCGGCGTTACCCGGCCGCGCAAGGGAAGGAAGTCGTCGAACGTGCCGGATTCCGCCGTGCCGATCGCGAGCCGGTCGCGAGCGACGGACATTGAATCGGCCCGCGGCGCGAACAGCCAAAACAGAATGATCAGAAGTAGCACGACGCCGGCGGCGCCCGCGATCAGGATGCGCTTGTCGACGCGGTTGCGCACGACAACCCGATCCATCGCGCCCCCGCTGACCGCCTCGGAACGGTTGGCCTGCTTCAATTCCACTAGTCCCACTGTCCACCTTTGGGCAGTGAATGTCCGGAAACGGACAGGTCCGGAGCTCCGACGAATGTGGACACCACTCTACAAATGTAGCTTACCGATATTTTCATCACCCTTATCGCTGCAAGCGCCGTGCCAATTGCGCAGGAGAGAATTTGCGACCTTGGACTGTTCGTTTCCGGACAGCGGCGCTACAGAAGTAGCGTGGATGCTCCGTTCAGCCTTGCCGTCGTAGTCGACGACGATCCCGACATCGCGCTAGCCGCGCGCCTCGCGCTTCGTGACCTGTTCGAGCGGGTCGAAACCTTGACCTCGCCCGCCGCGCTGCTTCCCGTGTTGAAGGAGGAGAGCCCTGACGCAATCCTGCTCGACCTCAATTTCGAACGCGGCGCGACCGACGGGCGTGAGGGACTGACCTTCCTGAACAAGGTAATGGGAATCGATCCGGACGCAGCTGTGGTAATCATCACAGCGCACGGCGCCGTTTCGATCGCCGTCGAAGCGATCAAGGCGGGCGCGAGCGACTTTGTCGCGAAACCGTGGAGCAACGAGCGCCTCGCCGCCACCGTTCGAAGCGCCGCGGCCCTCCGCCGGAGCCGTATCGACGCGCGCACTGAGCGCGGCCGGCTCTCCGAACTGACCCCAAGCACCGACACGCCATTGCTCGGCCGGTCCGCGGCGATGGAGCGGGTGCGCACCCTGATCGACCGCGCCGCCCCCACCGATGCGAATGTACTGATCCTAGGCGAGAATGGCACCGGCAAGGAGATCGTCGCCCGCGAGATCCACCGCCTGTCGCGCCGCAGCGAGCACCCACTGGTGGCGGTCGACCTGGGCGCGACGACCGAGACGTTGTTCGAGTCCGAGTTGTTCGGTCATGTGAAGGGGGCCTTCACCGGGGCCGACACGGACCGCATCGGCCGCCTCAAAGCCGCGGACCGGAGCACCTTGTTCCTCGACGAGATCGGGAACCTGCCGCTGCACCTCCAGCCCAAGCTGCTGACCGCTCTCGAGCAGCGCGAGGTGGTGCCCGTTGGTTCAAACAAGCCGATCCCGATCGATGTCCGTGTGGTCGCCGCGACGAACGTTTCAGAGGACAAACTCGCCGATGAGAAGCGCTTCCGACAGGACCTGTTGTTCCGCCTCAACACGATCGAGATCGCGCTTCCGGCTCTACGCGAACGCCGCGAGGACATCCCTGTCCTCCTCGATCACTATTTGACGCTCTACGCGCGCAAATATGACCGCCCGCACCGCGAGCTTCCTCCGGCCGTGCTCGAAGCGCTTCTGCGCCATGACTGGCCCGGGAATGTCCGGGCGCTTCGTCACGCCGCGGAGCGGGCAGTCATCATGGCGGACGGCAAGCATTATCGTCTGGACGACTTCCCCCTCCCGCAGCGATCCGAAGCGGCCTCAATGTCCGTGGTGGGCGAAAGCCTGAACCTCGATCAGCTGGAGAAGCAGATGATCGAGCGCGCTCTGCGGATGCATCATTTCAACGTTTCGGGGGCCGCTGCCGAGCTCGGCCTTTCGCGCGGTGCACTGTACCGGCGCATGGAGAAACATGGACTTTAGGCGCAAGTTCGAATTCGGGCTCGCCTGGCGCACGCTGCTCCTGATCGGCGCGATCCTGCTCATCGCGAAGGCCGCCGCGACACCGGGCGTCAGGGCGGGCCTGGTCGTCGCTGCGCTCGTCGGCGGCGCCGCGCTCACCAGCCTCTGGAACTTCATCCGCCGCACGAATTTCCTCGTCTCCCGTTTCATCGAGAGCGTCCGGTTCGAGGATTATTCCCAGCGCTTCTCCGATCCGTCCGGCGGCGGCTTCGACGTGCTCGGCCAGACGCTGGACAAGGCGTTGAAGACGCTTCAGGCGCGCCACACTCGCGAGAGCGCCGAGGCGCGCTATCTCTCGGCGATCGTCGACGATGCGCCTAGCGCACTGCTCGCGGTCGATCAGGAAGGGCGCGTCGAGATCCTCAACAAGGCCGCGCGCCAGCTGTTCGCGCGCCATGTGCTCAATCGCATCGACGATTTCGAGGCGTTCGGGCCGGAACTTGCGGCGGCCGTGCGACTGCCGGCAGGTAACCGCAAGATCACGCGCCTGATCCTGGACGGCGTACCGCAGAAAGCGATCTTTGCCTCGGCGCAGGTCGCACGGCTCGACCAGCCGGTGAGCGTCTTGTCGATCCTTCCTGTCCAAAGCGAACTGGGCGCATTGGAAGTCGCGGCGCAAGCAGACCTGGTACGAGTCCTCACCCACGAGATCATGAACTCGCTGACCCCGGTGACGTCGCTCGCGCGGACCGGCGCCGAACTCGTCGCGACAGCCGCGAAGCGCGACAACAATCTGTCCGACGCCAAGACCGCGACCGAGACGGTCGCCCGCCGTGCCGAGGGTATTCTCCGGTTCGTCGAAAGTTACCGAGAATTCGCGCAGGCGCCGGACATCCATCGCCGTCAGTTCAAGGCGAAGGGGTGGGCCGAGGAGATCATGCGCCTCGCGCTCGCGAACGCCGCCGAGCGAAACATCGAAGCCCGCCTGGAGGTCGAACCGGCAACGATGAGCCTGACCGCCGATCCTGAGTTGCTGGCGCAGGCCCTGCTCAACCTGCTGCGGAACTCGATCCGTGCGACGGCGGATTCCGACCCTTCCGTCATCGTGCTTGGCCTGGCGCGGGAGCCGAACGGCCACTTCCGGATCGAGGTGCGCGACAATGGTCCCGGCATTCCGCAGGACCGCCGCGAGGACATTTTCCTCCCCTTCTACACCACGCACAAAGGCGGCAGCGGCGTCGGCCTGAGCTTCGCAAGGCAGGTTGCGCTGGCGCACGGAGGATCGATATGCGCGCTCGACGCGCCGGAGGGCGGCGCGAACCTGCGAATGGTGATCTGACGTGACCGACGAAGCTCCGCCGAAATCCAAGCTGAAGCAGGTGAGGCTGTTACTCTGGGTCATCGTCGCGCTGGCAGCCGTGGGCGCAGCGGCATTGTATTTGATCCCCAGGAAGCAGACGCAGCCGTCGGCGACGGCCGGACCGGTCAAGGCGAGCTTCGGCGGCCCCTTCACCCTCGTCGGCGGCGACGGAAAGCCATTCTCGAGCCAAAAACTCGAGGGAAAGCCTTACGCCATCTATTTCGGCTTCACTCGATGCGGAGACATCTGCCCGACGACGCTGTCACGGCTGGTGAAGCTTCGCCGGGAAGCTGCCAACGATCAGGCGATCCGCATTCTCTTCGTGACGATCGACCCCGCGAACGACGGGCCGAAGGAAGTCGATCAATATGCCGGGCTGTTCAATGCGCCGATCATCGGCCTCACGGGAAGCCAGGCACAGATCGATCAGGTCAAGGAACAATATGGCATCTTTGCACAGCCGGTCCCCCACGCGGCGATGGGCAAGGAAATGGAGCATAGCGCATCGGTCCTGCTGTTCGATCGCAACGGGCATTTTGCGGGCACCATCGCGTCGGGCGAACCGGACTCCGATGCGCTGGCCAGGCTCAAGGCGCTAGTTTCCTAAAGCCGATCGTCCAGCTCTTTCACCAGTTTCTTCGGCGCCTGTGCGCGGTAACTCTCTTCAACCCAGGACTTGAGCTGGTCGAGGCCTGGGATCTCGTCCTCGTCGGGAGAGAAGCTGACCCAGCCGCTCTTGCCCAGACCATAGGGCGTCGGCGCCGCGAAAGGCAGCTGCAGCGCTTCGTAGCCTGTGTAAGGCAGCTTGCACGACAGGCCGAACGGCTTCCCGGTGCCGGGAAGATAGACGAATGTTTTGTCCTTCACCGCAAGGTCGTCATGGTCCGGCCAGGGCGACTTGCGATGGGCGCCGGGCAGGGTCAGGCCCCAGGCGCGCAGTTCGTCCACAAGAGCGGCACCCTTGCTTGTCATCACCCAGGCCGACTAGCGGAACCGCCTAAGCATCTCCAGCTTTGAGGTTCGATGCCCCCTTACCGGCCCGATCCGAAGTTACTGACACTCGGAACGGACTTTTACGATCCGGTCGAGCCGGCGGCATTCCCCAAATGCATCCCGCGCTTCGTCAATCAGCGCTGGGCCAAGCGCGTCGGCCTGGAACTGAGTGACGAGGATTGGGCGACGCACTTCTGCCGCTTCGAGCCGCTACCCGATAACCTCCCACAGCCGCTGGCGCTCCGGTACCACGGTCATCAGTTCCGAGTTTACAACCCGGATATCGGCGACGGACGCGGCTTCACATTCGCTCAGCTCCGCGACGAAAGCGGCCGCCTGCTCGACCTCGGCACGAAGGGCTCAGGCCAGACGCCGTACAGCCGTCAGGCCGACGGGCGACTGACCTTGAAGGGCGGTGTCCGCGAGGTCCTCGCCACCGAGATGCTCGAAGCGCTCGGCGTCAACACGTCTAAGAGCTTTGCCCTGTTCGAAACGGGGGAGCCGCTTCAACGGAGCGACGAGCCTTCTCCGACCCGGTCGTCAGTCCTGACACGGCTCAGTCACGGCCATGTTCGGATCGGCACCTTCCAACGCCTCGCCTTCCTCGGCCAGGTCGACAATCTGAAGGCCATGACCCGCTACTGCCTCGAAATTCTTTTCGGGGTGGAGCCGGCCTTGGACGATCACGAAAATGCCGTCAGGCTGCTCGAACTCGCCGGAAGCGCCACCGCAAGGCTCGCCGCGTCCTGCATGGCGGCGGGCTTCGTTCACGGTGTGCTCAACAGCGACAATATCAACATCACAGGCGAAAGCTTCGACTATGGCCCGTGGCGCTTCACCCCTTACTGGGAGCCGGAGTTCACCGCGGCTTATTTCGATCATTACGGCCTCTATGCCTTCGGCCGGCAGCCGGAGGCGATCCACTGGTGTCTTGCGCAATTGGCGGGCTGCCTTTCGCTGATCACCGACGCACTGAAGCTGTCGGAGGTGCTCTCCGCCTGGAGCGGCAAGTTCGAAGAAGCGATGGTCGCGGCGATGCTTTGCCGCCTCGGCATTGCACGAGGCGACAAGGATCGCGAGCTGACCGGAGCATTGATCCGCGCGCTGGCAACCAAAGCACAGCCGATCGACCGCGTCTTTTTCGATTGGCGCGGAGGCCGCGATCCCGGTGTCGATCTTTACCCCGCGGACGAATTCCGGTCGCTGGCCGGGTTGCTGGAGGGCCGGCAATCCGCCGAAGCCCACCCATATTGGACAGCCGAGGCGCCCTGCTCCATGCACATCGACGAGGTCGAGGAGATGTGGGACGCGATCGCGCAAGGCGATGACTGGCAGCCCTTCGACAACAAGGTTAAGGCAATCCGGTTAATGGCCGAAGCGATGGGGCACTATGCACCGGCAGGTTAAGGATACGTCCGAGGTGGTCGGCCGAACGCCGGCCACGGCCGAGCTGGTCTCCACCGAGCCGGCGACTGGAAAGAAGTTGTGGTCAGGCAAGGTCGGCGACGCCGCTGCCGAGGTTGCCGCGGCGCGCGCGGCCTGGCCGGCCTGGGCCGCTCACTCCCATGCCTACCGGATCGAGGCCGTTCGCCGCTTCGCCAACGTCGTTCGCAAGAAGGAAAGCGAATTCGCCGAGCTGATTGCACGCGAAACCGGAAAGCCGCTGTGGGAAGCGCGAACCGAAGTTGGCGCGGTCGTCAACAAGGTGGACATTTCCATCGAGGCCTATGCCGAGCGCACTCCGATGCGGCGGATGGAGGCCGCGCTCGGCAACAAGATCGCCGTCCGCCACAAGCCGCACGGCGTCCTTGCCGTGCTCGGTCCCTATAATTTCCCGGCGCACCTTCCCAATGGGCACATCGTCCCGGCGCTGATTGCCGGCAACGCGGTTGTCTTCAAACCCTCGGAGAAAACCCCCGCAACAGGCGAAGCTTTGATCCAGTGCTTCCATGAAGCGGGCATCCCGGAGGGCATCCTGAGGCTTCTCGTCGGCGGGCCCGATCAGGGGCGAGCCCTTGCCGCAGAGAACGGGATCGACGGGCTTCTCTTCACCGGGTCGGCCCGTGCCGGAATGGCGCTGCACAAGCAGTTTGCCGAAACTCCGCACAAGATCCTCGCGCTGGAGCTTGGCGGCAACAACCCGCTCGTCATTTGGAATGCAAAGGACGTCGAGACGGCCGCGACCATAGCCGTGCAGTCGGCCTATCTGACCGCAGGCCAGCGCTGCACCGCTGCGCGCCGGCTGATCGTCGAGGACGGCAAGCATGACGAACTGATCAACGCGATCCGGAAATATATCGACCGGATGATCATCGACCAGCCGTTCGCCGATCCCCAACCCTTCATGGGCCCGGTTATCGACCTCGCCGCCGCCGACCATGTGCAGGAGCAGTGGCTCAACCTCATGATGAAAGGCGGCAAGCCGCTTTGCCGTCTCGATCGCCCGGACAAGGAGACACCGTTCCTCACGCCCGGTCTGATCGATGTGACGGATGTTCGTGACCGCCCCGATGAGGAAATCTTCGGGCCGGTCCTTCAAGTCATCCGCGTCCCCGACTTCGACGCGGCGATCGAGGAAGCGAACAACACCCGCTTCGGTCTTGCAGCCAGCCTGATCGGCGGCAGCCCCGAAATGTACGACAAGTTCTGGGCCAACGTGAGGGCCGGCGTCATCAATTGGAACAAGCCGACCAACGGCGCGCCGTCGAACGCTCCGTTCGGAGGCATCGGGCTTTCCGGCAACCATCGTCCAAGCGCCTTTTACGCTGCAGATTATTGCGCCTATCCGGTGACCAGCAGCGAGTCCGATCGCGCCCGCGCCATGATCGGCGAGGGTCTGCGCGACCCGAACATGCAGGAAGACTAGCGCACGCCTCCTGCAACAAGTTCAGGGTTACAGCCGTTCAGGCGCCTGATGAGTAAAACCAAGTGGATCGGCGCGGCCATCGGCCTCGCCCTGTGCAGCGCAGCTCTTTCGGGTTGCAATGTTATCAACCGGAACTCTGGTCAAGGCGAGGCCAGTATGCCCGCCATTCCAGAAATCGACGAGGCCTGGACGTCAAAAACCGAGGAGCAGCTTCGCGAAGCGATCGCCGAAGCTCCGGCGCATGGCCTCAAGCCCGATCTTTTCCTGAAGGGCGGCGAGAGAGGAGCGGCCCTGACTCAGGCCGCGCTCAAATATGCCTCCGCCCTGGCCAACGGCTATTCCGATCCGAAGAAGCTCTTCGAGGTCTACACAATCCCGCATTCGACCTTGGACGTGAAGCCAGGGTTGCAGCGGGCAATTGCGAAGGGCGATGTCAAAAGCTGGATCGGGTCGCTCGCGCCTCAGACGGACGAATATCGCGCCATCAGCCAGGCCCATGTCCGCTTTCTTCAGCTTGCCTCCAAGACTCAGTTCAGGCCCGTTTCCGACGGAAAGCCGATCAAGCCCGGAAGCCGTGATCCCCGCGTCGCGGAGGTCATCGGCGCGTTGGAAGCCGTAGGTTATGTTCCGCCGCAGCCGGCGGCCAATGGCTCGAAGCCGGCGGTGCCCACTCCCGCGACTTATTCACCGCAGCTCGTCGCTGCGGTGAAGGCGCTTCAGGGCGAATTCGGGTTCAAGCAGGATGGCATCATCGGGGGCGACACGCTCGACGCGTTGAATGCGGGGCCCGCTTATCGGGCGCGGCAGACCGCGATCGCCATGGAGCGCCTGCGCTGGCTGCCGCGCAACGCCCCTGACACGAGGATCGACGTCAACACGGCGGCGACCATGCTGGACTATTGGCGCGACGGTCAGCGTGTCGATCACCGAAAGGTTGTGGCCGGCGAACCAGACAAGCCGACGCCGCAGCTGCAAGCTCCCCTGTTCCGGCTGGTCGCCAAACCGACCTGGACCGTGCCCAAGGGCATTGGCGAGAAGGAGGTCGCGGACAAGGGCCCTGATTGGCTCGCCGAAAATGGCTTTGCGTTGAAGGACAATCTTTGGGTGCAGGCGTCGGGACCCAAGAACTCGCTCGGCCTCGTCAAGTTCGACATGCAGGACAAGGAGGCGATCTACCTCCACGATACGCCGGCCAAGGCATTGTTCGGAACGCCGCAACGCCATCGGAGCCACGGTTGCGTCCGGGTCGAGAACGCACTCCAATTCGCCGCGGCTCTCGCCGAGCAGGAAGGTGTGCTCGACGAATTTCAGGAAGCCATGCAGGGCGAGGAAGACAACAAGTTCGTCAAGCTCACGGACGAGATCCCGGTGCGCCTCTTATATCAAACCGTGTTCTGGGATGGCGCCAGGGTCCAGTTCCGGCCGGACATTTATGGGTGGGACGTGAATATCGCGAAGGCGCTGGGCCTCGCACCGGGCGCCCCCATCAGGATCGAGCAGCCGGAGAGCAGCGACGACGTCGGGCCATAAACAGCTGAGGGCGCCGAACGGCGCCCTCAACCCCCTCCCCGGCTCGCCCCGGTAAGGGCGAGCTCCAAATCTCGGCCGTTAACGAGCTTCTGGCAGTCGGTCCTCGTCCGCGATATCGCTGAACTTGGTGAAGCGGCCCTCGAAGCGAAGCCTCTCCTTGCCCGTGCCGCCGTGACGGTTCTTGGCAACGATGACCTCGGCCAGACCGTAAGCGCGAGCCATCTTCTCCTGCCAGGCGGCCAATTCCGGATCGTCGTCGCCCGGTTGCTTCGCCGCGAGATAATAGTCCTCGCGATAGATGAAGAGCACGATGTCTGCGTCCTGCTCGATCGAGCCCGATTCCCTCAGATCCGACAACTGCGGTCGCTTGTCCTCACGCTGCTCGACCGCGCGGCTGAGCTGCGACAGGCCGATCACGGGCACGTCAAGCTCCTTTGCCAGCTGCTTAAGCCCACGGCTGATCTCGGAAATTTCCTGGACGCGATTATCTCCAGCGCTCCCCTTCCCCGATCCCTGGAGCAGCTGGAGATAATCGACCACGACGAGTCCGATCCCTTTCTGGCGTTTCAGCCGGCGGGCCCGGGCCCGCAGGGCTGCGATGGTCAAGCCGGGCGTGTCGTCGATGTATAGCGGGAGGCTGTGCAGCCGATCCGCTGTGCGAGCGAAGGAGGCGAACTCCTGACGTCCGATGTTGCCGGTGCGGATTTGCTCTGCCGTGACCTGCGACTGCTCGGACAGCACACGAGTCACCAGCTGCTCGGCGGACATTTCCAGGCTGAAGATCGCGGCCGGCGCGCCCGCCGACTTCGCCGGCTCTATTCCATCCGACTGGTCCTGCAGGAAGCGCTCGGCCGTGGCGAACGCCATGTTCGTCGCGAGGGCGCTCTTTCCCATGCCGGGGCGTCCGGCGACAATGATGAGGTCGGAGCGCTGAAGTCCGCCGATGCGACCATTGAGGCCGGTAAAACCCGTCGTGATCCCGGTCAGTCCACCGCCCCTGTTGAGGGCTGCCTCCGCGCTACGGATCGATGCCATTGCGGCTTCGCCGAAGCTCTTCGCCTTCCCTTCGGCGCCACCCTCCTCGGCAACCTTGTAGAGTTCAGACTCGGCGCGCTCGATCTGAGCGAGGGGGGCAACGTCCTCACTCGTATCGAGCGCGCCCTCCACGAGCTCGCGCCCGACGCCGACAAGGGCGCGCAGGAGCGCGAGATCGTAGATCTGTGCTGCGAAATCGCGGGCGCCGATCACGGCTGCCCCCGACCCCGTCAATTGCGCGAGATAGGCCGGACCGCCGACCTCCTTCATTCCCTCGTCCGTGTCGAACAAGGGCTTCAACGTCACCGGATTGGCGATCCGGTTGCTGTCGGTCAGCCGCAGGATCGCCTCGTAGATGCGCCCGTGCAGCGGCTCAAAGAAATGATGGGGCCGCAGCTTCAGCTGGACGTCCTCGACCAGCCGGTTGTCGATCATCAGCGCCCCAAGCAGCGCAGCCTCGGCTTCGGTGTTTTGCGGAAGGGTTGAAGGCGCTTCTGACGCAGACTCGGCAATTCGGATGACTTCGGCCATGGCGAGCTTCCCTACGCTCGTGCGGCCCCACATCAAGCGCGACAAAGATAGCACAACTGGGGATAAGTTGTGCACGAATCAGATAGGTGGCCACAGGAACTGCCGGAAACGCGAAACAGCGCTCATCCACAGAAATAATCCGCTCCAAATTGAAGCGTGCAACTGGCCCCGTTACGCACTCGTCATGTCGATTTTGTCGGACCGCTGGATTCGGGAGCAGGCGCAGGCTCACGGCATGATCGAGCCGTTCGTGGAAGCGCAGCGGCGCGAGGGCTGCATCAGCTACGGCCTGTCATCCTACGGCTATGACGCGCGGGTTGCGGACGAGTTCAAGATCTTCACGAACGTCGACAATGCGGTGGTCGATCCGAAGGACTTTGCGTCGAACAGCTTCGTCGACCGGCAGACCAACTGCTGCATCATTCCGCCGAACAGCTTCGCCCTGGCTAGGACGGTCGAATATTTTCGGGTGCCGCGCGACGTGCTCGTGATCTGCCTTGGGAAGTCGACCTACGCACGATGTGGAATCATTGTGAACGTCACTCCGCTGGAACCCGGCTGGGAAGGCCATGTGACCCTGGAATTCTCCAACACGACCCCGCTGCCCGCCAAGGTCTATGCCAACGAGGGTGCGTGCCAGTTCCTCTTCCTGCAGGGGAACGAGCCCTGCGAGGTGAGCTATGCCGACCGCGCCGGCAAATATATGGGACAGAAGGGCGTCACGCTGCCGAAGCTGTGAGGCTCAGGTTGCGTCATGCACCTCGGCCATCGGGCCGTTTTTCTTGATCGAGTCGATCGCGCTCTGCGCCGAGCTCTTCGACTTGTAGGTCTCGGTCCAGAAGACCTTCTCGCCATTATACTCGAAGCTCGCGACATACTCGCCGTTCTTCGACTGCTTGATGACGAACTTGTGGGCCATGGCCGCCTCCTAACCTGCGTTAGCCAGGCGGCGATGAACTCGCCGGATTGCAGTTTCAATAGGGTCATCGCATGGCACGTAGGTGACTTGCGACGAAGCGAGCTTATTGGACGCGGCCGACAAGCTGGCTTTCGCCCGGCATCGTTTTCGCATCCCCGCGGACGTCATCTACCTTGACGGCAATTCGCTAGGCGCTCTGCCAGTAGAGGCGCTCGCCCGGCTGGCCGAGTGCGCCGAGCGGCAATGGGGCGACGATCTCATCGCCAGCTGGAACAAGCATGGATGGATCGATTGGCCCGCGCGGATCGCCGCCAGGCTTTCGCCGATCGTGGGAGCGGAGCCGAGCGAGCTTCTGATTGCCGATTCGACGAGCGTCTGCCTGTACAAGCTGCTCGCCGCTGCCGCGAAGGCCCGGCCCGAACGCCGGACTCTGCTGTCGCAGAAACGCAACTTCCCGACCGACCTCTATGTCGCGCAGGGCCTGGCGGAACTGCTCGGTCTGACGCTCAGAACCGTCGATCCGGGTGAGATAATCGGCGCCATAGACGACGATACGGCCGTCGTTACGCTTACCCATGTCGATTATCGGTCGGCGGCTTTTTACGACATGCGCGCAGTGAATGAGGCAGCTCGCGCCCGTGGCGCTCTGGTGGTTTGGGATTTATCGCACAGCGCCGGCGCGGTTGAGCTCGACCTCGGCGAGTCCGACGCGGAGCTCGCAGTAGGATGCGGCTACAAATATCTGAATGGTGGGCCCGGCTCGCCCGCATTCATCTACGTTGCGGAGCGGCTTCAGGACGAGCTCCGGTCGCCGCTGCAGGGCTGGATGGGCCATGCAGACCCCTTCGCCTTCGATGACGATTATCGCCCTGCGGGCGGAATGCTCAAGTTCCTCACAGGAACGCCGTCGATCCTCGCTCTCGCAGCCCTGGATGCGGGGCTGGCGACGTTCGAGGGCATCGCAATGGCAGACCTTGCGGCCAAGTCGCGGTCGTTATCCCAGCTCTTCATCAAGGAGGTCGAGGCTCGCTGCGGCGGCGAGGTCCGTCTCGAATCCCCGCGCGACCCCATGAACCGCGGCAGTCACCTGGTGTTCGCCCACCCCGAGGGTTACGCGATCATGCAGGCGCTCATCGCCCGCGGCGTAATCGGCGACTTCCGCGCGCCCGACCTGATGCGCTTCGGCTTCGCGCCACT
>Ga0070664_100002790_pt1 | contig 14106 bp, 7 predicted proteins | sample KBSC73metaG_FD_65863 | JGI IMG/M metagenome (GOLD analysis project Ga0070664, IMG submission 65863) | Corn rhizosphere microbial communities from Kellogg Biological Station, Michigan, USA - KBS C7-3 metaG | ecosystem: Host-associated > Plants > Roots > Rhizosphere > Soil ... | reverse complement strand
AGTGCCGCCCCCAAACACAAAACGCATAAGCCCGCCACCCGCTCCGGGCTTGTTCAACCATGGGTGCAGTCGAAGTCTCCGCTACGCTCCGACTCCGCAGCACCCTTTATTGTTGGGCTCTTTTTCATACGACGCGAGGGACCCCGGGCAAGCGCTCTTCGGGAGACTCCCCTTTGAGCAGCAGGTAAAACAAAACGTCGAGCTTCTGACGCATCCCGCACAGCGCCGCTCGATCCTCGACGGCGACATATTCTTCTTCGGGTTCGATCGCGCGAGTCGCGATGAAAATCTCGGCAAGCAACGCCTTCGACAGGAGAGCGTCTGCCTTACAAATCCGGGTCGCTTCCGCTGCTATCGCTTCCAGTCGCGCAAACGCTTCCTTCTTCACCTCGCTCGTGGTCTTCAGTGGATAGAGAAACGCAGAGACCGCTTCGCGCAGTTCCGGCAAGATTTCAGCTTGGCGTTCGATGCTCATCTTTCTTTGCCCATCAGTGTTGTTAAGCGACCAGTCGGTTTTTGGGGGTGATACCCGACCGATCGGTGATCGGGGCTAAAGGCGGCCCGGGAGTACAGAGATCGGCGAGGGTCGTCATTGCCCGTTTGTAAAAACGGTGAGTTGGCGCGCCAAGCCGGAAAGGGAAGTTGGAAGGGTCTCATCGTCCAGATGAGGGGGCGACGTTCACACCCGGCGATTGAAATCGCCTCCGCCGAGGGCGGCGATGAATCGCGCCGAGCCAGCGCCCCGTTTCCAACCCGGTTGAAGGAGTTGAGGCTTCAGCCGAGGTGGGGGCGAAGCCGCGGGGGCGGAGTCGGGCGAGCTGCTTGCTCGTTCTCAATAGGCTCCGCCCGGGAAGACCTTCCTCGGCTGAAGCCTCAACTCCCCGCGATTTCCGACGGGCTCAACTCCGTCACTTCTTCTTCGCCTGCGACATGGCCTGGCTGAACCAGTCGTTGTTGCCGCCGCCCTGTTGTTGCGGGCGGGAGTCGCGCGACTGGTAACCGCGGTTGCCGCCGCCGCGCGGGGCGTCGCGGTCGCCGGCGCTGCTGCGGCGGTTTTCCATCTCGGGCTTCGACTTCATCGAGAGCGCGATGCGGTTCCGCTTGAGGTCGACCTCGACGACGGTGACCTGGACCTTCTGGCCGACCTTCACCACTTCGCTGGCGTCGCGGACGAAATGGTCGGCGAGCTGGCTGACGTGGACGAGGCCGTCCTGGTGGACGCCGATGTCGACGAAGGCGCCGAAGGCGGTGACGTTGGTGACGATGCCGGGCAGCTTCATGCCGGGCGAAAGGTCGGACGTCTTTTCAACGCCGTCGGCGAACGAGAACAACTCGAACTGCTTGCGCGGGTCGCGGCCGGGCTTGGAAAGCTCGGCGAGGATGTCCTTCAGGGTCGGCAGGCCGACGTCGCCGTCGACATACTTCTGCAGGTCGACCTTCTTCTGCAGCGCTTCGTTGCCGATGAGGTCGCCGACCTGGCAGCCGAGGTCGGCGGCCATGCGCTCGACCAACGGGTAGCGCTCCGGGTGGACGGCGGAGGAATCGAGCGGGTGCGCGCCGCCGCGGACGCGGAGGAAGCCGGCGGCTTGCTCGAAGGCTTTTTCGCCGAGGCGCGGGACCTTTTTCAGCTCAGCGCGCGAGGTGAACGCGCCGTGCTCGTTGCGGTAGGCGACGATGTTCTCGGCGAGCGAACCGTTCAGACCGGAGACGTAGGAAAGGAGCTGCTTCGAGGCGGTGTTGAGCTCGACGCCGACGGCGTTGACCGAGCTGACCACGGTGTCGTCGAGGCTGGCCTTGAGTGCGCGCTGGTCGACGTCGTGCTGGTATTGGCCGACGCCGATCGCCTTCGGGTCGATCTTCACCAGTTCGGCGAGCGGGTCCATCAGGCGGCGGCCGATGCTGACCGCGCCGCGCACGGTGACGTCGTGGTCGGGGAATTCCTCGCGGGCGACGTCGGACGCCGAGTAGATCGACGCGCCGCTTTCGTTGACCATCACGACCGGGATCGACGACGGCAGCTTGAGCTTTTTCACGAAGGCCTCGGTTTCGCGGCTGGCGGTGCCGTTGCCGATGGCGATGGCCTCGATGTCGAATTTCTTGATGAGTTCGACGATCTCCTTCGCCGCTTCGTAGAGCTGGGTGTTCGAGCCGGCGGTCGGGTGGATCACCGTGTGGTGGAGCAGCTTGCCGGAGCGGTCGAGCACGACGGTTTTGCAACCGGTGCGGAAGCCGGGGTCGATGGCGAGCAGGCGCTTTTCACCGAGCGGCGAGGCGAGCAGGAGCTCGCGGAGGTTTTCGGCGAAGACCTGGATCGCGGTTTCGTCGGCGCGCTTTTTGCCCTGCAAACGCATCTCGGTTTCCATCGACGGCATGAGCAGGCGCTTGCAGCCGTCCTCGACGGCGAGGCGGACCTGGTCGGCGGCCTTGCCGGAACCTTTGACCCAATCGCCCATCGCGAGGCCGGTGATGCGCTCGAGCGGGACCTCGACGCGCATGAGCAGGAAGCCTTCCTTCTCGCCGCGGCGGATCGCCAGCATGCGGTGCGACGGGATCGAGGCGAAAGGCTCGCTCCACTCGAAGTAGTCGCGGAACTTCGCGGCTTCGGCGTCCTCGTCCTTGCCGAACATGACGCGGGAGGAAACGGTGGATTCCTCCTCGTAGCGCTTGCGAACGCGGCCGCGCAGCGCGGCGTCATCGGCCACGCGCTCGGCGATGATGTCACGGGCGCCGGCGAGGGCGTCTTCGAGCGTCGGCACTTCCTTTTCCGCGTCGACGAACTTGGCGGCCTCCTCGGCCGGGTCGCCGTTCTGGTTTTCGAAAATCCAATCGGCCAGCGGTTCGAGTCCGCGCTCCTTCGCCTTGGTCGCGCGCGTCTGGCGCTTCGGGCGGAACGGGGCGAAGACGTCCTCCAGCGCGGCCAGCGTGGCGGCGGACTCGACCTTCTTCTTCAGCTCGGGCGAAAGCAGCGAGCGCTCGTCCAGCGACTTGAGAATGGCGGAGCGGCGGGAGTCGAGCTCGGCGAGCTGCACCATGCGGTCGCGGATGGTGGCGATCTGGACTTCGTCGAGCGAGCCGGTCTGCTCCTTGCGGTAGCGGGAAATGAACGGGACCGTCGCGCCCTCGGCGAGCAGCTTGGCGGTGGCGGCCACCGAGCGGGCGTTGAGGCCGGTTTCCCGGGCGATGGTTTCCAGATGCTGGCTGGCGGCGGCGGTCGGGACGTCGGACATGATGCGGGGCGATTGGGTAGCCAAGCCCGGCCGGAAAGGCAATCGCGCTAAATGAGGGAACCGCGAATCGGGCGAATCTCTTGGGGACAAGGCACCACGGGTGAAGAGAAACCACGAAAGACACGAAATTTCACGAAAGGTTCCGATTTCGTGCCCTTTCGTGTTTTTCGTGGTTGGGAGAAGTTCATGAAAAAGGCCGCTCTCCCGAGGGAAAGCGGCCTTTTCAAATCAAACAATCACTCGGCGGCGCTGCCGTTGCGGATGATGTCGAGGAAGCTCTGCGGGTCGAGCGAGGCTCCACCGATGAGCGCGCCGTCGATGTCCGGGCAGGCCATCAGTTCGGCGGCGTTGTCGGGCTTCACGCTGCCGCCGTACTGGATGCGCACCTTGGCGGCGACTTCCTGGCCGTAGAGCTCGGCGATCACCGAGCGGACGAAGGCGTGGGCGTCCTGCGCCTGCTGCGAGGTGGCGGTCACGCCGGTGCCGATCGCCCAGACCGGCTCGTAGGCGACGACGGTTTCGGTGACGTCTTTTTCGGAAAGCCCCTTGAGGCCTTCGGTGATCTGGGTGCGGAGGACGCTTTCGAGCTGGCCGGCTTCGCGTTCGGCGAGCGTTTCGCCGATGCAGAAGATCGGGTGGAGGTTCGCCTCGCGGGCCTTCTTGAGCTTGGCGTTGATGACGGCGTCGGTCTCGCCGTAGATCGAGCGGCGCTCGCTGTGGCCGAGGATGACGAAGTGGACGAGCAGCTCGCGCAGCATCAGCACGCTGACCTCGCCGGTGTAGGCGCCGGCGTCGAACTGCGAGCAGTTCTGCGCCGCGATCTGGATGCCGTGGTTGTGATTGAGAGCGTCCACCAATTTCGGCAGCGACACGAACGGCGGCGCGATCACCACGTCGGCGGCGAACGGCTGGTTTTGGATCTTGGAAAGAAGGCTCTTGGCGAAGTCCTCGGCTTCCGAGGGGCCCTTGTTCATCTTCCAGTTGGCGGCGAAAATCGGTTTGCGGCTCATGACAGATCGGATTGGGGGAGAGAGAAAAAAGGGCGGACCACCCCTGAAGGACGGTCCGCCCGGTTGAGGAATCAGGCTTCGGAAAGCGCGGCCACGCCGGGCAGCTGCTTGCCTTCGAGCAGTTCGAGGGACGCGCCGCCGCCGGTCGAGATGAAGGTCACCTTGTCGTCGAGGCCGAACTTGTTGATGGCCGTGACGGAGTCGCCGCCGCCGACGATGGTCGTGCCGGCGTTGGCGGCCAGCGCTTCGGCGATCGCCTTGGTGCCCTTGGCGAAGCTGTCGAGCTCGAACACGCCCATCGGGCCGTTCCAGAGGATGGTCTTCGCCTTGGCGACTTCGGCGACGAATTCGCCGATGGCGACGTCACCGATGTCGATGCCTTCCCAGCCGTCCGGCGTTTCACCGCCCTGTTCGTAGGGCGCGGTGCACTTGGTTTCGGCGCCTTCCTTGAACTCCTGCGTGATGCGGGTGTCGGCCGGAAGGAGGAAACGGACGCCCTTGGCTTCGGCGTTCTTGAGGATGTCGAGCGCGAGGTCGAGCTTGTCGGCTTCCACGCGGCTGTTGCCGGTGTGGTAGCCCTGCGCCTTGCGGAAGGTGTTGGCCATCGCGCCGCCGATCAGGAAGGCGTCGGCCTTTTCCATCAGCGCGTTGATGACGAGGATTTTGTCGGAGACCTTGGCGCCGCCCATGATGACGAGGAACGGGCGCTCCGGGTTTTCGAGCTTGCCGACGAGGTATTCGAGCTCGCGCTCCATCAGGAAGCCCATCGCGCTCTTGGCGACGTAGTGGGTCACGCCTTCGGTCGAGCCGTGGGCGCGGTGCGCGGTGCCGAACGCGTCGTTGACGTAGATTTCGGCGCTGCCGGCGAGTTCCTTCGCGAAGGCGGCGTCGTTCTTCTCCTCTTCGGCGTGGAAACGGGTGTTTTCCAGGATCAGCACCTGGCCGGCCTGGAGCGCGGCGCGCAGGGCGGCGGCATCGGCGCCGACGCAGTCCGGCGCGAGCTTCACGTCCTGGCCGAGGATTTCGCCGAGGCGGGCCGCGGCGGGAGCGAGCGAGTATTTCGCCTCGGGTCCGCCCTTCGGACGGCCGAGGTGGGAGCAGAGCACGAGTTTCGCGCCACCGGCGAGCAGGTGTTTGATCGACGGCACGGCGGCCTGGATGCGGGTGTCGTCGGTGATCACACCATCCTTGAGCGGGACGTTGAAGTCCACGCGCATCAGCACTTCCTTGCCCTGAACGTCGAGATCGCGGATCGAGAGTTTAGCCATGGGGCGCAAATCCCGCCCGAGGGGGCATTTGAAGTCAAGCCCCGCGTGGTTCGCGCGCAGCGGACGCGGTTTCATGCGCAACCGCCGCGCGGGCACCGGCGGCCACCTCGACGGCGACGATGCAGACGTCGTCATCGTACTGGGCGCGCCGCTGGAACGACGAAACCTGGCTGACGATCTTGGCCGGCATCGCGGCCATCGGCCCGTCGAGCGCCTCGTCGAAACTGGCCGCCAGCCGCTCGACCCCGAACGGTGTGCCGTCCGGGCGCTCCGCCTCGACCAGCCCGTCGGTGAACAGCAGGAACACGTCCCCCGGCTTCATCGGGGATTCCATGGTCCGATAGATCGCTTCCGGCAACAGCCCCAGCGCGGGCTGACGGCTGCATTCTTTCCACAGCGGCTCCGGCGAACGCCCGCTGCCCCGCCGCACGCGGAGCGGCGACGGATGCCCCGCGACCGCCCAGGACGCCAGGCCGGTGCGGGTGTCCAGCGTCATGAAAAACGCGGTGACGAACAGGGTCTGCCCGCTGCGGGCGATCACCTCCTGCAGGTGGCGGTTCAGCTCACCGAGGAAATCGCCCGGCGCGGTGGCCTGCGTGCAGTAGTTCCGCACCAACGCGCGCAGGATGGCCGTGATCAGGGCCGAACGCGCGCCGTGCCCCATGACGTCGGCGATCAGCACGCCGACCCGGTTTTCATCCAGCTCGATCAGATCGAAAAAGTCGCCGCCGATCGTCGAGGCGGGCTGGTAGAAGTGGGCGAACCGCAGCGCCAGCGGACTCCCGGTTTCCGCCGGCCGGACCCCCGGATAGTCCGAGGGAAGCAACGCTTTCTGGAACTCCCGCGCCAGTTCCAGATCCTCGCGGATCACGGCGGTTTTCGCCGCGACCTCCGCTTCCAGCTGGCGGTGGTAGCGCAGCACGCGCGAGGTCATCACCGCGAGGTCGCTCGCCAGCCCCTCGATCTCGTCGCCGGTACGGATCTCCAGGATCTTCTTCAAGTCCTCCTCGGCCAGGTGATGCCGGGCGGCAGCCTCGACTTCGTCGCGGTCCGCCCCCTGCGCCATGCGGGCGGTGGCGGACACCGAGCGGGCGGCTTTGCCCAGCACCGCGAGAGGATCGAGAATCTGGTGGCGGATTAGCATGTAACCCGCCGCCCCGCACACCACCACGAGCAGCCCGACCGCAAGCCCTATCCACAGCAGACTGCGGCGTAGCGGTTTCACCACGTCGTCCCGCCGAGAGGAAAACAAGAGGTAGGCGCGCGCCGCCTCGCCCGGCTCGCCCACTTTCACAAAACCCGTCATCCGCGCGTCGCCGTCGCGCGCCCACAGCAGCGACCCCGTGCCCCCCTGCCGCTGGATGGCGGACAAGGTGTCCGGATTCACCCGGTCCGCCAGCGACACGAAGTGCGACTTCGAGCTGGCGAGGATCCGCCCGTCCGGCAGCACGATTTCCCAGCGCTCGCCCATCGCCTCGCCGTCGAAACCCAGACGGGCAAACAGGCTGGAGATCTCCACCGAGATCTTGGACACCCGGCGAATTCCCCGCCTTCATATAAGGGCGAAACCACGTCCAGCGAGAACACCTTGGCGCTGTCGTCATATTTCAGCTCGTCCGTCCACACGCTCCCAGGGGGCATGCTTTTGCCCTTCTGCCACCACGCCTCGTCCGCCTGGTCGTAGTCGCTGGTCCTGCCGGTGGACGCCACCACCCTGCCCTCGCGGTCGGTCACGAAAATCTCGGCGTTTTCCGGGTGCAGCGCCCGGTAGCGGTTCAGGCTTTCCGCCCCCGGATTCTCCAGCACCGCCTGTAGCGGCGGGTCGCCCGGCACCAGCGACGGCCATTGCGCATCCAACCGCCGGGATTCCACGGCCACGGTCTGCGGATCCTTCCCCGCGAGCCCGCGGTTCTTCTCCTCAAGCACCCGCATCAACGCGGGATCCGCCGCCAGCCAGGTCCGGAATTGCTCGCCCTGCGCCTCGGTCGCCTGGCCGACCGCCTTGCCGAGCGTGAACGCCTCGACCTGGTGCAGGCGCCCCCGCTCCGCCAGCAGGTGCCGGTACCCCCAGGCTTCAAAAATGGCCAACCCGACCACCAGCGGAAGCGCGGCGGAGACGATCAGCCCCCCCAGAAACTTCCCCCGGAGCCCGAGTTTTCTCATTCTCGAGTTCTAACCGCGTTGCCGGCGGGTGGCGAGTTCGTTTTCCCCCGGCGTACGCAGGAACGCCCGGCCTCACGGCCGGGCGTTCGCTTGTCCAATCTCTTGGGAAAACGGATCAGAGACCCTTCTTCACCACGTCGAAGAGGAGGTTGATGACGCGGTTGGAGTAGCCCCACTCGTTGTCATACCAGCTCACCAGCTTGAAGAAGGTGGAGTTGAGCTCGATGGACGAGCCGGCGTCGAAGATCGACGAGTGGCTGTCGTGGATGAAGTCGGTGGAAACCACTTCGTCGTCGGTGTAGGCGAGGATGCCGTTGAGATAGGTGTCGGCGGCCTTCTTCATCGCCGCCTTGATCTCGGCGAGCGAGGTTTCCTTGGTGGTCTTGACGGTGAGGTCGACGACGGAAACGGTCGGGGTCGGCACGCGGAAGGCCATGCCGGTGAGCTTGCCTTTCACTTCCGGGCAAACCAGCGCGACGGCCTTGGCGGCGCCGGTGGTCGACGGGATGATGTTGATCGCCGCGCTACGGCCGCCCTTCCAGTCCTTCTTGGACGGACCGTCGACGGTCTTCTGGGTGGCGGTGTAGGAGTGCACGGTGGTCATCAGGCCTTCCTCGATGCCGAAGCCTTCCTTGAGGAGGACGTGGACGATCGGGGCGAGGCAGTTGGTGGTGCAGCTCGCGTTGGAGATGATGTGGTGCTTGGCCGGATCGTAGTTGGCATCATTGACGCCCACCACGAAGGTGCCGTCCTCGCCCGAAGCCGGAGCGGAGATGATGACCTTCTTGGCACCGGCGACGAGGTGACCCTTGGCCTTCTCGGCGGCGGTGAACAGGCCGGTGGACTCGATGACGACCTCGACGCCGAGATCCTTCCACGGGAGACCGTCCGGGGTGCGGGCGCTCACGACCTTGATGTCATGACCGTTGACGACGAGAACGTCATCCTCTTCCAGCTCCGGGCTGGACTTCTTCGAGGAAACCGTGCCGTTGAACTTACCCTGCGTGGAGTCGTACTTGAGCAGGTAGGCGAGGTTGTCGGCCGGAACGATGTCACCCACGGCGACGACGTTGAAGGTGGTGCCGAGGTGGCCCTGCTCGACGAGGGCGCGGAACACGAGGCGCCCGATGCGCCCGAAGCCGTTGATGGCGATGGTGGTCATAATGGTAAGGAGCCTTGCGGCAATTGGTGGCAAAGACCGGTCGACCGGGATGGGCCGCGTCCGGCGGCGCGATTGTGCATGCCAGCCCTTGGGCGTCAATGTCCGGCTCACGTCCGCCGCGCGGCAGCAACGCAACTTCAAGCCCCCTCCGGCCGTTCGGGCAAAGCCCGCCCATTTTTTGCCAAAAAACGACCACTGCCCCTCCCCCAAAACGAAACCGCCGGAGGAAGCGCGACTCCCTCCGGCGGCCGATGGAATGGATCAGGGGTGGATCACGCCTCGCCTTCCGGCCCGGCGGCTTCTTCGTCCGAAGCGGCGTCTCCGGCCGGGGCGTCCTCGCCGTCAGCGATCACCTTGGAGATGTCCTGAAGTTTCTCGCCGTCCTTCAGCGTGAGCAGTTTCACGCCCTGCGCGTTGCGGCCGGTTTCCCGGATTTCCGCCACGCGGATGCGGATGCTCTGGCCGGTGGAGGTCATCAGCATCAGCTCGTCCTCCTCGACCACGGTGACCGCTCCGACCACCGGGCCGGTCTTGTCGGTCACCTTCATCGTGATGATGCCTTTGCCGCCGCGCGTCTGCTTGCGGTACTCGTCGAAAGCGGTGCGCTTGCCGAGGCCGTTTTCGGAGGCCACGAGCAGGGTCGAGGCGGCGGTCACCAGGGCCAGACCGACGACGAAGTCGCCCTCGACCGGCCGGATGCCCATCACGCCCGCCGAGGCGCGTCCCATCGAACGGGTGTCGTCCTCGTGGAAACGCAGACTCATGCCCTCGTGGGTGACCAGCACGATCTCATCCGAGCCGGAGGTCAGCCGGACGCCGATGAGTTCGTTGGCTTCCTCAAGGATGATGGCGGTCAGACCGGCCTTGCGGTAGTTGCGGAAGTCGTGGAGCGCGGTCTTCTTCACCTTGCCGCTGCGGGTGGCGAAGAAGACGAAACCGGCGTCCTCGCGGAAGGTGATGTCGTCGCCCTTCTCGTCGACCCGGCGCTCGAGGCGGAGTAGGGCGGCGATCTTCTCCTCGGGTTTGAGATCGAGCACGTTGCGGATGCTGCGCCCCATCGCGGTGCGCGAGCCTTCCGGAAGCTCGTACACGCGCTCGACGTAGACGCGCCCGGTGTTCGTGAAGAACAGTAGGTAATCGTGCGCCTGCACGCTGAACAGGTGCTCGATGAAATCGTCGGGCTCGTCCTTGCCGGTGGCGCGGGTTTCCATGCCCTTGAGCCCCTTGCCGCCGCGTCCCTGCAAGCGGTACTCGGAGGCCGGCGTGCGCTTGATGTAGCCGCGGTGCGAGAGCGTCACGATCATCGCGTCGTTGGCGATGAGGTCCTCCATCGCGATCTCGCCTTCCTCGGCGAGGATCGGGCACTTGCGCGGCGTGGCGAACTTTTCACGGAGCGCGCCGAGCTCGTCCTTGATGATGGTGAGCACCCGGACCTCGCGGGCGAGGATGTCGAGCAGGTCCTTGATGTTCGCCAGCACGCCGTCGTACTCGCCCTTCACCTTGTCGCGCTCGAGGCCGGTGAGCTGGTAGAGGCGCAGCTCGAGGATCGCGTCCACCTGGCGCTCGCTGAAGACGTAGTGGCCGCCCTGGATCGCCGGCTGCGAACGGACGAGGATGCCGAGCGACTCGGCGGTGGCGGTGGTGAACTTGTAGGCGGCGAGGCGCTCGCGGGCCTCGTCGCGGTTCTTCGAGTCGCGGATGATCTTGATGAAATCGTCGAGGTGGCCGAGCGCGAGCAGATAGGCCTCCAGCAGTTCGGCGCGCTCCTCCGCCTTGCCGAGCAGGTAGCGCGTGCGGCGGATGACGACCTCGCGACGGTGCTCGATGTAGGCGTCGATCGCCTCCTTGAGCGAAAGCTGTTTCGGGCGGTTCTTGTGGATCGCCAGCATGTTCACGCTGAACGACGTTTCCAGCGCAGTGAGCTTGAAGAGCTGGTTGACGACCACCTGCGGACGGGCGTCGCGCTTCAACTCGATCTCGATGCGGGTTTCCTCGTCGGAAAGGTCGCGCATGCCGGAGATGCCGGTGAGCGTCTTCTCATTGACCAGCTCGGCGATGCGCTCCTGGAGCACGGCGCGGTTCACGCCGTAGGGCACCTCGCGGATGACGATGATCGACCTGCCGTTTTCGTTTTCCTCGATCTCGACCTTGCCTCGGAGACGCATCGAACCGCGTCCGGTGCGGAAGTATTCCTCGATGCCGCGCAGGCCGCGGATTTCGCAGGACACCGGGAAATCGGGCCCCTTGATGTGCTGCATCAGCTCGGGCAGCGTGATCTCGGGCTTGTCGATCTGCGCGCAGATGCCGTCGATCACCTCACCAAGGTTGTGCGGCGCGAGGTTGGTCGCCATGCCGACGGCGATACCGGTGCCGCCGTTGACCAGGAAGTTCGGGAACGCGGACGGCAGCACCGTGGGCTCCTCCTGGGAACCGTCGTAGTTCGGCTGGAAGTCGACCGTGTTCTTGTCGAGATCCTCCATCATCGCCATGCCGAGGTGGTGGAGCCGGGCCTCGGTGTATCGCATGGAGGCCGCGGCGTCGCCTTCGACCGAGCCGAAGTTGCCCTGGCCGTCGACCAGCATCTCGCGCATCGACCATGGCTGGCCCATGTTGACGAGCGTCGTGTAGATCGACTGGTCGCCGTGCGGGTGATAATTACCCATCGTCTCGCCGACGATCTTGGCGCACTTCACATGGGCCTTGCCGGGCGTGACGCCAAGCTGGCGCATCGCGTAAAGCACGCGGCGCTGCGAAGGCTTGAGGCCGTCGCGGACGTCCGGAAGGGCGCGCGAAATGATGACCGACATCGAGTACTCGAGGAACGAGTTCGAGAGTTCCTCGGCGACGTTGATGGGCTTGATGGCGTCTTGAGACATGGAAAACAAAGTGATCGGTGATCAGTGAGAAGAACCGCTGACCGGCGTCACACGTCCAGGTTGCGGACGTTGAGCGCGTTGTCCTCGATGAACCGTTTGCGCGGCTCGACGATGTCGCCCATCAGGACGTCGAACATTTTATCGGCCTCGACCGCGTTGTCCTCGTCCAGACGGACGCGGAGGAACTGGCGGGTCTCCGGGTCCATCGTGGTTTCGAAAAGCTGTTTGGCGTTCATTTCACCAAGACCCTTGAAGCGCTTGATCTGCACGCCGCGGCTGGCGATTTCGAGAACCCGGACGAGCACCTCCGGCAGGGAGAACACCGGATGGATCTTCTGCTTCTCGCCGTCGCCTTCGAGCAACTCGAACAGCGGCGTGTCGTCGTCGGAGAACCTCGCGGTGTCGATGCCGCACTCGTTGAGGCGGCCGAAGATCTTGGCGATCGCGTGAGACTCGTGGAGTTCGTGCAGATTCGCCCGGCGGGACGGGCCGGCGTGCGCGGCGGAGTCCTCGTCCGGCAGCAGCTCGTCGAACAGGCGGAGGTCACGATTCTCGGCGGCATAGGCGCGGAGCGCTTCCTCGTCGGCGAAATAGAGCACGCTCTCGTCGTTGCCGATGCGGACACGGACCATGTATTCCGGAAGGTGTCCGTCGCGGCGGGCGGCGAGGTAGTCTTTGAAATTTCCGCCATTTCCCGCGATGGAGTTCGAGTAGCGGGACAGCGCCGAAAGACTCTCAAGGATGATCTTGAGCTCGCCCGCGGAGAACGAGCGGGACTGATCGTGCGTGCGCAGCTCCACCTCGCTCGATCCGAGCTCGATGAGGATGCGGTTGAGCTGGTCGTTGTCCTGCACATACTCCGACCGCTTCTTGCGCGTGACCAAATAGAGCGGCGGCTGGGCGATGTAGAGATACCCGCGTTTCACCAGCTCCGGCATGTGGCGGCAGAAGAAGGTCAGCAGCAGCGTGCGGATGTGGGAACCGTCCACGTCGGCGTCGGTCATGATGACCACCTTGTGATAGCGGACCTTGTCGATGTTGAACGAGCCGTCCTGGTCGCCGTCGCCGATCCCCGCACCGATGGCGGTGATGAGGTTCTGGATCTCCTTGTTCTGGAGCGCGCGGTGGAGGCGGGCCTTCTCGACGTTGATGAGCTTGCCGCGCAGCGGCAGGATCGCCTGCGTGCGGCGGTCGCGCCCCTGCTTGGCGGAGCCGCCCGCGGAGTCACCCTCGACGATGTAGAGCTCGGATTTCGCCGGATCGCGCTCGGAGCAATCGGCGAGCTTGCCCGGCAGGCCGCCGCCGGAGAGGGCGGACTTGCGGACGGTCTCGCGGGCCTTGCGCGCCGCCTCGCGGGCGCGCGCGGCGTTGACCGATTTCTCGATCACTTTTTTCGCGACGGCGGGATTCTCCTCGAAGAACGCCATCAGGCCCTCATAGACGATCGAGGAAATCACGCCCTCGATCTCGGTGTTGACCAGCTTGTCCTTGGTCTGCGAGCTGAAGCGCGGATTCGGCATCTTCACCGAGATCACGCACACCAAACCCTCGCGCACGTCGTCGCCGGACAGCGAAGGATCCTTGTCCTTCAGGATCTTGTTGCCCTTGGCGTATTGGTTGATGCCGCGGGTCAGCGCGGTGCGGAAGCCGGTCAGGTGCGTGCCGCCGTCGGCGTTCGGGATCGAGTTCGCGAAGCAGAGGATCTGGTCGTTGTAGGAATCGTTGTATTGGAACACCACGTCGGCGAACACGTCGTCGCTGGTCTTCTTTCCGTCATAGTCGATCTCGACCTGGCGCTTACCGGTCAGGATCACCGGCTCGTGGATCACCGTCTTGTTCTCGCCGAGCTGGAGCACGAACTCCTCGATCCCCTTGGCATAGTAGAACGTCGTCTTTTTCGCCGATTCCGGGCGCTCGTCTTCGAGGTCGATGATCAGACCCGGGTTGAGGAACGCCAGTTCGCGCAGGCGGGTCGCGAGGCGGTCGAACTTGAACTCGATGGTGTCGACGAAGATCGTCGCGTCCGGGAAGAAGGTGATCGTCGTGCCGGTGCGCTTCTCGTCGACCTCGCCGACCACCTGCAGCGGCTGGGTCGTCCTGCCGCGCTCGAAGGAGATCATGTGCACCTTGCCGCCGCGAAACACCTCGGCCTTGAACCAATCGGACAGCGCGTTGACGCACTTCGCGCCGACCCCGTGCAGGCCGCCGGAGTACTTGTAGGCGCCCTGGCCGAACTTGCCGCCGGCGTGCAGGTTGGTCAGCACCAGTTCGACGGCCGGGATGCCGAATTTCGGGTGGATGTCCACCGGGATACCACGGCCGTTGTCGGCTACCGAGATGGAGCCGTCGACGTGGATCGCCACCTTGATGCGCGAGCAGTAGCCCGCGAGATGTTCGTCG
>Ga0070664_100002788_pt1 | contig 14109 bp, 17 predicted proteins | sample KBSC73metaG_FD_65863 | JGI IMG/M metagenome (GOLD analysis project Ga0070664, IMG submission 65863) | Corn rhizosphere microbial communities from Kellogg Biological Station, Michigan, USA - KBS C7-3 metaG | ecosystem: Host-associated > Plants > Roots > Rhizosphere > Soil ... | reverse complement strand
ACGACGATGGCGTCGTCCACCACGATGCCGATCGCCAGGATCATGCCGAAGAGCGTGAGCGTATTGATGGAGAATCCCAGCGCGGACATCCCGGCAAATGTCCCAATGAGTGAGACAGGCACCGCCACCGCCGGGATCAGCGTCGCACGCCAGCTCTGCAGGAAGAGGTAGACGACGAGGATGACCAGGATCATGGCATCGCGCAGCGTCTTGACCACTTCTTCGATCGACACTTCGATGAATCTCGTCGTGTCATACGGCACGTCGTACGAGACGCCGGGCGGAAAGGTCTTGGTCAGCTCATCCATCCGCTGGCGGATATGTTTAATCGTGTCGAGCGCGTTGAATCCCGGCGCCAGAAACGTCACGAGCAGGGCCGTGGGCTTTCCCCGATACCGTCCTTCCAGATCGTACGATTGCGCGCCGAGTTCAATCCTGGCCACATCTTTCAAGCGGATCATGGAGCCGTTGGGCAAGGCCCTGACGATCATCTCCTCGAAGTCCTTGACCTCGGTCAGGCGGCCTCGTGTGATGATCGGAATCGTGAGCTCGTTCAGTTGCGGCGTGGGCTCCCGCCCGATCAACCCGGCGGGAAAATCCCGGTTCTGCTCCCGGACGACAGCGACGATGTCACTGGGGGTGAGGCTGAGCTGCGCCATGCGCACGGAGTCCAAGACCACTCGCATACTGTAGTTCTGTTGTCCGAAGATGTACGCGTCTCCGACACCAGGAATTCGCCTGATGTCGTCGACGAGACGGACCGTCGCATAGTTGGCGAGAAAAAATGCATCGTACTTGGGATCGGTCGACTGCAAAATCAGGACCCCCAATAGATCGGTCGAGAGCTTCTTGACCGTCACTCCTTGACGAATGACTTCCGGAGGCAGTTGGGGCTCTGCGAGTTTTTCCCGGTTCTGGGCCTGGACTTGCGCAATGTCGATGTTGGTGTTGATCTCGAACGTCAATCGGAGCGTCATGTGCCCGTCGTTGGTACTGGTCGAGTCGTAGTAGAGCAGGTTGTCGATGCCGGGAATCTGTAGTTCGATCACGCGGGCCACCGAATCCGCCACGGTCTCAGCGCTGGCACCGGGGTAATCGGCGTCGATTTGGACGACAGGAGGAGTGATTTGGGGGAACTGCGCGATGGGCAGCGTCACCATCGCCACGAGGCCGATGACGACGATCACGATCGAGAGGACTGAGGCAAAGATCGGCCGATCGATGAAAAACCGTGGGCTCATTTGGACGCTTCGGTCTTCTTCGGCTCCGGGGCCTGACTTCCTGAGGGTTCGACGTCGGCCGGTACCGGCTTCACGGTGGAATCCGGAATAATGCGCTGTAGGCTATCGACGACCACCTGTTCCCCGGACGCCAGACCTTCTTCGACCAGCCATTGGTTCCCTCTCCAGACGCTCGCCTTGACGTCCCGGATCTCGACCTTGTTGTCGGCACTGACGACATACACCATCGCGCCTTTCGGCCCTTGCAGCACGGCTCGTTGTGGAATCAGCATCACGCTGCTCCTTGAGACCCCATGAAAGCGCACGGTCACGAACTGACCGGGAATGAGGATGCCGTCCTTATTGGGGAACGTGACACGTGCCGGCCGCTCACCGGTGTCGCTGCGTAGTCCCACATCGATCAGATCAAGAGTCCCATCATTTGGATAGCTCTTGCCATTGAGAAAAATGAGCGTGCCCGTCAGCTTGTAGACGCCGGGATGCTGTATCCGCGCGGATGCAATATCCTCCTGCCGTTTGAGCAGAAATGCCTCCGGCGCATTCACCACGACATACATCGGATCGATCTGGTGAATGATGGTCAGCAAATCGGTCTGGGCGGAAACCAAGCGACCTTCATACACGCGTGTTCGCTCGATCAATCCGGTGATCGGGGCTACGATGACCGTATTGCCAAGATCGAACTTGGCTTTGATCAAATCTCCCTTGGCTGTGTCGAGCGCCGCCTTTGCGGCCAGTTGTTCCGCCACCGCATCGTCGTAGTCCTTCTGACTGACGGCGTGCTCTTCCAACAACGGTTTGACGCGAGCCAGATTTTGTCTGGCCTGCACGACGCGCGCCTCGGACTGAGAGACCCGGCCCGTGGCACTGGCGAATGCGGCGCGGAACGGCACCTCATCGATCCGATAGAGCCGGTCGCCCTTTTTGATTTCCCTTCCCTCTTGGAAATAGCGCTCCTGGATGATGCCCGTCACTTGCGAGCGGATTTCCACAATGCGCGAGGCTTCCGCTTGGCCGATGAACTCAGGCTCGTCGGGAACTGAAGTGGGTGTGACGGTTATCACCCCGATTTCCGGTACTTGCGGGGCAGGCGAGGACTGGACTTCTCCTTTACAGGCAGACAGGACCAGGGAGGCGCCGATTGGCAGAGTCCAGATGGCCAGCCTTTGCATCGCGTTCCACGTGAGATTCATGGTCATTCTTACTTCTTCGTACAGCGAAGATCTGCCTTTTGCAGCTCTGCGATTTCTTGATCATCGATCAAGAGCAGGGCACAACCATGGCCCTTTGCACACACAAAGTCGAACGGTGCTGCCGGCTGATGACAGCTGAGACAGAGCGCCTTCAGCAAGACATTGAGCACGTTTTCGTTCCCCCGATCGATGATATTGGTGCCGGCCTCGGATACCTTGAGTTCTTGAGCCGACGCATTAGACGGCATCCAGCCCCCAAAGCATATTCCTGAAGGACTGGAGTCAAATCGCTGTCCTTTCGTGTACATGGAGTCTTCTGTTAGTCGGCCTCATCTTCTCCTCTCTTCATTCCGAATTCAACCTGTGGCAGCACCACCTTGAACGGTCACTTCTTACATTTGGGCGTCGTCGGCTGGGGATCATTCTCTACCTGACCGGGTTTGTAGTGCGTCTTTCCTCCATGTCCCGCATGTTCTCCCTCGGGTTCATCGTCGAACTCGGCGACGGCCACGTGCTTGAGCCAATAGCCTTCTTCACCCTTTGCGCCGTGCATGGACGTATCGCCGGTTGCAGGCGTATTGGTCCGATGGAAATGGTTAAATCCTGACTTTCCACTATCGGGCTGAGATTCGAGACAAAATGTGCCTTTGACGCCTTGACCGACGAACAGCAATTTCGCGGACGGGTCACTCACAGCTTTGTCGAACATGAGGAACTGGACCCGCCCGTTGCCTTCATCCAGCCACACGTGGTTGGGTGGATTCGGGGTTACGGGCACAAACGTATAGGCTTTGAGGATGGTCGAACCGATACTGTTGGCGACCTCAGGCGGGGCACTCGTTCCTTCTCCGGCATGAATGCTGCTGAACCATGCGATGCTGAGTACACCGATCAACAGAACTCTCAAGACGCAGCTTTTCTTCACCATGACCGGCCTCCTTGGTGTTGGTGTCAGGCCAATGCTCTGGCCAACTTATGTGAGCCATTCGCATAAGACTGATGTCGTCGGGTTGGTGAGATGCAGTGTGAAGAAGTCCGGAAAGAATGGTGGCGTAGGATGGTTGGCGTTCTGGCGCCTTGCACGATGAGCGGACTCCAGTCATGTGGTGAGCAGAGGAGAGTATTGCACAAGGGATCAGCCGCCGCCGCCTGTCAATTGTGACAGGTCACCACCATGTAACCACTGTGGGACCTTGCGCTTAGGCGGAAAGGGGGAAAACTAGGTAGAACCCTGGACCTTAGTAGTTACACCTGAGGGAAAGCAGGGGAGCGGTGGAGGATCAAACCAGGCGTTGGGAGAAGCGTGTTGGAGACGTCGCCTTTACAGGGTGGCTGCCCGGCCGCGGATTTGTAAAAAGTCCTGATGCACTGGAATCCGGTAGTCCCCGTCTGAAGACCCGAAGTGAGCTTGGATGTAGGTTTCTACGTCGCATCTGGTGGGCGCGTGTTTGATGTCCAGCAGATTGAGCATGAATTCCGCGACCGCATAGGTGTGGGCCAGGTCTGACGTGACGACATGTGCAGGATCCAAGGTTGTCACCACTTCGTATCGGTCTCCGTGCTTCATGCGAAACCGGTCGGCGGTCCGGCGCAGTTCGAAACGGTGCCCGAAAAAATGATGAACCATGTTCATGCATCCGCTCTCGCGATGTTGAAGTATGACGATGGTTACGCCGGTCGGCGACATCCATGACACGAGCCGCTCAAGGTGCGCGAGCCACTCGTCGGCCGGAATGTAATAGAGCGTATGAGAACACAGGACCAGATCACCCTGTGCGTCGGGGTGCGCCGTCATGATGGGCTGATCGATGGTTTCGGCAGTAGGGACAGCCTGCTGCAACTGCTTCAACAAATGAGTATTCGGCTCAATCGCGATCGTGCGTTGAAAGGCATCTGCGAACGTCCGGGTGACCTCGCCGTTCCCGGCACCGGCGTCGATAAAGACCTTGCGCGCCGGAAGACCGTCAACGACCTGCTGGAGCCAGCGCTTGGCGTTCCGCTTCTGGTCGGTATGGTCCAGGAAGATCTGAAAGGCCTGCTTATAGGCTTGCCCTTGGGAATCGAAAATGCGAACGCGTTCCTGGTCGGTCATCCTGATCCTCAGTCGTGTGGGTCGTATACCATCAAATGGCCGCGTCTGCAAATGACGAAGAAAAAGAGACGCGGTCAGCAGCTGCTTCGTGACAAGAGCATCCGTTGAACCAATGGATTGCGGACAGGAATGGCAAGCGGTTCAGGTCGGGCTTTCTTGCAGTTTGGATCGAGACGAAAGAAACACATCGAGCGAAACCCGATCGTCGTCCGAGACTTTCAGGAACTCCACACCGAGACTGTTGTCATTGGTCCACTTGACGGCGGCGAGGCGCACTTCCACTGGGGGCTCGTTCCAGGGAAGATTCATGACGAGTGTGAGTTTCTGGCCCGGCTGAAAGACGCGATTGATGCGGAGGCGGGCTCCCATGCGTGACACGTCAAGCAGGAATCCGTCGTCGGTGTCCTCGGTCAACAGGAGCCGGACCGAAGCTTCACCCATGACAGCGATGCGCTTGGCAAAGCGACTGTAGCGCATGGGCCTCACCCTGGACTTGGCAGTATTGTAGGCCTGAGGGAGAGCGGCCAGCAAGACCCTACCTACAGGAAATAAAGTAGGACTTTCAAAGGTCTCTGGCGCTATCGGCCTGGTTCGGCGATGAGGTGCTTGCGAGGGCCGTCGTACCCTAGGGCCGGATGCATCGTCCTTCGGTCACGTTGTTCGCTTCACCTGTGGCCTCGTCCAGTGGGTCCTCGAATCGACCGTAATCGTGACATCACAATCCGGATCAAAACAGGCGCTCCCATCTCGTTGTCTTCACACGAGAAATGCCGCCGTCCGCTTCCTTTGTTAAGACGCGCCCCCTAATTAGGGAGATACCTAGTATATAAGGGCTAAGGGGGTATCTAGACTCTAGCAGAACGGGTAGGCTCAGACACATCCGATCCCGTACTCAAGTCTCATTACTGACTGAGAGGAGGGGCAGAGAATGGCACGACCAAAACGGAAACCCATGCGCCGTACGATTCCGGTCGACATCCAACCGCCACCAAGAGCGAAGCGGCCGGAGTCGCTCACGTTGCGGGAGCAGGAAATCCTCGAGCTGATTTGGGCCGGCTTCAAAAACAAAGAAATCGGGCAACGACTGAAGATCAGCGTCAAGACGGTCGAAGCTCACCGCGCCAATATGATGAAGAAGCTGAGGGTGTCAAACACGGCACAGCTTCTCAAAACGGCCATCGCCGGCGGGTTGATCCGGATTCGTGTCGCCTAATTGCCAGAAGCAACAAACTGCCAGAAAACACAGACGGACATCATAGTGAGTCATGAGGTCGCGAGGACAGGCCGGCACCGCCGCGCCTACACCTTGAGTCGATCCTTCACTCCTGCTCGGTAGGCTCTATAGGCCCCCCAGGCTTTTTCAACGACGTCGTGTAAGTTATCCCATTCCCGGTTATAGGCAGTCGTGTCGATTGGATCTGGGCGGAACCGTAATCTTCCTCCGTCCTCCGAGGAAAAGGTCGAACCGACGGTCTGTAACAACTCAGACAGTGCCGAGGTCAGTTTTTCGGCCCGCAGTGCAACGACAGGGTGGAGGTACCGGTTTTCCACACGCTGAAGGGCATCGACGAAACTGTACAACACCTCTCGTTCGTCAACGCCGATACATTCAGTGAAAAAACTATAGTTCAGAATTTTGCGAATGCGAGATTCATCAAGGATCGTATCCAGCCGGTGAAAGACCTCAATATCGGCCTGCCGGTTCACCCCCATGAGGGAACCAGTCAATGTATACACCGTCTTGATCAGCGGCACGATTCTGGAGAGGCTCATAACCGTTCCTGCGGGGATGTCGGTGGCCCGCTGTCAGCCGGTCTGACAGGGACATCAATAGCATACTACCACGATCACCAGGAAATCCGGCCCGTCCGTACCGGAAGCTTCCGAGGATGTGCCAAACGACCCGTGGCTGATCTCAGTCGGAAAGAGGGGCGGGTTCGCCTGCTGCAGGAAATATCGAGCACTCCGAGGAGCGGTTAAGTCTTCGGGGTGTGCTTGAACTCAATGCCAAGCAGTTGTCCGTGATTCCATCGAACGGTCGCAGCAATCCTCATTTCCGGGCGGCCGTCCTTCGGCAGTGTAAGCGTCAGTTCCTGCCCAGGGATCAGGGGAAGGTTACTGATCACGCTGGCTCCTATGCTTGAAAAGTCTCGCACCCACCCAGAGCCGGATTCATCTTTACAAGCCAGCTCACAGTGAATGGGGACAATCATGTGATGTCGGGGAATCCATCGCTTCTCATACAGATCGCTAGTGACAGGTCCCATAGTTTCACCTCCGAGGACAGAGGGCGAGTCCCACACCTGTTACCGCGAGCAAGCTGCGTACCGAAGCCGGCCATTTTTCAATCGAACGATAGTGCGTGAGTTACGTGCGAAAGCAGCGAATCCGCACAGTCAATTGTGAACAAATTCCGTTCACCGGCGGGTCAAAACCATACAAGTTTAATGATGTCTATCAGCGAACGCCTACAAACAGGATCTGCAATGGTCGAGGCTGCCCCACACATGAGCGTGCCCCGATGACCTGATGTTCTGGGAGCCCTCTTGCGTCAAATCGGACGAACCACCTAATCTTGTACAAATGTGACCAACCAAAGGCCATCCGCCGTTGATATCGCCGGCGGGTCGGAATGTGTCTTACGAGGACGAAGTAGGTGAAGCCGCTTATCAGCCTGTTCCTGCTGTGCGCTTGGATGTGCCCATCGCCATCCCATGGCACGGACTATGAGGTGCCCACACCAAGAACCGTCGAAGAGGCGCTGCGCCAGGAACTCCGCACCGGTCCGCACAACCGGGTCGAGGAGCCGGTTCAGCATGATGGGTACATGTACACCTACACGATTGAGACCGATTACGGCGTGTTCCTCGCCCACGGCGACGCCATGCTCCGCCGGTTGCGTCATGAACTAACAGCCATCGCTGATATGCAAGAGCGTTATTCGACGGGGGTGGCGGTTGAGTCAGCGGTCAAGGTTCTCGTCGAGCCGATTCAGACCGTCGGGCGTCTGGCGTCCGAACCGAAAGATACCCTCGTCGGCATTCCGCGAGGCGCCTATCGCCTGTTGGAGTCGACGGTCGAGGGGAGTCTCCGTGAATCCGGCCCGTACGAAGATTCCTATCTCAAGAGCCTGGCTCGGGTTTCGGCCTACAAGAGAAGATTTGCGGCGTACTACAATGTGGATGTGTATTCATCGAACCCCATTTTGCAGAAGGAGCTGGATCGGGTCGGCTGGGCCAGCCTGGCCGGGTATACATCGACCTTTGCCGTGATGCTGGTACCGGTTCCCAACCCCCTGCCGTTGGCGCTCGTGAGTCTGAACAGCGTCGAGGTGCTGAACCGTGCGCTCGAAGAATATGGGCCGGCCGACTTGCGCGTGATGAATCTCCGGCGTCTGAAGTCGATGGGCGTGCGGGATGAACTCGCCGCAAAATTTCTGGATCATCCGTTTTATTCGCCACGGCATCAGTCCATTATCGTCTCATGTCTTGCAGCACTGTCAAAGGCCAAGCGGCGTGACCGATTTCTCACGGTGGCCTTGAACGCTTTGTCTGAAGACGAAGCGCTGTTCTACCAGCAGGCCGCCGAGTTGTTGCGGGCGTACCATGAACAGGTGCTGCCGATCGCGGAGATTATCACCACGGGACGATTACCTCTTGGTCGGTCCAAAGAGCGCACTCTGTTTTTCCCCGCACCGGTTGATCATGCCGTCTGGATGCAGAAAACCGAAGCGCTGTTCGACCGTCTGTCGAGCACGCTACGGCACAAGAAGGACAACCTCCGCATTGACGTGTGGGTCACCGGGACGGTCTCGCCGCGGGTCCGGCAGGAACTCCTCAATAGAGGAATCGTGGCAAGAGAGAACGTCGCACAGCAAATCCCTCTGGCCGACTAGCGAGGTGCCCGTGCCGGGTTGCCCTCGACGTGGATATTGACGACTTTTAAGTCGAAATACAGCGTCTTGCCGGCAAGTGGATGGTTGAAGTCCAACAATACGGTCTCGTCCTTGATTTCTGACACGATGGGCCGAATCTCTCGGCCGGTAGAGTCTTTCCCATGGAGTTGAGTGCCTACTTGGATTTCCTCAGGTAGCTTTGCCTTCGGTACCTCGTGGAACGCGTCCGGGTCTGGGTCGCCATAACCTTCCGTCGGAGGCACGACCGCTTGCTTGGCTTGTCCGATCGCCATGCCCTCTACCGCCGCCTCCACGCCGGGAATGATCTGATTCGCCCCCTGTGTATAGGTCAGGGGAGTTTTGCCCACGTTCGTGTCCACCACTTCACCGTCTTCCAACTTGAGTGTGTACTCCAAGGAAATCACTTTTCCGTTTGAAACGATTTCAGCCATGGGTGCTCCTCCCTCCGTGGCGTCAGGTTCACGACGACATTCTACGAAGCCGGCGTCGACTGTCCCACTCTTCAAAACCCTAGGCACATGGATGAGTCGGAGGCTACGGAGGTGTAGGCGTTCAGGGAACGAGAAAGTACCAGCAGCGGTGTCTCATACGGGTGAAAACACCCGATCAAGCCTCGAGAGGTGTTCGGTCTTCTCTTCTGCGCTGATCCAGGCCCCTTCAAAGGCATTGCGTGCCAGTTGATAGAGATGCGTGCGAGTGACCGGCAGGTGTTCGAGGAGCGCGCGGTAGTTGTCATTGATATACCCGCCGAAATAGGCCGGGTCATCCGAATTGACGGTGGCTTTCAACCGCTGGTTCAACATGGTCAGTATCGGGTGTTGATCCATGGTCTTCACCACGCGGAGCTTGAGGTTGGACAGAGGACAGAGAGTGAGGGTCTTGCCTTCCTCCGCCAGCCGCTGAACGAGTGCAGCATCTTCCAGCGATTGATTGCCGTGATCGATGCGATCCACCGACAACAGATCGAGGGCTTGATGCACATAGCCGGGCGGGCCTTCCTCGCCGGCATGGGCGGTGATCTTGAAGCCCAGTCTCCTGCACTCAGCAAACAGCCGTGTAAACTTCTCAGGCGGATTGCCGAGTTCCGAGGAATCCAACCCAAACCCATCGACCTGTGTGAGAAAGGGCGCGGCCATCTCCAAAGTGTTGAAGGCATGCTCCTCCGACAGGTGACGCAGAAACGATAAAATGAGCCTGAAGGTGATGCCCAACTGCTCCTTGCCGTGCTCGAGCGCCCTGCGAATTCCGCTGATCTGCACGTCCATCGGAATGCCGCGCTCCAGATGAGCCTGCGGATCGAAGAACATTTCCACATGCACCACGTTGTCACGATGTGCCCGTTCCAGGTATGCCCGGGTGAGATCGTAGAAATCTTCTTCCGTGCGTAGTACCGACATCCCGCTGTAATAGACATCCAGAAATTCTTGCAGATTGTTGAAGGCGTAGGCTGCCCGCAGGGTTTCCACATTGGGATAGGGCAGTTTCACCCCGTTGCGCTCGGCGAGACGGAAGGCCATGTCCGGTTCAAGGCTGCCCTCAATATGAAGGTGCAACTCGGCCTTGGGCATCCGCCGTGCCAGTTGGAAGAGTCCGTCGTTCATGGATTCACCGTGACTAAGAGAAGCATACCACGTCGGCGGACAGATGAAGGCTTGCGAAGATCGAATGTGTCCTTGCCGCCTCTCGAGCGCACCAGCCGCTCGAAGCCGTCAATATGGCCACCTTCGCGTTGAAGGGAACGCCGACCGTCGCGTCCATTCCTCTGCGTCACGGCACGCCCACGCGACATTTCCGACTAGGTGTGCGCCTCTTGCTGCGCGACCGGGTCGAGATGCGCCAGAAGATCCCGAGCTGACAACGCCACCACCCCGCGCTCATCAGAACTCAGCTCGTTTCCCTGGGCGAGCATCCAGTGGAGCGCCTCGCAGGCGCTGACGAATTTTTGGACTTCTCGGCAAAGACCATCCATACGGGCCTCCTCATCAATGGGATTCTTGGCGAACCGCGACGAGAAATGTGGGTCGCAGCGCTGAATGTCCGCTATAAGGAGACGGAAGCCGGCGGGGCACGAGTCCCGTGGCTGTCAGGTTGCCACTGGATATGCGGATCGAGGGGAGGCAGATCATGGACCCGTTGGAATGCGGGCGTTGGAGCGATCAGGGCAGGAACGAGAGAGACGCTCCGATCCGATTGAGGCTTCCTCTTGCCGTCTTCATCTTCCGATGCCGCTGACGCGACAAACCCGAGTTCGGGGGAATGTGAACCCAGGACTGACAGCTCAGATTCGTCCGGCACCGTGGTATGGCTGAAGGCCAAGTACTCGCCGGGCAAATCTGGAGAGAAGACTGTGTGAGGGACGCCGACAGGCTGCTGGAAAATGCTGGGTAAGTGGGTGTGGAACAGCGGGAGGGCCGCAATCCACACACTCGCCCATCCAATCAGAAGGAACCGCGATAGGACGGCCACGGCCTCTCTCGCGCGCACGACCACTCCTTCAGTGTGGGGAACGGCACAGGTATGATGGCTCCGGGAGATAGGGTGTGTCAACGGCCAAGATACGCGTGAAAATTGTGTGGGAGGCGGCCCCCTCCAACATGGGGAGGGGAGTCGCTGAGTCGGTACTACTCGAGCAGCCGGAAGGATTGTTGTCCTGCAGCAAACGTGGACGTTGCCACCTTCGCTCCGCTCATGGACACATGAATGTCGATGGCGATGCCGCCATTGGCGCTTAAGGCTGAGCCATTGACTCTCTCAAGAAATTCCACCTTCTGAGCCTTGCTCATTCGAGTCCATCCCTTGTTATCCACAGTCACCGTCAGCAGCCGGTTGTCAATGTTCTCGGCAGAGACCATGGGATCGGTAAAGCCGTTTCCTTGCAGATACTGTGCAGAGGCTGTGACGGCCCTGCTTTGCTCCGCAACATCCTTCGCCGGTCTCGCTGTGGCGCCCTGCGAGACTGTGTACCCAAGCGCGATGACAAGACCCATTGCCACTGTTGTCGTCCACAGTCTTCGACCCGCCATCGAAATCACACTCATTCGATTCCCTCCCTGCTGGGTAAAAAATGTTTATCGTTGATTGATTGGAAAAAGTCGGAAACTAGGTAGAGAGCGAGGCGTGAAACTTCAGCCCACTCCATCCGCAGGCTGATGTGTCCAACCCAAGATGACCACTTGACCTCCTTTCGCCTGGTCTATGCTGAGCCGCGGCGGGAAGAAGCAATCCTTGGGCCGGTGAATACGTCGATCTCCCTAATGCAAATTCAATGGCTTAGAGAATATTTCCCCGGCGCCGTCCCACCGCGCAGCAGGAGAGACCCAAAAAACGATCATGGAAGACAGAAAATGTTCCTTCGCACGCTAACGAATTCCTACGAGCGATGAGACTTGCTCTGACATGTGGTTCCTTGCCTCCTCCTCAAGGCTTCCGGTAGGGAAGCGCCTCGTTGATCTGGCGCCATTGGTTTGCCAATGCCGCCTCGGCTTCCGGCAGGGTTGTGGTGCGAAAGTTCACGGTGTCGCCCGGTTGCAGTTGGGCGGCTTGAGGCAGATCAGCACAAATTACTGTAGCGACCTTCGGATATCCGCCGGTTGTCGGCCGGTCCGCCATCAACAAAATCGGTTGACCGTCCGGTGGAATTTGCAATGCGCCTATCGTGACCCCATCGGAGATCCGGGGATGCGCTGGGACGTACGGGATCGGCTCTCCTTCCAAACGGTAACCCATTCGATCGGACTGGTTGGTGAGCCGATAGGCCGTCGCCGTGAGAATAGACAGCGCCTCGGCACTCACGTGTTGCGGGCCGGCGAGGACGCGCAAGGTCGGCGAATCGGTGTAGATCGGCCGGCCACTGGTGGCCAACGCTGCTCCAAGAAGCGGTCGATCGCTCCCACGAGCAGCGGGAAACAGCTGCAACCCATCATCGGCGACGAGCGGACGTCCATCGTGTCCACCGGTCCCGGTTGAAAGGTGGGTGGATCGGCTGCCCCAGAGCAGAGGGACATCAAATCCCCCCGCCACAGCCAGATACGATCGCGTACCGCTCTGTCGCCGTCCAAATGTCAGGCGGCCTCCGGCTGGAATGGCCACCGTGCTCCAAAGCGGGACACTGTGGCTGTTGACGGCAGGTGAGAGGTCGGCGCCGGTGATTGCAACGACCGCGTCGTGCTCAAACAGGAACTCCGGCCCCACGATGGTGATCTCGAGGCCCGCGGCCGAGTCGTGATTATTGACCAGGCGATTGGCGATGACGAGCGCGAGCCGGTCCATCGCTCCGCTGACCGAGACGCCGTACTGTTGGCAGCCATGACGCCCAAGATCTTGTACAGTGGTACACCATCCGGGCTTGATCACTCGGATCCTGGTCGCTTCAGCGGTCGACATGACTGGCTGCCAGTACTGCGATTCCGGTCCGTTCGAGTTCTTCACGAATCATGCGCGCCAGCACGAGCGCTTGAGGAGTATCGCTATGCAGACACAGGCTGTGGATGGAGACCGGAACCACGCTCCGCTCGACCGTCATGACGGTGCCATTGATCAACCGACGAAGCTGTTCCCGCACGCGGTCTTCCCGCTCAATAACCGCTCCCTCTTCGCCTCTCGACACCAAGCGGCCATCGACTCGATAGGCACGATCGGCGAATCCTTCATGCACGACGCTCAATCCTCTGGTTTCGCCCACACGCGCCAACACCGATCCGGCCAGGGCATAGAGCAAGAGCGAGCCGTCGATGGCCTGCACTGCCGTCACAATGGCTTCCGCGATGTTCTCATCCCTGGCGGCCATATTATAGAGAGCCCCGTGAGGCTTCACATGCCGCAGGGTAAGGCCCTCGCTCTGCAACACACGGTGACAGGTCATGACCTGCTCGGCGACGAGATCCTGGATCTCAGCGGGGGGGAGGTGGTGTTCAGCGCGACCGAACGTCTGACGGTCCGGCAACCCGGGATGCGCGCCGATGCCCACGCCGTATTGCTGCGCCATCGAGGCCGTTCGGCGAATCAGGTCCGGGCATCCGGCATGACCGCCACACGCGATACTGATGGAGGTGACGAGCGGCATCAATGCGGCGTCGAGGGCCAATCCTTCGGCACTGTCGCGCTCGCCCATGTCGCTGTTCAGGTCAAGCCGTCGTAGCATGAGACAACCTGGCGAACTCATCCTTGTCGATCGGATAAAACCGAACGTTGTCGCCGGGACTGAGCAGAAACGGTTGCGAGGAGTGCGGCTGATACACACTCACGGGTGTTCGTCCGATGATTCGCCAGCCGCCGGGAGTTGCGGTCGGGTAGATGCCGGTTTGCAATTCCGCAATGCCGACAGAGCCGGCCGGAACGACGGGACGGGGTGTGGCCAGACGCGGCAGGGCAATAGCCGCGTCAACCAGGCCCATGTATGGAAATCCGGGACTGAACCCTAACATATAGACACGGTACAGGGTCTCATGATGCAGGCGGATTGTGTCGACAATGGATCGCCTGGCGAAGGCGGCAACATCATGCAGATCTGGACCGGACTCTCCCCCATACAGCACGGGGATGCGGTGCGTCCGGCCGGACCGAGGAGTGTTCACATCCCAGGAGACATTTCGGAGTCGTTCCGACAGAGCAGAGATTGGCAATTCCAATGGATCGACATGAATGCTGACAGACGCATAGGCCGGCACA
>Ga0070664_100002785_pt1 | contig 14109 bp, 11 predicted proteins | sample KBSC73metaG_FD_65863 | JGI IMG/M metagenome (GOLD analysis project Ga0070664, IMG submission 65863) | Corn rhizosphere microbial communities from Kellogg Biological Station, Michigan, USA - KBS C7-3 metaG | ecosystem: Host-associated > Plants > Roots > Rhizosphere > Soil ... | reverse complement strand
CGCGATGGCGCCACGAGCACGCGAATGATGCGGCGCTCGATCATGCCATCGAGATCGCCTTTCCAGGGCATGAAGGCCGCAGCCTCCGCCATCAGCTCCTGCTTTTCGACGGATGGTGGGTCAGTGGCGAACGCCAGAGATGGCAAAAGGAAGCAGAGAAGGGCGAGATTCACGAAAACACGTATCATGCGGCACTCCACGCCGGCGGTTTCGGAGTGTATGCGCAAGCTGTCGTGGAGGTCAATGATTACCGGGCGGTGTGCGAGCACGGACGGGCTGGCGATGACAGGGCCCACGCTCTTACACCGTCAAATGCTGCCGCACCATCTCGGCGCTCAACTCATCACTCCTGCCCGCCGCCACCACCGCCCCTTTGGCCATCACCACATACTTCTCCGCCAGCCGCGCAGCAAAGTGGAGGCCTTGTTCCACGAGCAGAATCGCGAATCGCCGTGATCGTTTGAAGCCGATAATGACGTCTTCGATCTGATCGACAATCGAGGGTTGGATCCCTTCGGTCGGCTCATCGAGCAACAGGAGTTTGGGATTCGAGAGCAAGGCCCGTCCGATCGCCAACTGTTGCTGCTCCCCGCCGCTCAGCACGCCTCCGGGACGCTGCAGGATTTGTGTGAGCTTGGGAAACAGCTGGTAGACTTCGTCGAACGCCGCTCTCTCGACGGCGGCGCTCGGCCAATCCGATCTCGCCCAAAATCCCAACTGCAGATTTTCGCGGACCGTCAGATGCGGAATGATCTCGCGCCCTTGCGGCACAATGGCCAGTCCACGCCGTGCCCTTCGATCGGTGCTCAGTTTTGTGATGTTACCCCCGTCGAACAGCATATCCCCAGAACGGGCGGGCAGCAGTCCGGTAATGACCTTGAGCGTCGTCGTCTTTCCGACGCCATTGCGGCCCATCAAACAGGCGACTTCACCCTGCGAGATCGTGAAGGAAACATCCCGCAGAATGTGGCTTTCACCGTAGTAGGCGTTGATCTTCTTCAGTTCCAACATCGTGACTTGATCATCGACTGAGGAAGCATCCCTTACCCATGGACCTTCTGACGGCCCAGATAAATTTCCCTCACCCGCTCGTCGGACTGGACCTTGTCGACGGTGCCTTCGCAAATGACAGTTCCCTCGTGCAGCACCGTGACGATCCGGGCGATCTGCCGGACGAACTCCATGTCGTGCTCGATCACCACAATGGCGTGCTTTTCCGCCAACGATTGCAACAGCCGGCCGGTTTGTTCAGTCTCCTTGTCCGTCATTCCGGCCACCGGCTCATCCACCAACAGTAGAGACGGGTCCTGAAGAATGACCATGCCGATTTCCAGCCACTGCTTCTGCCCGTGCGACAGTGACCCGGCCCTGCGCTGCGCGTAGTCGCTGAGGCCGATCGTCGCCATCGTCTCATCGATCTTGGCCCGTTCTTCGGCGGTCGACGCTCCGAGTAGCGTCGAAAACACGCCCTTACTGGGCCGCTTGAGCGACAAATCGAGGTTTTCCCAGACCGTCAGATTGGCATAGATCGAAGGTGCCTGGAATTTGCGGCCGATGCCGAGCTCGACGATTTCATCCTCCCGCTTGCCGATCAATTCCTGATCCTTCCCGAAGATCACACGGCCGGCTGCGGGCGTTGTTTTCCCGCAAATGACGTCGAGCAGTGTCGTCTTGCCGGCTCCGTTGGGACCGATCACGACCCGGAGTTCGTTATAGTTGACGATAAAATTCAGGTTGTTCAGCGCCTTGAAGCCGTCATAGTCGACGACCACGCCTTCGAGATAGATGATGGACCCACGCTCGCTCATCCGAGCTCCTCTTCCGGAAGGGCGGTGGCCTTGGCCTTCAGCTGCCCGAACCGCTCTCTCGCTTGGCGCATGATCCCGATCAATCCGTCCGGAAACAGGAGCACGACGACCACGAACAGTCCTCCCAGTATGAACGGCCACAACTCCGGAAAATAATTCGTCAACACACTTCGGCCCAAATTCACGCTCACCGCGCCCAACACCGCCCCGGCCAGCGTCCCACGTCCGCCCACCGCCACCCAGATGACCATTTCCAACGAGGGCAGGACGCCGATCTGGGCCGGTGTAATGATCCCGACTTGCGGCACGTAGAGCATGCCGGCCAGCCCCGCCAAGGCGGCGGCGACGACAAAGACCAAGAGTTTATAGTTGGCCGGCGTGTACCCCGAAAACACGACGCGGGGTTCGCTATCCCGCACGGCGATCAGCACACGTCCTGCCCGCGAGCGGGTGATCCACCGGCACAACAAAAAAGCGCCACCGAGACAGAGAACCGTCAGCACGTAGAGGGCCCGCTGGGTCCCGGGCTCCGAGAGCCTGAACCCGAGCAGCTGCTTGAAATCGGTGAGACCGTTCGTTCCGCCAAGATTGGTCTCATTGCGATTGAACACGAGCCAGGCCACCAGCGCCAGGGCCTGGGTGATGATCGCAAAATACACACCTTTGATCCGGCTCCTGAACGCCAGAAATCCGAACACGAGCGCGAACGCCGTCGGCACCAGCATCGAGCCCAGGACCGCGACGGGAAAACTGTAAAACGGCTTCCAGAACAACGGCAGCTCCTTGACCTGATTCCAGACCATGAAGTCCGGCAGGTCGCTCCCATAGACGCTTTCCTTTCCGATCGTCAACATGAGATGCATGCCCATACAGTAGGCGCCCAACCCGAAAAAGACGCCCTGCCCGAGACTGAGCACCCCCGTATAGCCCCAGATCAGATCCAGACCGAGCGCCAGGATCGCGAATGCGAGAAACTTTCCGAAGCGATTGAGTGAAAAATCGGAAAGATGGAGCCACGAATCTTCCGGCGGCAGCACGTTCAACAACGGCATCAACACCAGCAGCACAAAGCCGGTCAGCCAAAAGGCGAGACCGAGATCGCGTCCCGGCTGCGGATTTACATCGTGAGGATCAGCCATCGTGATTCGCATCCGCTATGAATCTGCGTGACGGCCCTTAATGGCAAACAGTCCCGACGGACGCCATTGGAGAAAGAGAATCACGAGCACGAGGATGCACACCTTCCCGTATACGGCGCCGAGGCTGGGCTCGAGCAATTTGTTCAGTCCTCCGATGCCCATTGAGGCGACAATGGTACCGGCGAGTTTTCCCACCCCTCCGGTCACCACCACCATGAACGAATCGACGATGTAGTTCTGACCCAAGCCCGGTTCGACATTGCCGATCAGCGTCAGGGCCCATCCGGCGACGCCCGCCAGACCCGATCCAAAGGCAAACGTATACGCATCGACTTTCCGGGTCGGAATGCCGAGGCATGCGCTCATGTTGCGGTTTTGGGTGACCGCCCGCACGCGCAGGCCGAGACCGGACCGAAACAGAATGGCGTAGATCGTTATGACGCAAATCACTGACAGCAAAATGATGAACAGCCGGTTATTCGGCAGATACACGCCGACCATGACTTGTAAACCGCCGCTCAACCAGGCCGGGGCAGCCACGGCGGTCAAATCGCCGAAGTACACGCGGGCCGCCTGCATCAGCACCAGACTGATGCCCCAGGTCGCGAGCATCGTTTCCAGAGGCCGGCCATAGAGAAAGCGAATGACCGTCACTTCGAGGAGCAAGCCGCAGCCGGCCGCCACCAGAAACGCCATAGGCATCGCCACGGCAAAATAATAGTCGAACATGGTCGCAGGGAGGAAGGCCTTGAACAGCTCCTGAGTCATGAAGGTGGCATACGCGCCGACCATCATCAATTCGCCGTGGGCCATGTTGATGACGCCCATCAATCCGAAGACGATGGCCAGTCCCACCGACATGATCAAGAGAATCGAACTGAGGCTGATGCCGCGGAACAGCGTTTCGATCGCGGTGGACCAGACGGCCCAGGTTTCAATGCGTTCAATCGAGGCGTTGGCGGCGTCGGCGAGAGATTGCTGAGCCTCGGTGGCCTCCGCTCCGCTTCCCGCGGCAACGATGTCTTTCAAGGCTGGAACGGCATTCTGACTCGCGAGGTCCCCGAGGGAATTGACCGCCCCCAGCTTGGCAGCCTGATCCTGACCGCTCAACTTGAGCAATGCCGCTGATTCCAGCATGGTGTAGCGCACCCATTTGTAGGACTCCTTGGCTGCCGCCTGCTCCAGCCAGGGAATGGCCAGGGGCTTCCCTAAGGTGCCAAGATCCGTCGCGGCCGAGCGGCGGGCGTCCGGGTCTGGCCCTTCCAGCTTCGCACGGTTCCTGAGCAGATCCATCACAGGCTTGATGGCCAGGCGAACCGAACGGTCGGCATTGGCGCGGATCTCCTCAAGGCGAGGCAGGATGGTGCTGTCGCCCTGTTCGATCACCACGCGCAGCGCCGCCTCACGAACGGCGTCATCGTCACTGGCGATTTGTGTCAAAGCCTGTTCAAGCGGCGTGAGGACGGGAGACGGCGGCGCGCCGGCGGCGCGCGCCTGACCGGCAACCAGACAGACGATGCCGGCCAGCACGAGCAGACCCAGAGACAATCGCGTCACAATCGCGGCAACTCCTGAACAAGACAAACGGGTGACGTGGACATTCCTCACGTCACCCGCTTGATTCAACTCTTGTACCCTTACTTTTTCTGGTACGTGCCCTGATGGCTGATCCAATCACAGCCCTTGTCAGGATTGGTGTACTCGCTCCAGGGCTCAGGCTTCACCAAACCCTTCGAGCGCGAAACCACCTTGAACTGGCCGTCCTTCAGGATCTCCCCGATCAGCACCGGTTTGTGGGTGTGCTGATTCCCGGTGTCCATCATGATCTCTCCACCCGGCGCAAGGAACTTCTGACCATAAACAGCCTTGCGCACTGCGTCAACCTCGGTCTTCCCGGCTTTTTCCACGGCCTGCTTCCAGACGTGCACACCGAAATAGGCCGCTTCGATCGGGTCGTCCGTCACCCGTTTTTCTCCATCCGGGAGGTTGTTCTTCTTGCAATAGGCTTTGAAATCGGCCACGAACTTCTTGTTTTGCGGGGTATCGACGCTCTGATAGTAGTTCCACGCCGCCAGGTGGCCGACCAGCGCCGTCGTATCCATCCCGCGCAGCTCGTCCTCAGCCACGCTGAAGGCCATGATCGGCGCGTCCTCGGCGCGCAATCCTTGATTGGCGAACTCCTTGTAGAAGGGCACGTTGCTGTCGCCGTTGATGGTGCTGATGACGGCGGCTCCTCCGCCGGCCGCGAATTTCTTAATCTTGCCAACGATGGTCTGATAGTCCTGGTGGTGGAAAGGCGTGTACTCTTCCATGATATTGGCCTCGGGGACTTTCTTGGCCAGCAACATGGCTCGGAGGATTTTGTTCGTGGTGCGGGGATACACATAGTCGGTGCCGAGCAGGTAGAACTTCTTGGAGCTGCCGCCTTCCTTGCTCATCAGATATTCCACCGCCGGCACCGCCTGCTGATTCACCGCTGCACCGGTATAGAACACGTTGTGCGAGCATTCTTCGCCTTCGTACTGGACCGGGTAAAACAGCAAGCCGTTGTTCTTTTCAAACACAGGCAGCACCGACTTCCGGCTCACCGACGTCCAGCAGCCGAAAACCACTGCGACCTTGTCCTGCAACAGCAGCTGCTTGGCCTTCTCGGCAAACAGATCCCAGTTCGAGGCGGGGTCCACGACAACCGGCTTGACCTGACGGCCCAAGATGCCGCCCTTCGCATTGATCTCATCGATGGCCATCAAGACCACGTCGCGCAGCGACACTTCGCTGATCGCCATCGTTCCGCTCAACGAATGGAGAACTCCGACCTTGATCGGCTCCTTGTCCTCGGCATACGACAGCGCCCACTGGCCTAGATTCCCGAGCAGCGCGGCGATGCCCACCCCGGCTGCGGTCCTTGAACCTTGCACTAAAAATTCCCGGCGTGAGGAGCCTTGCTCAGCTTCCAGCGGTGGCGCATTCAACTCATCTTTCTTGATCTCGCTCATTTCACATCTCCTTTGGCCATCAGCCTTCGAACATGCTGCATGCTGATCGCTTCATCGTTAGAAGTTGTACCAGGCAGACAGAGTAAACATATCGGCTTGATTCGAAGCCTTTGCCGTATAGGTGTCAGGCTGTGCCCAGTTCGTCCAGAAATGCTGCCACTCCAGGCCCATCGTGAAATCCGCCCAGATCGGATGGATTGCAGTGAGATAGGTGCGTTGGTTGGAGAGATACTGAATGCTGGAGTTGTAGCCGGCCGATCCTGGTGCCGTGCCATAGGCATTGATGCTGCCTTTCAAATCCCGATCGAGGGGATTGTCGATGCCGTACCCGAACAGAAAGGTATAGTCTTTGGAATAGGCATAGCTCAGCTGAAACCAGGTCGTCATGGTTCGAACAGGGTTGCCGGTCTGCCAGTTCAAATCTTGATTCCATCGGAACCATTCATTCCCCAGCGCCTGTCCATAGGCCAATTCCCACATCAATCGTAACTGCTTGGTCAGTTGATGCACCGCTTCAAGACCCAGAACGTAGGAATTAATATCCCTTCCCGAAGTAAAGGTAGCAGGATTAGCCCCTCCACCAACCAAGGGCGCAGATCGGTAATACCGGTAGGCCCCGTTGACGGCAATCATCGTCCCTGCCATGGTGCCCGTTCCGTTGTACGCGAATCTCGTCGCGAAATACGGCATCTGCACCGGATCGCTGAAGGAGTTTGTACTCCCAGGTCCGCCTCCATTGCCACCCGTGCCGGAGGTCGGTCGGGCTTGAGTATTGCCGCAGCAGTTCGACAGCCCGCGCTCAAACCGCATCACCGTGAGCAATCCTTCGAAATTATCCGAAAACTTTTGCCTCACGGTGATCTGCGGAATACGTTGCCAGAGATTGCCGGTGTAGCCCATGATCGAAAAGTCGATGTTGTCGGTCAGCAAGCCCATGATCGGATTCCAGTCTTGACCGATGGTAAACGATGTTTTCCCGTTGTTCGGCGAATATTTCATGTATGCGAGGCGCAGACGCGGCAAGAGGTTGTTGCCGCTGTCGGACTGGCCGTAGAAATCTGCCTCGACAACACCCGTGAGCGTGTTGACTCCATCCGTTCTGTCTGCACGGAGACCGAAAACACTGTAGCGGGGATTTAACGTGCTGCTGTGGTTGCCTTGACGTCCTGCCGCGGTACCGTACCCGTTGAACTGCTGAGGATCGAGCGGGTTCGTGTTCCTCGTACTATAGATGCCATCCAGTTCGATTCGGCCGTAGGGAGTGAGAGTGCCCTTGCTCCCTTGGGTAAACATGGGGGCAACGCATCCTGCACAAAGGTGAACTGGAGACGGTTCTTCTTTTTCTTTGCGGATGATCTGTCCGCCGCCAGCGGCCTCTTCCGCGCTCACCTGCGCAAATACCGGCACGGCGCTGCACATGAGAATCATACCGAACACGATATACCCGGTCCTTCGCACATACTGCCTCGTCATGAGAAAACCTCCCTCCTGTTGGGCCAACCCATTACTCTTGATCCCGGAGGGCATTGCATAAAAAAAAACGCCCTTCCGGCCCAGACCTTGGACCAAAAGGACGCCATTGTCCTCTCACGATGAACCGTGCCGCCGATCAGGACCCCTTTGTCCTTCACACTGTCGGCACGTGACGCACGCTTATAAGACCCTGTCCCGGGATTGTCAAGGCATTTTCCTGGAGATGGGACCGTATGCTACACTCCCCCCGAAACTATGCCTCGCGTCCCGTACCACGCTCCGAACAGACTTCCACTGGGCCTGTCGCTCCTTGTGGGTCTCCTCGCCCTGTCGGGCGCGTGCACACACGCCCCCGAAGTGGATACCGTCCTGCACGAAGCGCAGAGGGGATCGGTGTATCTCGAGCGTATCCCGGACCGCGGCTTCAAGGCGGCTCACCCTGTCGCGATTGAAGAAAGCGTCATCGCCCGTACCCTGAGCGGCGTGATGGTCACGGAACGGAAAACCGCTCTCCAGACCGCTTTTTCAAAGCAGTTGCCCACCAACCGGGCCTTCTCCGAGGACGACGTCCGCTTCCTCGTTCCATTTCTCGCGGCGGCCCTCCGCCAGGCTGCCGCTGATCAGCAGGTAGGGTTCAAGGTGCACAGCTATCCATCCGATCTCTCCTACGCAAGTAGAAGCGGAGCAGGAGTGGGATCCTCAGATCCCCTTCTCACGAATTCCTCGCTGCTTGAAACGACCACCGGACATCTTCTGTCCCAGGACCGCTGGCTCTATCTGACCGTGAGCGAATACAAGAAGCGGCCTGAACAGCCGGACACCATCAACATGGCCAACCGGCGCTTGCCTGATCCGTCCGGTCAGGGAGACAAGGACTTGGTGTTTGAACCCAAGGAAGCCTTGAAGCCGAACGGGAAGGGCGGTCCTTCCAGCAGTTCTTCGGACACGGTCTTCGTCATCGACTATCGACAACTGGCTCAACTTCCCACCGTGGGAGTGCCGCCGATTCCCGCCTCCGGGAAGCGCCCGTCAGATCCGACCCCTCAGCCGGACGCCAAAGAGCAGGACATCAAGCAAATCAAAGAAGAAATGAAAAAGAAAGATGTGGAGATTGAAAACTTGAAGAAGGAGATGGAGGACATCCGCCGGGACATGGGAAAGCCGGGCACGAAAGCCCCCTGATGTGTGCGGCAATCCTCCCCCGGAAACAAGGCATGCCGCCGCGACCTCACCTCCATACCGCTTGTCTCTTCTTCATGATGCTCGCCTTTGCTGCCTGCTCGACCGGATCTAAACCCGACGGCACGGGTGGTGACCCCTCGCAAGGGATCGTCGAACTGAAACAGGTCCCTGATCGCTCGTTTCAAGCGGCCCATCCGATCAAAATCGATTCGAGCACCGTTGCACTCGTCTTAAACGGTATTCTGATTCGTGACGATCCGTCGGTGAAGAAGACCTCTTCGGAGTCGACGAACGTCCATCGCGTCTTTTCGGGCAGCGAGGTCGGCTATCTGGCGCCGCTCATCTCCGACGGTCTCAGGAGTGCCGCATCCGATCAATTGGTGAAGTTCAGGGTTGGACAGACTGCCGGCGTCCTGTATGCTTATGGTCGTTCGCTGTATGTCACGTTGACCCAATATCGCTCCGGGTCAGACCCGGCGGCGGCCACACCCTCGGATGCCTCAAGATTAGGGAATCGCGTCCTGTCATTTATTCCGGAAACCGCAAAACGGCCGGACAGTTATCTTGACGCGCGGTCGGCGGAGTCTACGCTGGTGATCGACTACGAATTGCTGGCGATGCTGCCGCCGGCGTCTATGCCCTCCGCCTTGACGCAGACGGCTCCTGCACCCTCCGCCCCATCTGCCAATGTTGAAAAACACGAATCACCGAAGCAGGAATCAGAAATCGAAGCGCTGCGGAAGGAATTGCAGGAAATCAAAAAGCACCTGGCAGACCAGGAAGCCGAACGCGCCCGCTCGCAGCCCAAAAACGCGCCCCCTCAAAAATAATCTGTTATCCTCGCTGTTTTTCAGCCCGTTCCTCGAGTTCACCGGCCAGGAGGACCGCCTCCGCGATCTCCCGCATCGACTTTCGCAAGTCCATGCTTTGCCGCTGAATGAGCCTGAACGCCTCTTCTTCGGTCAGCTTCTTCGAGCGCATGAGATAGCCCTTCGCACGCTCCAGCAGTTTGCGAACCGCCAGCGCCTCCTGCATCTCGAATGATTTTTCCATCAGCTTGGTGTGCTCGATGGCGATGGCCGCCTGATTCGCGATCGCCTGCAAGAGCTTGACCTCCTCGCTCGTAAATGCGTGCGGCACGGACGTGTAGCTATTGATGACGCCCACTGCCTTTTCGCGGACCATCATAGGCACGGATAGGAGCGAGCAGAGGCCTTCTTTCTTCGCCATGTCCGGATACATGTACTCCTGCTCCTTCGTGACATCGCCGACGATGATCGGGCGGCGCTCCTGCACCGCACGGCCGCTGACGCTCTGCCCGATCTTCAGATTGGGTTTGCGCCGGTAATGTTCGCTAAGGCTTTGGGTAGCCTCGATGCGAAGATCTCCGGTCGTCTCGTCCAGCAGCATGATCGAGCAGATCTTGGAATTCATCATTTGAGCGGTCATCGTCACCAGGAGCTGCAGCACGTCTTCGATCAGGCGACTGGAGGCGACGGTCTCCGACACCTGAGACAGGGTTTCGACCTGCAAGGCTTTGCGCCGCATTTGTTCATACAGCCGCGCGTTTTCGATCGCCCCTCCCACCTGATTGGCGATCGTGGAGAGCAAGGCCAACTCATCAGGCCGGTACCGCTTGGGACGTTTGTGCTGCACGTTGATCACTCCGACCACTTCCTTCTTGGCCATGATCGGGACGGAGACAAACGCCTGATGCCGGTCCTCAGGCAGATTATGAAAGAATTTGAACCTCGGATCGTCGCTGGCATTGCTGGGGATCACGACGCGGGTACGTTCTTGAGCGACCCAGCCGGTGATGCCTTCGCCCATGCCGATCGTGATTCGCCCGATCAGTTTCGGATGTGGATTTTTGGAGGCCCGCAAGATCAATTCGTCCTGACCGTCGGATAACAGGTACAAGAGACAGGCATCGGCCTTCGTCACCTCGACCACAATCTCGACGATGTGTTTGAGAACGGCTTCCAGATCGAGGGTGTTGCTGATCGAATCCGTGATCCGATGCAGCACATCGACCTCACGGGTCTTTTCCTTGAGCGCCTGTTCGAGAGATGCGAGTGAGGGAGGACGTTTTGTCGGCATCGTGCTAAATCTTTCGCCTGCCCGTCTTCCGTGATGCGGGAAGAGATGCATACGTCTGAAACCAGGCGGCGCATGCCTCCCGTTCGAGAGGGCGGATGACGACCTCACCGATGCGAGCCGGCCAGACGCCGACCACGGTGCCGCCGATCACCTTCTTGTCGTGTTGCATCGCGCCCCACATGGCGGCAAATGATGTCCTGGGGGGGAGCCTATCTGGCAGGCCGGCTGCCTGCACCACACGCCGGATCCTGGCTGATACGTCGCTTCCGCAAATCCCGAGATGGACAGCCAGGTCCGCCTCAGCGACGAGGCCGATGCCTACGGCCTCGCCATGAATCAGCCGACGGTAGCCACCGACCGACTCCAGGGCATGTCCGATCGTGTGGCCGTAATTCAAGATTCTTCGCCGATCCGATTCGCGCTCATCTGCCGCAACCACCTCAGCCTTGATCTCGCATGAACGGGCGACCGCCCGCATTACCGCCTGCCCTTCTAATTTCAGCAGCTCCGGCATGGATGCTTCCAAAAACGAAAACAATGCCTCGTCCGCAATGATGCCGTACTTGATGACCTCCGCCAGACCGGCGACCCATTCGCGACGCGGCAACGTGTGCAACAGGAACGGATCAATGATCACCGCCTTTGGCTGATGAAACGCGCCGATCAGGTTTTTGCCCAATCGATGATCCACACCCGTTTTCCCTCCGACGCTGGAATCCACTTGCGCCACCAACGTCGTCGGAACTTGTACATAGGGAATCCCCCGTTGATAGATCGAGGCGGCAAAGCCGGCCAGGTCGCCGATGACGCCGCCTCCGAGGGCCAGCACCAGGGACCGCCGCTCGAATTTGTGCGCAGCCAGGACGTCGAGAATTCGCGTGATGGTCGCCAGAGTCTTGGTGCGTTCACCCGGCGGTAAGACGATAGCCACCGGATCAAACCCGGCCTGCTTGAGTGAATCCACGGTAGGCTTGAGGTAGTGGCGCGCGACATGGCGATCGGTCACGATGCCGACCTTGGCGGTATCGATGAGTCGCTTGAGGCGGTCTCCGAGGGCCCGGCTTGAGCCAGGCTCCAGGAGAATCTCATAGCTGCGTTCAGCGAGACGGACAGGGATACGTTGGCCGGTCATCGGCGTCATGGATGATGGAAATGGGTCCGTTCCAGCAGTTCGGGGCAAATCCCGCCGATGGTAGCACAACCCAATGAAAAGATAATAGCTTTCCGTCGGCCGGCGGCGAAGTATCGCTCACACGGAAGAGGCCACAGGTTCGATACCTGTATCGCCCACCATCTCTTCAAGTACTTGCGAGACACCTCCTTTCCAACTCACTGCCGCTGTGGTCAGTTTTGTGTCAGACTGCGCTTGTCGGTCTAGGATTTCCACTCCATCTCGCAAACTTTCTTCGCAATGATGGGCATAGCGCTGCGTCATCATCGGCGATTTGTGCCCCAGAGGCCTTTGCACCTTGTACAAATCCACACCGGCTTGGACCAACCGCGTCGCGAACGTGTGGCGCAGGTCATGGAAATGAACATCTTGAAGACCAGCCCTTGATAAAGCGATCCTCAAGGCCCGCCGAAGATGGCTGGGATTAATAGCTGTCCCGGCTCGACCCGGCAAAAGTGGTTGCAAAAGAACCTAGCGGTGAAGTTGGAGTTGATTGATATGGGATTGAGCGTAGCGCAATGGATCTGGGGAGACCTTGATTAAACCGTCGAATGGCCCATCCAGCTCCAATACCAAAAATAGGGCGCTACTAACCGAAGCGGCGCAAACGAAAAGGACAGCGAGCACTGTGCCATTTCGTGGGGCAAACACCCCAAAGCTCGTGAATGTAATCGTGAGCCAGAATACGAGGACAGAAAGAAATGGCAGAGGAACAGATGATTGGACGACGCCGAGGGCCGCAAGCCATCTAGTCTGCAACACCGTTTCTATCAGGTCCGAAGCACGTGACTGGGCAGCCCGTTGCGAATCATCGCGGGGCTTAAGACCTCGAATTGCCTCAGTCACCTCTTCCACTGAAGCGAAACCGGCTTTCATTCGCCTTTGATCCGTATTGCTGGGTTCTGATAGGCCATGCGACCAAATGGCGTCGATCCGTGCGGCGAGCAAGTTTTTCATGCCCTCGCGAATCTCGCCGGTCTCAGGTCCGTAACGGGCGAGCGCACGGTCCACAGCCAGGATGTTCATGGCTGCTTGTTTTACCGCTGCACTTCCTGAGTCAAAGGAACTTTTCGCAGCGGCTGTGACGAGGCCAAGTACCAGCGCGGTCATTGTGGCTATTAGTCCGATACCAACTTTCACCGTGTCTCTCGATTCGGCATCAAGGTGGTCCTTTGGCAAAATGGAACGTAGCCAAATGCCCACGAGGACGCCCCCAAATACACAGGCGAATACGGTGAGGCTGACAGCTATGGGGCTCATACTATGACCTCGATATGCTGAATTATTTCTTCTTAGACCGACCAAAGAATGGGGGGCTAAACTCCGAAAAATCAAGCGAATGGTCGTACTGCATTGCACAGTAGAGGGGCAATGACCCGCCGACAGGGTGGGATTTGTGTATGTTGACCTCCGGGTTACGATTTCACAGACAAGTTGAACCCACCAAAAACCCAAAAAAGCCCACTCCGGAAACGGGGCTGTATGGGGCTCAGTTGTCCCGTCCTGGTAGCAGCGTGATAGCAGAAACAGAGGATAGCTGCTGACTGACTTCAAGAAGTAGTCGAGAGCATCAGTAGCCTTGGGTCACTTCGCTCGAACTGCCGTCAATGGGAGTGCTGGTGAGAATGTTGACGCGCAGTTTAGCGCTATCAAGCTCACGACGGCTCCTGGCAAGGAAATTCGAACGGGGAAGGCATAGAGTGGCACCGAGGGTGAGCAAGGTGTCCCCTCACTCACCCCTATGATATTATTACCCAGTGTCCGGCTTCTCAGCTGTTAGATCATCGTTCAGAAGGAACAGCTGCCACTCGTTCGGGCTTAATTTCGACGTACTTCTTTCCAGCCGCCTCCGACAGGTTCTTACGTGCTTCACGAACAGAGTCAGTCGCCGAACGCACGGCAGCCTCTTCACGGGGTGTCCCTGATAGTGCCTTTTCATGCCTGTTCCCCAATATCGCGGCTGCGATCGCGGCCTTTCCCTCCTTCAGCTTCTCCTGACACATTGGTGAGAAGTTGTTGATCTTGTCGTCAAAACACTGTTGAATACGCCCGCTGCCAGGCTGAACCTCCCCGCATTGTCTCTCAAGCTCATCGATACACTGAGGATCTACGCCCTGGGCCGAGGAAGCAGAAGCCTGCGTTGAGCCTTGCGTCAACCATAGAGGGAGTTTCAACGCTTTTCTCAAATTGGCAATTCCTTCATTCAAGCCAGGCACATTGCCCGCCCGCTGCGCTTCTTT
>Ga0070664_100002783_pt1 | contig 14113 bp, 10 predicted proteins | sample KBSC73metaG_FD_65863 | JGI IMG/M metagenome (GOLD analysis project Ga0070664, IMG submission 65863) | Corn rhizosphere microbial communities from Kellogg Biological Station, Michigan, USA - KBS C7-3 metaG | ecosystem: Host-associated > Plants > Roots > Rhizosphere > Soil ... | reverse complement strand
TGATACTTTCCCGAATCAGTTTCATCAGCGCTTCGTTGACCAGGGCGGTTGTTTGCAAGATGTGATTTGGTCTTTCATCGCGCATGTAACTTCGGGCAATCTTTCTCAGTTCATGGTCGACCAGCGGCAACAGCTTTTCCAAAGCTTCGTTATCACCATTACTCCAAGCTTTCAGAAGTTGAGTTATCTCATCCATCGAGTTTCTCCCGGATTTCGACCGGAAAAAGAGATCCCGCATTCAAAAAATCGAAACACGCTGTTAGGCCTTTACAGAATAATGAATTGGCAACCTAAAGCATTACATCCGCATGACTATTTGACATGGCTCCCGACGGTCCAATCTCTATTGTCAGAGATATCACCGGTGTATAGAATGCGCTTCGCAATTAAGACCTATTAGATTTAACGATTCCTTCTTTCGCAATTCGACTTCCCACCGACGGAGACATTCGAATGAAGGTACCGAATTGGGATCGCATTCAAGAAATCTATCATGCTGCATTGGAGGTCCCCCGCTCTGAGCGCAGTTCCTTTGTTGCAAAAGCCGCGGCTGATGATTCGCGTCTCCTGCACAAAGTGAACGCACTTCTTGCCGCCGATAACTCACCAAATGAGTTCCTGCAAACACCCGTCTTCGAACTTGGTTCGATAAGTCTTGCTGAGCCAGGTCTTACTGATCCGCCGGCTGATAGCCTGGAGGGAATGAAGATCGATGGACGTTATCTAGTAGATAGAAAACTCAATAGTGGAGGTCACGGTGTCGTCTATCTCGCCAGGGCTTTAGACCTTCACGGTAAGCTTGTGGTTGTAAAAGTCCTGCTGACATCTTTACTTCATGATTCTTACGCGAGGCAGAAATTTAAACAGGAAGCAGAAGCGCTATCCCGCATCGACCATCCCGGTGTCATTGGTATCATTGACGCCGGAGAGTTGATTGATGGTCGGCCTTATATAGTGATGCGGTTCATTGAAGGTGAAACGTTGAACGCACAAATTCCAGCAGAAGGGATGAATTTGGAACGGGCGGCATCGATTCTAAAACAGATTGGGGAAGCACTTGACCATGTTCATGAAAAGGGAATTTTCCATCGGGACCTTAAACCGCTAAACATAATGGTGAAGGATGACTCGGATGCGGTCGTGCTAATCGACTTTAGCATTGCAAAGGTGAAGGATTCAGTCGTTGGTCCAAGCACCGTTAGCGGTGTTTCAGTAGGGACCGTACTTTACATGTCGCCTGAGCAGCTTAGCGGACAAAAGGTCACTGCGGCGTGCGACATCTATTCGATGGGATTGATAGCATACGAAATGCTTACTGGTCGGCGACCATTCAACCCAGCTTCAGCCGCGCAGTTGCTGGAAATGCAACGTGCAGGTGTAAAGGTGAAGCCGATCAGCCTTAGGCCGTCGCTCCCTCGACGGGCTCAGACTATGATCCTTCGAACTCTGTCATTCTCCCCGCAATCCCGTTACAAGAGCGCCGGTGAATTTGGGAACGACCTGGCAGGCGTTCTGGGAAATGAAAAAGAAGTTCATCAGAATCGCTGGTGGATCCCCATAGCAAGAAAGCAGATCGCATTTATTTGTGCTTTAGTTATTCTGCTGGGCCTGGCGGTAATTGGTATTCTGCTCCTTCGTCGACCACCGCCTCCACCGCCGACACGCTCTTTCACCTACTACCTCACCGTTCAAAAAACCAGGGACGGAAAGGATTACCAGGAACCTTTCAAGTCAAATGGTGAAGACATATTTGACAGTGGAGACAAGTTTCGGCTCACAGTCTCGAGTCCTGAACCTGGTTATGTGTATGTCATTAGCGAAAGCGCACCCGCGTCAAGAGACACGAGTTTTACGATGGTTTATCCGACTCCGATCCAAAACAGCGGATCGGCGACCGTGGGTGCGAACCAACCCATACAGTCTGACTGGATCACATTCCAAGGTCCCGAAGGAGATGAAAATCTCTGGATCCTTTGGTCAATTTCTCCAGTCAGTCAACTGGAGTCCGTTAAGACTGAGGCGTTCACTCAAACGCGCGGAGGTCTGATCGGTAATAGTCTGCTCGAAGTTAAAGAGTTCTTAAGAATTAAGCAATCGGAAGTAGAAGTTAGAGTTACTCACTATAAGAGCAGTCAAACAGCTGTAGTCCGGGGTAAAAACGACCTGTTAGTTACGTTGGCTCAATTTAAACACCGGTAGTTTCCCGCCCTCCGTTTCCAAATCAATCCTTAGCACCAGCTAGTCGGAAAAAAATTTTTCTGACGTGATGGAATTTCGCTCATTTCTGCGCCATGTCAGTTGGGTGATTGATTCAGACGGGTAACTGAGGCTGGCCATTAGAGGAGAATTTAAATGACCAATAAGACCCGCATACTGTTTTTGTCCGCAAATCCCTGGACGACCAGTCGGATTCTCGTAGACGAAGAGGCAAGGGAAATTTTCGAGAGGATTCAGGAGGGCCCATATCGCGAGTGGTTTGAGTTGCACAAGCATACGGCCACTCGGCCGAGCGATCTGCAACGGCTGCTCTTAATGCATCAGCCACACATAGTTCACTTCAGCGGACATGGGTCGAAAAAGCAAAAAATCATTCTGGGCGGTACCCCGGGTCGAGGTAAGACAGTCGAGCGACAGGGTCTGGCGGATCTTTTTGCTCTTTACAACAAGCACGTGCGACTGGTGTTGCTCAATGCCTGCTTCACTAAAACCCAGGCCAGATCAATCTCAGAGGTAATTGATTATTCGGTTGGGACAGGTAAGGGAATTGGCGACAAGGGAGGAGTCGCTTTTGCCGGCGCGTTCTATCGGGCGCTTGGATTCGGTAGATCCATAAGAGAAGCCTTCGAGTCTGCTAAGGCGGAGCTTGGTCTAACGAAGATACCTCGAACACAAGGGATTGAACTCTTTGTTCGCGACGGGATAGCTGAGCACGATGCATTTCCCCAGTTAGGAATTGATCACTGCATCGACGGAGAGACGTTGCAATTACCCGAGATGTCGCAAGCTCTGCGTGAGTTCGGCGATCGAGTGATGAGAACAGAAAGGCGGGTCACGGTTTTTGAATCCTGCAGTTCGACCTCATACACCAGACGAATTTGGTCCGAGGAGCAATGGGAGTTTGTTGAAGCCCAGGAACTCTAACTACGGGGTTATGGAATCGATTTTAGGCAGAGATTACGTCGGCAGCAGGCGTGGAGCGCCACTTGACGACTCACGCCCGACATCAACGTTTGTGCGAGTGACTGCGGCACCGCACCTTCATAAGGAGACAACCATCATGTCAGTTACAAAGCTTGTGAAACAGCAGCAGCTTCTACGGTTACAGAGTCGATCGACGACTCCTTCTCGAAAGTCTGGCACAAAGAGTGAGGGCACCAGAGCAGGAACATTGGAAGATTGGAGAGAAGGCGGAAAAAAGGCCGGGAGGCCATCGGTTGGCGTTGGTAAAACTGTCCGAGATGGCCGTTAAATCAGGCCAATTTCGCGTCTACCTCATTGAGAACGGTAGCTCAACCGAGCTACCTTCTCGATGGCGCATTTCCTGGCAAGTCAATGATTAGTCATTGAAGTTCGGGCGCGTACGTGATAAATAAATCGTTCCGTCCAGGCCTCCAGGGAAATCACAGCAGATGCTCTACGCAGGTTAGGATCTCACTTAGGTCTCACCGTCCATGAAACCTGACAATCGGATGCCACCAGGAAAACACAGCCCTTTTACAAGAAGTAGACTGAATCGCTTTGGATTCTTGTTTATCCTGACTCTGCTGTTAGTTAAAGCATTCTCTTCGCCCACACCTACGATCACGATCCAGGCAAATGCGACACAGGATGCAACAATAGAGATCACCCCCGGCTCATCTGTTCGCCGTGAGGTGACGCCGGGTGCGACTGAGGAGTTTGGGATAGCAGCGGGTCGGGGCCAACTCCTTCGGTTCTCACTTGATAAGGGTGACCTCGCGCTTTCAACGGTTTTGTACGATCCGAGTGGCAAAAAACTTCTTGAACGCGTGAGCCATGACTTCGAGGTGATCAATCTCTCTTTCGCTGTCGACGTAACCGGCATTTATAAAATCTCTGTCCAATCTTGCGAGAAAGGGGGACCTCAACGAGCGTATGAGCTAAAAATTGAAACGCTGACGTCTATCACTCCGCTGGGGCGACAGGGCAGTGAAGCTCAACTGATGTTGGCAAGAGCAGCGTCCTTGCGTGCCGAATGGACTGAGCAGTCACTCCGCCAGGCGATTGCAAAATACGATAGAGCGGCATTGATATTCAGCGGCATCGGGAATTTGTCGAGCGCCTCAAACGCAACACTCAGATCTGGCGACATTAACTTTCTTTTGGGTGAATACTCTGAGTCCCTGAAGCGTTATCAACTCGCTGCTACTCAAGCAGTCAAGGCTGCTGATAGTTTAACTAAGGCCAAAGCGTTGATTCGAATGGGACGCGTCTATTCCTATATCGGCAATAACGACCTGGCCCAAAAAGTACTTAGTGAAGGGTTAAATCTGCTGAACCCGTGTGAGGGTAATAGTAATCCGCTTATTAGAAATGCTTGCGGGTTGGCCCTCAGTAACCTGGCGGAGGTCCATTATGCAAAGGGAGATTTATTAAAGGCCTCAGAACTATTCGAAAGCGCTCGGGTAATATTGTTTGACGATCGAGATAGCGAGGCGAAGGTTCACCTGTTCAAAGCGTACCTGCATGGAAGCATGGGCGAGCCTCTAAAAGCGAAACCCGAAATCATACAAGCCTTAGATCTATATCGCTCGATAAACAATAAGGGCGGCGAAGGACTCGCCCTTACCGCCCTCGGCTTATACCAGTCTTTAAAAACAGATGACGATGGTGCCATTGATTTACATAAACAAGCCATTGCAATCTTTCAGGCTATCGGAGCTCGACACAGCGAGGGAATCGCGCTAAATGCGTTGGGCCAGGTTCACGAGAAGTTGAAGGAGTACGCGATAGCTTTCGATTATTATGAGAAAGCTCTCAAACTCTTTCAAAATATTGGTGCCCTGGACTTAGTGCCGGTCTCCACCTTCAAGCTAGCCAAAATGCAGCGTTCGATGGGCAACCTCGAAGTATCTCTCACTTACTATAACCAATCTTTGAAGCAGAGCCGCGCGGCCAAGAAGGTGCGGACCGAGATCAATGCTCTTAACGAGATGGCGAGCATCTACGCCTCGATGGGTCGAACTGATGAAGCTTTGAAGCAGTATCAGAGAGTCCAGGAATTTTATTCGAGCATGGGAGACCGTCGCGGAGAGGCTCTTGTTTTGAATACCCAGGGAGATTTTTTTCTGAGTCTCGGTCAGAAAGAATTGGCTTTGAAGACTTTCGCAAGAGCGCTGCAGTTCAGCGAGAAAGCCGGTGACAACGACATCTTGATTGCGACGCTCTATAGCCTGTCGCGAGCGCAGCGAGATCGGGGAAAGCTTAATGACGCTCTTGCTTATATCGAGCGTTCCCTACAGCTGATAGAAGACCTTCGGACGAATGTTGGGAGCCCGGAGTTTCGCGCCACCTATTTTTCGGCTTTTCGGAAACATTTCGATTTGTGCATCGACATCCTGATGCAGCTTGAGAAGGAGCAACGTGGCAAAGGCTACTCTGCCAGAGCTTTGATCGTCAGCGAGAAGAGCCGTGCGCGCTCTCTGGTCGACCTTCTTTCCGAATCTCATCCCGCCTCGGGAACTGGACCGACAGAACTGATCGAACGTGAAAGCGCTTTGCGGGGAATGATTCGGGCGATGGCGCAGTACGAATATGAGCTGTCATTGACCAAAACGGATTCGACTCAAGTCGAAGCGGTTGCCAAAGAGTTGACCAGACTGAGATCCGAATATCAGGAGGTTCAGAGACTATTAAGGCAACAAAGACCGCAGGTCGCTTCACTCGCTGATTCAGTTCCCCAGACCGTTGAGCAGATTCAGAGTGTGTTGCGTGATGGTCAAACGATGCTACTCGAGTATTCATTAGGCGAGGAGCGAAGTTATTTGTGGGCAGTGACCCTGGACTCCTTTCAAAGTTACGAGCTACCGCCCCGCAAGGTCATCGAGGATGGCGCCATCGAAATTTATAGTCTGATGACGGCTCGACAGTTGGTTAATACAGAAATCGCCGGCGATTATCGGTCCACGATAGCGGAGTCGGACCGGCTTTTTATCGAGAAGGCTACTAACCTGAGTCAGGTACTACTTGGGCCAGTTGCCACACAACTCGGTCAACAGAGACTCCTCTTAGTGACTGAAGGGGCGCTGCAGTATTTGCCATTTGAAGCCTTACCCGTTCCTCTTGCGCAAAACGAAAATCGCAGTCCCTCAGGCGTTCTGCCATTATTAAAGACTAACGAAATTGTGGAATCGCCATCCATAGCAACGTTAATTGCAATTCGAGCGGAGCAGAATTCTAAACGTTCGCCAGACAGGGTTGTTGCCGTTATTGCCGATCCCGTTTTCAGTCGCAGCGATGAGAGGCTCGGGTCTCGAGCCGCTTCGCCAGCAATGGTCCAGGTGGCGTCGGACCAAACCTCTCCGGGGCCTTCGCTACGGGGTTCGGACGGGAAAGGTCGACCCGCTCGGCTAACTCACGCCTCAGAAGAGGCCAATGCAATTTCAGCAGCAGCGCCTCGTGGATCCGCCTTCGTTGCCAGGGACTTTGAGGCGAGTCGGGAAACTGCTATGAGTTCCCGCATTGGTGAATATCAGATAGTGCACTTTGCAACCCACGGTTTTCTCGACAGTCAGCATCCTGAATTGTCCAGTATTGTGCTCACGATGGTGGACCAAAATGGCGATGAGAAAAATGGCTTAATGCCTCTCTACGATATTTCCAGTTTACGTCTGTCGGCGGAGTTGACAGTTTTGAGCGCTTGTCAGACAGCTCTCGGAAAAGATGTGAAAGGCGAAGGACTCATCGGGCTGACTAACAGTTTCATCTCGGCCGGCTCAAAGAGTGTAATAGCCAGTCTTTGGAAGGTGGATGACCGAGCGACTGCTGCGCTCATGGGTCAACTCTATGCGTCCATGTTGCAGGAAGGTAAGCCCCCGGCGACGGCGCTAAGGCTCGCCAAACTGAAAGTGATGCAGGAGAAACAATGGAGCGCACCTTATTTCTGGGCGGGGTTTGTGTTGCAGGGCGAATACACCAATAGAATTACAGTAGCGCGTAACTCGTGGGTGCGACCGGCCTTGGTGCTCATCTCGTTGGCGACGCTGCTTTTGGTTGGTCTGATCCTGGTTCACAGACGAAGACGGTTGTCGTGCCTTCAGCACCACCATAGGAGCAACGCCCGTTGAAAGATTTGTACGAAAAGATGCCTCGACATTCGGCAGTTCAACCGGATAGTTTTGACGAAATTTTGGCCTGGCTCAACCCAGATCGTGAGCTGGCCGCGAAGCTGTATGTCCAGCTTCGCCATGACCTCACCAAGATATTCACCTGGAATCGCTGTCTCGATCCAGAAGGACTAACTGACGAAGTCTTTGATCGTGTCGCCAAAAAAGTCCATCAACTAATGCACACCTACGAAGGAGACCCGCGACTCTTTTTTTACGGAGTAGCGCGAAACCTGATCAAGGAAATTCCGAAACGCATGAAGACCCAGGTTTCGTTAGAGGGGTCTGACTTTGCGGCAACGCCTACTCACAAAGCAGAAGACGAAAAAGCAATCCTGAGAGAAGATTGCCTTCAGCTTTGTTTACAAGAGCTTAGTGAGGAAAAACGCGAATTGATTCTCGCGTATTACGCGAAAGAAAAGCAGGCTAAGATCGATCATCGAACCGAAATGGCACAGCGACTTGGCACATCTGTTGAGACATTGAGGGTCAGGGCGCACCGGATTCGCGGCGGTCTTGAGCAATGCATCGAACGTTGCATTAAGAGTAGGTCATCAGCGGAATGAAACGAATCACCTCAAATTTCATTTGTTATGAAGGGTGGGCAGCCTGGAGGCTTTCCCATGAGTGAAAACCCGATAACGGAGGTGAAAATGCGCCAATTCTTATTGGGAACGCTTGACGATATCGAGCGCCAGCAGATTGAGACTCTTTTCATAACGGACCCTTCATCCCGAGAAAGGCTCCTCGCTGCTGAGCAAGACCTGATAGAAGATTATCTGGAAGGCTCCCTCACAACAGCGGATCGAGAAAGTTTCCTGTTGCATTACGCTGACACTCCTGAGCAACTACAAAAGTTAAGAATCACACAAACGGTAAGGGAATGGGCCATCAAGAAAGGAACGGCAGCTGACCGACCAATCGCTACGACCACTATCTGGAATCGTTTGCGAGATATTCTCCAGGGCAGACCCGTTTTTGTTGTTCCGCTTGCAGTTACGGCGATCATTCTGATTGTAATCGCGGCCGTTTGGGTAAATCGCCGTACGGATCGTAATCACCTTCAGGGGGGTAGTGAGGAAATCGCACGACTCAACGACCCGGCATCTCTGCGACAAACGCCTCCGCTAATGTCTATTGTCGTGCTGTCGCCTTTGTCAGTGAGGAGTGCTGAGAAAGAGGCCGAAGTAGCAAAGCCAGCGACTGGTTCTTTAGTTGAGTTGCGTCTTCTTTGGCTGCAAAAGGAAGATTATCCAAAGTACCAGGCAGTGGTAAGGCGAGTAGGTAGCGACGAGTCTCAAACGGTTCCCGCCCTTTACTCAGACGCAGATCGCAGCGCGATTCGGATGAGACTTCCAGCTCACTTCCTTCGGAGAGGAACTTACCTGGTCGAGTTGAGCGGTATTGACGCCCGCGGCACCGTTGGCCCAACGGAAGAATATAAGTTCATCGTCAGCGGTTGAGTGCAGACTGATTTGTGAATTCCGCTCGCGCTTTCTCCCTGCGTCACTCTGCGGTCCTCAGCGTCTCTCTGTTATTCCATGAATTCAAATCCAGTTGGTCCAACACAAATACTCTGAGGCATTTTAGTAATCCAGCGAAGTTTCAGAAGGTTTTAGGAGGTTTTCTCTGTGAAACAAACCAACAACTTCTTGTTTTTTGACGATGTTTTTATGCGAGGACATTTCAGGGGGCAGTAGGCAGATCGGCAATGCGAGACCGGTCAGTACCGAAACGCGGTAGCATCGGGTGAGTCTCAAAATGCTGACAACTGCTTGCTCCTCGAGACTCACCCGACGCTACCGCGAATCGGTACTGACCGGTCTCGCAACTTGATCGTTTGGTTGCGGCCTAAGCGCGCTGTGCGAACTCGGTGTTTTCGGAGTCTTTGTGGTTTCGGGCCGCAGTTCTAACGACAGTTGCTGTTCTGACTTTGTGTGCGACGGCTAATATTTTGCATCGCTTCGGCCGCCATGTTGAAAGCCAGGTTGATCGAGCCACCTTTTTTGCCGGCACTCAAATCTCCGATCAGGTACAGTCCACCAATACTGGTTTCGTATCCTTCCTTGATTACTGGAGCCGTACCTTCAAAAGCAATTCCGATGGCCTTCAGGAAATTGGTTGGTGTTGTGCCGCCCAGCGCGTAAATGATGCGGTCCACACTCAGTGGTTTAAGTTCGCTCTCTTCAAACACAGCCAGCGCTCGACCATCCGGCCCATCCTGTAGCTCTTTAATGTTACTCGCTCGTAAAATCGTCACTTCTTTTCTTTCTTCAAGCGCCATAAGACTCTCGTAATTCACCCGATTCAACCGGGTGAATTCAGACTGGCGATAGGAAAGAGAGACGCGGTTGCCTTGTTGCACCAGGTATTGACAGTATTCCGCAGCAGTGTCTCCACCACCGACAACAAGACACTCCTCATTCTCGAGCGTGACTGAGGTGATGTCGTAGTGAACTCTTTTATTCAGGCTAACTGGGATTCGGTATGAAGGTTTGTTTGGTTTGTCGAGAATTCCAATTGCAATGACGCACTTACGAGCCTGATAAATACCTTTCGAGGTTGCAACTTCAAATCCTTCGGCTGGCAAGGGACGAATACTCGTTACGGCTTCGTTATATTGGACCGTTAATTCGAATTGAGCGATTGTCGCCTCGATATAAGTGAGCGTCTCGTTTTTCGACATGTCCGAGATGCACATGACGCCCCGACAAACAGCTTCAATCCCTTTGTAGTTGGCGAGCACAACTTTTGCAGCCGGGTAAAACTTTCGGATGGCCCACGAATGAGTCTCGCCCTTTTCAAGAATGAGGATATCCTCGGAGGCGATTCCAGTGGTACGAGCTTCGGCCGCCATACTGATCCCGGCTGGACCGGCTCCTACAATGATCATTTCGTACATGTCGAGCAAGTCACCTCGTAGACATGACTCGACTGACAATGGTGTGATCTCGAGCTGCCAATGCGCATGGTTGGCACTTGATACCACCGTCGCTGGTTATTACTTCACGACCATCATTTATTTCCTCTTCGCAGTCAGAACAGTTGACTCGAGCTTTTGGGTGACCTGGAGCATCCAGCTCATTCAAGGTCATCTGCACGGTCCTGACTCCGAATAATTCTTCATCAGTGGCTTCACGATAAGTCGTCAGCTGGCGAAGATGCTTGTCCTCTATTTCAGGATGACGCTGCCTGGCGAGCTCTCTGGAGGAGCCAAGCGCGACAACCCGAACAGCATCACCGTTCTCAAGGTTCAAAAACGTCGCGGCCAGCTTACCGTAATCACGAAACTTTAGATTTCGGTTACCGAGTCGCGCACCCGTTACGACTTCGACTGCATCCGCGAGCCACCGGTCAATCTCGACCCAGACAACCAGCTTCTTGCGATCGAGCCCTCTTGGATCTTCGATTCCGATCAACTTACAGCCCAACACCGCCATGCGAACCCCGAGTATCTGACCAGGGCAAACATCACCGTGAAGCTCTTCGAAACGTTGCAGTGACTCTTCAATCGAAAGCATTGACCTTAACCTCCGAGGCTTATCATCTCGAGCTTTTTAGCGTTGATCGTTTTAGAGAGAATGTTCAACTTACGATCTTCTATTCGGTTCTCAGAATATTGGTCGGTCCGGCGACGCCATATGCTCCGGATTCTCCCGAGCAGTTCTGAGTCAGTGGCGCCATCTCGCATGAATCCTTTCAGGTCGTGACCGCGGGCCGAAAAGAGACATGTGACCAACTTGCCGCCGGCAGTAATCCTAGCGCGTGTGCAGTTTGAACAAAAGGGCTCAGTGATCGAGGCTATTACTCCAACTGTTCCCTGACCATCCAAATACTTGTAATTAACTGATGGCCCATCGACCGTTCTGGTGGTCTTCTCCAGGGGAAAGCGCTCGTTGATGAGGCTGAGGATCTCCTTTTTCGTTACGGTCTTCGATTTGGTCCATTCGTTTACATTGCCAACGTCCATGTACTCGATAAATCGCATTTCAAAGCCGTACTTTCGACTGAAGTCAGCGAGGCGGACTACGTCGTTTTCATTTTCGCCACGCACCACCACGGCATTTATCTTAATCGGTTGCAAACCTTGCGCGTTTGCCTCGAAGATGCCGGCCAGCACCTGACTCAGATTGCCGCGATTGGTTATCCTCTTAAACTTCGCTCGGTCCAGGGTGTCCAGGCTAACATTGATCCTTTTTAGACCAGCAGCAGCCAGCGACTTGGCTTGTTCCTCAAGCAGGGAACCATTCGTAGTCAGGCATATATCATCGAGTCCATCTATCCGCGATAGTTTGTTGATCAATTGCGGAAGGTTTGAGCGCACAAGAGGTTCGCCGCCCGTCAGTCTGACTTTCGTGACTCCCAGCGAAACAAACAATCTGGCCAATCGGGCGATCTCTTCGAATGAAAGTATTTCGCTCTTTTCAGCCCAGGTATATTCCTCCAACGGCAATAACTACAACGAAAGTTACAGCGATCAGTTACGGAGATTCGGAGATCGGTGAGAGGGCGACTGAGAGTGTCTGTTAACATGAAATCTGAGTTGGATTGTCAAAAACATATTCCAAACTAAAAAAATCCCTTGCGAGTCATGGAGCCCTTCAACCTGGCCCGCAAGGGTTTTATCTGAGACGCCACGCCCCGTTGAAATGGGTCTCATCTTGATTGTCTTTTTAACTCAACTGACCTGATATGCTCTTTCGTAAATTTGCCTCCAGTGTTCAGATCTTGCGACTTCACTCAAAAGGTTCTTCTGAACGGTCAGATTCCCTTTCTGAAGGACCGCGGTGTGATGCCGGCGAAGCGTCGAAATGAAGTTGTGAAATGACTTTGACTGGAGAAACCAGAGCGCAAAGCAATTTCTGAAATCGGCAAGGCCGTGTCCTGCATCAATCTCTTGGCGCGCTCAATCCGGCGTTCAGCAATGTAATTCGTCAACGTCATGCCCATCGATTGCTTAAAGGCGCGTGAGAAATGGAAGTAGCTCATACCAACCTCTCTTGCGACTACTCGAAGAGCGATGCGACCTTCTTGTTCTGTACTAAGGTGTTCGTCGATCAGGTTGACGGCTTTTCTTAAACGATGAGGAGCCATGCCCCCATTTCCGGTCTGGACGTGTGCTAGACCGCTATAACATCGGATCATCTGCATCGCCAGCGCTGTTGCTAGCGAGTCAGCATACAGCCGGCCAGTGATGTTAGGTTCTTTCAACTCGCTCAATAACGACAATCCGATGTGGAGAAGGTGTTTGCTGTGGAGACCAATCTGCGGATTCAGTTGAAGAACGTTCTGCGTGATTCCCAGTTCACGCGCGGTCGATTGCACGAAAAGTGGACGCAAGAAAAGTAAGAGTTCATTTCGTGGTCGGGAACTATCACAACGAGAGGTCCAAACGGTGCCTGCGGGGATTATTGCTACCTCACCTGCGCGTACATCACCTTCGAAATTGCTCTTACCAATTCGCGCAGACAAACGAAGTGGTGAACTCATATTCAAAATAATGCAGTGGTTCTCGGAGGCCGGCATGGTCATCTCGTTAGATTGATGACGTAGAACGATTACCCGAACATTTTGCCATGCGAGCAGGTCGCTGGAGGCAGAAACAGCATCAGGATATATGTTGCAGACGTCGTCGAATGATGAACCTCGACGGTCCAGAGGGCGGACGCTATGAATGGTCCGTTGCGACGTTCCAGGTTGATTGAGAACTCGGCCCGGTGTTGTAGGAACCCAACCCAGATGCTCGGAAGTATTGATTGTTTGTAACACGGCGCTTTCTCTCCCTTCGTAAAACGAACACCTTGACATCCGCGATACGCATCCGAATGTTTCTAATGTCGCGTGAAAAACCAGCCTGCGTTTCGACCGCTCTGGTTGTTTTGACTTCTCTTTTTCAAGATGTGCGAAAGATAGAGAAAAGACGGCGCGCTGAATACCCTCTTAACCACAGAATTCAGCCTAGATTTTTCTGCAGGTTCTGAGTAACTACGTGGCACACCCCAAGGTTAACGCCATGTTGAAGATGGACTTATCATGCTCTCCGCAAAAATACTGATGTGCGGTACCGCGAGCCACTCACTTACAGTACCGCGAGCGATGCGACCGGATGCCGCACTCAACAAAGCGATCGTGAGAATCACAATTGAGAGTGGCATCCGGTCGCTTCGCTCGCGGTACTGTAATCGCGCCCAACACTCGCGTGTCGTTTCCACGAGTACAATAAATATGCAAACTGGGAAACGAGGTTATTGAGGCATTCGGTTGATGTTTAGCGTTTCAAGTCGAGGGATGGAGTTGCGACAAAGGTTGGTTACATCTGCAGCAGACCCCGGCGGAGGGCGATTGTGACAGCATGTGTTCGATCGTTTGCCTGGAGTTTTTCAACCAGATTCTTGATATGAAAGTTGACAGTGGTCTCCGCAATTGCGAGTCGATCTGCAATCTGTTTGTTACGAAATCCGTCTCGGATGAGGCGCAACACTTCAAGTTCTCGTTGTGTAAGGTCCTCTTCGCCCAGATGTTCAGCGAGTCTAGCTGCTACTTGTGGTGGGACATAACGCCGTCCCGAGTGGACTGATCGAATTACGTCGAGCAGTTCGTTCTTCGGCATGCTCTTAAGAACGTAGCCTGAGGCGCCGGCTCGCAAGGCGCGTTGAATCTCACCATCACTGTCAGCAGTTGTCAAAATGATCACTCGGGCGTCCGGGTACTCGCCGCGAATAGAGATGAGAGTATCGATACCGTTGGTCCCTGGTAAGCGGAGGTCCATG
>Ga0070664_100002781_pt1 | contig 14117 bp, 13 predicted proteins | sample KBSC73metaG_FD_65863 | JGI IMG/M metagenome (GOLD analysis project Ga0070664, IMG submission 65863) | Corn rhizosphere microbial communities from Kellogg Biological Station, Michigan, USA - KBS C7-3 metaG | ecosystem: Host-associated > Plants > Roots > Rhizosphere > Soil ... | reverse complement strand
TCACTCGACGTTGCGCATCTCGACGAGATCTGGTGGCATGCCGAAGGATCGCCCGACCCGCGCGGCATTTGCGTCGAACCCGTCGAATCGGTGGCTGCGCGCGCGCTGAAGTTCAAGGACTATCTGCGCAGCCGCCCGGAGCGCTGCATTGCCGTCGTCGGTCACGGTACGTTCTTTTTCTACTTGACCGGCCGGATGCTCGCGAACTGCGAATTTGCAACGCTCGACGTCGACGGGAACTGACGCGCCAAGCTCAAATGCCACGCGAAGACATCAAGGGCAAGCTCAAGCCCCCGCGCTCGCCTGCGCTTTCATCGCATCCTGCATCCGCTTTTGCGCGGCGACGTCAACGGCGCGATCGGCGGCAATCATCTCGGTGATCCAGCCAACGAGCAACGTCGAATACGCCTGCCGGCAAGATGGATCGGTCAGGCCGTGATCGGCGCCCTCGAGCTTGCGGTACGTCAACGAGTGCGCTCTCGTATATGCGTGCCGGTAGTTCTGCAGCACTTCGCGCGGAATGATGTCGTCGTGCGCGCTTTCGACGATCAGCACGTCACCACGATAATCCGCCGCCGCGCGGAGCGCGCGATTGTCGCTGGCATCGAGCGCGCGGCGTCGATACGTCTCGAGCCCCTGCAGCCTGCGCAGCGCGAGCTTGGGCTCGTTCCATTCAGTGTCCTTGTACAGCGCCGGAGCACGCAACGCGAGCCATTTGACGGGTCGCAGCGTCGTCAGCAACGTCGCGAGGTAGCCACCATAGCTGCTGCCTACGACTGCAATCCGTCGGTCATCGACGGCCGCTTCACCGGCAAGCGTGTCATAAGCCGCCAGCGCATCGTGCAGATTGTCTTCGCGGGTCACCGTCGCTTGCTGACCCTGCGTCTGCGCATGGCCGCGAAGGTCGACGGTGAGACACGCGCAGCCGAGCGCTGCGATCTCGCGAGCGCGCGACGCGTATTGCTGCTGGCTTCCGCCCCACCCGTGCAGGAACAACACACCCGGCATTCGCGTGTCGGGGACGATCAGCGTCCCGGCAATCGTGTGATCGCCGACGGCGATTTGCATGGCCTCATCGCGTGTGGACATAGGGCTCGATCGATGTGAATTTGGAGAGGGGGCCGGCGCGCGGGTCGGTGCCGGAGAAATAAACCGTCGCGCCTGCGGGCGGCGTTACGTTTCCGCCATAGCGCTCGATCGTCGCCGCCCGAACAGCTTGCAGCGCAGGATCCGCGCGAAAGGCGAGGAGTGCCTCGACCTCGGCACCGGTGGCGCCGCCGACGCGCCACGATTGCTCGAGAACGCCGGAGCGCCGATTGCCATTGGCATCGGAGCCTTCGGCGACGTCGTAATTGCGCCGCGATGCAAACAACCCATGAAAGCAGCGGAACGCCGCGTCGTCGTAGACGCGTGCCTGCGTGATCGCGCGGCGCGCGCTTGCCGCGTGATCGAGCGCGAGCAGCGCATCGAAATCGCCGCGCGCGACGAGCAGTGTCGATCCGCCGTACACCATGCTGCCGTGATTGTTGCGCGTCAGCGACTGCGTGCCGCAATAGGTCGCGACAAGATCCCCGATGCGAACCTGGCCGACGCTGTACGTCGTCACATCCGTCAGGTTCTGCTCGAGCGCGACACCGTAGTCGCGCAGCTCGTCCGCATCGACATCGGCAAGCGCCCGCTCGAGCTCGTCGGGATCGCGAACCGCTACTTGTCCAACACCGCCGATACCGAGCGCGTGCTTGATACGAATGGGACCTGATTCGAGGAGACGCACCCCGGCGCGGTGCGCGTCTTCGGTACAGAACGCACTGAACCCGTCGAGCACGACGTCCTCGATCTCGCGGCCAAACGATGTCGACCATCCACCCGGCGTGCGCGCGAGTGCATCGACGACGGCATGGCTGATCGATTTCGTCGCCACAAAACCGTGCGGGACGACGCCACCAAAGAGATCGTCTTCGCCATGGATGCCCAACGCGCGCGCGTGATCGATGCCGACGAGCGTGCTCGTGGGGACGACGTAGCGCCGGGCAGCACCATGGTTCGCCTCACCGTGGTCGCCGGCAAACCGATAGCCCTTCAGCACAGCGACGCGGCGTGCGATCTCCGTGCAGGTTGCATGATCGTGTGCCGCGCGGTGCGCGGACTCGCCGCGATAAACGACGACCTCGCCAGCGAGCGGCGGCCCCTCGAGCGCTGATTCCGAGGTGATTGGATTCAACAGCGCGCTCACATCGTCCGGCCTTCGATCATCAAAGGCGTCATCATTACAGATGCGGCCGTCGAACGATTGGTGAATCGTTCAACGGGAGTTGTGACCGTTCAGTCGCGCGTTCTGCTGCTACGGGCGCTTCGGCGGACGTGCGCCGACCAATCGTGGCGCGCCCACCGGGGATTCGCGCTTCTGCTCGACCGTAGCTCGGTCTTCGCGGTGACGCCGCCGAACGGCGATTCGCCGCACAGTGGCTTCGTCGGATACTATCCACACTCGATTTCAGGAGGATCGTGATCGCACGTCCATTGAGGCGCGCGACGCGAGGAGGGGCGGGGTACCGATGCCCGCCGACCTGCGCTGACAACGTCCACAGGAGGACCCATGCCCAGCCATGTGTCGAAACGCGCCACGCGAGTAGCCGCGCTGGCGATCGCTTTGTCGATGAGCGGCGCGGCAAACGCCGAGAACATCGCGGTCGGCAATTACGGATCATCGGCGAATGGCATGCCATTCGCCGTGGCGCTTGCGAAAGGTTACTTTCAGCAGGAAGGCGCGAACGTTACGGGCATCGTGTCGTCGCAAGGCGGCGGCACGTCGGTTCGCAATGCAATGGCTGGGGTTGCTTACGGTGAAGCCAATCCCGGGGCAATTGCGGTGGCGATTCAGCAGGGCGCCGACATCAAGATCGTCAGCGATAACGTCCTGACGATTGCCGAGTTTGCGTGGATGGTGAAAAAGGACTCGCCGATCAAGACGATCAAGGACCTGAAGGGCCGCAAGATCGGCTACACGAACCCGCGCTCGACGAGCCAGGCGCTCGCGATCCTGTTGCTGCGCAAAGCCGGGTACGACGAAAAGGACGCCGAGCTCGTCAAGACCGGAGGCTTTGGCCCGATGCTCGCGGCGCTCGATCTCGACCAGATCGAAGTCGCGGCCGTCACCGAGCCGCTGTGGTCGAAAGTCAAGGACAAATACCGCGTGCTGATCACGGGGGCCGAAGCATTGCCTCCGCTCGACAACGTCGTCGGCATGGCGACCGGCGAGGCAATCAAGACGCGTGGCGATTTCATTCGCGCCGTCATTCGCGCGCGACGCCGCGCGGTCGAGTTCATGATCAAAAATCCGGACGAGGCCGGGGACATCGTCGCCGAGCCATTCGGCATCACGAAGGAAGTCGCGCGGAGCGCCGTGCGCAATCTGACGACGAGCATGACGCAGGGCATCCCCTACTGGGGCACCGGGCAGATCCATCTCGAGGGCATGAAGCGGATCATCGAAGTGCAGCGCAGCGTCGGTGCGATCACCGAGGAAATCGATCTCTCGAAGATGATCGACACGCAATTTTTGCCTGACGACATCAAGGCACTGAAGTAATCACCGGGAGTCGCGGCACATGCCCGCTCCGCACGTGTCGCTGCGAGGCGTGACCAAGGTCTTTCCCGCGGCACCTGGCGGGCAGCCGGTCCACGCGCTCGGGCCTGTCGACGTCACGATCGATAGCGGCGAGTTCTTTGCCATCGTCGGCCCATCCGGTTGCGGCAAGTCGACCTTGCTCGAATTGATCGCAGGACTCACCGACGCAACGGAAGGCGTCATCGAGTTCGAAGGGCGCACGATCAAGCAGCAGATACCGGATGGCGTCGGCGTCGTATTTCAAGAAGATGCCTGCTTTCCGTGGCTGACCGTCCGTGACAACGTGGCCTTCGGGCTGCGCGAAACGTCGATTGGCGAAAGCGATCGCGCCAAACGGATCGATGACGCGATTGCGATGATGGGGCTGCATGAGTTTGCCAGGAGCTATCCGGCGCAGCTCTCCGGCGGCATGCGCCAGCGCGTATGTATCGCGCGGACCCTCGTCGCAATGCCGCGACTGATCCTGCTCGACGAGCCGTTCGGCGCGCTCGATCAGCAGACGCGCCTCCTCATGGGTGATGAGGTCTTGCGCATATGGCGCGAAACGGGCGCGACGGTGTTCCTGATCACGCACGCGCTCGACGAGGCGGCGATGCTCGCCGACCGGATCGGCGTCATGTCAGCGCGTCCGGGCACGCTGATCGACGTCGTGCGCACCGGCTGGCCGCGCGAGCGCGACAGCCGGATCGTCGAGCGCGAGCAGTTCGGCGCGATCACGAGCACGCTGTGGAAGACGCTTCGTGACGAGTCGATGAAGACGATGGGGCGGATGACGGCATCGGCATGAGTCGCGTAACGCGCTATCAGGCTGCCGTCATCGGCGGCTTCGTGCTGCTGCTCGAAGCGCTGTGCGTCGGCGGCGTCATCGACAAGGTGACGATGCCACCGCCGCACCGCATCGCCGTCGATTTCGTGAAGCTGCTGACATCGAAGGCGATGTACCCGGAGATTGCGAAGAGCATGGCGAACGTTTTGCTGGCGTTCGCACTCGCCTACATTGTCGGCATCGCCACCGGAACGGCGCTGCACGGCTATCGCACGCTGCGCGACACGCTGGACCCGCTGTTCGCAACGTACTACGCCATTCCGGTGTTCGCGTTCTATCCGCTGTTCATCGTCATGTTCGGGCTGGGCGACGGCCCGCAGGTGTTGATCGGCTTCCTGCTCGGCGTCGTTGCAGTGATCGTCACGACACTGAACGGGCTCGATCGCGTTCCGGTTGTATTGCGCAAGACGGCGCTGATTGCGCGACTGTCGCCGCTGCACACGGCGCTTCGCGTGACGCTGCCTTTCTGCGCGCCCTATCTATTGACCGCAGCTAAGCTCGCGCTGGCGTATGCATTCATCGGCGTCATCGGCTCCGAATTCATCATGGCGCGTGCCGGCATGGGCTATGAGATCGGCTTCGCATATACGAATTTCGACAATGCGACGATGTATCCGCTGATCCTGCTGATCCTCTTGTTGTCGATCGCAATGAACGGCGCGCTGTCGCACTGGGAGAAGGTGTTGCTCGCACGGCGCGGTCAGGCATGACTGCAGGGCGTCGGCGACCGCTGCGCAACGCCATCGCGCTCATCGCCGGTGTAGTCGCCTGCTGGCAGATCGCCTACTGGATCGTCGGCAACGTCGCGCTGCGCTCGCCGCTGCAGACGATCCGCTACACGATCGAGCTTGCGCAAACGAGCCTGTTCTGGCTGCACCTCGCGAATACGCTGCAGGCGTTTGGTGCCGCGCTGGCAATCGCCATCGCGCTTGGGCTGTTGATCGGTTTTGCGCTCGGCATGCATCGACTGTCGGCGGATGCGATGGAGCCGATGCTGGTCGCGCTGTATTCGATTCCGAAGATCACGCTCTATCCGATTCTGCTGCTGGCGTTCGGACTCGGCATGTCGGCGAAGGTCGCATTCGGCGCGATACACGGCATCATTCCGGTTGCGCTCTTTACGCTCAACGCAGTGCGGGGCATCAAGCCGATTTTGTTGAAGACCGGCCGGGTCTTGAAGCTTGATGCGAAGGCGATGATCCGGTCGATACTCTTTCCCGCGGCGGTGCCCGAAATCTTCACGGGTTTGCGCGTCGGCTTCTCGCTGACGCTGATCGGAACCGTGCTCGGCGAGATGTTCGCCGCGCAGCACGGGCTCGGCTATTTATTGATGAACGCGATCGGCCTTTATAACGTCGACGTCATCATGTCGGTGACCTTTCTGCTCGTCGTGTTCGCCGCCGTCGTCAATGGGGTGCTCCTCGCCATCGACCGCCGGCTGCACTTCCGTGGCTGATCTCCAACGAAGCGCGAGTGGCTAGCGCGTCAGCGCGATCGCGACCGGCATCCAGAACATCAGCATCGACAGCAATGCGCCGAGCGTGATGCCGCGCAGCGCGTCGAGCGGATCGTCGTCGCCGGAGAGGCGGCTTCGCAGGCAGGCCGACAACCAGGCGTCGTTGGTTAGCACATAAGTCACGATCTCCCTCCTGATTTTGTTCGCCGCGGCCCAAACGCGACGCGTCGCGAGATGTCGGGCACGTCGGTATGCAAAATTCATGACATCGGCGGGATGGCTTACTGAATCAGCGAGTTACCAATTCGCAGCCAGCGCTCGTGCCAGCCGGCCGTAAGGCTGACCGACAGCACCAACGCCGGTCGCACGATGATCCGGCCCGCGCGGCAAGCCGACTTCCCGCTGCGGCACTACGATCCGAACAGCGCCCGCGACCTTGCTACAACGCCGAGACCAGCCACGACTGCGCGTAGTCGACGCCGTCGATCCGCTCGAGCCCGGCCAGCGTGAACGCCTGCTGGCTCATGCCGATCATCCGAACGTCATGCAGTTCCGGCAGCGGAACGCCGAACACGACGGTGCCGTCATCGGGGAAGAGCTTCGCGGTCCGGACGTAGCGCCGGAGGTCCTCATCACGGAGCTCTTCGATGCGGATGTCGCCGATCCTTGGCGACCGATTGACGACGTCGCGCCACGGAATGACGCGCCCTCGGTGACGTAAGAGGCGAATTGCAAAACGCATCGCAGTACCGCATATGTATACGGTACTTTAGCATTGGCGACCGCTTAGTTCGCGCAGACGGCTTCGAGCTCGGCAATGCCAACGGGCTTGATCAGATGTCCGTCGAAGCCCGCTTCTTTCATCTGCTGCAGGTCCTCGTCGCTGCCGTAGCCGGTGCAGGCGACGAGCTGCATGTCGTCGAGCGCGCGAATCTCGCGCAAGCGCCGCGCAACCTCGTAGCCGTCCATGTTCGGCAGGCCGATGTCGAGCAGCATCAGGTCCGGGTGCCACGTCGTCGCGACGTTCAGCCCTTCGCCGCCGTTATCGGCAACGCGCACGTCATGGCCGAGCGCGCCCACCAGGGCTGCGAGCGCTTCCGCGGCGTCGTGATTATCGTCGACGATCAGCACGCGTCGCACGGCGGTTGCACCTGGATCGCGCGCCGCAGTAACCGTGTAGGGCTCTTCTTCGGCGAGCGGGAGGCCGAGTGTGAACCGGCTGCCGGTACCAGGACCGTTGCTCGATGCCGTCAGCGTGCCGCCTTGCAAATCGACGAGACGTTTGGCGATCGTCAGTCCCACACCGAGTCCGCCTTCGCGGCGGTCGAGTGCGCGATCGCCTTGCACGAACAGGTCGAACACGCGCGGAACTAGATGCGGCTCCATGCCGATTCCGTTGTCGGCGATCGTCAGCGACACGAGATCGTCGGCAGACGTTGCGCGCACGCCAATCTGCCCGCCACGCGGCGTGTACTTGATCGCGTTGCCGAGGATGTTGGACAGCACCTGCGCCATCCGGGTCGAGTCGACGTTGACGATGACCGGATGGTCGGGGAGGGCGACGTCGATCGAATGACTGCGCGCGTCGAGGGCCGGCCGCAGCGCCTCGACGACGCCTTCGACGATATCGCGAAGATCGAGCAACTCGCGCTTCAGCGAGATCTTGCTGCGCGTGACGCGGCTGACGTCGAGCAAATCGTCGACGAGCCGCGACAGCTGGCGCGATTGCCGCGCGATGATCTCGCGTGCCCATTTGGCCGTGGCGAGATCGTCCGGCCGAAGCGTCGCGACGTCCAGCGCGCTCTGGATCGGCGCGAGTGGATTGCGGAGCTCGTGCGCGAGCATCGCGAGGAACTCGTTCATCTGTCGCTCGCTGCGCTGCAGTTCCTCCACCTTGCGTCGGGTTGTCAGGTCACGCGTGATCTTCGCGAACCCGAGGACACGCCGCCCGCTGTCGAAAATCGGCGTGATGACGACGTTGGCCCAGAAGGCGACTCCACCCTTGCGCAGCCGCCACCCTTCGTCTTCGAAACGACCCTGCTCGATCGCGAGCTTCAGCTCCTGCTGCGGCCAGTGTCGCGCGATCGCATCGGGCGTATAGAACACCGAGAAATGACGCCCGACGATCTCCGCTTTCGAGTAGCCCTTGATGTGCTGGGCCCCGGCATTCCACGTCGAAACGATGCCGTGCGGATCGAGCAGGAAGATTGCATAATCGCGAACGTTCTCGACGAGAAGCCGGAACATCTCGTCATTGACGAACCCCGGATGGCTGACGTTATCGTTCGACGCCACCAAGGCTGCCCGCGACACTGCATGCGTTGTTTTCGGCGATGAACCGTCCGGTCATACCCGTTCCTGTTCGTTCGAGCTCGTAGAGCGTCATCGTGCCGTTGACGCCGTAGGTGCACGTGTAACTGGCGTCAACGCTCCCCATGTGACCGAGCTGCGTGTAATTGCCGGCAATCGTACATTGGCCGGAGCTCGACTGCAGTGTCAGCGTGAACGTATTGTTGGCCGGGTGATTGATCGTGAACGGCCCGAGCTCCTCGACATGGCCATTGTTCGCCGGATTTGCGCAGTTGCTCTGATCGTAGACGAAGCCGCCGTAGTAGTTGCCGGTGAAGTCTTCATAGGTCCAGAGCTGGCGCTGCACCGCCTTGGAAACGACGATGCCATCGACCGAGTACGTGAGCGTTGCGAAGTCGGTGCTGCTTGCATCGAACTGCATCGTGCCGACTTTTCGCGCGGTGAACGCTGCCGGGTTCCAGAAAGCGCCGAACCAGGGGCCCGCCGCCACGTAGAGGTCGCCGGTGAAGAGCGACCGGCCGCTTTGCGCCTGATGATAGATAGCGGCGGTGTACCACTGCGGCCGGCCATCGGACGCGTACACGAAAAGATCCACGAATAACGTGTCGTATTGCTGCAGGATCGACGCGCCCCAGCCCGACTCGCTGGGATTCCACCATTGATCGCTGAAGTTCGTGCCCTGTGAGGCGCTGGCAGGTTGGGCGAACGAACAGAGTGCCGCAGTGGCGAATGCTGCGACGAGCATGCGTAACGATTGCATGAAAAAACTCCCTTGGGCAGGACGCGGTGATGTCGCCGATTGCGACGACCCATTGTTGGGAGCGTGGGCATGCGCCGCCATCGGCGCGAGCGACGCTGGCGTGTAGGCGGGCTCCTACGGCGTCAGGACTTCGGCGCGGCGGGGACGTCCGGCGCACTTGTCACCGGAGTGCCTGCCTCGGTCAAGGGCGCCACGAAATTGACGAGATCGAGCACGAGCTTGCCGTTGCGGCCAGCCGTCGGGTCGAACGTGTAGGAGGTTACCGAGCAGTTCGGCACATCGGCGCGGCGGTCGACGTCGAGTATTTCGGCCTCCGACAAGCGCTCGAACAGATAGCGCAGACAGTTGACGGTAACCTGGTGACCGACGATCAGCACGCGTTCCCGCCGGTGCTCGCGCGTGATCGTGTCGAGCACGCTGCGCAATCGCAGGATCACGTCACACCAGCTCTCGCCCCCCGGCGGCCGAAAATAGAACTTGCCGACGTGCGCGCGCTGTTCAGCGAGATCGGGATATTTCTGGCGGATGCCGAACTTCGTCAGTCGATCGAGCGCGCCGAACTCCTTCTCGCGCAAGCGCTCGTCGCGTTGCACCGACAATCCCTCCATGTCGCCGCCCGCCGCATCGAGCAGCAAGCGCGTCGTTTCCACCGCGCGCACATAAGGCGAAGTCAGGACGACCGTCGGTTGTTTCGCGGCATCGATCGCGCCAAACCAGCGGCCGAGTGCTGCCGCCTGTTGCTCGCCGAGCGACGACAGCGGCGTGTCCATGTCGCGCGTGGCAATGTCGATCAGAGGAACCGCGGCGCGCTCGGCTTCCTCCCGCGCGACGTTTCCGGCGCTCTGGCCGTGGCGAACGATCCACAAGGCATCGGGCCACTTCTGCTCGGCCATCGTAGATCCGCCGACGCTTCCGCCGCTATGCGCGCTTGCGCCGCGCCGCGGGCTTCGCGGAGGTCTTCCGCGCAGCGTGTGCTTTGTGAGCGCGCGACTTGCGCGCATCGCTCACCTTCGTCACCGAGGCCGATCGCTTGCCAGCGCCGTTCCCGGTCTTGCGACCGCGGCCCTCGTTGTTGCCAATGCTCTGCTTCAAGAGCTCCATCAGGTCGATGACCTTCGCACCGCCGGTCTCGCGCTTGTCGGTTTCGGGCTTGGTGAGCTCCTTCGTCTCACCGGCCTTCACCTTTTCCTCGATGCGTTTCATCAAATCATCGTTGTACGTATCCTTGAACGCTTCGGGCTCCCATGGGCCGGCCATGTCCTCGATCAATTTACGCGCGAGCTCCATTTCCTTCGCGGTAATGCCCGCCGACTTCGCCGACGTCGATGGAAATTCGAACTCGGAGTGCTCGCGAATCTGGTTGACGTAGCGCATCGTGATCATCATCAGCACCTCGTCGGACGGCACGACCGCAGCCAGGTGATGCGTCGTTCGTATCGTCACTTGACCGACGCCGATCTTGCCCGCAGCGCGCATCGTCTCGCGCAGTAGCGCATACACTTTCTTGCCGCGCTCGTCGGGCACGAGGTAGTACGGCGTCTCGAAGAACTCGGGCGGGATCGTTCCCGCATCGACGAACGTCGCGATGTCGACCGACTTCGCCTGCTGGACATTCGCGCGGCGAAAGTCCTCGTCGGTCAGCACTACGTACTGGTCCTTCTCGTACTCGTAGCCCTTGACGATGTCCTTCCACGGCACTTCCTTGCCGGTCTTCTTGTTGTAGCGCTTGTAGCCGACGGGACTGAAGTCGCGCTGGTCGAGCATCGAGAACGCGAGCTGATGTGATTGCTCGGCCGGATAGAGCGATACCGGAACGCTCACGAGGCCGAAGCTGATCATGCCTTTCCAGATGGGTCGTGCCATCGTCGTCCTCCTGTGCGGCCGGGGTTAGGACATTCCGACCTGGCGCAGCATCGAATCGGTCAGTTGCTGTCGAACGGTCGCGAGCTCGGCCCACGGATCATTGCGGCGCCGGCGCAGCATGGCCGGGACGTTCTTGACGTTGAAGTGCGCATAACGGAGGTCGCTTTTCAACTGCTCCCACGCGATCGGCATCGCGACGGGTGCATTCGCTTTCGCGCGCGCCGAGTAAGCGGCGATCGCGGTCGCGTTCTCGGCATTGCGCAGGTAGTCGACGAAGATGCGGCCTTCGCGCGTCGACTTCGTCATCTTCGACGTGAAGCGGTCGGGAAACGTGCGCACGAGCAGTTCGGCGATCGTCTTGCAGAACTCCTTCGCCTCGTCCCACGCGCGCGTCGGTTGCAGAGGAACGACGACGTGCAGTCCCTTGCCGCCGGTCGTTTTCAGGAACGATTGCAGGCCGAGGGTATCGAGCAGCTTGCGCAAGACGTTGACGCCATCGACGAGCTTGTCCCAACCGAGCTTCTCGTCCGGGTCGAAGTCGAACACGAGCCGATCCGGATGCGACAGCTTCGGCGCACGTGATCCCCACGGGTGCAGCTCGAGCACGCCCATCTGCAGCAGCGCGACGACGGCGCTGACATTGTTCGCCATCATGTACGGCTGCTCGCCGCCGCCCTCGCGAATGTCGATCGTGTCGATGTATTCGGAGATCGATGCGCTCGCGTGCTTCTGGAAAAAGCACGGCTTGTCCCAGCCGTTCGGACAGCGAACGAGTGTCAGCGGTCGATTTTCGAGCTGCGGCACGATCCAATCGCCGACGGCTGCGTAGTACTCGGCGAGGTCGCGCTTCGTGATACCCGCTTCGGGATACAACAGCTTGTCACCGTTGCTGATGACGACGTCGGCGACTGCGTTTTCGTTCGCCGCAGCGACGGGGCGTTTGGCGCGCGCCTTTTTTGCCGAAGCGTTCGCGACCCGCGAGGCGGATGCGGACCGTGGCTTCGCCGGCCCCTTTGCTGGCGCAGATTCGTTCGACTCGTGCGCCGGCATCTCGCGCACGACATCGCGAGCGCGCTTGTCTTCGCGGAGTCCCTCGAACGATGGATGACGCAGCGTCGCGTCGCGCGTCCATTCGGTGAACGTCACCTCGCCGACGAGCTCCGGCTTCACCCAATGCGCACGGCGCCCTTCGGCACCGGTGGGTGGGTTTACGAAGGGCGGCTTGTCGATCGCCAGCTTGCGCAGCCTGGTGACGAGTGATGCGAGCAATGCATCATTGAACCCCGTTCCAACCTTGCCGCAGTAGCGCAAATCGTCGCCGTCATAGACGCCGAGCAACAGTGCGCCGAAACCCGACCGTGCACCTTGCGGATCCGTATATCCGCCGATGACGAATTCCTGGCGCAGGTTGCATTTGATTTTCTGCCACGCACGCCCACGCGTTGCCTGGTACGGTGAATCGGCGCGCTTCGAGATGATGCCCTCGAGTCCCATCTTGCAGGCTTGCGCGAAGAAAGCATCTCCATTGCCTTCGACGTGATCGCTGTAACGGATCAATCCATCGTTCCCGACGATCGCGCGCAACACTTCCTTCCGCGATGCGAGCGATGCGTCCCGAAGATCGTAGCCGTCGAGATAGGGAACATCGAACGCGTAATACAGCGGCTTGTCCTGCGAATCCGCCGACAGCACGTTCTGCAGCGACTGAAAGCTCGAGCGGCCGTTGCGATCATTGACGATGACCTCGCCGTCGATCCACGCCGACTTGACCGGCAGCCGCGCGGCGGCCGCGGCGATATCCGGAAACGATGCGGTCCAGTCCTTGGCAGTGCGCGAGAACATCCGGCACTTGCCCCCGTCGACGCGACACAGCATTCGGTAGCCGTCGAACTTGATTTCGTGCAGCCAGCCATCGCCATCCGGCGGATCGTCGACGAGAAGCGCGAGCTGCGGGGCGATCTCATCGGGCATCTTGACCTTTCGGGCGCCGCTGAGCCTGCCGGGTGATACATCGACTTGTCTGCGCGCGACACGACCCGTTTTGACGTTCTCGGCGACGCTCTTGTTCGAGTGCCAGACGCGATCGGCATCGGCGGCGATCGCATCGAGGTCGCGACCCGATGCGACGCTTTGCGGTTCCGTTTCCACGATGTGAGCATCGGCGCCGGTACGCGCGTATTCGTCGCGCTCCTTGATCAGGAGCCAGCTCTTGTCGCCGCCGTACTTGCCGCCATGGCTCTTGACGAGCGTCCAGCCGCCCTGCAGCTTCTCGCCACGCAGCTTGAACTTGAGCTTTCCCTGCCGATACGATGCATCGGGGTCGCCGACAGGTTCCCATTCGCCGCGGTCCCATAACAGCACCGTCCCGGAACCGTATTGCTTCGGCGGGATGACGCCCTCGAAGTCGCCGTACTCGATCGGATGATCCTCGACATGCATCGCGAGGCGCTTGTCGGCGGGATCGAGGCTCGGGCCCTTCGGCACGGCCCAGCTCAGCAGAACACCGTTGAGCTCGAGCCTGAAATCATAATGAAGATGCGACGCGCGATGCTTCTGGATGACGAACGACAGTCCTTGCGCGCGACGCTTGCCCACTCGCCCGGCGGGCTCCGGCGTCGTCTTGAAGTTACGTTTCTTTCGATAGAGTTCGAGCGCCATCGACTGAAGGATTGACTATCTGCGGAACGCAGCCGAGTTCAGAGCCAATTCTAATGGCCCATCGGACGATTGCTTCCCCGCTCACGAGCGATTCGCGGCCGCGCGCGGGCAGCCGGAGCATTTGTTGTCCTCACGCATTCTCGCCGGCGCGTTTTGCCATCAGAACGTAGCGCTGCCCGAAAATCGCGTAGGTCGCGTCCGACACCGCTGCCACGAAACGAGCTACAGCTCGAGCGGCGGCTCGTCCATCAACGCGACCTGCTCGCGCAGCTCGAGGATGCGGTCCTGCCAGTAGCGCTGCGTGTTGAACCACGGGAACGCGATTGGAAATGCAGGGTCATTGAAGCGCCGCGCGAGCCACGCCGAGTAATGCAACAGCCGCAGCGTGCGTAAGGGCTCGATCAGCGCGAGCTCGCGGCGGTCGAACGCGCGAAACGTTTCGTAGGCTTCAATCAGGATTCGCAGCTGCGCTTCCATCGCGCGGCGATCGCCTGACAACAGCATCCAGAGATCCTGCACTGCGGGGCCGGTGCGCGCATCGTCGAAGTCGACGAAGTGCGGCCCGGCATCGGTCCACAACACATTGCCGCCGTGGCAGTCGCCGTGCAGGCGGATC
>Ga0070664_100002771_pt1 | contig 14137 bp, 16 predicted proteins | sample KBSC73metaG_FD_65863 | JGI IMG/M metagenome (GOLD analysis project Ga0070664, IMG submission 65863) | Corn rhizosphere microbial communities from Kellogg Biological Station, Michigan, USA - KBS C7-3 metaG | ecosystem: Host-associated > Plants > Roots > Rhizosphere > Soil ... | reverse complement strand
CAGGCGGGGGATGGAAGTAGCCCGCCGTCTGCGGAGCTCGATCTGCGGTTTGTCCTGGCGAGTACATTTGACCGTCACGACCTCGTTTCCCCTGACTTGAGTGCTGTCCCGAAGCGCAGGATGGCAGGGCGCGCTCGCCGGCTTGCGGGCTCGGTTCCGGCACAAGCGGATCGAGAAGGACCGATCCACACGAGAAGCGCAAAAGCCGGAGGACCAAGCCGTTTTGGGTGCAGCCAAGCGGTTAGCCCTCGGTCCCAGCAGCAACCGTAACCGGCACACCGCGCCTTTCACGGATCAGGATGAGACGTCGACATTCACCACGCGGTCGCTGTGCCTTTCACCTGGCACCAGTGCGCCAAGCGTCGCCATTGACGGAAATCCAGTCGAGACCGCTCACTCGAAAGCAACACCACATGCGCCTGACGACAGGCCACCAGGATGGCCGCCACCGTACTGGAAGGCCTCGACGACATCGGCGCCATCCTTGTCCTTTCCGATAGTTCTCGGACAGAAAACGCGGATATAGTCTTCATACAACGCGCTTGCGCAGCGGCGATCCAAGATGGCTTGGCGAATGAGCTGGTAGGGCACGGCCATCTCCCCTTGCAATTCGAGGCCTCTCACGGCCTCACGTGAGCTCAATGCAGGCGCTTGCCGCCGTTTTCGGGGAGGGAGAGCCTCACATGGCCAAGTTGGAGGCGCCAGCCCCTTCAAGTCGTCGAAGAACACCGCAAAGTAGTGCAGAGGCGCTCGCACCTCGACTCTGTTGCCCGTGGGGCAGAAAGCCCGCGGCGCTGGTCGAGATCGATTAGCCTTTCAGTCACGATGTGCCGCCTTTCGAGACGTGTATGGAAAGCCCGGTCGCTACGTCGGGGTTCGCAGCAACGCGTAGGCGACGACCATCGCCGCCAGGAAAAGCGGGAACAGGACGGGCGGGACGAGCCAATCCTTCCAGACGAAAGCGCGCTTCTGCATCTAGTCCTGACTTTCCAGCCCGTCGGCAGCCAGCGCCGCGCCGAGCTCGTTGGGATCGAAGAAGACCACTTGGCGCGCCATACCGGGCGGCGAATTGGCGGGAAGGAAGAGCAGCGTACGAACGCGCTGCCAGGCGGCGAACGACAGGCTTTCGAGCGGCTCCTCTTCGGAATCACCCGGTGCTGGCCAGAGGGCAGCGGCCCGTCAACCACGGACAGCTTGAAGCGATCATCGGTCCACCGCCGCTGGCTGGAAGGTGGCCCTGAGCAGGACTGGTTGTCAGGGGGCACCAGCGGTATATATATTCGCACGCGCGCCCTGTTTGGGTTGGACATTGCCGCAAATGACGCGCGGAAAAGCTGTCTCACCATCCGGCGCAGCTCGCCTGTCCACCGTCGCTGCTTTCGCCAATCCCATGCCAGGCCATGCCATCGCTCACCATCGTTGGGCCCAGATCTCGCTCGGCATAAGCCGATCGAACGCATGTAATGGTCGTGGCCGCGCCCTCTCCCCACGCAACGGCGGCAAACCGGCGCTGGCCGGGAACGGATCCTCCTTCACACTTCCGGCGCACTGCCCCGCGTGTCCTTATCTTGAACACAAGCGGACCGGTCAGACATCTAGAACGATTGACCGACGTGGACTCTAGACTCGAAATGCTCCCTACTTCTAGAGTGCAGTCTCGCGCCTACTCCTAGGACACACACAATGGCGACAGGCACCGTGAAGTGGTTCAACTCGACCAAAGGCTTTGGCTTCATTGAGCCAGACGGCGGCGGCAAGGACGTGTTCGTTCACGTCTCAGGTGTCGACCGCGCGCTGGACTTAACGGCCTGAACGAGGGACAGAAGGTCAGTTACGACATTCAGGAGGAGCGCGGAAAGCAGGCCGCCGTGAACCTGAAAGCCTGAAGCATGGTAGCGCGGATAGCTGCTTGCGAGCCATCCGAGACGAGGTGCCAGCATGGCGTTTTCTCCGTAAGATTTGCTCTATGGCCAAATCCCCACTGCCTCAGCATATCGCGCTTCGGATCTGCAAGACGCTGTACGAGCTGAAAGGCCCCGAGCTGCATTGGGTCGAAATCGAAGAGGTGTGCGGTAGGCTAGACGAAGCTCATAACAATGCCATGAAAGCTGGGCTGGAATATGCTCGCGAGCACGAACTGCCGTCCTGCAGTCCGCTTCCGGTCCAAAGCGTAATGCTCACGCATAAGGGCCTTCTCGCTGCGCGCGGCAAATTCAAGAAATCGCACAGAGAATCCGGCTAACCGAACTGCGCACCGCTTTCGCGGCGGCGCCTTATGTACCTCGCCATGATGTTCGGTCAATGGCGACGAACTTACGTTCAGGGTCGATAATCGACAGCGAGCTCGGGGCGCAAGGCGCTAGGCTGTCGAGCGCTGCAGCACGAGGTTGCCGCGCTCGCTTGGCGCTGATTTCGAACGCTCGCGCGCCATGGACTAGGTCGCGTGATCGAATAGACGAAGGTCGCCGTCGACTAGATAATAGTGCAGACCTCCAATGGGCTGCCATGTTCGACCTTGCCTACGATGCAAAGCACAGCGTTCTGTTGTCTCGCTTCTCCGGCCACTTATTCGCCCGCCGACATCGCACTTCGAGACAACGCCGTACGTCGATTTGTAGCCAAGAACGGCTTGGTCCGCGGACTAATGGACTACTCGGCCGTCGACTCTATCGATGTCCCTCTCGACCTCCTTATCCAGCGTGCCCATCAGCCTGGCATTCTAACCGGCCATCAACGAGTGATCGTCGCGCCCGGCGAACCGACTTACTCGTTCAAACGCCTCGTCGCCGCACACCAGTTGTTTGCCCGGAAAGCCGAGCCTGTGCTGGTTCGCTCTGTCAGCGACGCCTTCGGCCTCCTACGCATGATCGATCTGGCTTTCTCGCCCATTGGCCTCGATTAGGCGGACCTTCGGGACAGAGTGCTCGATGACGTTCTCCGCGAACTGGCTGCGTCGTAGGGGCGCGCTCGCTTGATGACGAGACTATAGAAGCAACCTTGCAACGCGTCGTCGGGCGCGGGCTCTCCGCGCGAGTCGTCGGACACATCACATTGAGCGAGGTCTTGAAGCTTACCTGCGCAGCAAGGTATTGCGCGATGCTGGTATTCGCATCCAATGCTGCGATTGTGAGGCGCGTCGTCCACTCAGCTGGATGTCCATGTCTGCTGGCGTGTTACAACGTACTCGTGTCCGGTCTGCGGCAGCTGGCTCGTCAAACTCTCGCAGATTGGTAAGACGGTCCCCGCTGACTCATCGGGATGCGTCTTGGGTGGATTTGACGTGGTGTCTCGAGTCACCTTGGATATCTGGGGCGTGAAGTTGCCCAAGACAGAAGCTGAAGCACTCTCGCCGCCGCCCACACGCGGGAAAGTGCAGCTCAACGAGCTTTTAGCACGTGGTTGAATCGGGCAAGGCTCTGGCGGGTAAGCGGACACCCATCGGCTATGTGAGTTCGCAGCGCTTCCGCCGCCTTCAGCGCCGAAAGACGGTCCGCTCGTTCTCGAACCCGCCGGATGGATGTTTGAGGGTGCGGACTGATGCGGCTGGGGATTCACCAGCTGCATCCGGTTCCTTCTCTGGATCGCCCTGCTGCAGGCGGACGTTAGACCGGCGTCGGGTTGATCATCCGCAAAGGCGTCCAGTTCGGGCGCATCTGCTCATGGGCTGGTAGGTTCGCCGGCCCCGAGGCGTGGTCTGCGGGCCGCTCCTCGAAGTCATCGGCAAGGAAGAGGATCAGCACCAGCGCGCCAGAACCATTGCGGCACCCAGCCAAAGGCCCTTCATGGAACGCGTCATAGGAGCGCAATAACCGCGCGGACACAGACGACAACGGCGGGGCCGATGAGAAAGCCGCCCAGCGGCCCGCACGGGCTGTGGAACCAACAAAATCCCGCCACGCTCCCAGTGTGACGAGGCGGGAAGCCAGCGCTCCGGGTATCGATCCATCGAGCGACCGGGAGCGGCTAGTGCCTTCTTGTAATCTGGTTAGCCGGCCATGTCCCAGTTTCGCCGCAGCGCCGGAGGCTCGGGTGCACGCGGCTCCGGGGACACCTTTCGATCCGGCAGCCCCCATCGCTCGCTCGGAACCTCCGAAGGAGGTGTATAGGATCCGTCAATCGGATGCGAGATTCCCGCGCGCTGCTGCAGAACTCCCGCAAGCAATGCTGTCATCAGGAGGCCGACCGCCAACAGAGCGGCGAGCGTCGCTAGCCCCTTCATTTTCCCGCTTTCAGGCGCCGTCCCACGCACAGCGCATTCCTAACATGGGTCGGAAAAGTGGTGACGCAAGGGCGGCATCTACTCCCCCAGCCATCGGATTGCCCGTTGGCTGCATGAGACGGCGTTTAGGCTCTATCCGCAAGGCGAGTACGCTAAGCGTCAGCAGCTGTAAGACGCTCAGCTCAGACAGTTTCTGGTGTCCGAGCTGCCGAGGCGGGTTATCGTGGTGGCTGGCTTTGGGGGGCGGTAGCGTGGGGACGACATTCCGCATTGGACGATCGAAGGTCGCGCCTTCGTTCTGGATGGTGGTCGAGGACCACCAAGCCAAAGTCTTCACCGTGTTCGGACCGCTCGTCGGAGATGCCCAATGGACCCAAAGAGTTGAGCGCGCTCGGGAGCAAGGCAGGAACTTGACCCTCTGCACTGTCCGCTCCGAGGTAGACGCAAGAGTGATGATGCGCGACCTCGCCGCACGCGGATTCGCTAGGAGCGAATACGCGATCCTATAGGGGACGACCAGTTCATGACGATGAGCCCGACTGCCGTCAGCACCGCCCGTCGCAACCTGGTGCAACGCATCTATCGGTTCGTGAAGCGCATTCGGACCGGGGTTGAGGGCGAACGGTCTCGACAGATGCCAAGGATGGGCTGCCGAACCCGTAGCGCGAACAAGACGCAGCCCGGGGCGCGCGCACACCAGACTCGGCTACCTCGTAATGCCGGCGTACCGCGTGGCTTCCGTCTCGAGCCGGGCCGCATTCGCCTCCAGCTCTTCGGCGTGGCCGGGCCCCATTGCCTGGAGTGCGCGGCGTACTTCTCCGGCTCGCAGTCAAGAACTCTTCCTTGAGGGCGTCGCAGATCCGGATTGATCCGGCAGCCACCAGAGCCTACGCGTGCTCCAGCCCTATCGAGGACATCAACCGGGGCGCTTCCACGCGGTTTTACGTCTAGGCGCAACTAGATCACCGCCGGATGCAGCCATCCTCGGTGGAGGGAAGGAGCGTTGACAGGTGCCCGAACGTAACGCCGCATACTGACTGACCAAAGCTGGAGAAGCACGGACTCGGGCCGCTGGGCTGAGCTACCCCAACGCCTCGGCGACCATGCCGGATATCGCTGAAACATACGAGGCGATGGCGCGGCAAGCCGAGGGACGAGAAGTTTCGCACTAGGACGAAGCCAACGGAGCTCCGACACGACCGCGGCGACAGGGAGCAGGCGATGGACCAAGGCGGCGGCTATTACGTCTGGTGTCATTCGCTTCCGGACCAGCCGCGCCGGCCGCGAGCAGGGTGAGAGGGAGCGACCCCAATTCGGAAGTTGGGCGAGGGCTGACGGCGCACCTGCCGTACGAAAAATATTTGCTGGCCGACGTCTTTGTTGCAACCGCACGTTGGGCATGTACATTTATCGACCGGAAGCGCGACTTGACCTCCGTCACTACTGACCTCGCACGCCAGTATCGAGCCCGAGCGCAAGAAACCCGGGCAATGGCCGCGGCCGCTATCACCGACGAAGGGCGTCAAAACCTGCTCCAGATCGCCGACACCTGGGAACGCATGGCCGACTGGGAAGACCACCAACCCGCAGCGCAGCAAGTCGGAGAGCCGGAGCGGCGGACCCCACCTAAGTCCTACGCTTAGCTGCTCGACGCTCACCCACTCGGGGTGACTCAGCAGACGATGGGTCCGTGAGGCGCGTCCAGACGGTTTTCAGCGCGGTCGCGACTCAATTGCCAACTTCGAGGTCGCCCTCTCCGGCCTTCGTTGGCACTATATCAAGCGCTCCGAACAGCTGCTGGCAGAAGTGTCGCGCCCGGCGGAAATGTACGGAACACGGGCGCAACGCCGGTTTCAATTGCCGTTAACCAAACCAACAGGCACTACTGCATCCGCGAGTCGCCTGTCGCTACCACCGGGGTCCGCCGCGTCGCACGCACACCAGGCTCCGCTTCCGCGAAGGTGAAGATCATGGCCGCTCGGGCGCCTGCGCCAACGCGCTGGCTGCATGGCACTATCGCCGCCGCGACGCGCCGGCCGACATCATGTGCCTAGCCGTTTATACTTTGGCCGGCGGCAAGGTCTTGCGAGGCTTTATGGACCATCGCGGATGGGCTCGGCATCGACTTCTATCGGGCGACGGAGATGGCGGATGCGCACACGCGGCCGGCTTGGTGCGACACGATCACGGCAGCGTCACGCTTACCGGCGAGGGTTTGGCGCGTGGGGCGGCGATCAAGCCTCCTCCAGCCAGTTGAGTGGCCGCTCGCCTGGCCGGTCCGGACCCAACTGGCATGTCGGGAAATCACCCGATCGTCGGTGCCTTGGCCGAGATGACTCGGCGGCGATCGATCGTGGCAGACCGTGCGTGCTGCGGTCAGACCGTGCGCGCCGATAAACACGGACCACGCTCGTCGAGAGGCGGCCTCTTCATAAGGGATGCGCACCGGGCGCGACCATCTGCGCGCCTCGCTCAGCTCCTCGTCATGGCGCCACTCGCGCAGAAGGGCTTCCATCCCGATAGCCTCTCCTGGATGTCGAAAGCGATGATCGTGATGGCCCAGAAAGGGATTTCTCGTCGCGGGAGTCTATCGTGTTCGTGGGCGCTCCTGCCGCGGTTTCGCAATTTGCGTGCATCCTTTGCCGGCTATCTGCATTATTCTTAATCGTTGGTCGGCACGATCCGAGCACCAACGGCTGAGAGACAGCGGCACAATAGATGTGTCCCGCGCTCCCGCTCACTTGAGTGACGAGGGCGCGATGAAATCAGCACTCGAATGCCTATTGGAGGCGGCACGCCTGGAGGGCTTGGCTTGTGCGTCAACCGATAGGGTCAATCGACTTCACTTGATCGAAACCGCGAAGCATTGGCGTCGTCTCGGCGAGTCGCGGAAGGCCGCAGAAACAGAGGCACCGCCCCTAAGTGACGGCCGCGAAGGCCTCACGTAGGCCGGAGAGTACTATGGCCAGTTCATCGGCGTGCCCAACCGTTCCAGCAAGGCCCTTCAACGTCTGCGGTTCGCTTGATTGTGTGACCAGGTCCAAGCTTTTCGAGTTCGGCGCTCAACGACGGTGGGCGCGGGACCAAATGCTTTTCACCGCTGGCAAACCGATTACGACCCTGCACCGGGTCGTTTCGGGTGTGCTTGCCCGCTCCATAGCGTTATCCAACGGTCGGCGGCAGATAGTCGACTTTCTTTTCCCCGGCGACATCTGCGGCTTAGTTCAGTCGAATGGTAGTCACCTGTTTGATTGCGAGGCCATCACCGACGCCACGACCCGGGCTATCGCTGCGGATTGCCTTCGCAAGAGTGTCGGCAGCCCTGGCATTGGCAAGGTGATTGATGATGAGGTAATGCGGGCCGTTAAGCGCACGGCCGAACACTTGGTAACAATTGCCAAGTTCGGCACCGGGGAGAGGCTTTGGCACTTTCTGCTTTGGCTCGAGAAGACCTATGCGGAGCGAGGCTTGCCCACGCACCCGCTCGCACTGCCTATGAGCCGCTCGGACATTGGCGATTATCTTGGCATGGAGTCGGAGTCGGTCAGCCGAGCCTTCGCGGTGCTCAAGAAGCGGGACTTGATAAGCTTGATCAGCGCTGAGCAGGTTGTGTTGCGCGGGCAGCGCTGGGGCGAGCAGAAAGAGGAACTGGAGGCCGCGCTCCGCAACGCGCACGCCGATGAATAGCCAGCGCTTAGCAGTGGAGCGCGTGGGGCGCGCAGCGCTGGGCGAATCAGCCTTTAGTGGGCATTCGGAAAGTGAACCTAGTCTCCACTTCCGATGACTGGACTGTTAGCGAGCCGCCATGGGCTTTGGCGATTTCCGATGAGATGTAGAGGCCAAGGCCAAGGCCTTGCTGGCTTTGTCGCACCTCACCCCGGAAGAAAGGCTGAAATAGCCGCTCCATCGTAGCAGCGGGTATCGGCTTCCCGCTGTTGGATACGGATATCTCCAAGGCCCTCTCTTGCGTAACCGCGCGCAGGCGAATGGGTTTGTCGGTTGCGCCATGGGTCAACGCATTCCCTAGCAGATTGGAGGTAAGCTGGCCGAGACGACTAGAATCGCACTCGACGGTATGGACGATGGCAATCTCGGCGACGATCGCGTGCCCGCTGCCGGTTCGAAGTTCTTCGACCACCTGCGATAGCATCTCGGCCAATGGCACGCTGGCTTCCATATTGACCGGTATTCCTGCGCCCAGTCGTCCCCGCGCGAAGTCGAGAACGTTGTCGATCAAGGAAGACATGCGGTGCGCACTGCCAATCATCAGGCGCAGATAGGTCCTGCTCTGTTCGGTTGAGTCCTTGCGCAGCAACATCTCCGCAACGCCCAAGATGGACGATAGCGGGTTGCGCAGATCATGCCCCAGCACTGCGATGAACTGTTCGCGCAACTGTGAGACTTCGCGTTCCTCCTTCAATGTCGACTGGGCCGCGTTTTTGGCGGCGACCAGGCCGCGTTCGTATTCCCGACGCACCCCGGCATTGAACAGCGTCACCCGAATGAAGACGATCTCGCCCTTTGCTCCCTTTCGCACGAGGGCGTTCGCGAGCACGGGAAAGCGGCCACCGGACGCCGTTACCAGATCGAGAGCCACTTCGTTGAAGAATCCCTGCATGCGCAGCAGAGGCGCAAAATGGGTTTCGTAAAAGATGCGGCCGGCGACGTTTAGCAGATCGAGGAAGCGCTTGCCCAGCAATTGCTCGCGCGGGACGCCGATCCATGCCGAGAGCGTCGCGTTGGACTTGGCTATCGTTCCGTCGGGCCGAAGCGACAGGTAGGCGCACGGCGCGTTCTCGTAGAGATCCTCGAGATCTTCGACAGGTTCGTCGTGTACTGCCATGCTCTGTCGGTCACGCGAAAGCGCGAATGGCGGAAATGACTTCGTCGGGTGCGCTCAAGTTTGGGCAATGACCGGTGGCCGCGAGCTTGACAAGGCGACTCCCGGCGATGCGTGCGTTTACGTATTCTCCGACTTGCATTCCCGCGATGATGTCGTCGCTGCACTGAAGCACAAGCGTACGGGCGGTGATCTTGTCCAGATCGCCCCGATTGTCCGACTTGAAGGTTACGCGGGCAAACGCCTTGGCAATGTCGGGATCGGTACGACAAAAGCTGTCGGCCAGCTCCTGACCTAGTTCGGGGCGATCGGGATTGCCCATGATCGCGGGAGCCATGGCCGCGGACCATCCCAGGTGGTTGTCGTCCAGCGACTCCAGCAGCTCGTCAATCTGGGTTTCCGAGAAGCCCCCGACATAGTCCCCATCGTTCATATACCGGGGAGAAGGACCTACCATCACGAGGCTTTCAAACACGCCCGGCGCTTTCAGCGAAGCCAAAGCGCCAATCATCGCGCTTACGGAATGCCCAACGAACACGGCACCTTGCAAGCCCAACTCACGGCCGATTTCGACTACATCGTCAGCATAGCCATTCAGCGACGAGTACTTTTCCGGCTTATATGCCGAAAGATCAGAGCCGCCGGCGCCTACATGATCGAAGACCACAACACGGAACTGCGTCTCAAAGGCCGGAGCCACGAAGCGCCACATGTTCTGATCGCAGCCAAAGCCGTGAGCGAACATCATGGCCCTCGGACCACTCCCACTGATCTTTACGTTGTTCCGCTCGATCGGGGACATGCATCGCTCCGCACCATGATGGAAGTATCGGTAGTCCGCGAGGCCTTAGCGCCATTGCCTCCACGCGAAAAGAAGCGAGGTCACCGTCAGTCGCGGACAAGTGCCCAGTCCGGTGGCCACCGTACCACAACGTGGCGGGCTATCTGCGACCTTCTTTCGATGGTAGCGATCAGGGAACGCGCCCCCTCCTTGGCCGTCTAGCCCCATGGCTTCCGAGATCAGCCAGGCCGCCCGCGAGCTAGCCCGCCACGTAACCCGGGTGGTGTACGAGGCGACCAACGGCCAGCCTCGGAGGTGGAGGCTATCTCGCATCCCCGGTGCCAGCGCCGACGTAATCCTCTAGGCCGTGGACCAGGGCTGGCCAGAGCTCGAAGCGAATCACAGCGCGTGCCTCACGGAGGCACGCAGGAGGCTGATCGCCAAGCAGGTCCACTAACCCCTAGGAACAAAGACCTCTCAAAAGGCCGGTCAGTCAAAGATCGTACGGTTTGGGAACGAAGTCCGCGTTCTGGCAGCAATCGAACTCCTTCAGGAACGGCCCGACGTCTGAGTAGTATTCACTGATATCGACATGCCTGGTTCCATGGACGGTCTGAAGCTTGCTCATGCCGTCCGACACCGAGGACCCAAAAGTCGTCTTCAACGATCAAAAGAACGGGTATCGCCTTCATGACGCTTCTCCCGCGGAATCCCAGGTAGCGTCTGAGGGCCGGTGAAAGTCAACGAGAGCGAACTGCAGCTCGTTGCTGGACTAGCCTCGATTTGGCGGATCGCCGAACTCTCCGGCCTCGACGTTCAGGAGAAAGGCTGGATAAAGAGGCAGCTCCGATCGCGCATGGCGCGCGACTATCTCGAGATCTATCGCGGGCTGCCGGGCGTCGGCGTCGGCGCCGTGCAGCGACCCCGCCTCTTGCCGCCTGCGGAAGCCGGCCTGCAGGTTGCTGCCTGATTGGCCGGGCGGTGGGATCGGCTATCGGCATGACCCCACCGCTTGCGCTCGGTCCGATTGGGACCGCCGGTCGGAACCCTGTCACTGAACCATCCGCTCTTCAGTTCCAGCGAGCGGCCGTCCCACGCCTGGGCGTCCGCCTCGGCCTCGAGTTCCTGTGCGAAGGCCAGCATCCGCCAGCGCTCCGGCCGGCCCTTCGACAAGATCGTGCTGCACAAGATCCTGAAGAACAGGACCTACCAAGGCCTGACCGTGCACAAGACGGAAGCCTTCCCCGGCAAACACCAGCCGATCATCGATGAGCACCGCTGGAACGAGGCGCAGTCGATCAGCCAGGAGCCGCCGCGTGCCAGGGCGCGGGCGGCGGCCGCGCGGGAGGTTGCGCTGCTGCGCGGGCTGATCTTCGGACCCGACGGAAGGGCGATGACGCCGCAGCACGCCCGCAAGGCCGGCCGCTGCTACCGCTACTACGTCTCGATGGTCACGATTAAGCGCGCTGAGAATGATGGCCCCATTCGCCGCGTCCCGGCCGGCCCGGTTGATCAGGCGGTGATCGAGCAGGTCCGCCGGCTGGTCCGCGCGCCTGAGATTGTCGCCAGGACCATCCGTTCCTCGGGCCTGCCAACGGTGACCGTCCGGGAAGCGCTGGCCGACTTCGATCGCATCTGGGACGAGCTGTTCCCCGGCGAGCAGGCCCGCCTCATCCGCCTCCTCGTTGAGCGCGTCGACGTAACCGAGGACGGCATCCGGGTTCGCCTCAAGACCGAAGGATTGCGCGACGTCATTCAGGACCTTCAGGGCCCGCCAGCTGTGGACCAGGCCGCATGACCGCTTCAATCACCCCGTCCACCGACGGCAAGTACGTTGACGTCTTCGTGCGCATCGCCTTCAAGAAGTTCGGCGGCCGCAAGATCATCGCAGCTCCGAATGGCACCGCAGTTCCTGCCCGGGCGCAGCAAGGCAACCGACAGCACGCTGATCAAGGCGCTGTCCCGCGCCTGGCGCTGGCAGAAGCTGCTCGACGCTGGTGCCTACGCCAGCATCGCGGAGATGGCCGACAAGGAAGGCATCAACCGGTCCTACCTCTCGAGGACCATCCGGCTGGCCTTGCTGGCGCCGGATATCGTCGAGGCCATCCTGAACGGCACCCAGCCCGCAACGCTTCAGCTGTCAGACCTTGAGCAGCCATTCCCGATCGACTGGGAAGCACAGCGAACGGCGTTCGGGTTCCGCGCCAACCCGGCGCAGTAGAGCGTGATTGGCGCAGCGGCCGTAACAGGCGCGGCCAGGAAGCTCTAGATGTGAGCTTTCAATAGGTTGTCCATCCGGCCCCGGCCGAGGAAGCTGATGTTGTCGAGACGTCAACTGTCCTTGGGGGAGCCGAATGGACATCCATAAGAATGCCCGCCTGACGCCGCTCGGTCGAGAGCACATGGTCAACATGGTTCTCAGTGGGCAAACGCCGAAGGCCGTCAGTGAAGCCGTAGGCGTTTGCCCTCGCCCGGTGGACAAATGGGTCAAGCGCTTCCAAGCCGAAGGCTTGGCTGGCTTGCAGGACCGCAGCTCGCGTCCGGATCACCTGCGTCAGCCGACTCCCCAGGTCATCGTCGACCGCATCGAGGCGCTGCGCCGTCAGCGCCTGACCGGCAAGGCGATCGCCACCGAAACCGGCGTTTCGACGACCACCGTCAGCCGCGTCCTCAAACGCCTGGGCCTCAATCGCCTGAGCGCCCTCGAGCCAGCCACGCCGCCGCGCCGCTATCAGCGCGAGCGACTTGGCGAACTGATCCACATCGACATCAAAAAGCTCGGCAAGTTCAACCGCATAGGCCATCGCATCACCGGCGACCGCACCGGCCAGAGCAACACCCGCGGCGTCGGCTGGGAGTTCGTTCACGTCGCCATCGACGACGCCTCGCGCATTGCCTTTACCAGGGTCATGAAGACCGAGCGCCAGACCTGCGCCGTCACCTTCTCAAGCTCGCCGTCGCCTACTACGCAAGCCTCGGCATCACCGTCGAACGGGTCATGACCGACAACGGCTCTTGCTACAGATCCCGACGCTTCCGCACCGCCTGCCGCCGCCTCAGCCTCAGACACATCTTCACCAGGCCCTATACGCCCAGGACCAACGGCAAGGCTGAACGCTTCATCCAGACTGCCTTGCGCGAATGGGCTTACGCCAAGGCCTACGACACTCCACAACAGCGGGCTGCCGAGCTGCCTTACTGGACACACCGATACAACTGGCATCGCCCTCATGGCAGTATCGCCGCCGTGCCGCCCATCTGCACTCTCGGCCTGACCGGGAATAACCTGTTGAGGCTCCACAGCTAGAGATTGGTCAGGCCCTTTCCCTCTCGCCCATAATCAGCGCTACCGCCGTACTTCGAGGGGCCGGTACCTCAGATGAGAGTGCCGTCCGCTTACAAGGGAAAGGCGGACACGCGGCCGACAACCCCAGAATGTCGCCCTTTGACCCGAAGCGGACATCATCAAGCCAGAGCGTCGGGAGACGCTTTACTCCGCTGCTGATTCGTCCTGCGGGGAGAAATAGACGTGATCCACGGACGGCAAGTGGTAAACTGTGGATCGGAGGATTGCTCGGTCGTCACCACCGCGGAGGTGGGGCATGGACATCGAGAAGTGGTTGTGCGGCTTAGGGCTGCAGCAGTACGTCGCGACTTTTCGCGACAACGCAATTGATGCCGAGGTCCTATCCGAGCTGACCGAGGCCGATCTTGAGAAGCTGGGGATTGTGCTCGGGCACCGCAAGCGACTGCTGAGGGCGATTGGGACACTCGCTTCCCCGACAGGGTTGGAGCAGGCTGCGCTAGTCGGTCTAGCTCCGCCGATCGGTGATGGCGCCGAGCGTCGGCAGCTTACGGTGATGTTTTGCGATCTGGTCGGCTCGACCGCGCTGGCGTCGCGTCTCGACCCCGAGGACATGCGGGAGGTGATCGGTGCATATCATCGATGCGTGGCGAAAACGGTCGCCCGGTTCGATGGCTTTGTCGCGAAGTACATGGGCGATGGTGTGCTGGTGTACTTCGGCTATCCGCGAGCGCACGAGCACGATGCCGAGCGGGCGGTGCGCGCCGGATTGAAGCTCGTCGCCAAGGTCGCCGAATTGAAACCGCACTCGAGCGTGCGGCTGCAGCTTCGCGTTGACATCGCGACCGGGCTTGCCGTGGTCGGCGATATCGTAGGCTCGGGAGAAGCGCAGGAACGTGGCATCGTGGGAGAGACGCCAAATCTAGCTGCACGGCTGCAAGCCGTTGCACCGTCAGGCCGCTTGGTCATGAGTGAGGCGACGCAGCGCCTTGT
>Ga0070664_100002770_pt1 | contig 14146 bp, 13 predicted proteins | sample KBSC73metaG_FD_65863 | JGI IMG/M metagenome (GOLD analysis project Ga0070664, IMG submission 65863) | Corn rhizosphere microbial communities from Kellogg Biological Station, Michigan, USA - KBS C7-3 metaG | ecosystem: Host-associated > Plants > Roots > Rhizosphere > Soil ... | reverse complement strand
GAGGGTTGCTGTCAAGCCTTTCGAACTGCGCTACCGTCGTTTCGACGACATTGAAGGGGCCCAGCATGCTAAAGGAATTCCGCGCTTTCATTGCCAAGGGCAACGTGCTCGATCTCGCCGTAGCCGTCATCATCGGCGCCGCCTTCGCCAAGATCGTCACCAGCCTGACCGACGACATCATCATGCCCCTCATCGGCATGATCTTCGGCGGCCTCGATTTTTCCAGTCACTTCGTCGTGCTCGGTCCGGTGCCAGCGGATTACCATGGATCGATGACCGACTATGCCGCGCTGAAGAAAGCCGGCGCGCCGGTCCTCGGCTGGGGTTCCTTCCTTACCGAAGTCGTGAGCTTCCTCATCCTCGCCTTCATCATTTTCCTGATGGTGCGCTGGGCGAGCAAGATGATGAAGAAACCGGACGAAACCACGGCGGGCCCGAGCGAGGTCGAGCTCCTTACCGAGATCCGCGACGAGCTTCGCCGGCGTTGAGCCGATCCCGGGTCAAGCGCGGGATGACTCGCACGCGGTCACTTGGGCATTCCGCTAAGGCCGCTGGCCTCGCGCAGCGCCTGACCGTCGAGGCGATAGCCGTCCAGGAAAACGGTCTGGACGTGCCGCAGGCTGCGAATGTCCTTTGACACGTCTCCGTCGACGAGGATGATGTCGGCATTCTTGCCCTTCGTGATGGAGCCTGTCCGGTCATCCATCCCGACCATCTTCGCTGGAACGATGGTCGCAGTCTGAAGCGCCTCGGCATTCGTCAGGCCGGCCTCTTGGTACAGCTCCAACTCGCGAACGAGCTCGAGGCCGGAGCCGTCGGTGCCGGCGACAATCGGCACGCCGGCCTTGTGGAGACGATCGACGAGCCCAACCATCTTGTCGAAGCTCTTTTTGAAGTCTGCCCGGGTAAGCCCGCCAAACAGAGGATATCCGCTGATCTTCCAGCCGCGAGCAACGGCCGGCGGGGCGATGTCAGCGAACGGAGCATATTCAGGCGACAGAGCGGTCCCGTCGGACGTCATTAGCGGTTCCCACACGGTCAGCGTCGGATCGATGATCGTCTTCCGCTTCGCGAGCTCGGCGTAAAAGGCCTTCATCGCGGGCGAGTCGAGGTCCACGTCCTTCCCGTACTTGGCGGGCCCCTCGAGCCGCGCCGCCGTATTCGCCTTGTCGACCACTTCCTGCGGCATCGCCTGCATCATGATGAAGTTGATGTGCGTGACTTCGTCATAGCCGGCGTGCACGGCGTCCAGCGGCCGCATTCCTGCAGGAACGTGGCCATGGACGTGAAGACCGAGTTTGTGCGCCTCGGCGGCCCCGGGCGCGATCCACCCCGGATTCATCGAGGTGTAGAATTTCACGCCCCATAGTCCCGCGGCCTTGACCTTATCGACCGCGGCAACGGTCTCCTCGGGCGAGCTCACGGTCAGGGCGCCTTGCGCCGCCAGCGGATCCTTCCGGTCGATGATGACGGAGATCTTCCCATCCGGCGCAAGCAAGTCGCCGGCCGCCCGGCGCTTGTAGATGCTCAGAGCGTCGTCGATGTCCGAGCCCGGGCTGCGATAATTCGTCATGCCGGTCGCGACATTCTGTAGCAGGTTCCAGTCGTCGCCGACGTGCTGGTGAGAGTCCCACAGACCCGGCACCAGCGTCTTGCCCCTGCCGTCGATCACGGTGGCCCCCGCCGGCGCCTTGATCGATCCCGCCTTGCCCATTGCGGCGACCTTCCCGTCCGCGATCAACACGGCCTGATCGGGGAGATAGCGGCCCGCGATCGAATCGAACGCGAGCACATGGTCGATCAGCGTCGGCGTCCGGTTCGCGGGGCTAAGGAACTTGTGCGCGATGTCGCGGACCATCGCCGCGGTCGCTTCGTCCTGAATCGCCTTCAGCCTGGGCCCGGCTGTTTCGTAGCCTTCGGGAAGCAGCGAGATCGTCCCGGCGTTGCCGAAATAGTGATTGTCCCCGTCGAGCCAGACCGCGGACGGCGAGAAACCGAGGCCTTTTACGAAGGCCAGTTTCACGGTTTTTGGACCCTGCGGGCCATCGATCTGGACAGACTGTCCAATGCTGAGGCTGGCATGGCCGTTGGGAAGGAGGTCGATGCCCTTGTCGCCGGCTGCGACGAGGGCCTCGATGTCCTTGTCGCCAGCGAGCCAAGGTCCGCCGTAGGTGCTGTACCGCTTGGAGCCAAAGGGAGCGGACCCGGAATCGACGGACGTCTTCCAATGCGCGACGCCATTGCTGTCGACACTAAAATTTTCGGTGGCGTCGCCCGAGTCGGTGAACCCGCGAATGGCGATGGCGGTCGGGCGCCCGTCCGGCCCCATTGTCAGGACTTCATCGTCCTCGGTCACCCAGCCCCGGAGCGACATCGACATGCGATAGGCAAACTTGCCGTCGGGCATCGTCCATGACCAGACGTCGCCATGCTTCCCGGCGATTGAGCTGATCGTATAGTGGCGGGCACCTGCGGGAGCCGTCATCAACTGCTCTTTGGGCGTCGGATCGGCGATCGCGGCGGAACCGCAAGCAGATAGAAGTGCGGCAAGAATCGTTCGGCGCATGGAAAACCCCTCCGGAATTTTATTGGCGGAGGTCTGGCGGCGAGCGTGTCGCTGCGCAACCGATTGTTCGACGAACGTACGGTTGCCGACTTTCGAAATTGCCACTCGTCAGAACTGGAAGTGGGGAGCTTCTGTTGCCCGGTGCTCCCCGAACCGCTGGATTCCCCTTCTGTTGCCCGGTGGGGTCCAACCGCGCTTTAGCCTTGTAACGTCAGTCCGTTAGGACGTCAGTTACGCAGCAAGAGCGAGCGCCTCGTTATCGTTGGCACTTGTGTGAATGAACCGTCACGGTGGCTCAATCCGATCGGCAATCGAGACTTTACTGCACTCGTCGATCCTATTTCGCCCCCATCAGCAACTCTCGCCGAAGCGAGTGCTGGTGGTGGAGGCGCCGGGGTACTGCCCCCCGGGTCCGAAGTGCCTATTCCACTCAACCATCTACCGACATAGCCGGTCGCCCGGCATGCCTAAGATAGGGATTTCGCGGGCGAATCTCAAGCAAAGGCACTGGAAACCCCCGCCCGTGTGCTGTTATGCAGAGGCCTGCGAATTCGCTTAGTGAGGGACTCAAACACATGAAAAAGCTTGTTTTTGCGCTGACCGGAGTTGCCGCCCTGACGCTCGCGGCGTGCAGCAGCAACAACCAGGATCAAGTCAACAATGTCGAGATGAATCAGCCCGCTTCGGATCTCAACGCCCTGTCGACTGAGGCCGCGAATGATGCCGCCAACGCCGAAGCAGATGCCCTCGGAAACCAGGTCAATCAGTTGGAAAACCAGTCCGCAGACAATACCATGAACCCGGACGATGCTCAGGAGCAGAACGTCAGCGGAATGTAACGGCCGAATTCAGTTACGAGGACAAAAGGCCGTCCGAGGTTCGCCTCGGACGGCTTTTTCTTTGTGCCCGCCGGGCCTAACTCGCCTGTCATGACCGACGAGGCCATCCCTGCCGCCACCCTTATCCTTGTCCGCGACCGCTCTGGCGGCCCACCGGACCTGCTCATGGTCGAACGCTCCGAAGGAATGGCGTTCGCTGCGGGAGCGATGGTCTTTCCCGGCGGGCGCATCGATCAGGCCGACCGCGACTTAGCCGAAGACCTTGCCATCGACTCCGCTGCCGTTGCCGCAATCCGTGAGACGATCGAAGAAACGGCGATACCCGCCGGCCTCACTTCGATCCCGGATGCGGCGCAAGCGCTCGAGCTGCAGCAGGCGTTGGCGGCCGATGAATCCTTTGCCGATCAGCTCGACCGCTTCGGACTCGCGATCGACGCAGCGGCATTGACACCCTTCGCCCGCTGGGTTCCTAAGTTCCATGCGGTGCGGCGGTTCGACACTTTGTTTTACGTCGCGCGCGCGCCCGAAGGCGATTGGACGCCGCGCGTGATCGAAGGGGAATGCGCCGGGGCCGCGTGGGTCACCGCGGCGGACGCACTGCAGCGTGAGGAGCGGGGCGAGGCGCGGCTGATCTTCCCGACTAGGCGGACGCTCGAACGCCTGGCGCAACACTCTTCCTTTGCGGAGATCCGGGAGGACGCGATCTCTCACCGGATCGATCCCGTCACCCCTTGGGTCGAGGAACTGGAGGGCGAGAAATTCATCACCATCCCGGATGATCTCGGCTTTCCCGTTACTCAGGAGCGCCTCGACGGCCTTTGGAGAGGGTGAAGCCGCCTCCGAGTCGGTCGGCTCGCCCATAGAAAAAGGGGACCCGCGGCCGCGGATCCCCTTCTTGTCGGACCTCTTGAAGCGTTTACTTCAGGTGGTTCGACAGATGCTTGTTCATCTCGAACATGCTGACGCGGTCCTTACCCCCGAAGACCTTCTTCAGCTTGTCGTCGGCCATAATTTCCCGTTTGTTTTGCGGGTTTTGCAGGTTGTTCTTACGAATGTGGTCCCACACCTTCGATACGACCTGGCTGCGCGGCAGCGGCGCGCTGCCGCAAATCGCGGCGAGATCCGCCGAAGGTTGAACCGGGCGAGCCAGTCCGCCCCCCGCTTTACGACCAGTCCCTTGTGCCATCAGGCCCTCCTGTTGTTCCCCACTTCGTAGAGCGCAAAGCGGAGAGCTTTGCAATGCCGTTTGCAGAGGGGAATCAGCGAATCTCGGTGCGGAACGGAACGACGCGGTTGGCAGCGTCGTGTCCGACCTCCGCCCGGCCGCCGTAGCTGATGCCCGAGCGGCGGCACCAATCTTCGACGATCGCACATTCGTCGCTGCCGAAATCGGGATCGTTTTCCGGTACATCGCCGACGCGGCCGAGACGAATTCGAGACACCCGCCGGACGTTCGGGCTTGCGGTCAGGTGAAACATCATCCGGTCAATCCGATAGAGATGCTCGCTGACTTCCTCGATCATAAGGTCGACATCGGTGAAATCGGGTTCAAGCGGCGTCCCGATCAAGTTCGTGAGGACCGTCAAGTTGAAAGCCATGGCTGGCGACTGCGCCTCCGGCTCGAGTGCTGACGGATCGCGGCGCACGATCCAGTCCAGCGCACGGTTGACCGCCGCTTCGCCTCCTACGCGCAGAGCATCTTGCGGCATTGGCCCCCAAGCCGCATCGAGTCCGGCTTTATGCAGTCCGGCCAGCAGGAAGCCTGCGTCGCTGTATCCCACGTAGAGCTTGCCCCGCGCCGTTGCAGGCAAGTCGGCCACCGCCGCCTCGGCGATGCGGTTCGACCCGTAACCGCCCCGCGCGCACCACACGGCATCGACGGATTCATCGGCCATGACCTCGCGCAGCGCCGCGAGGCGGGCCGGGTCCGTTCCGGCGAAATGGCCGTTAGTGAGGAAACATTGCGGGTGGACGTATAGTTCGCAGTCCCCGCGCTGCAGGGCGATTTCCTGCGCCCGCGCGATACTTTGGGGATTTGCGGCGTTGCTTGGGGCAACCACAGCAATTTTCATCGTTTTCCCGCTCGGCTGTGGCGCACCCCCGTTCAATACGGCAGTTCCGCGCCATGAAAAGACCCATTGCGATTGCCGCCATCGTCCTTGCTAGCGGCTTTGCAGCCGCCGCGGCGAAGCCGACCTATGACACCTTAATCCGTAATGGCACGATCTACGACGGCTCGGGTAGACCCCCGTACCGGGGCGATGTCGCAATTCGCGGCGACAAGATCGTCTATGTCGGAAGAAAGGCAAGTGGCAGGGCCAAGCACCTCGTCAACGCACGCGGTCTCGCCATAGCGCCGGGCTTCATCAACATGTTGAGCTGGGGGGTCGAGACGCTCATCGCCGATGGGCGAGGACTGAGCGACATCCATCAGGGTTTTACGTTGGAGGTTTTCGGCGAAGGGGAGTCGATGGGTCCGCTAACGCCCGAGATGAAGAAGCGGCTCGAAAAGCGTCAGGCGGACATCAAGTATCCGATCAGCTGGACAAGCCTCGAAGATTATCTGCAGTTCCTCGACAAGCGCGGTGTTTCTCCGAACGTCGCCTCGTTCGTGGGCGCCGCCACCGTTCGCGTCCATGAACTTGGTGAAAAGGATGTGGATCCCAACCCAGAACAATTGAAGCGCATGCGTGGTCTCGTCCATGAAGCGATGCAGCAGGGTGCAATGGGCGTCGCATCGGCGCTGATCTACGCGCCGGGATCTTTCGCGGAGACGCCGGAGCTGATCGCGTTGGCCGAGGAGGCCGGACGTTGCGGTGGCATGTACATCAGCCACATGCGCTCGGAAGGCGATCGCGTGCTGGAGTCTACTGACGAGTTGATCGAAATTAGCCGCAAGTCCCGAACGCCGGCTGAGATCTACCATATGAAGCAGGCGGGTACTCAAAACTGGGGCAAGCTCGACGCCATGATCGGCAAGATCGAGACTGCGCGCGCGAGCGGTCAGAAGATCACTGCCGACATGTATACGTATACGGCGGGATTCACCGGTCTCGACGCATCCATGCCGCGTTGGGTTCAGAATGGCGGGCTCGAAGCCTGGATCGAACGCATGAAGGACCCCGCCGTCCGCGGGCGGGTCGCAGAGGAGATGCGTAGCCGGCAGGACAAGTGGGAGAATATGCTGCAACTCGCTGGCGGCGCGGACAACGTCCTGATGGTCGCCTTCAAGAGCGATAAGCTAAAGCCTCTCACGGGGAAAACACTCGCCGAAATTGCGCGCATGCGCGGAACTAGCCCTGAGGAAACCGCGATTGACCTGGTCGTCGAAGATGGAAGCCGGGTCGGCGCGGCCTATTTCGTCATGTCCGAGGACAATGTGAAGCGGCAGGTCGGACTTCCCTGGATGAGCATCGCTACCGACCGCCCGCTCCAGAAGGCGTTTTCTTAAAGTCCAATTTTCACCCGCGCGCCTTTGGGACTGTACCTCGCTTGCTGGGCAAATATGTGCGCGATGAAAAAGCCGCAAATCTCGCAGATGCGATCCGGCGATTGACCTCACTCCCTGCTGCTAATCTATCGCTCAGGCAGCGCGGATCGTTGAAGCCGGGCTATTATGCCGACGTCGTGTTGTTCGATCCTGCAACGATCCAGGATCACGCCAACTACGCGAAACCGCACCAGCTCTCGACGGGCATCAGCGAAGTTTTCGTGAATGGCGTGCAGGTCCTCAAAGACGGTAAGCACACAGGCGCAAAACCGGGACGATTTGTTCGCGGGCCCGGTTGGACCCGTTGGCCGGGCGGAGGCGCCTGCACCTAACGCTAGCAAAAGGCTTTCGGTGTCAGGCGGACTCGACCGCGTAGCCGTCGCCGTAGAACTTGCTGGTGCTGCGCGTGTGGAAGGTGATGGCCTTGATGGGCGGGTATGTCGGCGGGCCGAGGCCAGGGAGCACCTCGAGTGTCTCGTCCTCCCAAACGTAGACCGCCATTGGGAATGAGACGCGTGCATTGGAAAGGTGCGACCCATCTCTCGGCTTTCCGACGCGATGTGTGGTCGATGGCAGCCGGTCGTTCGTGATCCGCTGCATGTAATCCCCGGTGTTGATGATGATGGAACCATAGGGCGCACTCATGCGCACCCATTTTCCACTGCGATGATTCCAGACTTGCAAACCGTCCATCCTGCTTGCGGGAAGTAAGGTGAAGAGATCGACGTCCTCGTGCCCCAGCAGACGGCCGGCTCCCGATCGGTCCTGCTCCCGAGTCATCGGCGGATAATAATTCAGCCGAAGCCCGAAATTGGTCTGGTCGAGTTTACGATCGTAGATGTGCGGATCGATCCCGAGCCCTTCGAACATGGCCCGCGCGATCGGTTTGAAGAGTTGCTCGTGCGCCAGCACGAGCGGCCGGAACCGGCGCTCGTAATCGGCGCTCGGCCAATAATCTTCCGCGTGGAATTCCCCTTCACGTGACTGCGGAATGTCAAAGGCCTGCCGGCACCAGACCCAGCCCTCGACGAGGTCCGGATGGATTTCGCTCGTTTCCTCGATCGGAAAATAGCCCTGGCTGACGGATCCATGCCGCGCCGCGCGAAACCGCATCTTGTCGGCTACGGGCGTCGAGGTGAACAGCTCGAGCACCCCGTCGTGCGCGTCATCGTAGAGGGCCGGATCGACCCCGTGTCCGGTGAGCACCGCGAAGCCGATCTCGCCAAGCGCAGCAGCGAACTCCGCCGCGAAAGCCGCTCGCTCCGCCGGGTCTCCCCGCAAGTAGCGCGCGAGGTCGAGGACGGCGATGTCATAATCCTCGTCGAAAGCATCGTCGCCGCCTTCCGCCAGGCGGTAGGTGTGCGCCTTGTGGACTTGGTCGTATCGTTGGAAGTCGCGGTTGAGCGCGTCGCTCGCATTCATGCTGCGGCCGCCACCACCGGTTTTCCGGCCTTCTCTTCCTTGCGTCCTCTCCATGAGGCCAGCGCCATCGTCGCGGCAGCGTAGAGCACGACCACGAAAACAAGCCAACGAAGAAGGTCCAGCGGCATGGATTTCACGAGCAAGGCCGCGACTAGCACCGCGGGAATTCCGCCAATCGTCAGTCCGATAACTATCCTGAAATCGATTTGGCCGATCTGGACATGACGGATACCGGAGCCCGCCCCCATGAGCGAAGCGCCGCTCGCCATGATCGGGAAGCACAGCCGCGGATCCATACCCATCAAGCTCAGCAAGACGAGGGTCGGGGCGTAATTGCCCACCCCGAAGTTGGCGAGGAGTCCAAAAGCGAAGCTGGCCACAATCGCAACAATGGTCGGCACGATCGGTAGCCCGGTTGCTGTCCCGCCACCTGGAAAGAGATGAAGGTTGGTCATCGCAAAAGCGATTGCGGCCAGGAAAAGGCCGACCGCGACCGTCGCCTGGACGATCCAGACGCGCGCGCGGGCAACCAGAGGCGCGCCCATCAAGCCACCGAGCCCCGTCGCAATAGCGCCTCCGAACAGCAAAGTGGGATCCACCATCACGCCGAGCAGGACGAGGAAGATGATGCTCTCCGTCATCGCCGGCGGCGTAAGCCCGGCAATTAACGTTGGCGGGATGAGCCGGTCCGGAACGAGCTTCCGAAACCTTAGCCAGGCCGTCGTGGTTGCGAAGCTTCCGATGCCCAAAGTGTCAAAGAAATTGACCACGGCACCAAGCCCGATGGCTTCGATATTGGGGGACGCCTTGCGCGCAATCACTGCCCGGAGGAGGAATGCGACATATGCCGTCATCGCGAGAGCGATAGGAATGAGGATTGCAAGCAGCATCGCAGCCGGTTGATAGGGCAATTTCAGGGAGGGTCACCAGTGAAGAAACGTATTGCGATAACGATAGCCGTCGCCGGCATGGCAACGATCTCAGCCGCGCCGCGCCCACTTGCCTACAGCGTCGTCATTAGCGGCGGCACGATCTACGACGGCTCCGGTGGCGCCCCTTACGTCGGCGACGTCGCCATCAAAGGCGACAGGATCGTTTACGTCGGCCCCCACGCGCCCGGCCGCGCCGTCCGCGTCGTCGATGCATCGGGGAAGGCGGTGTCCCCTGGCTTCATCAATATGCTAAGCTGGGCGACGGAAAGCCTCATCGCCGACGGCCGGGGCCTTAGCGACACGGCCCAGGGCGTTACGCTCGAGGTGATGGGCGAAGGCAATTCAATGGGCCCGCTCAGCCCACAGATGAAGCGGCTCGAGGTGAGCCGGCAGGGCGACATCAAATATCCGATCCGCTGGACGACACTCGGCCAGTATCTCGATTATCTGCAGAAGAAAGGCATCACGCCGAACGTCGCCTCCTTCGTCGGGGCGACGACCGTCCGCGTCCACGAACTGGGGGAAAAGGACGTCGACCCAACCCCCGCGCAGCTGGACCGAATGCGAGCGCTCGTCCGCCAGGCGATGAAGGAGGGCGCGCTCGGCGTCGGCTCCTCCATCATCTATGCGCCGGCAAGTTACGCCGAGACGCCGGAACTGATCGCGCTCACGACCGAAGCCGGAAAATGCGGCGGCATGTACATCAGCCACATGCGTTCCGAAGGGAACAAGCTGCTGGAGTCGATCGACGAGCTGATTGAGATCAGCCGCGCGTCCGGCGCGCCTGCGGAGATCTATCACTTCAAGCAGGCCGGGCAGCCGAACTGGGGCAAGCTCGATGCGGCGATCGCAAAAGTCGAAGGTGCGCGAGCATCGGGTCAGCGGATCACCGCGGACATGTATACCTATCCGGCCGGCGCGACCGGCCTCGACGCCGCAATGCCGACCTGGGTGCAATCGGGCGGTCTCGAAGCCTGGATCACGCGCCTCAAGGACCCGGCCGTTCGCGAGCGCCTCATCAAGGAAATGCGCACGCCGTCGAACGATTGGGAGAACCTCCTTCTGCTCGCCGGAAGCCCCGACCGCGTATTGTTGATTTCGTTCAAAAACCCGAAGCTGAAGCCGCTTACTGGAAAGACCCTCGCCGAGGTCGCGAAGATGCGTGGGAAAAGCGCCGAAGAGACGGCAATGGATCTCGTGATCGAAGACGGTAGCCGCGTCGGCACGGTTTATTTCCTGATGAGCGAGGACAACATCAAACGCGAAGCGGGCCTGCCCTGGATGGGCCTCGGTTCGGACGAGGCCTCAGAGGCGCCCGAGGGCGTGTTCCTCAAGTCGAGCAGCCACCCCCGGGCCTATGGAAACGTCGCTCGGTTCCTTAGCCATTATGTCCGTGACCAGAAGGCTGCGACGCTTCCCGACGCGATCCGGCGATTGACGTCGCAGCCAGCGACGAACCTCGGGATCCGCCAGCGGGGATCACTGAAGCCCGGCTATTATGCGGACGTGGTCGTCTTCGACCCCGCGACCGTCCAGGATCACGCGACGTTCGAGAAGCCGAAGCAACTCGCCACCGGCGTGCGCGATGTCTTCGTCAATGGCATTCAGGTCTGGCGCAACGGCAAGCACACCGGCGCGAAGCCGGGCCGGTTCGTTCGGGGACCCGGCTGGACGGGATGGCCCGGCGGAGGGGCGTGCAAATCGTAGCTCTGACGTGCTCCAATGTGTGCTTTGGGTGGGTCGTCCGAGAGCGATGAATCAGAGCTATTCCACGGAACGATCGCGGAGGGGCTTCTCGCCCAAAGCCTGTTCGATATTTTCGCTTACCAGCTCGCCAACCTTCAAAGCTGCCGCCAGTGCGAGAACAGCCAATGCGAGTTGAAGACCTATCATCACGACTCGTCTCCGATCAGATGGATCGGGTCTAAGCGATTAAACGTAAATTTAACAGCTGCCTACGGCAAAGCGTTTCCCACCAGAGCTACGCCGCCTAATGTCGTAATAATCTGCCACTGGCCTCCGAGTGATCCAGCTAGCCTTCCCTAAGGCCGCCCTTTAGGGCGCGGAGATGATCGATTCTCCCGTCTTCTTCAGCGGCATCGGCGGCAGCGGAATGCTTCCGCTGGCAAGCATCGTGCGCGCCGGCGGTGCGAAGGTTTCTGGATCCGATCGCTCGCTGGACGCGGGCCGCACGCCCGAGAAATTCGACTATCTGCGCTCGCTTGGGATCCAGCTCTTCCCGCAGGACGGTTCCGGCCTGAGCGAGGGCATGACGCTGGTCACGTCGGCGGCCGTGGAGGCGACCGTTCCCGACGTCGTTCGGGCGAAGCAATTGGGGCTGACCCACCTGACTCGACCCGAATTCCTCGCCAAGCTGCTCAATTCCGCCCGGCGTAGCGTCGCGGTCGGTGGCACCAGCGGCAAGTCCACGGTGACCGGGATGATCGGCTGGATTCTTCATGCCTGCCATCGCCAGCCGACGGTCATGAACGGCGCGGTAATGAAGAATTTCGTCACGCCATCGGCCCCGTTCGCCAGCGCCTTGGTCGGAGACCCCGAGCTGTTCGTGAGCGAGGTCGACGAAAGCGACGGCTCGATCGCGCTCTACAAGCCTGAAGTCGCGGTGCTGACGAACATCAGCCTCGATCACAAGGAAATGGCCGAGCTTCGAAGCTTGTTCGCCGCGTTCCTGCTGCGGACACGCAAAGCGGTGGTGAACGTCGATGATCCTGAGACTCGCGCAATCGCCGAGGTGATCCCCGCGGGCCATCGCGTGACTTACGGCTTCGACAGTCCCGAAGCTGACTATATGGGCCGCGCCCTCCGCCTCGAAGCCGGCGGCGTTGCATTCGCGCTCGAGGCCGAGGGCGAGCGCCAAGAGGTGCGACTGAACGTGCCCGGCCGACACAACGCGTCAAATGCGCTGGCGGCGATCGCTGCCGCGCGAGTGATGGGCGTCCGCGTCGAGGACTCCGTCAACGCTCTCGCGCGGTTCGATGGACTTCGGCGGCGGCTCGAAACCGTCGGCGAAGTGAACGGCGTCACGGTGATCGACGATTTCGCACACAACCCGGACAAGATCGAAGCGACTCTGGCGACCCTTCGCGCGCAGCCGGGACGCTTGCTGATCATGTTCCAGCCGCACGGCTACGGACCGCTGACCAAGATGGGCGAGCAGCTCGCCGAGAGCTTCGTCAAGGGAATGGCGCCGGATGACCGCCTCTACTTGCCCGATCCGGTCTACCAGGGGGGCACGGTCGAGCGGGCGCGCGGGTCCGACTGGCTGGCCGGCCAAGTCGCGGCTGCCGAGCGCCACGCTACGCATATCCCGCAGCGAGCAAGGATCGGCAACGCCCTCGCCGCAGAAGCGAAGTCCGGCGACAGGATCGTCATCATGGGCGCGCGCGACGACACGCTGATCGATTTCGCGCGGGAGCTTTTGGAGAAGCTGGGCGATTAATCCCTCATGGCCAAACCCGGAACCGTGACCGGCTGGAAGTTACCGCAGGACGAGCGCGAGACACTGCTCCTGCGCTTTCCGCCCAAATATGAGAGTGTCATCGCCGACCACGTGACCCTCCGAATCGACGCGACACCCTCAACCCCGCTGCCGCGAACGCCAGAGGCGAAGATTGTGGGCCGCGCTGACGACGGCCAAAGCCTGGAGTGTTTGGTGGTCCAGCTCGACGGCACCACCGACCGGCCGGACGGCTCGACCTATCACATCACCTGGTCGCTTGGATCCGGCCGCAAAGCGCGGGAGAGCAACGACGTTCTTCGCGATCAAGGATGGGGACCGATCGACGCACCGATCCCGATCGAGCTCGAACCGGCGAGATTCTGATGCCACAGCCCCGCCTGTTCCTCGACGCGGATGGTGTGCTTGCTGACTTCGATCGTGGAGCGTGTGAGCTGCTCGGCCTTAAGCCCAAGGCGTATATCGCGAAACACGGTCGAGGCGCGTTTTGGAAAAGCCTTGCAAGGGCGCCTGACTTCTACGGCTCCCTCCCCCAGATGCCCGACGCCCAGATTCTGTTCGACGCCGTAAAGCATCTGAAACCGACAATTCTTACGGGCTTGCCACTCGGCAATTGGGCAGCTCGGCAAAAGGTGGAATGGGCGGCAGAGCATTTCCCCGGCGTCCCGATCATCACCTGCATGGCTCGCGACAAGCACAAGCACATGCACCCAGGAGACGTTTTGGTCGACGATCGCGAAAAGCACCGCGCCGCGTACGAGGAAGCCGGCGTCGTCTTCGTTCACCACAAGAATGCCGAGGACAGCCTGCGGCAGCTGGCGAAGATCTTTCCGTCGGTGAAGGCGCCCGAAAGCGCCTAAATTCAGGCGGCCTGCTGCTGGTCGACCTTTTCGACCCACTCCGGCCAGAACACCGGCTCGCGGCTTGACCAGCCGGGCGCGGTCGCGGCGCTTTCGCTGATCGACTGCAGCAGAGTGCGGCGCCGGTCGGGGTGCAGGTGCGGCAGGGCTGCAGCCGCGCAAAAGGCGGCCGGCAACCAAGGCCGAGAGGCAGCGCCGATCAGGCGCTCATACAGGAAGCGGTAGGCGGCGAAGTTCGGCAGGCGATCCTGGCCGAGGTCGAACGCCGACAGCGTGATCAGCATGCCGACGAACGGCTCAATCATGTCCAGACCGCTGTCGTCAGGCACTTGGAGACGCAGATGGTCAAGCTGTTTGTAGAGACGAGCCTGGGCGCGGATTGAGGCGGCTTCGCCTTCGTCGCGAGCCCAGCATTCGATCGGGTCGCGGCGACCGTATGCCACGTCGAGTGATCGGCGGATGTAGCGCTGCGTAGCTTTGCTGAAGCTCGCAAACTCCTTCATCTCCGAGATCAGCATCGCGCCGCTTGCCGGCTGGCTGGTCCGCGTAATCATGAACC
>Ga0070664_100002766_pt1 | contig 14158 bp, 8 predicted proteins | sample KBSC73metaG_FD_65863 | JGI IMG/M metagenome (GOLD analysis project Ga0070664, IMG submission 65863) | Corn rhizosphere microbial communities from Kellogg Biological Station, Michigan, USA - KBS C7-3 metaG | ecosystem: Host-associated > Plants > Roots > Rhizosphere > Soil ... | reverse complement strand
AGCGGACCACCTGCACGTCGGGGACGCGCACCTCCTGCGAATGCTGCTGCGCGAGCAGCTTGCGCACGCGCTTGTAACCGCGCTCGTCGTGGATGCTGTCGATGACGAGATCGTCCTCTTCCGCATGATCGGCGATCGCGAACAGGTGGAACTCGCGAATCAGCCGCGGTGACAGGTACTGGCCGATGAACGATTCGTCCTTGAAGTTGCGCATCGCGAAATCGAGCGTCGTCAGCCAGTCGCTGCCCGCGATCGCCGGGAACCACGCGCGATCCTCGGCATCCGGGCGCTCGCAGATACGGCGCAAGTCGCTGAACATCGCGAAGCCGAGCGCGTACGGATTGAGTCCGCTGTAGTGCTTCGAGTCATATGACGGCTGCGCCGTCACGTTCGTGTGACTCTTCAGGAACTCGATCATGAAGCCGTCGTCGACCTGACCCTGCTCGTGCAGCCGGTTCAGGATCGTGTAGTGCCAGAACGTCGCCCACCCCTCGTTCATCACCTTCGTCTGCGCCTGCGGATGAAAGTACTGCGCGAGCTTGCGGACGATCCGCACGAGCTCGCGCTGCCACGGCTCGAGCTTCGGCGAGAACTTCTCGATGAAGTACAGGATGTTTTCCTGAGGTTCGGGCGGAAAGATGCCGCCGCTGGCCTTGCGCGCGTCGACAACCTTCTCGGGCACCGTCCGCCACAGGTCGTTGAACTGCCGCTCGCGATGCGCCTCGCGCGCGGCGAGCCGCGCCGTTTCCGCCTTGAACGTTGGCGCGGCCGGCCTGCGGTAACGGTCGACGCCGTTCGACATCAGCGCGTGACACGCGTCGAGCACTTCCTCGACTGCAGCAGCACCGTAACGCTCCTCGCATTCCATCACGTAGCGGCGTGCGAACACGAGATAGTCGAGGATCGCCTCGGCGTCCGTCCATTGCCGGAACAGGTGGTTGCCTTTGAAGAACGAGTTGTGCCCGTAGCACGCGTGCGCGATGACGAGTGCCTGCGTTGTCATCGTGTTCTCTTCCATCAGGTACGCGATGCACGGGCTCGAGTTGATGACGATTTCGTACGCGAGTCCCTGCATGCCGCGCCGGTACGCCTGCTCGTTACGGATGAACTCCTTGCCGTACGACCAGTGCGGGTAGCCGATCGGCAGCCCGCTCGATGCGTACGCGTCGAGCATCTGCTCCGACGTGATCACCTCGATCTGGTTCGGATACGTGTCGAGCTTGAAGTCCGCAGCGACTTCGGCGATTGCCGTGTCGTAGCGCTCGAGCAGGTCGAAATCCCAGTCGGCGCCGTGGGAAATGACGTTTCTGCTCATGAGATGCACCTATTGGGAGTCTTTGCGAAACAGCTCGCGGAATACCGGGTAGATCTGGTCGCGCTGCGACGCGCGCTTCATCGCGAGGTTGTCGCTCGCCTGCGCCACGCGCTCGTATTCGGCCCACAGCGACGACGGGTGATCGCTCGAGCGCGGATCGGCGAGCTCGAGATACGCGTAATAGCGCGTGGCCGGCAACAGCTTCTCGCGCAGGAAGCGTGCGCTGCGCGCCGGATCGGCACCGAACGCGTCACCGTCGGATGCCTGCGCGACGTAGACGTTCCAGCCGCGCGCGTAGCGCTCGGCGCGAATCTTGTCGGCGAGGTCGAGTGCGGAAAACACGACCGTGCCGCCGGAGCGCGTGTCGTGGAAGAACGTGTCCTCGTCGACCTCTTCGGCGTCGTCGGTATGACGAACGAACACGAGGTCGACCGCGCCGTACTTGCGAGTCAGGAACAGGTAGAGCAGCGTGAAGAATCGCTTCGCCAGGTCCTTCTTGTCCTCGTCCATCGACGCCGACACGTCCATCAGGCAGAACATCACGGCCCGCGCGATCGGCTCCGGCCGGAACACGCGGTTGCGATAGCGGAGATCGGGCTCGTCGATGAACGGGAGCTTGCCGCGCCGGCGCGTCAAGCGCTGTAACTCGTCGTAGATCCGTGCGGCTTCCTGCGCGTGACCGATGGCCGACGCGATCCCGAACGCCATTTCGAGCGCCGCAAGCTCGCGGTCGATGCTGCCGCCGAGCGCGATCCGCCTCGCCAGCGATTGCCTGACCGTGCGGACGATCGCGAGGTTCGCCGGCACGCCGCTGCGCGTAAAGCCTGCGCGCGTGCTCGTCCGCTGCTCGGTGCGTCCATACTCGGTCCGCGCGAGATTGGGCAGCTCGAGGTCGTCGAAAAAGATCTGCATGAATTCTTCGCGCGACAGCGAGAACACGAACGAATCCTCGTTCTCGCCGGTGCCGCCGCTGCCGTTGCCGCCGCCACCACCGCCGCCTTGCGGCCGCTCGATGCGGTCACCGACGACGTATTCGCGGTTGCCGGGCAGCACGAACTCGCGATCGCCGCCGCGACCGAACCCGAACGACGGCTCCGAGATGTCCTTCGTCGGCACGCGAACTTCGCCGCCGTTCTCCATGTCAGCGAGGCGGCGCTCGCCGACCATCTTCTTCACCGCCGCCTGGATGTGCGTCTTGTAGCGGCGCAGGAATCGCTCGCGGTTTACGGCGCTCTTGCCGCGGCTCGAAGGTCGACGATCGATCAGGTTAAGCATGGCGATGACTTAAGCCTTCCCTCTCGTTACGACGACTTGTGCACGCGCAGATACCATTCGGCGAGCAGGCGCACCTGCTTCTCCGTGTAGCCCTTGGCAACCATCCGCGCGACGAAATTCTGGTGCTTTTCGCGCTCGTCAGCCGATGCCTTCGCGTTGAACGAGATCACCGGCAGGAGGTCCTCGGTGTTGCTGAACATCTTCTTCTCGATGACCTCCCGCAGCTTCTCGTAGCTGCTCCACGCCGGGTTGCGGCCGTGGTTGTGCGCGCGCGCCCGCAGCACGAAATTGACGATCTCGTTGCGGAAATCCTTCGGGTTCGCGATGCCGGCCGGCTTCTCGATCTTCTCGAGCTCGGCGTTGAGGGCTGCGCGATCGAAGCTTTCACCCGTCTCCGGATCGCGGTAATCCTCTTCCTGGATCCAGCAATCGGCGTAGGTCACATAGCGGTCGAAGATGTTCTGGCCGTATTCCGAGTACGACTCGAGGTACGCCGTCTGAATCTCCTTGCCGATGAACTCCGCGTAGCGCGGGGCGAGATAGCCCTTGATGTGCTCGACGCAGCGGCGATGCACGTCTTCGGGCAAGTCTTCGCGCGCGAGTCGCTGCTCGAGCACATACATCAGGTGCACTGGATTCGCGGCGATTTCCGTCTGGTCGTAATTGAAGACTGCCGACAGGATCTTGTAGGCGAACCGCGTCGACATGCCGGTCATTCCTTCGTCGGGACCGGCGTAGTCGCGATATTCCTGCAGCGTCTTCGCCTTCGGGTCGACGTCCTTCAGCGTCTCGCCGTCGTAGACGCGCATCTTCGAATAGAGGCTCGAGTTCTCCGGCTCCTTGAGCCGCGTCAGCACCGAGAACTGCGCCATCATCTCGAGCGTTCCCGGTGCACAGGGCGCACCTGAAAGGGACGAGTTCGCGAGCAGCTTGTCGTAGATCTTCACTTCCTCGGACAACCGCAGGCAGTACGGCACCTTGACGATGAAGATCCGGTCGAGGAATGCCTCGTTGTTCTTGTTGTTGCGGAACGTGTGCCACTCCGACTCGTTGGAGTGCGCGATGATGAGGCCGTTGAACGGAATCGCCGAGAAGCCTTCGGTGCCCTTGAAGTTGCCCTCCTGCGTTGCCGTCAGCAGCGGATGCAGCATCTTGATCGGCGCCTTGAACATCTCGACGAACTCGAGCAGCCCCTGGTTCGCGAGGCACAGGCCGCCCGAATAGCTGTACGCATCCGGATCGTTCTGCGACAGGCTCTCGAGCTTGCGGATGTCGACCTTGCCGACGAGCGACGAGATGTCCTGGTTGTTCTCGTCGCCCGGCTCCGTCTTGGTGATCGCAACCTGGCGCAGCACGGACGGCTGGATGCGTACGACGCGGAATTTCGTCAAGTCGCCTTCGTATTCCTCCATCCGCTTGATCGCCCACGGCGACATGATGCCGGTCAGGTAGCGACGCGGAATGCCGTATTCCTGCTCGAGCGCCGTCGAATAGCGTTCCGGCGCGAACAATCCGAGCGGCGATTCGTTGACCGGCGATCCTTTCAACGCATAGATCGGCCGCAACTCCATCACCGATTTCAGCCGCTCGGCGATCGACGACTTGCCGCCGCCGACGGGTCCGAGCAGATAAAGGATCTGCTTCTTTTCTTCGAGGCCTTGCGCCGCGTGCTTGAAGAACGCGACGATCTGCTCGATCGCGTCTTCCATGCCGAAGAATTCGCGGAAAGCCGGGTAACGCCGGATCACCCGATTGCCGAAAATGCGCCCAAGCCGCGGATCGTTGCGCGTGTCGACGAGCTCCGGCTCGCCGATGCCGGCGATCATTCGCTCGGCCGCGCTGGCGTAGGTCGCGGGCTCGCGTTTGCAGAGGTCGAGATATTCCTCGATGGAGAGCTCTTCCGCCTGCGTCGCGGAGTAATTGGAACGGAACTGCTCGAGAACCTTAGTCATTGTCTATTCCCAAAAAAAGTCGAACCAGGCAGATGCCGATCCAGCGTCGTCACAGGCCGAATTGCGGCACCGAAACGACTCACGGCTTGGTGTTTTTGGGAATTGCCTGACTGCATTGCAACTGCGCCCATGCGCCACAGAAAAGGCGTGGCGTGGCTTCTCGTGTCACCGCGGACTCTCCGGCAACGTTGCCTCTGTGCTCCGCATCGGCACGCGTACTGTCGTTGCTGCATAACGCGTGCCACGGGCTTGCGGTTGACGGATGGCGGGTCGGCAACGCGCCGTTCCGCGTTATCAGCAATCGGGGCGATTCGTTGCTAATGGCCCCTGTCCTGACGGGCCCGTTGCGGGCGCCGCCGCTTGCGCGTTACGGTCTCCGGCTGTCGTACACACCGGTGACAGTTGCAACGAAACTTCGATCGCATCGTCAGTCTTCGAGCTCGACTGCGGTATTCCCAGGACGAGTCACGATTTGCCAGTCACGATTCATTAAACACTCGATCGTGTTCCGTTCGCAACGAAAACCGGCACCGATGTCGCATGTGCACGACATCGATGTCGTTTATTGTCACCGGATGCCGCGCGTGAGCGTTGCGCGCAACGAGCAGAACGAGAGCGCGCACGACAGCGAAAATGCTGCGCCGACGTCAACGGCCGGCGAGTTTGGACGCTGCGTTGTAATCCAATAACCGGTAGATTCGGCAAACGCTTCGCAGATGCATGTAACCCGCGCGCTTCGGCTCGGTCTTCCGCCTACGTGACACGCGTGTTTGATTACCGCGGATGGTCGGCATGCGTAAGACGCGTTCGCACTTGTACTGGCGGATACGTCACTGCAGTGCAACAGCCGGGCGATCAGGCTCCAGCGGCGGTCCGTGGCTCGCGCGCCGGCATCGCGATCGCCTCGTCGAGCCGGTCGAGTGTCACGGGCTTGACGAGATGGATGTCGAAACCGGCGGCCAATGCGCGCTGGCGGTCTTCCGGCTGTCCGTAACCCGTGAGCGCAATCAGCGTCACGTGACCGTTACGTCCGCTGCGAATGCGGCGAGCGACTTCGTGACCGTCGATGTCCGGCAGGCCGATGTCGACGATCGCGACGTCGAGCGGATGTGCGCCGGCGAGCGCCACGCCGGACGTGCCATCGGCGGCTTCCAGCACGTCGTGACCATTCATCTCGAGCACCTGCCGCAACATCTCGCGCGCATCGCCGTTGTCCTCGACGACCAACACGCGACGCGACTCCACACGTGACGGCTCGGCAACGACGGCTTCGACCACCGCGTCGCCGCTGTCGACGGCCGGCAAGCGAACGGTGAACGTTGCGCCTTTGCCGGAGCCGGCGCTCGCCACCGCCACTTCGCCGCCTTGCAGCTCGACCAGGCGCCGCACGAGCGTCAGGCCGACGCCGATGCCGCCCTGCGAGCGTCCGACGCCCTGCTCGCCTTGAACGAAAACGTCGAACACACGCGCCATCAAGTCGGGCGCAAGCCCCGGCCCGTGATCTTTCACCGAGAACATCGCAACGCCGCCATCACGGTGAACGTCCACGTCGATTCGCGTTCGCGACGGCGTGAACTTGACGGCGTTGTCGAGCAGATTGGCGATCACCTGCTCCATCCGCGTCCGATCGGCGCGCACCCACACGGGCTGCGCATCGACGGCGACGATGCGGTTGGCGAAACGTCCGCTCGCGCGCCACGCGGCGACGGTGTTCGCGACGAGTTGCGCAAGATCGAGCCGCTCGAGCACGAGATGCGCCTTGCCCATGATGATGCGGCTGACGTCGAGCAGGTCCTCGATCATTCGCGACATGTGCCGCGTCTGGCGCTCGATCACATTGCGCGCATCGCTGGCCGCCGGATCGGCGGGCTTTGCCGTGCTCAGCACGTATGACGCCGCCGTCAGCGCGGCGAGCGGATTGCGCAGCTCGTGGCTGAGCGCCGCGATGAACTCGTCCTTCGAACGATCCGCCGCCTGCAGCGCGTCCTTCTCGCGCTGGATCAGCGACTGCCGCTCGCGCACGGCAACATCGGCGTCCTCGAGCGCCGCAGCAACCGCCGTCACCTCCTCGACGCCACCGTCGACGACCGCAGGACGCGCGCCGCCCGTTCCGATCGATCGCGCGACCGCGGCGAGCGAGACGATCGGCCGCGCGATCCTGCGTCCGCTCAAGCCGACGATGCCCATCGCGAGCACGATCGACACGAGCACGCCGATGCCGATCAGAAGCGACGTCTTCCGCACGCCCGACAGCACGATGTCCGCCGGAATCGCGAGACCGATCGCCCACCCGCTGTAATCCGAGCGCACGTGCGCCGTATACGTGTCCTTATTGTCGACGGTGAGGCCGCGATACCACCCTTCCGGCGCCTGCTGGCTCGCCTCGCGAAACGACGTGGACGCAAGTTCTCCGGGAGGACGTGGAGGAATGCGCGCGACGAAGCGCCCGTTTTGATCGATGATGCCGCTGATCCAACCGGCGGGGAGCCGCTGGCGGTTGATGAGCTCCTCGAATGAGCCGGGGCGCACGACAGCCGCCAGAACATACGCGACATCGCCGTCGCGGATTACAGGCACCCGGATCGGCACGCCAGGCCCGCTTTCGCCCGCGCTGCTGACGGGACCGATCACCGGCTTGCGCGTCGCTACGGCATCGAAGACGCTTTTCAGGTCCCGCACCGGCGGTAGCTCGGCGCCGAATGGCCGCGCGACGTCGATGACTTTTTCGCCTGATGGACGGATCAGTGTCACCGTAGTCCACGTCGGTTGCGTCTTGAGCACGCGCAACGCTTCCGCGCGAAACCCCGGCAGATCGTCGCTGGCAAGCACCGACGATGCAGCGAGTGCCTGGACGGTCGTCACCTCGCCGCCCAGCACGGCGTCGACACCGGTCATCATCGCCCGCGCGCGGTCAAGTGCGGCGCGCTGCACGGTTGCGTTGTCCTGCCGCAACAAAACGATCGACACGAGCACGGCGAACGCGAGCACGGGCAGCATCGCGCCCGCGGCGAGCAGCAACAGATGCGAGCGGATGTTCATCAGGAGCGCTGCAAAAGCTGGCGCAGGTTCACGCGCTGGTGCTCGAAGCTGCCGCGCTGCCACCCATCTCGAGCATCAGCTGGTTGACGCGCTTGACGAACGTCGCCGGATCGTCGAGCTGGCCGCCTTCGGCGAGCACCGCCTGATCGAACAGCACGCTCGCCCAGTCGTCGAAGTGCCGCGTTTCGTCCCGGAGCCGCTTGACGACCGGATGCTTGGGATTGATTTCGAGTATTGGTTTCGACGCTGGCGCGCGCTGCCCCGCCGCCTTCAGCATTCTTGCAAGATTGGCGCTGACATCGTGCTCGTCGGCGACGAGGCACGCGGGGGATTCGTCGAGTCGGCGCGTCACGCGAACGTCCTTGACGCGATCGCCGAGCGCGTTCTTGATGCGCTCGACGAAGTCCTTGAATTCGCCCGCCTCGGCTTCGACCGACGCCTTCTCGGTCGCATCGTCGAGACCGCCGAGGTCGAGGCCGCCGCGCGCAATCGAGGCGAGCGATTTGCCGTCGAACTCGGTAACGTGGCTCACCACCCATTCGTCGACGCGGTCGGACAGGAGCAGAACCTCGATGCCCTTCCTGCGGAACACTTCGAGATGCGGGCTGTTCCGCGCGGCGTTGAACGTTTCTGCCGTAACGTAGTAGATCTTGTCCTGCCCGGGCTTCATCCGCCCGACGTAATCGGCGAGTGACACCGATTCGTCCGCGGTATCAGCGTGCGTCGTCGCGAAGCGCAGCAATCCGGCGATCTTGTCCTTGTTGGTGAAATCCTCGCCGACACCTTCCTTGACGACCGTGCCGAACGCGCTCCAGAACGTCTTGTACTTGTCGCCGTCGTTCGCCGCGAGGTTCGCGAGCAGATCGAGCACTTTCTTCGTGCACCCGGCACGGATCGCTTCGATGTCGCGGGATTCCTGCAGGATCTCGCGAGAAACGTTGAGCGGCAGGTCATTCGAGTCGACGATGCCCCGCACGAACCGCAAATACGTCGGCAGCAATTGCTCGGCGTCGTCCATGATGAATACGCGGCGCACGTACAGGCGGATGCCGTGGCGCGCCGTGCGATCCCACAGGTCGAACGGCGCATGCGCCGGGATGTACAGGAGCTCCGTGTATTCCTGCCGTCCTTCGACGCGCGCGTGACTCCACGCGAGCGGATCGTCGAAGTCGTGGCCGACGTGCTTGTAGAACTCCTTGTACTGCTCGTCGGTGATCTCGGCCTTCGGCCGCGCCCACAGCGCCGACGCCTGGTTCACCGTCTCGTCTTCGTCCGATTTCTGCTGCTTGCCGTCGTGCCACGTCTCCTTCTTCATCACGATCGGCTGGACGATGTGATCCGAATACTTGCGGATGATGGCGCGAAGCCGCGTGCCGGATAAAAGATCGTCCTGGCCTTCGCGCAGGTGCAACGTAATTGCGGTGCCGCGACGCGGCGAGGTCGTAGGCTCGATATCGAACTCGCCGCCGCCGTCGGACACCCACCGCACGCCATTGGCGGGTGGCTCGCCTGCGCGCCGCGTCTCGACGGTGACCTTGTCGGCGACGATGAATGACGAATAGAAGCCGACGCCGAACTGGCCAATCAGGTGCGCGTCCTTCTGCTGGTCGCCGGTGAGCTGAGAGAAGAATTCGCGCGTACCGGATTTGGCGATCGTTCCGAGATTGGCGATCACTTCATCGCGGTTCATGCCGATGCCGTTGTCGGTGACGGTGATCGTTCGCGCGTCGGCGTCGTAGTCGATGCGGATCGCAAGCTCGGCATCACCTTCGAACAATTCCGGATGATCGAGCGCTTCGAAGCGCAGCTTGTCGCACGCGTCGGATGCGTTGCTGATCAGTTCGCGCAGGAAGATCTCGCGATTCGAATACAGCGAGTGGATCATCAGGTTGAGGAGCTCTTTCACCTCGGCCTGGAAGCCGCGCGTCTCGCGGCTCGCGGATGTCGTTGCAGTGTCGGTCATAGGAGCTCGTCGCCCGGTAGCGACGTCGTCTGGATGAGTTCGCGGATTCTAAGGCACGCGCGTGCGGTAGCATCGGCCGGCCTGCCGGCCAGGATTCAAGTGCGGCGAAAAGGATTTGAACAACATGCAAATCGCCGAACGGCACCTTCGATCGCGCGCAGCGCCGCTCTTGCTATGGCTTGCGGGAAACGGGCTGCGGCTGACCATCCTCGCGGTCCCGCCGGTCATCGCGATGATTCGGGACGACCTCCGCCTCAGCGCCACCGAAGTGGGTCTCTTGAGCAGCATTCCGCCGGCCATGTTCGCGCTCGCAGCGCTGGGCGGATCACTGCTCGTCGCGCGTATGGGCGTCACCGTGGCCCTCGTCGGCGGCTTGCTGCTCGTCGCGGGCGGCTCGGCGCTGCGCGGGATCGCGCCGAACTATCCGGTACTGCTCGCGATGACGGTCATCATGTCGGCGGGTGTCGCGATCATGCAGCCGATCATGCCGACCGCCGTGCGGCAATGGATGCCAACACGGATCGGCTTCGGCACTGCGCTTTACACGAACGGGCTGCTCGTCGGGGAAATCCTCGCCGTGCTGCTTACCGGACCACTCGTCCTGCCGCTCGTCAATGGCGACTGGCGCCTGTCGCTCGTTGCGTGGTCGGTGCCGATCGCAATCGTCGCCGTCATCGTTCGCCTGTTCGCGCCGCCTTCACTGCCGCGCGCCGCGGATGGGGAGCGCATCCCGCAGAAATGGCTGCCCGATTGGCACGTCGGCCTCGTCTGGCGGCTCGGCGCGCTGTTCTGCTGCGTGAATGCGATCTACTTCAGCGCGAATGCGTTCCTGCCGATCTATCTCGCGAGCAAGGGACGCTCGGATCTGATCAGTCACGCGCTACTCGCGCTGAACCTCGGCCAGTTGCCGGCGTCGCTGCTGCTCGTCGTCGTCGCCGGCCGCCTCGAGCGACGCGCGTGGCCGTACGTCGTTTCGGGTGTCGTCTCGCTCGCGAGCCTCGGCGGCATCGTCGTATCCGACGGCGCAGCCACGGTCGCCTGGTCGGCGCTGCTCGGCTTTTCGGATGCGAGTGCACTGATCCTCGGCTTGTCGCTGCCGCCGCTTCTCTGCCGGCCGGCCGATGTCGCGCGCACGTCCGCGGGCATGTTCACGCTGAGCTATGGCGGTGCAGTGCTGATCGCAATCATCAGCGGCGCGCTGTGGGATGTGAGCGGCCTGCCAGCGCTATCGTTCGCGCCGCTTGCCGTGTGCGCGATCGCGCTGGCCGGCGTTGCATTGCGGATGCGCCAGCGTCACGAGCTCGTTTGACTTCCGCGCAGCAGTTTTGCAATGACCGGCTAGTGTGCTGAGTCAGAAGTTCCGACGATAAAGGAGCGGACGAAATTGGCCGCCAGGCAAGGCGCGCGGCCGAGACAATAGCCCATGCTATGGCGAGGCCGAGCAACGCAGCATGGCGGCCAATTTCGCCGCGAACTATCAAGCGAATTTCTGACTCAGCACACTAGCTCTTCAACCGATAGCCCGTTTTAAAGATCCACGCGACGATCGCGACGCAGATCGCCATGAACACCAGCGTCATCGCTAGGCTCACCGCGACGCTGACGTCGGAAAGGCCGTAGAAGCTCCAGCGAAATCCGCTGATCAGATAGACGACCGGATTGAACAGCGTCACCTTTTGCCAGATCGGCGGCAGCATGTCGATCGAGTAGAAGCTGCCGCCGAGGAACGTCAGCGGCGTGATGATCAGGAGCGGCACGAGCTGCAGCTTCTCGAATCCGTCGGCCCAGATGCCGATGATGAAACCGAGCAGGCTGAACGTGACGGCTGTCAGCAGCAGGAACAGCAGCATCCACACCGGATGCTCGATGTGCAACGGCACGAACAGTCCCGCCGTCGCGAGAATGATGAGGCCGAGCACGATCGACTTGGTCGCAGCGGCGCCGACGTAGCTCAGCACGATCTCGAGGTACGACACCGGCGCCGACAAGAGCTCGTAGATCGTGCCGGTGAAGCGTGGGAAGTAGATGCCGAACGACGCATTCGCGATGCTCTGCGTCAGGAGCGACAACATGATGAGTCCGGGCACGATGAACGAGCCGTAGCTGATGCCTCCTACTTGCTGGATGCGCGAGCCGATCGCCGCGCCGAACACGACGAAATAAAGCGATGTCGAAATCACCGGCGAAATGATGCTCTGCATCAGCGTGCGCCGCGTGCGCGCCATCTCGAACGCGTAGATCGAGCGAACCGCATGCAGATTCATCGCGCGTCCTTGACGAGACTGACGAAGATGTCCTCGAGCGAGCTCTGCGTCGTATGCAGGTCCTTGAACCGGACGCCGGCATCGTCGAGTTCCTTCAACAGGCCCGCAATCTGCGTTCGATCGCCGCCGGCGTCGTACGTGTACGTGATCTCATTCCCATCGGCCGAGCGCTCGAGCGTGTAGCGCGAAAGCTCCGCCGGAATTGCGGCAAGCGGCTCATGAAGCTGCAGCGTCAGCTGCTTGCGGCCGAGTTTTTGCATCAGGTCGAGCTTGTTCTCGACGAGGATCAATTCGCCCTTGCTGATGACGCCGATGCGATCGGCCATCTCCTCCGCCTCGTCGATGTAATGCGTGGTCAGGATGATCGTCACGCCGCTGTCGCGCAGCGTGCGCACGAGCTGCCACATGTCGCGGCGCAGCTCGACGTCGACACCGGCGGTGGGCTCGTCGAGGAACAGCACACGCGGCTCGTGCGACAGCGCCTTCGCGATCAGCAGCCGGCGTTTCATGCCGCCCGACAGCGTCATGATGCGGCTGTCCTTGCGGTTCCACAGCGAAAGGGCTTTCAGCACCTTCTCGATGTGCGCGGGGTTCGGCGCCTTGCCGAAAAGGCCGCGGCTGAACGACACGGCGCCCCACGGTGTCTCGAACGCGTCGGTCGTGAGCTCCTGCGGCACGAGGCCGATCATCGAGCGCGCTGCACGATAGTCGGCGACGATGTCGTGTCCGTCGACGCGCACGCTGCCCTCGGTTGCGGTGACGATGCCGCAGATGATGCTGATCAGCGTTGTCTTGCCGGCGCCGTTCGGACCCAGCAGCGCAAAAATTTCGCCGCGACGGATGTCGAGGCTGACGTTCTTCACGGCGGAAAGTCCCGACGCGTACGTCTTCGACAAATTGGTAACCGAGATGATCGACGACATGGTCGTTCCGCGCTGGCGAAGGTGCGAAGCGTACCGGAACGCCGATTACACCGGAGACGCGGTGTAATCGACGCTTGGCGCGGGAACGCCATTGCGGTTCAATTGTCAGTCAGGGAGCCTAGGGATGACCCCACGGGAGAATGTCGATGACACACGACGTGCGGATGGATCGTGGCTGGGCAGGTATCGTCGCAAGCGTTGCGCTCGGCGCGATCGCCATGTATGCGTTCGATCCGGACAAGGGTCGGCGTCGTCGTGCCCTTGCGCGCGACAAGGCCGTCAGCGTGTTGCACGACACGCGGCATGCGGCGGGTGCTACGCGGCGCGACGTCACGCACCGGCTCGAGGGGCTGCGCGCGCGGGCGCGGCGACTCTGGCGGCAACGTCCGACGACCGACGACCTGCAGTTGATCGAGCGCGTGCGTGCGCGGATGGGTCGGCTCGTCACGCATCCGCATGCCATCCAGGTCGGTGCATACGGTGGTCGCGTGACATTGAGCGGTCCCATACTCGTGCGCGAAGTCGCGCCGCTGCTCGCGTCGATACGTACCGTATGGGGTGTCGACAGCGTGGAGAACCAGCTCGTCGCGCACACGCATCCGGAATCGATCCCGAGCCTGCAGGGTGGCGTCGAGCCGCCGTCGACGCACGAGCATTGGCCCCCCGCGTTGCGCGCTGCGGCGCTGTCAAGCGGTGTACTGCTGGCGCTTTATGGGTTGCGGCAGCGAACGCTGACCGGCTGGCTGCTTGCGAGTATTGGCGCTGCCCTCGGCGTACGCGGTGTTGCGAATCGGTCGCTCGCGGCGGTGGGCCGTGAATATGCGCAGCGCAAGGACGTATCGCCAATGCGCGATCGACCGAGCTCCAACGCATCAGCGCAAACCGATACTGCTTCGGATGCAGCAGGCCCCGACGCGGTGCCGCGCAACGCGTTGCATTGATCGCGTCATTTCCGAGCATGCGCATCGCCCTTTGAGGAACGCCGATGGATAATGATGCGATCAACAGCGCATTGATCGAACGCCTCGCCGGACTCGAAACCGCCGGCTTGAGCGATGTGCTCGACGAGATGGGATTTTCGAGCCAGGTTCTGGCAAGCGATCTGCGGCCGCTCGATCCCGACTGTCGTCTCGCCGGCGTCGCGTTCTGCGTGCGCGGGGAGAACCGCATCATCACGCAATCGCAGTCGACGAAATCGTCGTTCAGTCCTTACGAACTCGAGCGGGCGATGCGCCCTGGATTGATCGCCGTGATCGACGCGGGCCCGCAGAACGTGGGCGGGATGATCGGCGGCTTCGTTGCAACGTCATTGAAATCGAAAGGCTGCCGCGGTCTTGTAACCAACGGCGGAGTGCGCGATTCGCGTGAGATCGTTTCCGTAGGCTTGCCGACGTTCTGCCGGTTCGTGACGCCCGTCAATGCATCGC